>Ga0207700_10000589_pt1 | contig 21222 bp, 29 predicted proteins | sample LARL82metaG_FD_184348 | JGI IMG/M metagenome (GOLD analysis project Ga0207700, IMG submission 184348) | Corn, switchgrass and miscanthus rhizosphere microbial communities from Kellogg Biological Station, Michigan, USA - LAR L8-2 metaG... | ecosystem: Host-associated > Plants > Roots >...
CAACAGCGGATAGTTGCTGCTCACCCCCCCCGTTATTACAAAGTCTGTCATGAGCCAGGGTAATGCCAGAGAGAATACCCCGTCACCGCCATGAATTCTCCTGCAATAGGCGCTGTTCGCCACTTGCCTTTGATCGTTATGGCAACATCTGCAGTTGTGTCGCTTGTGTGAGTATCGTGCAGCGAATTGACCGCGCCTTCGTTGCCTCCTGAGTTCAGGGTTTTTTGGACCGCCAGACTCCCATAATTCTGGATTTCGTACTTGTATTGAGCGCCTGCCGTGGTAGTAGGAGAATGTCCTACAAAGTTGTCTGGGCCCCAAAATACTCCGAAGTCCTTTATGTTTGCCGAACTCGTGTATTCGTAGTCCACTGTCAAGCCGAGCTTGCTATTGGGTCCCATGGTACCGGCAGGCACGATAATCGTTACCAGTGTTTGATAGCCGGAATCGCCTGCCGCGTTAGCAGATGACCTGGAATTGGCGGCATAGACTTGAGCAATGAGTTTTGGGCTCTTGAGGTCCGGCCACATTACAGAATGCTCCAGGTGTCACCCGCTGCACCGGTAAACCTCAAGTGGGTTAATCGGCTATTTGAGATTACGGCTATCATCGTTGACGAGGTTTTATCGTAAGTCGGTGTAAAGTATTCAATGCCGCCATCCGTCGAGAATTCAACCAAACGGGCAACATTGGAGGATTTTAATGTCGCGGTCATCGGCAGCTTGAAATAGTCCTGAAAAACAACCACTACCGGGCTGGTAGACGGTAAAATCCCTGATGCCATAGATTCTCCTATGAATTGCTTGCCACGGAACGCCAGACATAGCCTGCGCCCGGAGGGTTGATAAAAATATCAGCTATTGTTATGGCACCAGAACTGCCTAAATTTACCTGAGTCGAAGGCGCTCCAACCAGCGTCGTGTTGCCGGTTATTGCCCCGGAACTCGATAAATTGACCTGAACAGACGCCGCCCCGATAAGTATCTGAATCTGGGTAATAGCGCCAGTTCCGCTCGGATTTACCTGGACAGAAGCCGCCCCAACAAGGTTATTGATACCTGAAACTGTTATTGCCCCGGAACTTGACGGATTTACTTGCGTTGATGCCGCGCCAATAAGGTTATTGACGCTCCCGATGGATATTGACCCGGTGCTTGATGGATTGACCTGAGTAGACGTCGCTCCAACGAGTATTTGTATCTGGCTTATTGCCCCGGTACTGCTCGGGTTGGCCTGAGTGCTAGCCGCTCCAACGAGGTTGATTCCGCTGCTGACGACAATCAATACCTCTTCGTCAGGCGCTTGCTGTACAATATATGGATTGCTCTGAAAAGCAATTAATTCCTGGGCAGATAATCCTCGGTTCCATACCGCGAAATATTCAGCATCGCCTGTGTAATTCGCGAATCCTGGCCAATTGTAAGAGCCGAGCTTTACTGTAGAACCGCTTCCGCTAATTGATACTGTTTTCGATGCTGATGTAACTGCTTGATTGACTGCAACGAGACTATTCCCGCCAGAAAATGAAAAGGCAAATTGCGCCCATTGTCCGGTCCCTGAGAGGCTCGATGATGTGGCAGACAATACCCCATTCAGGTAGCATCCAACACTGAGGCCATTTTGGTACAGCAAATAACCGGCAGTACTTGCTATATGATTGCCGAATAACTGAAGAGTTGAGTTTGTCGCGAACCGGACGCGAACCGCAAGTGTAATAGCGCTTCCGGATATATCCAGCAGCTCATTCGTGTCAATGTTCCCTGTTACGAAACTAAGTATATTTCCGGGTTGCGCTACACCTTTTGTTACCGTTCCTGTTGTTCCGGTCGATCTGCGAGCTGTAGCAACATTATACGGAAGCACGCTGCCGTCCGCAGACGGTACCCACAAACCGACGAGGCCACGAGCGAGGCTATTCTGTGATAGGCCTGTCTGCCATCTGGGCTGAGAATCGAATGAGCTTGGAACCGATATCAGCCCCATGCTAATAGCTTGTGATTTGTTCCATCATGCACGCCATCGTCGAGCCGTTCGTAGCGCCCCCGATGAATATCGCTCTAACATACATAACGCCTGTTGATACCGGCCATACCCCACTATTTACGCTGCTGGCCGTGATGTCACCAGAAATGTACTGTTTGCGATACCAGTTCGTGTTATCGTCGGATGATTGCAGCTCTATTGTCGGCGCTGTCGTAGGTGCCGATACGCCATTTGTGATTTTCCAGACAATCTCACCGCCATACCCGGCAGTCAGATTGATACCCGTTCCCGTTACCGTTGCAGCCGCGCCCACAGCCTGGGACGCGAGGATCGTCGTAGATGCTTTAGTCAGTGCCATGGCCTATCCTTAAGTGGGCTGATTCGAGGTATAGGTCAAAGCAGGAAAGTTAACCGTATTCCCGCTTGTCACTGTTTGAGCCGAGGTTTCGGAAGTAACCCATATCACCGTTGCCGATCCATCCGTAAATGCAATGGAGTTGCTGGTACCGGTTGCCGTCGCCGTGCCGCTCTTCGTCGCCGTGGTGAGTATGCGAGGGTTGTTCGCAGTGCCGGACAGCGTATAATCCGTTGATGCCATCGTGATCGTACAGAGCGCATTACCAGTAACTGTCGCGTAACTGTCACCCGCCGTATAAGCACTCAGCAGGATCATGCGGACCGCGTTTGTTTTGATGTAGGTCAGACCGCCATCAAGAGTATTACTATTTGCCCACTTTGCCATTTAAGCTCCGTTTATGATCGTAAAAAAAGCCGCAGAAGCGGCCTTGGTTGTATGAATTTTCTAAGTTTATTATTTTGCTACCCATCCAGTGGCGCCAGAGCCGGACTCCTTTACGTATAAAGTCGTCCCCACTCCACCGCCAGTGTTTGTATAGAGAGAACCAGGAGGTGCCGCGATGACTCCATTAGGAGCGCCAGCGCCAGAAAGCCATACTGCGTTCCCGACATAAAGAGCCGGTACGTTTGGCGGAGCATTGAAAACGTGAGCCGCTGCGGAATATGTCATAGTGCCCTGCCCCGCCGTTGCTGATCCTCCTGTGGCAAGGATTCGCGTGTCGTAATCGTTGGCAATACCGGATGAGTGGAAATCGATGATCGTAGATTGAGCAGCATCAGTACGTCCGATTTCCATCTTCCCATCATACCCAACCTGAAAAGATACTTTTCCTGCAACCATTGACCGAAATGCAGTGCCGGATTCTTTCTCGTAAGAGAAGCCGACAGCGGTCAAATCACGGTCTGAGGAAAGAGCGGGTAATACACGAAAGCCATATTTAGGCCCGCGTGAGGCGAACCCTTCGAAGTAATCGTTTCGTGCAATAAAAGCCGTGCTGGATTTGTTCGGGCCTAGATTTACCGCGTCGTAGCCCCAAATATAGAAACCGTTCGCGTCGAGAATCTCCGAAACGTCGCCTTGCCTGTTATCTGTGCCCAACTCGAAACCGACGCCCTGCTTTGTATCGGCCCCTGTCGGCAATACGACGTTGGCGTTGTGCGCCCAAACTTTCACAAAGTAGTTGACCTTCACAACGGACCCAGTAGCGGGTGTTTCAGTGACGTTCAATGCTGCGGTGTATTTGTACCATCCCTTTACGTATATGGTTTTAGACGCTGAGTCCCACGATTGAGCAAAACCTGTAATCGAGTTTGCGTTATCTCCAACAGTCAGCGACGAACCCAATTTGAAATCATCGAAATCCAAGGCACTCGTGAATGAAACGCTCGTTGGAGTGAACGTCGTTCCGGTCAGCTTCGTGCAGGTCACTCCTGCGTTATCGGCAAATGACGCTACGCTCTGAAGCGGTCCGTACAGGCTTAATTGGGACTGTGTCGCTATCCCGTATGCTTCTGCGTTGGCATCAAGCAGAGGCTGATTGGCGCGAAACGATGCGGTGCTAGCATCGCTACCGATACCTACATGCATTGAATTGGTGCGGCTTGCGCGACGCAGCACTCCGTCCAGCATGTAGGAGTTATCGACTATCGCTGCATCTTCGAAATGCCAAGTTACCCGTCGCTGAGTCTTGACCTTGGAAACAAGCTTATATGTTCCTGCAGGTACTTTTACATCGCAGTTGAGGGGCTTCGGAACATCAACTCCTTTTCCATCATTCACATTCGAATACGCTGTGGCAGCGAGCGCGGCGGCAGCGAATGCAGGAGTGGAATCAGTAACTCCCGTAGGATCGGCACCATAATAAATAACATCTTTCACTACACTTGGAAATGATGATGAGTCAAATGCTACTGAAATTGTTCCAATTACGGATGACATTTAATTCCTCTTTTTTATAACATCTGATTGATAATATTGCATGGTTAGTATCCTATGGCGAACCATGCGCATAAATGAGAGACTGCATCCGAAGTATCAACCGTAACCCCGCTCGTTGTGGGGGCCGCAAGCGCGTAGAGATTCCCCGTCGAACCAGAGAGGCTGGTCAATTGGAAAGAAGCGCAAAGATTAGCGAACGGGACAGGAAAGACGATTGAAAGACCAGACGGCCCCGGTATAGTCCCTTGACCCCACTGAATTAAGAGATTGCCGGGAAATTTATAATAGCCGTTCGCGCTCAGCGATAAGACTGATGCAAGACCCGCTGGAGTGCATCCAACATTAGTTAAGACACCGTTAAGCTGTTCCGCGTTTGTCCCGAACCTGCTTGTACCTGCCAGGGCAGATGTCGCAGCTGGAGATATCCTGAGAAAATGCAGCTCAAATATAGTCGTAGTTTGCGCACGCACCAGAACGCGGTCCCCGATAGCCGCCGTATAAGTCAACCCCCCGTCCACCAAGAGATTGGAATTATTTGTGAAGACATGAGCCGCATTGCAGTAAATCTCAGTCCATGCGCCGGCTTGTGGCGCGGCAGGAAAGTTGGTAAATGTTACCGCCGATCCGGTAAGGGTAATTCTGTTGCTTACCCATATATTCGAAGCGGCAGGATCGGCAGCTACGCTTGAATTGGCAAAGACAAGGGAAGTCCCGGACAGCGTTACCGGAGTAATCAGCGGCGCGGTTAATGATGTTGGTACTGAGGTATTTTTTGAAGTTAACAGCCCTAATGCAACAGAATTAAGCCCGGAATCGAGCGCTCCGCTATCCAGCAACACCGTAACCGTAGTAACAGTTGAGAACACCGAAGCGGTAATAGAGCCATAGACCACACCAGCCGTTACCGTGCATTGCACCCTGCGCCCAATCTGAAATGATCCTGTCTGGTCACCTGCAACAGAAAATGAGGTTGCGCTGATGTAAGTCGGCGCTGAACCGAACGTTACCCACTGGCTTACCGAGACATTCGCGTCATTAATGCCGGAAACGTTATCGATAGTGCGTTGCAATACGCCCAAAGCATCACGTATGGTAAACTTATAAGCTACGCCACCAGTCAGCCATATCGGACTCGATGGCAGGCCCAAGCTATTCAGAACAATAGGATTAGCCTGGGGAGTGAGTCCGGTATTATCGGTATAAGTCGGGTAAGCGCTGGATGTACCGGCGAGATAAGTGTAGATTGACCCACCAGACAGCGGCGCGCCGTTGCTGTCCACTTGCTGGTCATTGACGATAGGTGCGAGGAAATATGCCATTTAATCTCTTATGAATGATGAACAGCAGTTACGCATAGCGTTAATGGCTATGGGGATTGTGCTGATACAAGTTATCTGGGACTTACTTAAGCAGAGACTGCCCAAGCGCAGTGCCTACGAGTGGGGCAAGTTTTTTGGCACCATGACTAAGCGCATTTGCTCCAGCTGGCCTGCGAGCAAGTAAAGCCGCCATGATCTTTTGGCCTGACTTGGTATAAGGCAGCGCAGCCGCACCTACCCCTAAGAACATGGGGTTTATGGTTGCAGCGCCACCAAGAGCGCCTGCCGCAAGTCCACGCCCGATCGTTCCTGAATCAGGGTATTTCGAATTCAGTACATTTACTCCTGCATCAGATAAATCCTGCATGAGAGCGTTGCCTGTGGCTACTTTTCCCTTTCCGACGCTTCTGTCAGAGCCGCGCACCGCAGCGGCAAGCTGACTCGGAGAAAACCCCTGCGATTGGTCACCTGCCCTGGATCCAGCATTACGCAACCTGACATAATTCGCGTAATTGGAGTTTGCTTGCGCGAGTTCCTTGGCGTGAGATGGATTGGAACGAGTAAGACCGGCTTTCATGGAAGATAAAGTCTCATTGATCGCAGAGCCGAGTTCTCTATGATAAGGATCGGCAGAGCTTGAGAAATTCTTGGCTTCATGCGCCAGCTTTGCCTCAACCAGCTTGTAAGTATCGCCAGTCATAACCCTGTTTGGGTTTATGTCACCCATAAGTGATTCAAACTTCGATAACTCTTTTCCACCCAGACCCTTTGATGCCATTTGCTGAAGATTGTTTATTTCTCCGACAAACTGAGAGTCAGGCTTGAATACCAGTTTTGGCAGCAAATCATCATATTGTTTACTGACTGCATTCTTTACCGCTTCAATACCTTCACGGCCTACAGGCAGGCTCTTAGCGTCAACGCCTGTTCCGACTAATGCCCTTGCGTAGGCGGCGCGGTTTAACTCTTCCACGGCTCTTTTACGGCCTCCTGTGATGGCATCCCCGAGCAACGGAACGGACATCAGTTTGTCTTCCGTGCGCTGAGCCACGCCGCCAAGTATCTGGCCTGGAGTCGGAGTGATTCCTTGCGCCATAAGCGACTTCACTTCCTTGCTGGTATTGGGAGAGATAATGGAACCGATGGCGCTACCGATTGGGGCCATTGCAGCACCGAATGCCGCGCCGGTCCCGATCTGCCCTAGTTTTTCATCAGCAAAGTTCCCCTTGGTGACGGGTTGCGCAGCGCCGACGATGCCGCCCTGTGCCGCCGCGCGCGCAAGATTGGCCGCATCAAATGCACTTTTTCCTTTCGCAAGTTGCAGCGCTTTCACGGAGGCTAGCGGAAGAGTCGCGGCAATACCGCCAGTTATCCTGGCAAGGTCTATGCCATCCCGGCCAGAGGCGGCCCGCGCCTGCTGATAGGCTGCCTCATCATCCTGTATTTTCTTGTCGATGCCTTCCGGCAAACCGCCAATCCGGTTGATGGTATTGCGTACCCCTTCCGGCAGGGCGTGACTCAGCATCTGCGCGCCAGCATCGAGAACATCTCTCGCCCCTTGAACCACTCCACCCAGGGTACTGCCTTGGAAGCCACCATCACCGGCAAGCTTTAACTCATCGTTTTTAGGAGCGCGTAGGACATAGCCGCCCTCGCTCTTTGTCTCTGACTTGGGAGCGCGCAGGATAAATCCGCTCATTTGCGACGTACCCATTTCGTACCATCGGAAACATAAACCGTGCCATCCGACGCCTCGGCCTCATATCCCTTGTGGGTAGCGGGGTCAGGCATGGATTTCACTCTCGTTTCTTGGACAGAATTGCCGTCAGGTACTTTGCTGACGCCAGATGACCCAAGGCCATACAGTTCCTCCAGTTTATCCAAAGCGCGCTTGTTGGCGGGATATCCCAGAGTCGGATCAGTCGCCGTCGAAAGGTAAAGTTTCAATTCCGTATTCGAATCCATCTGCTTGGCGCTCATTCCTGTGGCTTTCATGATCGCCTGCAGGAGCAGGGGCCGCGTCATGGCTATGGAATCGCGCACCGACTGATTCTGAGTTCCGGCTATCCTTCCCACGGCTTGGCCCAAACCAGAAGCGGATGCCTGGGCCGCTATGTTCGATAGCACCCCTTGCCCCGGATCAGTAATGCCGCTCCCTTCCTTCAATTGATCGTAATAATCCCGCAACGTGGAAGAGACGCTATTGACGGTTTCCTTGCCTGTCAGCGCAGTATTCAACTTTTGGTCAGCCGGACCGCCCTTTATGGCTTCTAGGCTACCGTCAGGCAGGAATTTGTATCCTGCTGGCGCTTTATTGGCACCGCCGCCTTGCGCCATTTGTTCACGAGCGCGAGCATCGGTCATATTCTGACCACGCATCTGAGTTTTATTGCTTGCAATGCTATCCGGGGACTGAGTCATCGGAGTCGCGCCGGTAACTCTTACTTCACCCGTTACCGAATCTGTCACTCTATCCTGCTGAGCCCCACCAAGATTCAAAGTCGATGTTTTAGGTAACAATTGTTCGGCAGTCAAGGCATGACCAGCCGCCCATTTCTTGATGAGATCAGGATTGTTGCGGAAGCTGTAAAGCTGCGCCCGATCCTCATCCATATTCGCGCCGGTAATTTTCTCCAGCCGGTTTAGCTGATCAATGGCATAAGCTTCAGTAGGATTCGCCATCAAGGATGTTGCGGATTGCTTGACTAGACCGCCAATTTTCCCCTGAAGGTCAAGTTTCCTCGATTGAGCCTCATCCATTTGCTTCTGGTAGGCGTTCGCTTCATCCAAACGTCCAGAACGCATCAACTGATCAACCAAGTCCTGCCCTTGAGCGCCACTCGATAGCATCCCCTTGAGCGCTTCCTTGTCGGCTGTCGCTTGCTGATCCTTGGCAAGTTCCCGCTCGTATAGCTGCTGTTTCATCTGGCCGAGCTTATGCTCTTGCAGTTTGGCGAAAATATCCTTGAAAGGATCTTCGTTGTTGCCGCTCAGCGGTATGGAGGCGTCGATCATAAGAATAAGAGAGGTAGCATTTCAGAAGCGCCAGCCCCTCCGCCCATGCCGCCCCCGAAAATAGACCCTAGAGGGGCATATGCAGCGCTAGATAGTCCTGCGCCTCCGTTTGAGGGTGAACTTGAGCTTGCTGGAGTCCCGGCCCCGAGCATGTTTTGTACGCCAGATCCAAGCATGCCATTTGCCCCCGCGCCCATCCCGGCAAGACTCAACCCTGAATTGATCGAGCTACCAATGGCGTTAGCCTGCCCCATGATTCCCGCTGCCTGGGCATTACCCGCACCAATCGTGTTTTGTCCAAAAGCATTGGAGAAGTTTTGCCGGATGTTCGCCACGTTCCCCGCCGATGCCTGTCCTAATTGCGCCACGCTTGAAAGGAAGTTTTGCACGCGGGACTTATCCTGCGCATTACGGTCATAGCCAGCCTGGAAACTTGTTCCTGCGTAGTCCTGCGCGAATCGCTGGCCTTCTTTCAGTGCCGCACCTGACAGGTAATTCCCGCCCGATGCTTGTTTGCGGTCGAGCGCCTGCTGCCCCTGCTGCAACTGGAATTGATAGCCAGGTGTACTGGTTAAATCCGCTCCGGTAAACGGCGTGAGTAATGAGCCGTAGTTGGCGCTGGTTGAGTCACCCGCAGGCAGACCCAGGTAAGTATTTAGTTGGCTCTGCGCCTGTGATCCGCTCTGTAGGTAAGGGTCATAATTAGCAACGGAAGCCGCCTCTTCTTTCTGAGCTACATTATTAGCCTCGGCAGCTGCTGATTGCTGCGCTTTCGCTGCCTTCTTCGAGCTTCCGCTGATTGCCGAAAAAAGACTACCCATTAAGACCTCCAGTACACATATCTCATTCCCTCTCTGGTTTCTATTGGCCCGAACAGGGAAAAACCCATCGAAACCATGAATTTATGGTGTTTCGTATCGCCGTGCGGCTCATTTAGCGCATATACCGGCGTTTTATATAACCTAAACACATAATCCCAATCCTGTTTCAGTCTTTTCTTGATGTTGTGCGACCACTTTTTAATATCGCAGTGCATCCAGACGCGGCCTTGATACCGCTCGACGTAAACCGTATATTCCGGTTTGTCGATTACCGATTCTTTAGACGACAGACTCATCTCAGTTCATACCACTGGCTCAATGTGCCAGTGCCTGAACTGACAGTGACGTTATAGGTCTCCCCATTGGGAATATCGGCATAGATGTTCATGTTTATTCCTGCTGAATTCTGGCCGTTGCCGCGTATTACCAGCCCAGACGATAAAGTGATTGCCAGAGCCGCGACCGCCGTGGAAGTGGCGCGGACATTGATCGCTATCGGACGCCCGGTTCCGTTCGTATAAGTAGTCCCGAGCGCACGACTGGACGCCATGTCCTGCCAAGTCTGCCTTGTGACAATAGACTGTATCCGCTGACACCAGTACAGCCAGGACATAGTAATCATGTCGCTGCCAGCAATAGGCATGTTTGAGGGGATGTCAAAATCCGACTTAGCCAAAGCGCCCCCATGCGGCAACAAATACCGTCTTCACCGGATCCGTAATCCTGAACTTGAATAGCCAGTCACGCGCACGGCCCAACCTTCTGAATACCGCACGGCGCTTGTACTCGCCCATCTTTCCGAATGGCATCCATATCTCAGTTCCCCACTGATGCCCCCCATCTTTGGAGACCTGCATCATAATCATGGGGTCAGCGCCTTGCCCGGAATTGAGCCCAAGGCCCGCTTCCATCTCGATCCACAACTCATCAAAAGACGTCCAGTTCGCGGTCATCTGGTGACGGCTGATGAATTCCCTCGATATCTGTGTCCCGTTGTCGGTGTAGGTGCCCGTATCAAACCGGTACAGCTTTCCGTTCGAGTAGTCTGAAACATACGGCTTATTGAGGTAATTGACCTGTATCTCGCCAATGTGCCGGGTGGTATTCGATCCTACCTTGCTCCATGACATGGAAAGGCCATCGAACAGCCACGACTCATTCCCTGAGGGGAAATTGATCTGGTAGAACGGGTGCCCCGATACCATGTATGCAAAAGCCGTCGCATTCGATACGTCAGAATATTGCGAGAAGATGTAATCCAACTCAGGATTCGATACCGATGTAGCCGTGTAATTCTTAAGCGCACAGACCTGGACTTGACCCAATCGATTCTTACGCAGGAACATGAGCGAGTCCATGAACTTGCAGAGCGTCCAAGGTGCAGCCAGCCCCCATTGAATGGCACTCGCACCGATACGAGCAAAGGGGAAATCCAGCGCCCCGGAATCCCCCCAAAACTCCGTTGTCTTCTGGCCGAACAGGCAAATAATGCCGGTATCCACCATCACCCGGACAAGATTATCCGGATCCGACTCCGCGGTAGCGAAGTCCAGCGCATTCCATAATGTGCCATCGTACAGCGCCGATATGGCGAACTGCCCTGAGGCGGGTTTGGATACAATGAAATACCCGTTTAGGAATGTGACACTGACTGCCCCAGGCCATCCCGCAGCGGTAATCTGTACAAAGGCCAGTGTATTAAAGTTGTAGATGTAGCCGTTAGTGCCGTCTACGACGATCAACTGTGTGCCGTTGTCGCACATATCAACCCGGCCTGATGAAGTCAGCAGGGAGCCCAGGGATAGTTTTGTGCCGTCATTGGAGACGCGCCAGAGCGTGTTACCGTTGACCACGTACATGTAATTATCTTTTTCCCACAGTCCACGCGTCGGACTTGCACCGAAGTCGATAAACTGTATCGTTCCGGGTGTAGGATAAAGCGTCAATATCCCCTTCTCAGGGTCAACCTGATTCAGTTCAACGTAAAGATTTAACCGTTTCTGTGCGCTGACATTGGCCGACTTGCCATAATTCCCGATTCCAAATAATGGAACAGGGACAAGGTTGGTAGTCCCCATCAGTAGAAGTTATCGCCATTGATGTTGTAGCGCGCACGGCGTGTGGATATTTGCGCTGTTTCCGAGCCGGTGGTCGTCGCCTTGTTGTTGTAGCGTTTCAGCTTTCCCGCGGAACTGGTTGCCTTGGCGATAACCGAAGCGGATGGCTCAATCCCGAACATGCCCGCGCATGACACGGCCAAGTTGAATACCAGACACTCCTTGTACCCAATAGGCAGCGCTACCGCCGTATTCAGTGCCGAAAATGATGGCAACTGCGTGTAGAACCTGAGGTATACCGTACCGCTCGATGGAGCCGGGTAAAACCAGAGCGTTCCGAGGGGGAATGATTGTTCATACCAGACCGCCCTTGACCATGAAGAAGCTACCGCTTTATTGCGTATCAAGTCCCATTGCTGCGCGTCATCCAGTATCTCCATTGGGTAATCGAGCGTACTGCTGCCGCTGATATTGCGCGTGAATGCCGATATCAACTTAAGGGGTCTTGCAATGTTGAAATTGCCGCCCGTTCCGATTGTGTAGCTGTTCTGGCCTGACACAAAAGGGAAGTTGTACTGAGTCTCTGTGTAGACGTAGAGATGATCGAGTGACCACGACTCCAGCATCATGTTCAGCGCGTCAAAAGCGTCCTGCGCGTCTTCATTGGATAGAACGTCGCCCGTACCCAATACCCTCAGTTGTTTGAGGGATGCTTTGACGATATCAAGCGCGGTCGTGATTGCCATTTTTCTTGGGTAGCGTCAAAGTTTTCTTTTTCTTCAGTGAATCAGGAATATTCCCCCGGTAATGAGCATCTTTCGGAATGACAAAGCCTTCAGGCAGGTATCCGCGCCAATCCGGACCTAATTCCTTATCCTCTGCCTCACTCACCACGGCAGTAACGCCGGATGTATGGAAGCGCCACGCCGGATAATCAGTCATAAGCCTCTTCTGCTCCTACCCACAACGATTTTACCGGCTCATCAGAGATAAACATGACATCATCCTCACGGATTATGCGTATTTCATCTCCATTTATGATGGATGGTTTGGCGCACGAATCTGAGTGATAGACGATCTGGCCTATTTCCACGCCTTTGACATCCCCTCCGATTGCCTTGACCTTGCCGGAGATGGACAGCTTGCCATTCTGCCAACGGGATATCTCGTCAGGCGTCCAGACAACGTCAGAGCGCGTCTCATAGATAGGTTCCAACACAATCCTGTCGAACAGTGGGGTCAAAGATTCCTCCAAAAAGGAAGGGGGGCCGAAGCCCCCTATGAGATTACGTGGTGAGGCGATAAGCCAGCTCAGGATAAATCGCCTTGAAGCCGTACAACACGTCGATACGGCACGGTACGTCATCGGTACCAATACGGTACTGTTTAGCCATACGCAGGGAGATCCCCTTGTAGTTGCTGCGTGCACCCCATGCGCCGAATTGAGCAACATCGATCAGATCGGCAGTCGCCAAGGTGAATGCATCCTTGTGCAACAGCAGATTTTGAGCGTAGGTATTGGCCGATGTGCCGGTCAGGAATACCAGAGGCGTGGCGGTCGGAATGTTGTTTGATGCGCTGGTCACGTTCTGGAATGCGCCGCTGAAGATCGGATACGGCGCCACGGGAATCGTCGTGGTGCCAGATGCGGCAGAATTCGTAGTGGCACGCACCACGAAGGTTTGCAGCTGTCCGGTTGACAAACGGGTTTGCGGGTTGACCGAATAAACGCCAGCCAGGGTGAAAACATCGCCTTCGTTGACCACTCCAGTTACGGAAGCAGTCCATCCGCTTGTGACCAAGGGCCATGTACGGGTAGCGTCCGCGCCAGCCGCACCAATCGCGCCAGTAGGAGCCGTACCAGCTTGAGCGCCGCTTGTGACGGGAGAGCCACCGAGAGCGCCGGGCGTATGACGGCTGATGTTTTGGTCCATGCTGAACTTCCAGCCGAGACCGGTACCCATCTTGCCCATCTCATACTGCTTGGCGATGTCGGTCGAGGATTGGAACAACCCTTTCAAGGCATCAACGGTATAGGCTTGAGTCATCGGCTCAATAATGGCAGAGCGTTGCCCGTCCCGGGGCACAGCAAGCAGATCCAGGACCGCGCCACCTTGCAAGAAAGCGAGAGCAGTTGCGGGAGTCGTACCGGCAGTGCCGCCGAAGTTGGCGACTTGCTTGTACAAGGCGCAACCATTGGAATCCACCTGATTCGCCAGGGAGGCGCTGTTCGGGCCGATCACGCGCTCACTGAAGTCGTCGATACTCAGTGTCAACTCTTGCGAGGTGAATACCATGTCTACGTGATCTTGATTCGTCAGCGTGACAGGTACGTAGGTTTCGATGTAGTCCTGCGTTGCCAGGGCGGCGCCGGTCGATACAGTGCTGCGAATGGGGCGCCTGGTATTGACCGTAGCACCGATCTTGGCACCGACTACGGCGAAGTCCTTGCTATATTCTCGGTTGATGAACTTGGTCAAAGACAAGTCATTTTCCAACCGACGCTGGGTCTCTTGCAAGACCATCAACGGGGTAAGGGCATTATTAGACATTTATCACTTTCCTTTTAATTGGGCATTGCGGACACGGATGAATTCCTCCATCGACATGCCGTCGCGTAGCCCGTTTGAATGAACGGTTCGGCCCCCGATGGGTTCCATCGTGTCAGCCTTGGGTTTCTTCGCGGAAAGTCTGTCCTCCAATTTCCCCAGTTCTCGCAGTTGCGCGCGCGGTCCCATTGCCAGCAGCTTCTCAGCTTCGGCGGGATGCTTGCTCAGGTGGTAGGCCAGCTTATGGCCCATATCGGAGTCGATGATGCCGTAGTAAAGCTCTGAATTCAGAGGTATAACCCCGTCCTCAATCGCTTCATTCACGACAGCATCAAAGTCAGCGAACTCTTTGCGGCCGTCCGCTACACGTTTGTCAGCGATACGGGAAAACTCCTTTTGAGCCTCCGCGTTGCGCTGCTCTTCCGATACCTTTTTCTGCTTGCCTTCGTAGTCTTCAAAACGTGCATTGACCTTCTGCTCAGCGCGCCAATCGGCACGCGCCTCGATATAGTCCTCATACGCTTCAAAGTCAGATCGCTTGGGTTCCTTATCGGAATTGACTTCCGCAGGTTTCGCACGAGTACGGAATTCTTCTTCCAGTTTGGATTTAAATTCGGCTTTCTCGCGTTCCGCCTTTCGTTCCAGTCTCCACGCCTTCTTTTGGATGATTTCATCCAGTTCAGCCTGCGTGAAAGTCTTTGCAGGAGTTTCCTGCCCGTCTGCTTCGGGAGACGTTACCGTTTCAGTTACGGGCAAAGGTTGCCCCTCGGTTAAGGCCGATACCATTTCTTCAGACATCTATTTTCCTTTTGGGGAACCCGATTAGAGCGAATCGGTACGCTGTGTATCTGCTTCAGCCTTTTGGGACTGAGCCATAAATAGATCGAGCATTTGCTGCATGCGATTTACCTGATTCTGCAATCCGGCTATTTTTTCGCGGGATTCAGCATTGATCTCTGCCACCTGAATAGCCGTAGCACCTTTGATCTTCTCCTGATCCAGGGAGGCGTTCGTAGCGTGTACCTTGGCGTCCGTCTCGGCCTGCTTGGACTGGAGTTCTGCCTGGAGTTGGTCATTCTGCTGCTGGAGTTGTTGCACCAGAGCGGCACCCTCCTGGACATGCGCCTGGAGTTGTTGCATCTGTGCCTGCACTTCTGGCGGTATTGGGTTTTCTTCATCCTCTCCATCCGCAGCAGCGGCTTGAGGCGGCAACATGGCCTTGATGCGCTTCGCCATCCTGTCAGCCCCGGGCATATCCTGTGCGCCCAGGAAGATGTCTCCCAAGAGAGGCACTAAAGCAGGCTGTGACTGGAACAACTGCCCCATCATCTCAGCCATTTCGACGCGTTTGGTTGAGTAGGACGCGCCTATCGTGGTGACCACGTCATAGCTACCCACGCCGAGGTTGTATATTTTCCTGATCTTGCCGTTCTCGTCCTGCACCTTACGGACTGATTCAGGCTGATTCGAGTCTAGATAAGCTGAATCCGTCTCACCATCCTCGCCGACGATTCTGGAAACTCTTTTTTCGCTATAGACCTTGGGGATCCACTGCACCAGGACGCGTCCAAGGTGGCGCATGGCCTTGCCCAGATTGTCAGGATAGTGATACGTTGACACGTCGCCTTCTTTCTGACGTGCCAGGATAGCCTTTCCGCTGGTTTCGTTGCCCTTCTGCCCGAGAGACGCGGCACCCATGCCGGTAACGTCTTTCATGGCTTGTTGGGATAGCACCAGCCCCTGTATCAGCCCTTGTGAGGCCATAGGAGGCGGTTCGCGTGTTGGCCGTCCCTGCACGTCTCCGTTGACATCGCGCGAGTTGTATTCTAGGTACGGCATGTTCTCGATGTTAGCCATAGACCAGCGGTCTTCAAGCCCGTCGAATTGACCAGTTGCGCCGAGATAAGGTGATTTATTCTGAGTCGTTACCGATTCGATGTAAGCACTGAAATTGTAGGAAACCATCCTAACAGCGTCTCTTGAATCTCTTACCAGCCCCTTGAATACCAGCTTGCCGTCCATCAAGAGCATCTCGCCAGGAACACGGAAGACAGGGATATAACTGATCGGTAGCTCGATCTCTTTGAGCACCTTATTACCCACGATCTTGCGCCAGACACAGACAGTGCGCTTTTCGTTGCGCGTGTCCATGATCTCGCCGAAGTCCGACTGATAGTCGGCTTCTGGGTACTCGCCTGATTGAGTCGAGACAAACACGGACTCACGGTGCTCGATACGCATCCATTCGGCAATCCTGACGTAATCGTCGTTGACCCACTGATTCCAGTTGTCCGATCCGTCTCCTTCATTCCAGCCGGTTATATCGGACTTTCCATACTCTTCCTCGAACTGCTTCATGGGCATCGAGTCAACGATAAAGCAGTAGCGCCAGTCCGAGCCAACAGGGCATAAGCCATAAGGATCGCCAAACACCGCAAATGGATTCTGCAACGGCCGGATGTACAGTTCCCGGTCCGATTGCTCCGGCGAATATCCCTCGATCAGCCGGAAATAGCCATACCCGCAAACAGTCTGGTAAAAGTTAGCCGTCTCGTAGGCGATATCGCTCATGGACTGCTGCTCGATATGCCGGATGATGCCGTCCAGTACTTCGGCGGTATCGACATCCGCGTTACTGTCTACCGGCCTGATCTTGATCGCGGGTTTATTCTGGCGAACGTCATTGGTAATCTGCCGGACACGAGGCGGGAGATCGGAGATAGTCAGGCATGGCCGAGCGCCTTTCGGATCGCCTTCACGCGCTGAGCGCAGCCTCTGGTCCCATATGCCGATACCTTCATAGATGCGGATATCCTCTTTCGCTTCCCGACGAGCGTCAGCCTCAGCGCTCTCAGACTCCGCGAACTGCTCGCGGGCGAGCTTCAGGAGGTCGGAGTCAGTCATGCGTCAACGTGAGGGTGAGAGGAAGATCATAAATCCCATCATTAGGGGCTTCGATTGTCAGGTGTGAGCCATCGGAGAAAGAAAGACGAAGCACTTTCCCATCGAACATAAATCCGTTAACTGTAAGTCCGCGGATATTGTCCAGAAATGCGTATGGATTAGTCATTCAGTCATTTCCATCAATGCCTTCTTAGCCAACTCAAATAACCATAAAACCTCCCCACCATCCGCTTTTGTGGAGGCGAAGTACAACTCACCCTTGGAATCGAAGCCGACGATTACGCAGCGCTCCAGATTCGCTTGGATAGCGCCATTCAGCACCCTCTCTGCAGGCAGATCAAGGCGAGTTATTACAGGTAGGATAGAAACCTTCTCAACCAGCCTCACGACATCCACCCGGCAGCGCCTGCCCCGCGGTTGACTGTCCTTATAGGCTTCGGCACGTAAGTATCATTGCGTAACCGGTCAGCGACCACCCCCAAATAGCGGAATGCATCGGCATCATGTGAGGCTGAATCGTGCAATGGCGCTCCTGGTTCGTTCGTTGTTTGGTTTACAGCGCGCTTGTAGCGCTTGAGTGAGTTGACTAGACCCTTGGTCTTGTCTTTATCGAAATAGCAGCGCGGGAACATCATTCTGGCGGCCTGGATGCCCTGCTCTACATCGAGATTGGGCGTGATCTGAACGGTGCGGCCAAGTGCTTTGGCGATCTCTTCTACCGACTTACCGCTTGCGATACCGTGCGATCTCGCGTCATGCGGCATGTAGTCGATGCCCCAGTTGTACTCAAGTGCTTTTAGCTGGCTGATGTAGCTGTCCAATGGCCTGAGACTGTCGCAAATGTGATCAATGACGCGTATTTCAGATGCCGAGCGCTGAACCATGATGATGCTTGTGGAATCGTTGTAGCCCAGATCCCACACGGTATGAACCTTGAGCATAGGGTCATACGGGACTCTGCATAGCCTTCCGGCGCGCTGCATTGCGTCGATCTCTTTGGCGTAGATAGCACCTTCTACTGCTGGCCTGCACTTACCTTCCCAGACAGTTTCATAGCCCACAGGATCACGCTTGAGCCATGCGACTCGCTCGTCTTCGAGTTCAGCGGGAAACCAGGGGTTGTCCTGCCAGTTCATCTCCACGACAACGGACTTCTCAGGTGGGTTTAGTACAAACCGCTCATACGTCTCATCCGTGTCCAACTCGGGATTGAAAGTCAGCCATATCTCCGAGCCAGTCTTGCGGATCGTGGGTATCAGTACGTCCCAGGACTTCTTGGTAACGACCTGGGCCTCTTCAATCCAGACGATGTCGACGGCTTCAAATGATTTGAGGTTGACTACGCCCTGCTGCCTGATTCCGGCAAGGGTAAAGATGCTGCCATTGATACCGACGATCTTGTTTTCCTGAACTTCAAAGAAGCCTTGCAGCCCCAGAATGCCAATCTGATCACGCAAGAGGCGATGCACCGATTCATCGATAGACTTTTGGGTTTCCCGCGCGCAAAGGATTCGCATCGGCTTATGCCACGCCAGGGAGAGCAATGCTCTTGCGACGCCCCATGACTTACCAGAGCCGCGACCGCCATGAAGCACTTTGTAACGCATGGGCTGGAACAGAATACCCAACTTTTTAGGTAATTCTGCGTCCATTTCTTCATTTCCTCGTGAAACTTGTAATGATTTTTCTGAAACTTGGTATAAACCCGTGTTTTTCGAGACCGACTAAGACACAAACAAGAGTAACTTGCAATATTCGACTATTTGAGGATGATATTGAGCGTGTTATCGAGCTGCAGCCTGCCGTCAATCTTTGTTTCCACGGACGACTTCTCGCCATAAACCTTTGGTTTTAGCTTGGACGCAACCCACTTACGGGCATCGACACGTAATCTGGAACGCGCTATGGCGTCCTGGTTCGTCCTGGTTACTCCGTTCTCGTCAACAAACGAGTCATTCATTGATTCGTCAGCAATATCAATGATTTCGTCTGCCAAAACATCGGCCTGCGTATCGCGCGCGCATGCGTATTGGTCGCTGAATTCTTGGTGCGCTATCAGCCATCTGAATACTGTCGCCTTATTAGGCATGCGATCATCACGACAAACCGCTCTCAGGCTCTCGCCTTCTGAGATGCGTTCACATATCTCATCTGCAATCTCTATGCAGTAAAGGCTTGGTCTAGCCATACAGTTACAGCACGCCCATTACAGACTCTTCAGCCATCAGCAGGACTTCGCCATCATCCACCTGGATTACTTGACCCATGCGCTTGGCGAATACGACTGTATCTCCAGCCTTGACGTGCTTGACATCTTTACCCACAGCGAGCACCAGGCCTTGATCTGGCTTATCGGTCTCAGGCAAGACGAGTCCAGATGGGCTGATGTTCTCTGTCTTGGCCTTCCTGATTGTGATCTTGTCTCCGAGCGGCTTTATATTCATATTGATTTGTTGGATAGTAAATTGTTGTATAAAAACAATGGGCAATAAAAAAGCCGCTGTTTAGGCGGCTTGTTGCTGGTGTTATTCGGTTATCTTCGGTATCCCTGCACTTGAGGCTGCGATAGTTGATATTGACGCATTTGCTCAACCTGCATCTGCATTATCTCATTCTGAAGCTGCTGATTACGGATTTGCTGGCCTCGCTGATAGGCCCCGATCAAATCGGGATTCTGATTATTCCCCATTAACGGAATCCTCGCATCGATTTGCGCATCCCGGTAGCTCGGCATATCACGGCATACCACTTGCTGCCCGATATACTGGCACTGCTGATCTGCTTGAGCGGGAATTGATACTGCGAGTAATGCGATTGCGAGTAATGACGTTTTCATTTTACGCTCCTTGTTATTGAATTTTGGGCGCAATATGGCTATTGGTTACAATGTGCCACTTTTGCGTTACTGTGTCAAGCATTATTTATCTATATTCCCAAGTATAGATACCAAACTTAATGCCGGAGCCGGGGGTTATTTCAGTTCCCACAAAAATCTCCCTTCTCTCGACAAACTCCAACCATCTACAGTCTGTGTCTGATACCTTTATCACCTTCCATGCAAATATAAAATGCCACTCTTTAACATTCCTCTCCTTCTTTTTACAGTTAAATCTCATTACCATATTCCTTTCTTTTCAACTGCCGCTTGAATGAGTTGTCTTGCATTGTAAAGCGTTGGCGCATAGAACACTATTTGATACCGGTACTTTGAATCGAGGTACTGATGACAGATCGCCGACCTCTCCTGATCCGGAAGGCCCCTTATAATCGCATCTATGGCCTCTGCCAGCCAATGATCGCTACTATGCTCCATGTCCCTCACGGTGCTGTCTCCGTAGCCTGCAAACATGCAGGATCGAACGGGATAGCCTCTTGCCGTAGACGTTTCCCGGCGCATCCAGTCTGCCCAGGTCTGGAGAAGAACTTCAAGTCGGCTTAGCGGTTCGGCAATCTCTATTTCCCTGGCTACGTGCATCACGCCCTCCCGTACAAAGTTTCAATCGTCTGAGCCAGTAAATTTAGCTCGGTCTCTTTCATTACCTTGAGCATGATCTGCTCACCATGGATGCCATTACGTGGCCCTTGGTGGCAATCACGGCAAAGAGGTATCGTTACCCAATCCGATGACCTGCGGCCCTGTATACGGCCTTCAAGGATGTGATGAGCATCAGAAGGTGCGTGAGCGCCACATAAAGCACATGGAAGCGATTTGACGCGGCCTATATGCTCTTTGGCGGCTTTACTCACGCATACCTCCTATTCATCATTTCCTCGTCACCGGCGCGTTTAGGCTCAGTCCACTTGACACCCTTCTCGCTGCCATAAGCCGCCACATACTCGATAAGGCTTGCCATGCGCTTGACTGACATTTCAGCCGATGATTCTCTGATATTAGTGAACTCACCCTCCAGGCCAGGAACAATGTCAGCACCCAATCCGGTAGCTATGGCATGGCCTGAGATAAACAGAACCTTCCATTGATCCTTTGTGAGCCAGCGATTCATGTACTGAAGTTTCCGGGCCACATCACCGCACATCGCATGAAATCGTGCGCTCTGATCTTCCTTGCGGGTCTTCTGTTTTATCTGACATATAAAATCCAATGGCGCCGACTCTATGCACTTTTTCGCGTAGTCTTTACGGCGGGAGTCGATCAGGAAGATGGTCTGCTTATTCATCGAGAAACCTTCTCAATTCTTTTATAGCGCCCTCTAACTTTTTATTGGTCGCATAAGATTTTGACGGGAACACCTTTAGCCATTCGTAGGCATCCTCTGC
>Ga0207700_10000590_pt1 | contig 21178 bp, 18 predicted proteins | sample LARL82metaG_FD_184348 | JGI IMG/M metagenome (GOLD analysis project Ga0207700, IMG submission 184348) | Corn, switchgrass and miscanthus rhizosphere microbial communities from Kellogg Biological Station, Michigan, USA - LAR L8-2 metaG... | ecosystem: Host-associated > Plants > Roots >...
CACACCGGATGCAGCCGTCAAGACCGTGGAGCCACCTCCGCCCGGATCGAAGACCGTAACCATCATCGATGGATCGAGCGGGACGAGGAAGGAATACACCATTCCTGGCGGCGGCGACGGAGGCTCACAAAGGCCGTTGCTTGATCCGAAGCTGATCGAGGGAACGCGCCACGGCGCCATTCCCAAGGTAGGCCCGGATGGCGCCCGCCCATCCTCCCGTTACGCGCAGGCGCGCGAACTTCCCGCGGGCAAAAAAGACTCTCCCATCATTGCCATTGTGATCGGCGGACTTGGCATCAGCGCTTCAGGCACTGCCGACGCATTTGCCAAGCTTCCGGCAAGCGTGACATTCGCCTTGGCACCTTATGGCGCCGACCTTGAAAAGCTCGCCGATCGTGCGCGGGCCGACGCGCACGAACTGTTGCTGCAGGTACCGATGGAGCCATTCGAGTATCCCGACAACGATCCCGGTCCGCAAACATTGCTGACGTCGCTCACAGCCGAACAGAACACCGATCGTTTGCACTGGTTGATGAGCCGCTTCCAGGGCTACGTCGGACTTATCAGCTACATGGGCGCCAAGTTCACCGCGTCCGAGCAGGGGCTGGCGCCGATTTTGCGTGATGTCGCCAAACGCGGACTCATCTATGTCGACGACGGATCTTCCGCACGCAGCATTGCCGGCCAGATCGCCGGTGCAAACAATTTGCCTTATGCAAAAGCCGACGTCGTACTCGACACGGTGCCCACTCCGGTTGAAATCGACCGTGCCTTGGCACGCCTTGAAATGAAGGCGCGCGACACTGGCTTTGCCGTCGGGTTTGCCACGGCACAACCAGCGACGATCGCACGCGTTGCCGATTGGGCGAAAAAAGTGGAAGGGCGCGGGATTTTCCTGACGCCGATTACAATGGTGGCGATCAAGGCAAAGTCGTCGTAACGTCATTCACGGCGCGTGCAACGGCGCCAGAGTGACGGAGTTTCAATGCCTTCCCACAAATCACTGCCCTACCGCCCCTGCGCCGGCGTGATGGTGCTCAACAATGCGGGGCTCGTTTTTGTTGGACGAAGGACCGAAGGTCCGGAACACGTCGATGCGACCCACGTCTGGCAGATGCCGCAGGGCGGTATTGACGAAGATGAGGACCCATACAAGGCCGCGCTTCGCGAACTGCACGAGGAAACCAATATTCGTTCCGTGCAGAAGCTCGGTGAGATTGCCGATTGGCTGACTTATGATCTTCCGAGCGGCGTCGTAAAAAAGGCCTGGGGCGGCAAATACCGCGGACAGAAGCAGAAGTGGTACGCGCTACGCTTCACCGGAAAGGAAAGCGAGATCGACATTCACAATCCCGGCGGCGGTCACGACCCGGAATTTGTCGAATGGCGTTGGGTTGCGATGCGCGAGCTACCGAAACTCGTAATACCTTTCAAACGATCGACGTACGAGCGCGTGGTGAAGGAATTCGGGAAGTTCGCGCGCGAGCGCTAGTGCATCGCCGTAGCGGTCAGGTGGCGATGGACCTCTTTGTAGTGATCAAGCTGTGTGATCAGCTTGTCGAGGTCAAAGCCTGGCTCCGACTTGGCAATCCGGTTTTGCAGATCCTCGATACGGTTCTCAATCATTCCGTGATCGATGTCCTCGACCGCCTCTGCAACGTCGGCGAGCACCGTCAGGCCTTCCTTCGACACTTCCGCAAAACCGCCGAGCACAACGATTCTTTGCGTACCACTGCCGGCATGCACAGTCAGAATGCCCGGGCGCAATGTCGTAACCATTGGCGCATGGTCGGCTAGGACACCGAAATCTCCGTCGGTACCCGGCACATCGACTTGCTGCACCTCGCCGGAAAACAAAAGCTTTTGCGGAGACACCAACTCAAAGCGAAAATTAGCCATCGTTTCCCTAAGCCCTGCGCTTGCCGACGGCGAAGCCCACACCAAGTCCGATCACGCCGCCAACCATGGCCAGGATCGCGATGTGTTGGATCTGCTCACTGGTGAGCGGTCCGCCGCGCGCTCGCTCGTTGTTACGGACCTCAACGCTCAGAGGCCCCAATTTGATCTCGGCTGTCTCTTCGGGGCGCGTCATGTAACCGGCAAGCCCACCAATTACGAGCCCGATCAGCAGAAACGCAACGAGGTTGGACCGCCCCTGCATGCTCCCTCTAGGCCGCCTCGGCCGCGAGCTTTTTGCCCTTCTCAACCGCCTCTTCGATGGGTCCTACCATGTAGAAAGCAGCTTCCGGCAGGTTATCGTATTTGCCTTCGCAGAGTCCCTTGAAGCCTTTGATGGTGTCCTGCAGATCGACCAGCTTGCCGGGGGAACCCGTGAACACTTCCGCGACGTGGAACGGCTGTGAGAGGAAACGCTCGATCTTGCGTGCGCGCGTCACAGTCAATTTGTCTTCTTCTGACAACTCATCCATGCCGAGAATGGCGATGATGTCCTGCAACGCCTTGTAGCGTTGCAGCACCTGCTGCACCTGGCGCGCCACGGCATAATGTTCCTCGCCGACGATCAGCGGCGACAACATACGCGACGTCGAATCGAGAGGGTCGACTGCCGGATAGATGCCTTTGGCAGCGATGTCGCGCGACAGCACGGTCGTCGCATCGAGATGGGCGAACGAAGTCGCCGGTGCGGGGTCGGTAAGATCGTCGGCCGGCACATAGATGGCCTGCACGGAGGTTACCGAACCTTTGGTGGTGGTCGTGATGCGCTCTTGCAGCGCGCCCATATCGGTGGCGAGCGTCGGTTGATAGCCCACCGCCGAAGGGATGCGGCCAAGAAGGGCTGACACTTCCGAACCGGCCTGAGTGAAACGGAAAATGTTGTCCACGAAGAACAACACGTCCTGGCCCTGGTCGCGGAAATATTCGGCGACGGTCAGACCGCTCAAACCGACGCGGGCACGCGCTCCTGGCGGCTCATTCATCTGGCCGTACACCAGCGCGCATTTCGAACCGGCGACCGAACCTTTCTTCGGATCCTTGTTGACGCCGGATTCAATCATCTCGTGATAGAGGTCGTTGCCTTCGCGCGTGCGCTCACCGACTCCGGCGAACACCGAATAGCCGCCGTGCGCCTTCGCGACGTTGTTGATCAGCTCCATGATCAGCACGGTCTTGCCCACGCCGGCCCCGCCGAACAGGCCGATCTTGCCGCCCTTGGCGTAAGGCGCGAGCAAATCCACAACCTTGATCCCCGTCACGAGAATCTGCGCTTCGGTCGACTGCTCCACGTAACTGGGAGCTGGCTGGTGGATCGCACGCTTCTCTTTGGTCTTGACCGGACCCGCTTCATCGACCGGCTCGCCGACGACATTGATGATGCGCCCGAGTGTCTCGTCACCGACTGGAACGGCGATCGGCTCACCCGTATCTGTAACATCCTGCCCGCGCACGAGACCTTCCGAAGCGTCCATGGCAACCGTGCGCACGGTCGATTCGCCAAGGTGCTGCGCAACTTCGAGCACGAGGCGCTTTCCGCCGTTCGTCGTTTCGAGCGCGTTCAGAATAGCGGGCAGGTGATCCTGGAACTGCACGTCAACGACGGCGCCGATGACTTGCGTGATTTTTCCGACTGCGTTGGGTGTGGCCATATCGTCCTCGTTACGGAACTAAAGCGCTTCTGCACCGGAAATGATCTCGATCAGCTCCTTCGTGATCATAGCCTGGCGCGTGCGGTTGTAAGTGAGAGTTTGCTTGCGGATCATCTCGCCGGCATTTCGGGTGGCGTTGTCCATTGCGCTCATGCGCGCACCCTGTTCGGAAGCCGCGTTTTCCAGGAGCGCACGAAAGACCTGCACCGACAGATTGCGCGGCAAAAGTTCAGCAAGAATTTCCTCTTCCTCCGGCTCGTATTCATAAGAGGCGGAAGGACCTGCCTCGCCATTTTCGAAGACGGGCGGAATGATCTGCTGAGCGGTCGGAACCTGCGCGATGACAGATTTGAAGCGCGAGAAGAACAGCGTAGCCACGTCGAACGCGCCCTGCTCGAACAGCTCTACGATTTTTCTGGCAATCATATCGGCCTGCTCGAAACAGATCGAGCGCACCCCACGCAATTCGATGGTCTCGATGATGAGCTTGCCGTACAGCCGACGCAGCTGTTCGTAGCCCTTGCGGCCGATGCAGAGGATCTTGACCTCTTTGCCGTCGGTGATGAGCGCATTCGCCTTTTCGCGGGCCAGGCGCACGATCGACGAGTTGAACGGGCCGCAAAGCCCTCGCTCGGCGGTACAAACCACCAGAAGATGAACCTTATCGGTGCCGGTGCCGGCCAATAGCCGTGGTGCCGAATCGCTGCCAGCAACAGCTGCGGCGATCGAGCCGAGCACTTTACTCATTCGCTCCGCGTACGGACGGGCAGCCTCAGCCGCAGCCTGCGCACGACGCAGCTTTGAAGCCGCGACCATCTGCATGGCCTTGGTGATCTTCTGCGTCGCCTTGGTGGCGGCGATGCGAACGCGCATGTCCTTGAGGCTGGCCATGTCGAGCTAATCCTGATCCATCCCGGTCGTCACGCGTGTCTCAGGCGAAGGTCTTGGCGTAGCCGTTGACGATATTCTTGAGCTTGTCTGCATCGGCGTCTGAAAGGTCACCGCTTTTGCGGATACTGTCGAGCAGATCGGCGTGTTTGGTGCGCAACAGTGTCAGCAGGCCGCTTTCGAAGGGACGCACCCGATCCACCGCCAAGGGGTCAAGGTAACCGTTGACGCCAGCGTAGATCACGCACACCTGCTCTTCCATTTTCATCGGCGAAAATTGCGGTTGCTTCAACAGTTCTGTCAGACGCGCGCCACGATTGAGCAGACGCTGGGTGGTGGCGTCGAGATCGGAGCCGAACTGGGCAAATGCCGCCATTTCGCGATACTGGGCGAGCTCGCCCTTGATGCGCCCGGCAACTTTTTTCATGGCCTTTGTCTGAGCGGACGAACCTACGCGCGACACAGAAAGGCCGACGTTCACCGCCGGACGAATGCCTTGATAAAACAGATCGGTCTCGAGGAAGATCTGGCCGTCGGTGATCGAAATCACGTTGGTCGGAATGTAGGCCGACACGTCGTTCGCTTGTGTCTCGATCACAGGGAGCGCAGTGAGAGAGCCGGCCTTGTTCTCGTCGTTCATCTTGGCTGCGCGTTCAAGCAACCGGGAATGCAGGTAGAATACGTCGCCCGGATAAGCTTCGCGGCCCGGCGGGCGGCGCAGCAGGAGCGACATCTGGCGGTAGGCGACAGCCTGCTTTGAAAGGTCGTCATAGACGATGACGGCGTGCATGCCGTTGTCGCGGAAATATTCGCCCATGGTGCAGCCGCTGAACGGCGCCAGATACTGCATCGGCGCAGGATCGGACGCGGTTGCGGCGACCACGATGGAATAGTCGAGCGCGCCCTGCTCCTCCAGCACCTTCACGAATTGGGCGACGGTCGATCTTTTCTGTCCGACCGCGACGTAAACGCAATAAAGCTTGATCTTTTCGTCGGGCTGCGCGTTGAGCGGCTTCTGGTTGAGAATGGTATCGAGCGCGATGGCCGTTTTGCCGGTTTGACGATCGCCGATGATGAGTTCGCGTTGGCCACGGCCGATCGGAATCAACGAGTCGATGGCCTTCAGGCCCGTGGCCATCGGTTCATGCACCGACTTGCGCGGAATGATGCCCGGCGCCTTCACGTCAACGCGCGCGCGCTTTTCGGTCTTGATGGGTCCCTTGCCGTCGATTGGATTGCCGAGAGCATCGACGACGCGGCCGAGCAGCCCCTTGCCGATCGGCACGTCAACGATCGAGCCGGTGCGCTTGACGGTCTGGCCTTCCTTGATCTCGCGGTCGTTGCCGAAAATGACGATACCGACATTGTCGACCTCGAGATTGAGCGCCATCCCGCGGACGCCATTCTCGAACTCCACAAGCTCGCCGGCCTGCACATTGTCGAGACCGTAGACGCGCGCAATGCCGTCGCCGACAGAGAGCACCTGGCCAACCTCCGAGACTTCGGCCTCCTGACCGAAGTTCTTGATCTGCTCTTTCAGGATGGCGGAAATTTCTGCGGCGCGGATGTCCATCAGCGGGCCTCTTTCATCGCGATTTTGATCGAATTGAGTTTGGTACGGAGTGAACTGTCGACCATGCGGCTTCCAACTTTGACGATCAGACCACCGATGATGGTGGGATCGATCTTGACATCGAGGTCGATGTCTTTGCCGCCGGTCACTGATTTGAGAGTGTTCTTGAGCGTCTCGAGATTGTTGTCGTTCAGCTTTTCCGCAACGGTGACTTGCGCCGTCACCTCGCCCTTATGTCGCGCAACAAGGCCGCGGAAGGCGCGGATCATGTCCTGGACTGCGAACAGACGCCGATTGGTGGTAATGACTCTGAGGAAGTTGGCGGCCAATCCTTTGATGTCGGCTTTGGCAAGAACGGCTGACAGCGCGTTGAGCTGATCATCAGCACCAAATGCCGGGCTGCGGACAAGACGATTCAGATCGGCACTCTCGGCGACGAGCGAGTCAAACTGATCGAGATCCTTTTTGACGGAATCGACCGCCTTGTTCTCCAGAGCCAGCTCGAAAAGAGCATTGGCGTAGCGGCCAGCCACTCCAGAGATGATCGGATCTTTGCCTGCCACAATGACGCTCGTTGCTTACGTTATTCATAGGCGAAACGCCGTCGCGGAAGAGCGGCGCAAACCATTGGAATTCAAGAGGGAATTCCGATCTCCAGGGACGTCGCAGGAGCCCGCGGGAACCCCCTGAAATCGAGTGGCTAGCTAACACAGTGAGCACGGCGGTGCAACAAGCGGGCCGGTTTGTCGCGGACACTTTTACCGCCATTGCAGGCGACAAATTTGCATCACAGGGTTGCCTCGCCACCCGCGCGCCATCGCTATAGCGTGCACCGCCTGCCTCCGCCGGATTCTCCCAAGGTCATGCCCGCGCGAACGAAAGCCGACCCCGCCACGACGGCCAAGCTATTGGTCGTGCTGCTCGCTTTCGCCTGGGGCTTGAATTGGGTCGCGGCGGCCTTCGCATTGCGCGAACTGTCGCCGTGGAGCCTGCGGGTTGCCGGGTCCAGCATTGGTGCAGCGACCTTGTTCGCCGCCGCGGTGCTCAGCGGCCATAACCTGAAGGTACCCCGCGGCCAATACATCCACATCATGATTGCCGGACTGTTCAATGTCGCCGGCTTCCAGATTCTCTCGGGTTTCGCACAGCTGAGCGGCGCCACAACCCGCGCCATCATCATCACCTATTCGATGCCGATCTGGACGACGGTGCTGAGTCATTTCGTGCTTGGTGAGCGACTGAATGCGATCCGCTGGTTCGCCTTCGGCTTGTGTGTCGTTGGCATTACAGTTCTGTTGTGGCCATTATTTGCGCATGGCTTTCCGCCATTCGTATTTTATTCACTTGGTTGCGCGCTGAGCTGGACATTCGCGACCGTCTACATCAAGTGGGCCAAAGTGACGGTCGAACCATTGGCCAACGCAGCCTGGCAGTTACTGTTCGGTCTCGTGTTCATTACTGCCGGCTCATTCCTGTTCGAAGGCCACCCGCATCTGTGGCCCATGAAAAACGAGACGGTCCTGGCAGTGCTCTTCGTCGGACTGTTCGGCGTCGGATTGGCGCACTTCCTGTGGTGGTCGATTGTCGACCGCTTGCCTGCCGTGACGGCGTCACTCGGTTCACTGCTGGTGCCGGTGATTGGAGTCACCGCATCAGCAATCGTCCTCGGTGAGCGCCTCACCGTGCCGGACATTGTCGGATTTGCGATGATCTTTGCCGCCGCAGCATGCGTGCTCCTGCAACCAAACGTGCGTCACGACGAAATGCCGGAGTGACCGCGCCCAAAAAGGAGGCAAAGGCCATGGCGTGGTTGTACCTCTTCCTTGCCGGACTGTTTGAGGTCGCCTGGGCAATCGGGTTGAAATACACCGAAGGCTTCTCGCGACTATTTCCCTCGGTCCTGACCGTTGCCGCTATGGGCCTGAGCCTTGCGCTACTTGGGCTGGCGTTGAAAACCTTGCCGGTGGGCACGGCTTACGCGGTCTGGACCGGAATAGGCGCAGTGGGCACGGCGGCGCTCGGGATCTATCTTTTCAGCGAACCAGCGACGGTAGCCCGCCTCGCGTGCATCGGCTTGATTGTTGCCGGAATTGTAGGATTGAAATTCGCGACCTGACCGCTTGCGCCAAGCATCAGTCTGCCCGAAGCTGGTCAGCCGACCGATTCCGCCGCCATGTCGCCTTCTCACTCGCACGCTCAACTTTACACGCAGCCGACCTTCGTCGAACTGTTCACGCCCAAGCTGGTCACGGTTTTTCGCGAGGGTTACGGCTGGCGGGATTTGCGTGCCGATGCGGTGTCCGGCCTCACCGTTGCGGTCGTGGCGCTTCCGTTATCGATGGCTATCGCGATCGCGTCCGGTGTTTCACCTGAGCGCGGCCTCTACACGGCGATCTTTGGTGGGCTGATCATATCGCTCATTGGCGGAAGCCGCTTTCAGATCGGTGGGCCGGCTGGTGCGTTTATCGGCCTCGTCGCCGGCGTGGTCGAACGACACGGTTATGATGGGCTGGCGCTCGCAACGATAATAGCGGGACTCATACTTATCGCGGTGGGTCTCCTGCGGGCCGGAACGTACATCAAATACATTCCGTTTCCGGTGACCGTCGGATTCACTGCCGGCATAGCCGTGATCATCGCGGCGAGCCAGATCCGCGACCTGTTCGGTCTCACCATTGCCCATGAACCGTCCGCGCTGCTGCCGAAGCTCTTGGCGATCCGTAATGCGCTTCCAACCGTTCACGTTCCGACACTCGGAATCGCGATCCTGTCGGTGGTTCTGATCGTGGCGCTGCGACGCTTTCGTCCTAACTGGCCGTCGTTTCTCATCGCAATCTCGATTGCCGCGATCGTCTGTGCGGTTTTTCCACTCGATGTCGCGACCGTGCACTCACGGTTCGGTGCTATTCCAGGCTCCTTGCCGACCCCAGCCTTGCCGACCTTCAGTGTCGAGAAACTCAAGGCGGTGCTGCCCGATGGCATCGCGATCGCGCTGCTCGGGGCCATCGAATCGCTTTTGTCGGCCGTGGTCGCGGACGGCATGACCGGTCGCCGACATCGATCAAATTGTGAACTGAGCGCGCAAGGCGTCGCCAACGTTGTCTCAATTCTGTTTGGCGGCATCTGCGTGACCGGCACGGTGGCACGAACCGCCACCAACGTACGGGCGGGTGCTCGCGGGCCTGTCTCGGGCATTTTTCACTGTGCCTATCTTCTTATTTTCCTTCTGATAGGAGCTCCATTGGCGGGCTACATACCGCTTGCCGCCCTCGGGGCCGTGCTCGCGGTCGTTGCCTGGAACATGGCGGAAAAAGAAGAGTTCTGGTCTTTGCTGCGTTCATCCCGCGGCGATGCCGTCGTGCTCCTGGCAACCTTCCTGCTGACGATTTTTGTCGATCTCATCACCGGGATAGGGGTCGGGGTCGTGCTCGGCGCGCTGCTGTTCCTCCATCGGATGGCGGAAAGCGTCGAGATAGCTGGCGGCCAATCTTCGCTCGAAGATGTAGCCGACGATAGCGACACCCGCTCGCACTATGATGCGCAACAGGCCACCAATCGCGACGTGATGGTCTATCACATCAGCGGCGCGTTCTTCTTTGGCGCTACCGCACGCGTGTTGGGTGTTCTCGAACGCGTGGGAACGCCCCCGCGACTTCTGGTACTCGATTTCAAGGACGTGCCACTGATCGACACCACGGCGGCGCGGTCGCTTGTCACGTTCGTGAACAAGGTTGGGCGTTTGGGAACGAGTGTTGTTTTTGCCGCGGCCCGACCGACCGTGCGCCGTACGCTCAACAGAGCCGGGTTGAAGCCACCGCTCGTGCGATACTCCGCGACCGCGCGAGAGGCTGCAACGATGGCGCCTCAGTAAAAACTCTGAGGATCGACATCGACCTCCAGTCTCACATTACCGCGAGGCTTGGGCGCCGCGGCGAGCCACTCGCGCAAGTAAGCCGACAAGTCGAGGCTGCGCGGTGACTTCACAAGCAATCGGAACCGGTGACGGCCGCGGACCACTGCGAGCGGCGCCTCGGCCGGACCGAGCACTCGGACGTTCTGATCCTTCGGCGCAGCATTGGCGAGCGTGCGGCCGTAGGTTTCCGCGGTATGCCTTTCATTGGCAGTGACGACGAGGCCGGCCAACCGCCCGAACGGTGGGTAACCGGTACGCTCGCGCTGTTCGATTTCATTTTTGTAGAATGCTTCACGGTCGCCAGAAATGAGGGCCCGCATGACGGGATGCTCTGGCTGGTGGGTCTGCAGGTAGCCAACACCAATGCCCTCTTCGCGCCCCGCACGGCCGACCACCTGGTGCAGCAACTGAAAAGTACGCTCGGCGGCACGCGGGTCGCCGTTGCCCAACCCCAGATCAGCGTCAACGATCCCAACCAGGTTGAGTTTTGGAAAGTGATGACCCTTGGCAACGAGCTGAGTGCCGATGATGAGATCGAAGCGACCCTGTGCCACGTCGTCAAGTTCCTGTCGGAGGCGCTCGACCGATTCCACGAGATCGCTCGACAAAACAAGAGTACGGGCTTGCGGAAAAAGTTCTCCGGCCTCCTGTTCGAGTCTTTCGACGCCGGGACCGACTGCGGCGAAACTGTCCGTGGCATGACAGTTGGAGCATTCCACCGGGGGAGGCATCGAGAAACCGCAGTGATGACAAACCAGACGACGCTTGAATCGATGGTCGACCAGCCACGCATCGCAATTCGGACATTGCAGACGGAACCCGCAGGCGCGACACAGCGTCAGCGGTGCATAGCCTCGGCGATTGAGAAACAACAAGGCCTGATGCCCGCGCGTCAGCGAGACCGCAACAGCCTCGGCAAGCCGCGGTGAGATGAACCGTCCGCGCGGGGGGCCTTCACGCCGCATGTCGATCGCTTCGATCGAAGGCAGATGCGCACCGCCGAAACGCTCCGGCAAGTGGACATGGCGGTAGCGACCCCGCCGCGCATTGACCTCGGATTCCACTGACGGCGTTGCCGAGGCGAGAATTACGGGGAATTTTGCAATCGACCCGCGGACAACCGCCATGTCGCGCGCATGGTAATGTGCGCCGTCTTCCTGTTTGTACGCGGGATCATGCTCTTCATCGACGATGACCAGCCCAAGATCAGCGTAGGGCAGAAAAAGCGCCGATCGCGCGCCCACCACCACCCGAACTTCATTCGCGGCAACCGCTGCCCAGGTTCGTGCGCGCTTGCGTTGTGAAAGTTGCGAATGCCATTCCGCCGGACGAACCCCGAAGCGGGACGAAAATCGGTCGAGAAACTGCGCAGTTAACGCGATCTCCGGCATGAGGATGAGGGTTTGCCGATTGCGGCGGATATTCTCGGCAACGCCCTCGAAATACACTTCGGTTTTGCCCGAACCTGTCACCCCGTCGAGCAACGTGACGCTATAGCCGCCTTGCGCAACGGTTGTGCGCAACGCGTCGGCGGCGGCCAGTTGGGCCAGCGAAAACTCCGGCTTCCGGAATTCTGGATCCGGCTGTGGCGCAACGGGCTCCGGCGGCAGCACGATCGTTTCAAGCGCGCCTGCATCGATCAACCCATCGATCACGCCGACGCTGACACTGGCCTCGTGCGCAGCCTCGCTTTTCAAAAGGGTAAGACCATTCGCCAGGAGATGCAGCACGCGTGCGCGTGCCGCTGTCATTCGCTCTGGGGCCGGTCCGCCGAGCCGCACCCCGATACGCTCGCGCCCGGGGCCGAGGTGCTCTCCCATGCGCAGAGCCATGCGCAGCACCATTCCGCGGGAGGCCAACGTATAATTTGAAACCCAGTCGACGAACTGCCGGAGTTCGGGCTTCAGTGGCGGTACATCGAGCTTTTCGTCAACGTCCTTCAGACGATTATGCAGCCGAGGATTTGGGTCGAGATTATCGGCCCATACCACACCCATGCTTTCGCGCGCCCCAAGCGGGACCGCGACCACATCGCCCGGCGCGAGCTCAAGACCAGCAGGTACGCGGTAAGAATAGGTCTGGTCGAGCGCCACCGGCACCAGAATATCGACGATTCTGCTCATAGCGTGCTCGCCTGTCTGACCGATTCCGGGCGCTTAAGGAAGAGTGAACGAAGCAGTGCCACTCTTCAAAACATGACTGATTTTGCGGCGAGTTCCGACGTTTCGGCCGAGATTACCCGCTGGATGGGCTATCTCGGTGCCGAGCGGCGTATGTCACAGAAAACGGTGGAGTGCTATCGGCGCGACGTCGCGCAGTTTCTCGATTTTCTGGCCGAGCATCTGGGGGGAGCCCCGACGCTCAAGCAAATAGCCAAACTAACGCCGGCCGACATTCGCGCCTTCATGGCGTTCAGGCGCAGCCAGGGGACAGGCAATCGTTCGCTGATGCGCACACTCGCTGGCATCCGGTCCTTTGCGCGTTTTCTCGAGCGCAAGGGCAAAGGTAAGGTCGCCGCGCTCAGCGCCGTGCGCACGCCCAAGCTTCCGAGAAGCTTGCCGAAGCCGCTCTCGATATCGGCCGCCGTGCAGATCACCGACGTCGACATACGTGACGGCGAGGAACGTGCGCCATGGGTTCTCGCACGCGACGCCGCAGTGCTGGCTTTGCTCTATGGCTCCGGCTTGCGCTTGTCCGAGGCACTCAGTCTCAAACGCCGCGATATTCGTTCCGGCGCCGACGTTATTGTCGTGCTCGGCAAAGGCAACAAGACTCGGATGGTGCCGGTGCTCCCTCAAGTCACCAACGCGATCACTGACTACGTCGCGATCTGCCCATACAAGTCGTCACCGGACGCACCATTGTTCGTTGGAGAACGCGGCGGGCCGCTTTCGCCCCGCATCGTGCAACTGGCGATGGCCCGCCTGCGGGGCGCGCTCGGACTACCGGAGACCGCGACACCGCACGCGCTGCGTCATTCCTTCGCCACGCACCTGCTGGCTCGTGGCGGCGACCTCCGCGCCATCCAGGAATTGCTTGGTCACGCTTCGCTTTCCACAACGCAGATCTACACGGCTGTCGATACCGAGCATTTGCTTGAAGTGTATGCGAGCGCCCATCCCCGCGCCCGCTAGCAGCCGTGCGGCTTATTGCAGCCTCTTGCGCTGAACCCAGCTCTGCTATCATCGTAAGGACGGGTCGGCTAAAAGCCGGAGGGCCAATGAGCGCACACGAAAATCTTGAACACGCCGAGCATGCCGAGCACGCATCGCATTCCAACAAGAGAATTGCGCTGCTCATTGCGATCCTGGCGCTTTTTCTCGCGTTCTCCGAAACGCTGGGAAAGAGCTCGCAGACGGCGGCTATCGCCGACAACATCAAGGCTTCGGATACCTGGAACTTCTTTCAGGCAAAGACCATCCGACAGACATCGTTGCGCGTTGCTGCCGAGGGATTAGCCGCGCAGCTCCCTGCAATAACCAATGACGAAGCAAAGGCGGCTGTTGCAAAGCAGATCGAGGCCTGGCGCAACACCGTCGCTCGCTACGATTCGGATCCGAAGGAGCAAGACGGCCGCAAGGAACTGCGTGCTCAGGCGGAGAAGCTTGAGCACGAGCGCGACACCTGGCTGGCTCGCTATCACCAATACGAGTTCGCGTCGGCCGCATTCCAGATCGGCATTGTGCTGGCCTCCGCGGAGGTCATCACAGGTATCGCAGCGCTTGGTTGGTTGTCGGGTGTTTTGGGCGTGTTTGGCCTCGGCTTCATGGCCCTCGGCCTATGGGCGCCGCACGCCCTGCATTTGGCAGGCCACTGAGATCACATCACGCAGGGCGATTGCGGTAGGATCGACGCAGGCGCATCAATCGTCGGAATGTGCGCCGTGCACGCTCTGGCCTGAACATCCAGGCGACTTTCCGGATGCGAGCGCGGATGGGCTCGGTCTGCGTGTAGGCCCAGTCGCGTGCCCAAATGACCCAGTCATACAAACGCTGGAACCACGGTATTTGCAGTAGCTTGCCGCGTGTTGCATCGAAGACAAACGCGGTCACCCCGAGGCCAAGAAGCTTTGCGAGCAGAAGAGTTACGACGGCCCCAAACCAGTTTCCGGTAGCGATGAAATAAACCTCCAGAAACTTCACCGGCAATACGACGATCAGCGGAATAGCGAAGACAACCAGAGCGACGTATGGCGGCAGATTTTCGATCGCTCGCGCAACCGCGATTTTGACCCTGCCCCAAGGAAAGATATTGACGACGCGCGCAACGATGGGCTCGAGGTGGTCCCACAGCCAGGCCTCCAGGAGCAACAGCAGTGCGAGGATGACCCACAGTGGACGGAATGCATTGCGGCGCATGAATCAAACTATAGGCTGACGGACCGTCTTAAGTAAGGCAGACACTGGTATAGTTTTTCTTCCGCAACTGCGAAATGAAACACGCAGACTCTCGTCGAAGCCAAGGCATTGAAAACCTGCGGCTTTGCCCAACAAGCAATTATGATCTCACGCGTCCGCCATCCACATTGAGGGTCTGCCCGGTCATGAAGGCGGCGTCGTCGCTGGTGAGAAAGGAGACCGCGCCAACCAGATCGGCCGGCTCTTCCACTCGCTTGATTGCCTGCATTTGAGCAACCGCATTGAACTCATCGTCCATGGTTTTGAAGCCAGGGCGCGGTTCACGCACCAGCGTGCCGGGTGATCGCGTCAGTCCCGGGGCAATGGCGTTTACGGTGATGCCGTCGGGCGCAAGATCGGTCGCAAGCGCGCGAGTAAACCCGACGATGCCACCCTTGCTCGCAACGTAGTGAGCAAAACCAGTGACTACCGAACCAAGCGTGCTCGATGCCATATTCACGACGCGGCCCCATTTGCGCGATCGCATTCCCGGTACAAACGCGGCAGTGACGAGGAATGTGCCGTCGAGATTGGTCGACAGAACTTTACGCCAATCGGCAAACGTCATTTCGGGAAAATTCTTCTGCGGGAAAACACCCGCACAATTGATCACAATATCGACGTGACTGAATTTGCTTTGGACCTCCTTGGCCATGGCAGCGACTGAAGTTTCCGAAGATACATCGCACTTCACAGCGAGCGCCTGTCGTCCGGCAGCTTCAACCAATTTCACCGTGTCGTTGCCGTCGACAAGGTCGACGATCGCTATATGCACGCCGTCTTCCGCGAGGCGCCTGGCAAATGCCTGGCCGATGCCGTTCGCAGCGCCAGTGATGATCGCAACTTTGTCCTTGTGGCCTTTGGCCATGAAGCTTCCCCCGATTTCGAGCTGACGATGCGCAGGTCCTTGCAGCCATTCAAACGAATGGCCGGGACTGACCCGGCCATTTCAAGGCTACATATGTATTGCGCGTTTCGCTACCGCCATGGCCGCTTCCTTCACCGCCTCGGGCAGCGTGGGGTGCGCGTGGCACGTGCGTGCAATATCTTCGGCAGAGGCGCCGAACTCCATCGCAATAGTGGCTTCCGCAATCATATTGCCGGCGTCGGCGCAGATAAGATGCACACCGAGCACGCGATCGGTTTTTGCATCGGCAAGAATTTTGACAAAACCTTCGGTTGTCAGATTGACTTTTGCACGGCCATTGGCGGTGAAGGGAAACTTGCCGACGTTGTAGGCGACGCCCGCGGCTTTGAGCTCTTCCTCGGTTTTCCCAACCACAGCGATCTCTGGATAGGTGTACACGACGTTCGGAATGGCATCGTAGTTCACGTGACCCGCCTGCCCGACCAGAATTTCCGCAACCGCCACGCCTTCGTCTTCAGCCTTGTGCGCCAGCATCGGACCGGCGATCACATCGCCGATGGCCCAGATGCCCGGGACGTTGGTTGCATAGTAGTGATCAACAACGATGCGTCCGCGTTCATCCAGTTTGACGCCCAGTTCCTTGAGTCCCAGACCTTCGGTGTATGGCACTCGCCCGATCGAAACCAAAACGACATCGGCCTCGATCGATTCAGCGGTGCCACCTTTCGCGGGCTCTACTGAAACCTTGAGCCGTTTTCCGGAAGCATCGACCGCGGTCACCTTCGAAGACAATTTGAATGTCATGCCCTGCTTCTCGAACAAACGTTGGGCCTGACGCCGTACTTCACCGTCCATTCCCGGCAAGACACCGTCGAGGAATTCCACCACCGTCACCTGCGCACCGAGGCGCCGCCACACCGAGCCAAGCTCAAGCCCGATGACGCCGGCTCCGATAACGAGCAGATGACGTGGCACCTCCGGCAACGACAAAGCTCCGGTCGATGAGACGATGCGCTTCTCGTCGATATCGATGCCCTTCAAGCGCACAACGTCAGAACCGGTGGCTATGACGATCGATTTCGCTTCAATGGTCTGCGCTTTACCGCCTTCGCCTTTCACCTCGACCTTGCCCGGCGCAACAATTCGTCCGCTACCGAAAAATGCGTCGATCTTGTTCTTCTTGAACAGGAAATCGACACCCCTCACGTTGCCTTCAACGCCCTGATCCTTGAACGCCATCATGGCCTTGAGATCGAGCCGGGGTTCAGAAATGCCAATCCCCATTTTGCCAAACGTGTGGCCAGCCTCGTCGAACAATTCCGAAGCGTGCAGCAATGCCTTGGACGGAATGCATCCGATATTGAGACAAGTGCCACCGAACGTGGCGCGCTTTTCCACCACTGCGGTCTTCAGACCAAGCTGCGCCGCGCGGATTGCGCAAACATAGCCGCCAGGTCCGGTTCCGATGACGATGAGATCGTAGGCCATGCGCTACAAATCCAGCACGACCCGGGCCGGATCCTCCAGGCCTTCTTTCACGCGCACGAGGAACGTGACGGCCTCGCGACCATCGACGATACGATGATCGTAAGACAGCGCTAGATACATCATTGGCCTCGCCTCGATCTTGCCGCAGACCACCACCGGTCGTTCCTGGATCTTGTGCATGCCGAGGATACCGGACTGCGGCGCATTTAGAATCGGGGTCGACATCAGGGAGCCGTAGACGCCACCATTGCTGATGGTGAAAGTGCCGCCCTGCAACTCATCGATCTTCAAAGTGCCGTCACGCGCGCGCCGGCCGAAATCGGCGATGGTCTTTTCGATTTGTGCAAATGACATAAGATCGGCGTCGCGGACAACGGGCACCACCAAACCCTTCTCGGTGCCGACCGCGACGCCAATGTGATAATAGTTCTTGTAGACGATATCGGTGCCGTCGATCTCGGCATTCACCGCCGGGATTTCCTTCAAGGCCTGAATGCAGGCGCGGACGAAGAAGCCCATGAACCCGAGCTTCACGCCGTGCTTTTTCTCGAACAGATCTTTGTATTGAGTGCGTAAAGCCATGACCGCGCTCATGTCGACCTCGTTGAAGGTCGTGAGCATGGCTGCCGTGTTCTGCGCATCCTTGAGGCGGCGCGCAATGGTTTGACGCAAGCGTGTCATGTGCACGCGCTCTTCGCGCGCAGCATCATCGGCGGGCGACGGCGCGCGCATCTGCACTGGCGCCGATACCGGCGTTGGGGTCGCCGCCGCGCGCTCTATCGCGTTGAGCATGTCGCCCTTGGTGACTTGGCCGTGCAAGCCGCTTCCGGCAATTTTTGTGGGATCGACGCCGCTCTCCGCAGCCATCTTGCGGACAGACGGCGGCGTTGGCATCTCGCGCGGCTGCGGTTGCTCAGGACCGGCGCCGATCGGCTTGGTCGTCGCCGTCTTTTCATTCGGTGCACCTGTTGGGCTCGCCGCAGGCTTGGTCGCGGTCGCCGAAGGCGCCTTGGGGACAGCTCCGGCGCCCTCCTTGATCTGACCGAGCACCGCGCCAACCGCGACGGTAGCGCCATCCTTCACGGCAATATCGGAGAGGACGCCTGCGGCCGGCGCCGGCACCTCCAGGGTCACCTTGTCGGTTTCAAGTTCGACCAGCGGTTCGTCCACTGCAACCGAGTCGCCTGCTTGTTTGAACCATTTGCCGACCGTCGCTTCGGTTACTGATTCACCGAGTGTGGGCACGCGAATATCAACCATGATCTTGCCTTACCTCTCGTTCGCCACACCCGGCCAGCGCCGAATAGAAATATATTATCCCAATGCCTCATCGAGGAATTGCTTGAGTTGCGCGAGATGCTTCGACATTTGGCCAACCGCTGTTGAAGCCGAAGCCGGGCGCCCCGCATAACGCACTGTTCGATGCTTGGCGGTGATCTGATTGAGGATCCATTGCAGGAAAGTATCGACGAAGAACCAGGCACCCATATTGCGCGGCTCTTCCTGACACCACACCATTTCCGCCTGCTTGAACCGCGACAGTTCGGTGATCAGTGCCTTGGTCGGGAACGGATAAAGTTGCTCGATCCGCAGGATGTAGATGTCATCGATACCGCGCTTCTCGCGTTCATCGTAGAGGTCGTAATAGACCTTGCCCGAGCACATGATCACGCGTCGGATTTTATCGTCGGGAACGAGCTTGATTTTTTCGTTCGGCAGCAATTGCGTGTCGTCCCATAACAGGCGATGGAACGAGGTCCCGCTTGCGAGCTCGTCGAGCCGGGACACCGCGCGCTTGTGGCGCAACAGGGATTTCGGCGTCATCAAAATCAGCGGTTTGCGAATCTCGCGCATCAACTGGCGGCGCAGGATGTGGAAATAGTTTGCAGGCGTGGTGCAATTCGCAACCTGCATGTTGTCTTCCGCGCACATCTGCAGATAGCGCTCGAGCCGGGCCGAAGAATGCTCGGGTCCCTGTCCCTCATAGCCATGCGGCAACAGGCAGACGAGGCCCGACATGCGCAACCATTTGCGCTCGCCCGAGGAGATGAACTGGTCGAACACCACCTGCGCACCATTGGCAAAATCGCCGAATTGGGCTTCCCACAGCGTGAGGGCACTTGGCTCGGCGGTGGAGTAGCCGTACTCAAAACCGAGGACGGCCTCTTCGGAGAGCATCGAATTGAGCACTTCGTAGCGCCCCTGAGGCCCACCGAGATGATTGAACGGGGTGTAACGCTCTTCGGTATTCTGATCGAACAAGACCGAATGCCGCTGTGAAAACGTCCCGCGCTCACTGTCCTGACCCGACAGTCGAACGCGGTGGCCGTCTTTCAGCAACGAACAGAAGGCGAGCGCCTCACTCGTTGCCCAATCGATCCCCTCGCCGGTCTCGATCGCCTTGGCACGCTGTTCGAGGAACCGCTGGATTGTCCTGTGAACGGCAAAGCCCTGTGGAACGGTGGTGATCTTCTTGCCGATGTCGTGCAGAACGGCGACGTCGACACCGGTATTTCCGCGGCGCGGATCGTCGGCGTCACGCGCGGCCTTCAGGCCTGACCAGCGTCCATCCAGCCAGTCGGCTTTGTTCGGCTTGTAGCCCTGGCCGGCTTCGAATTCCGCGTCGAGGCGTGCACGCCAATCGGCCTTCATCTTATCGACTTCACCTTCGGTGACGACCCCCTCACCGATCAGCTTCTTGGCATAGATCTCGAGCGTCGACAGATGAGCGCGGATCTTCTTGTACATGAGAGGCTGAGTGAACGACGGCTCATCGCCTTCGTTGTGACCGAAACGCCGGTAGCAGAACATGTCGATGACCACCGGGCGCTGGAATTGCTGCCGGTACTCAGTCGCAACCTTTGCGGCGAACACGACCGCCTCCGGATCGTCGCCGTTCACATGCAGGATCAACGCCTCGATCATCTTGGCAACATCGGACGGATAAGGCGACGACCGCGAATAGCGCGGATAGGTCGTAAACCCGATCTGGTTGTTGACGATGAAATGCAGTGAGCCGCCCGTGCGATAACCTTTCAGGTCGGACAGGCCGAAACATTCCGCCACCACGCCCTGGCCGGCAAATGCCGCATCACCGTGGATCAGCAGCGGCATAACCATCGTGCGCTCGTCGGGCTTCGCGTGATGCTGATCCTGCTTGGCGCGCACTTTGCCGAGTGTGACCGGATCGACGATTTCCAGATGCGACGGATTAGCCGTCAGCGACAGATGAACTTTGTTGTTATCGAACTCTCGATCGGATGAAGCACCGAGGTGATATTTGACGTCGCCTGAACCCTCGATCTCGTCCGGCGTCGCCGAACCCCCTTTGAATTCATGAAATAACGCGCGATGCGGTTTGCCCATAACCTGAGTCAGAACATTGAGACGCCCGCGATGCGGCATCCCAAGGCAGATTTCCTGCACCCCGAGATTTCCGCCGCGCTTGATGATTTGCTCGAGAGCCGGGATCAAAGCTTCAGCACCATCGAGCCCGAAGCGCTTGGTGCCAGTGTATTTAACGTCGAGGAATTTCTCGAAGCCTTCAGCTTCGACAAGTTTGTTGAGGATCGCGCGCTTGCCTTCACGCGTGAAGGTGATTTCCTTGTCGCGGCCCTCGATGCGCTCCTGAATCCAGCTTTTCTGCGCAGGGTTTGAAATGTGCATGAACTCGACGCCGAGCGTCTGGCAGTAGGTGCGGCGCAAGATCGCGACGATCTCGCGCATCGATGCGAATTCAAGGCCGAGCACCTTGTCGAGGAAGATCTTGCGATCGAGGTCCGCATCAGAGAAGCCATATGACCGCGGATCGAGCTCCTCTTCGTTTTTCTCCGGCTCGAGATCGAGTGGATCAAGCTTGGCATGGAAGTGGCCGCGAATGCGGTACGCACGGATGAGCATCAGCGCGTGGATCGAGTCTCGCGTAGCCTGCATCACATCGGCAGGCGCGAGCTCGACGCCCTTCGTTCGTGCGGTCGCTGTTATTTTTTCGCCCAGCTTTTTTTCGGTTTCCGCCCACTGGCCATCAAGCGCCGCGACCAGGTCGCCGTCCGGACGCATCGGCCAGTTCGGTTTCTGCCACGAAGCGCCGCGAGCGTTTCTGATGACGTCTGATTTCTGGTCCTTCAGGCTTTCGAAAAAAGCCCGCCACTCGGCGTCAACGGCGGCCGGATCGGTTTCGTATTTTGCGTAGAGGTCGTCGATATAGGCGGCATTGCCGCCGTAGAGGAACGACGTTTTCGCGAAGATAGCGTTGGCGTCCTGGCGGGACATGGCGATGTCAAATCCTTGCGCATCGGGGCGTGCTGCATTCGCCCAAAAGGGGGTCTTGCGGCGCAATAGTGTCTTTTACCGTTATTTATGACGCGTGTAAGTCGGCAAAAAGGGGTAAAATTTGAGCAGAGAGCGGCCCTACCCAATCCGCATGGCAAAACGCGAATTCGCGCC
>Ga0207700_10000591_pt1 | contig 21156 bp, 19 predicted proteins | sample LARL82metaG_FD_184348 | JGI IMG/M metagenome (GOLD analysis project Ga0207700, IMG submission 184348) | Corn, switchgrass and miscanthus rhizosphere microbial communities from Kellogg Biological Station, Michigan, USA - LAR L8-2 metaG... | ecosystem: Host-associated > Plants > Roots >...
CAGCCAGGTCCGCGTTGCCGCGCATTTTGAAAAAGAGCGTCGCATTAGCAGTCGTTACCATTGCGGCAATGATTCTGCCGTCTCTTGCCGGATCGGCGTTGTCGGGGAGTCCCGCGAGATCGACAATGGTCACATCGCCTAACGAAGTGTGTAGTCGCTGTGCCATCTCGCCGAGTTTTTCTTCGGTGATTGGCGATTGGCCCAGTTGGCCCAGCCAGCGGTTCACATTTTCGAGAACATTCCCAGCAGCGGACCCCAAGCTCACAAATGAAACGTCTGCGACTGCACCGTTATCGCCTTTGACCAGAAAACTTGCCTGACGCATTTGCGACAACGGCTGCGCTTCCCAATTCGGCGGTGTTGTCACCGCAGCGTCCGCCGCCGGCGCGAGACCGCCTGGCATTCGAGGCGCGGTCGTGTTCGTCGGCATGGCGTCTTGCTGCTGAGGCGCGGATTGTTCCAGCGGCGCCTTGGAAACGCGGTAGACCTTGATTTCGGAGTTTTTCTCGCAGCTAACGAGCAGCAACGCCGCAGACGAACCCAGATAAACGATGAAATGCTTGCTTATTCGCATGACCCAACAACCCGCGCCCGGCGCGTTAACCCATTACGTTAATCACTTCCGATGAGGGAGGAAGGATAACCGAATAAGCATTGTGCGAAACGGGATTTCATTCTGAATCGAACAGTCGGGATTAACACTGCGCGTTGCAGGCCTGCGGCCTCAAGGAAGTTGCGGTCCGCCGGTATGGCACGTCGTGCAGGAGAACTCGGAAAACTCCGAATCGATGTGAAAAAACGTGTAGCCGTCGGCATTTAATTTCTTGAGCTGTTCGCCGCTGCCCTGCGCGAGGATGAGGTGGCACGAGTTACAATCACTCGCTGAAATCGTCTTCTTGCCATCGGCCGTCTTGTGATTGCCATCATGACAACGGAAACAGCCATTCCAGTCTTTGTGTCCAATGTTGTTGGGATGCGTGCGCCAGCCGGTCTTCATCTCGGGGAAGAAATTCTTGCGATAGATTGCCTGCGCTTCAGCAATGAGCGGATCGGCTTGAGCGGGATCCGGATAAGCCGTGTGCAATGAGGTCGCGATCGCCTGTAACGCCGCCGGTTTCGATGTATAAGGCTGCGTCAGTGCGCCGACGACTTTCGCTTTTGCGAAAGGAATCTTCGGGTCGATTCGGCCGGCGGCCAACGCAACGTCTACAGCGTCATTTGGCGCCATGACATTGTGGGCCGGCCGGCTATGACAATCCAGGCAATCCATACGGCGAACGTCATGTTGCGACGGATCGCCTTTGAAATCCTCGGTGCGATATTCGGTGCTCTGACCTTGGGCGTTAGTTACGCGCACCCACGGGATGGTTTCCGCATCCTCACCGGTTGCGAGGTATTCGACCTTGTTAGCGATATTCATGTGCCAATGAATACCGCCTACTGGCCCGCGTGAGGGCTCAGCGCCGCCAACGTTCAGTAATAAGCGCACGGCGAACGGCGTGTTGGCCTCGTCCGAGAGGTAATGTTGATACGTGCGATCGACCGTGCCGATGTAACGGTTTGGCCAATGGCATTCCAGGCAGATCTCCTGCTCCGGCCGCGTTTCGGCCGTAACGTAAATCGGACGATCGAAATCGCCGAGCACAGTGTGGTACAGCTGTTTTACACCGTTGAGCTTGGTCTTGAAGTATGCAGTCGCGCCGGGACCGACGTGGCAATGAACACATGCGACCTGCGCATGCGCGGTGTGCTGGGCAGCAACAAACTGCGGCTCCATTGGCACATGACAGCGCTTACCACAAAAATCGACCGACTCGGTGTATTGATAAGTTTCGTAACTACCGAGGGCAGTCAGAAAAAGGAAGCCAACAGCGCCAACCGCGAACGACGCCAGGATCCGCCGGTCGCGCTTGCGCGACAAATCGATCTGAAGAATACGGTGTTTCCCTTCGAGATGCGCTGCGCGACGCTCCGCGCGTTTTTGCAGGATCGCGCCCAAAAGTGTGAGTGCGAGGCCGAGAAGGAAGAAAAGCGGTGCGACGACATACGCGAGGATCCCGATGTACGGATTCTTTGCGGGAGCGAAGAAATCGATGGCGAAGAGAAGAACAAAGGCGAATAGCGCCGCGGCCGCCAGCACCATGCCAGCCCAACTGAGCCAGTTCTGGAAATGACGCCTGAACGATCGGGGATGCGTTGGACTGAGAGCCTGAGACATCGCCCCAATTATTTACATGCGACGTGAAAAGTCACATCGAAACGATCGAGCGATTATCTCATCTGTAAGCGGGATTGAAATCGGATCGAAAACGCCCAATCCGATTCGCCGCCGACGCCAAAGCAGTTCGAGTAAAGCTTTGCCGCGTTATTTTTTTAAGGAACGAACGTAGGCAACCAACGCCTTCACGTCGGCATCGGACAGTTTGTCTTTGTATCCTTTCATCTTGCCCTTGCCGTTCTTGATGACGTTGGTTGCCTCAGCGTCACTGAACCCCTGGTTTTTCGAGTAATCTTTTACGGCGAGTTTTTTCCCCATCGCAGTGTTGCCGCCGCCGTTTTTACCATGGCACGAAGCACAAAGCTGGTTCCAGTTTGCCGCTGCATCGGCTGCAACACTGATTCCCGCTGAAGCGATGATGATTGTCGCTAAGACGAATATTTTTCGTTTCATGAGGTCAAAGCCTTTCCTCCTAACACCTGACGCCAAAACTGCATTCGAAGTCAATGTCAAAAGCTTTATTTCGTGAGCAACCAGCATCCGTCATCCGAGGAGAGCCTGCTGACCGCGTTCGAAAGACGTAACACGTGCTTTGATGTGATCATTGAAGGGCACGCCGCGACTACCTGCTTAGAATCGAAATTGCAGGCTCGAAAAGAGGGAGTGCGCCTGGTAATTGTTATGACCGCCCGAGGTGACGTCCCTGTAGTTAAAATAACCGTACTTCAGAAGCAGGCGCATGTTCTTGCTCAATTTGCGCGTAACAGTCGCTGAGACTGCGTGCTCTGTCGCACCCATTCCGTATGGCATGGCTACGACCGCGTTCTTAAAGTAGTCATTGGCGCAGTAGAAGTAGTAATCGGCATAGAAATCCGTTTTATCATCGATTACGTAGCCAATCCCGCTGGTTACGGTCCAGTAATCGCTCCTAAAATTCACGACGGTCGGACTTGTCTGTGGATCCAGATTGATGTCATTGGCCGGCGTATCCGTTTGATTGAGAATGTATGAGAAATTCGCCTGCAGAAAAAAGCGCGGCAGAGGATTCCAATTCAGCGATTCGCTGATCACGTGCTGTTTAGTTTCGCCGCTCTGCAGTTCGGCCAGTAAGTCTTCCTGCGGAAATAATTCCCACTGACCGTCGATCGAAGTATGCACAAAATCGTAGCGAGTGACCAGAGCAAGCGTTCCCATCGACGCGGGAAGCTTCGGCCGGAATGTCATTTGAATATTAAAGTCATCGACATTCCAGTCTTGATTAACCAAGCGCGGGTACTGTGCTATGAGAACGTCTTCATCATAGGACGCGATTCTGTGGAAGTACTGCCCGGCGAAGTTTAATCTCATCGTGGGATACCAAGTCGCGCCAATGCTATATTTCTGGCCCAAAGCATGGGTGTTTTTATCCAACGGCACTTCTTCGTCGAAGCTTTGAAACTCATCGACTTGCCCGAATTCCTCCTCCCATTCGCCTTCGAAATAGAAGAGCCAATCCTTGACACCCGTGTAACGCATCTCCAGCCTTTGGGCGAAACGGTTGTAATCTGCGTTGCGCGCACCCTCGACTGGTATTGGTGGTCCGAAATGGAAGCCGCCAGCCGGGTTCAATGGAGTAAATGGCGGTGTATTCGGCACCGTTTCCTCCGCAAGAAAGGTTGAATCGCTCTCATCATTCTCGTGGGTGTATCGGAACCCTGACAAGATCGCGAGATTTTCAAACGGCATCCAAAACACGTTGGCATTAAACAGATTCTCCCTAATCCGGGCGGTTCCCGCTAAATCGATGAAAGAATGATCGCGGTTAGCAAGCGTCGGCACTGGTTCCCCGAATGCCTCGTCCCAATGAGTCCCGAAGATGCGGGAACCTGAAAGATCGTTTGTTATCGTCGTATACGAATATCCAGCGGTGAACCAGAGATTATCGGTAATTCGCGTCTCGGTGATGCCATGCCCACTGAACAAGTCGACATCGTCATTCTGTTGCTGAGTGACCTTGCGCTGCTGGCCTGGAGGCGGGACCACGGGCGGCAACTCACCGGCATCGCGCTCCATGTTTAGCGAGTAATCGTCCGTGTTGTGCTCGTAACGCATCCCGAGCAAAACGTCGGTGTTACCGATTGTCTTCGATGCGTCGAAGGAAAATATGTCGCGTTTCTCATCGAGATTACGAAAGGAAGGAACGATTTTGCGAGTGGGTTGGACTGCCAGTCCCGTCAGACTTGTGTCGCCCCACACAGTTGAATCTTTCTGGCCAAAGCGAAATTCATGTTCGTAACGGATCGTGATCTCCGGCCAGTCTGGCGCACGCAAGCCCAGTTCAATCCAAGCGTCCCCTCGGTCAACGTGCATTTCGGGATAAGGCGGATTGAAGAAGACATCATTGTGCGGGAAGAACCCCGCGTTGCCATCATACCAGCTGCGAAACTCGGTGTAGCCAGCCTTAATGTAGCCGAGATTCGGTTTCGCCAGTTGCACTGTTATGTCGTAATCGTTGATATCCCAAAGCGCGTGACCATCGATCGAAAAGAGCGCGTCTTTGCCCACGGTTCCCTCGACGTGTAGATCCTGGATACCGCCGTAAACCTGATCGCCCGGTAGTCGGTGTTCCTGTTCGAACTGCGCGCGATCGCCGCTCGTGATGACTCCGCCCATAGAGAGCTCGATCCAATTTTTGTATTCTTCGGGTTCTTCTTCCGTGGCAGTAGCAACGGTCTTCTGATCGCTCGTACCACCGCGAACTCCCGCAGCGGCAAAAGTTCCCGCAAAAACCAGAACCAGGAATCTGCGAGAGGCGTTCGTCATAACATCCAGATCAATATCTAAGCAACGGAGTCACGTTGGACCCGTGCGGTTCTTCGTGACAGCCGGCGGACCAACACGTCCCCTGCTGCAGAAAATTCGAGTGATCGACGTCTCCTATAAAAATGTGTCCGGGTATTTTTTGCTCCTGGAAATGGCACTTCAGGCAAAGCGTCGCGTTACGTTCGGTGAGCAGTCGCTGGTTAACCGAGCCATGGGGGGTATGGCACACCATGCACCCCTGACGCACCGCCTCGTGCTCATAGACAAATGGGCCGCGTTGCTGTGTGTGACACTCGAAGCAGGTTTCGTTTCGGCTCAGAAAAGCAAGCCCGCCGGTTCTGAGCTTCTGTTGAATATTTGTCGCGGCGCCCTTGTTCGCGATCCCTTTGTGCGGCTCATGGCAATCGCTGCAGCTCATCTTGCCTTCAAGCACCGGATGATGATGAGGCAATTGAAACGCTGCGCGAACGTCCAAGTGACATTGGAAACAAGTGTCCGGCGACTTTCGCGGGTTGATGATCGTGCCCGCTCCGCCGCCAGCTTTGACGTGCAAACTCCCGGGGCCGTGGCAGGACTCGCAGCCCATGTTCTTTGCGTTTTCCCCTTTCGCCTGCAATCGCGCGTGAGTGGCGGTCCGGAAGTCGCGCACGATTTGTTCGTGACAGGTCGCGCATTCCTCTGAGCCGACGAACTCCGCGCCTGGGATGCTCGGAGGAGCGAGAATTGTTCGGCTCGTCGTACCGCAGGAAAGGAGAATGACGGCCAGCGCGACAGCTCCCCCAACGCCCCACAAGAAGCTTTCGCGCTTACCGTGAATCCATCGACTTACGCTCGAAGGGCCCACGGATGGCGAGTATGCCCAGAGACAGAAACAAATTACCAAGCATTTTTTCAGCACTTAGTTACACGCCTGTTACAATTTTGAAGAAGAACAGCAGCGAGAAGCCGAAACAGTTTGTCGGCCACATATCCACCCAGGCGTGCGGCCCAAGATGGTGCGTATCGCGGGCGAGTTCGCACGTGGAGCAGAGTTTGCCTGCGATTGGTTTCCGAGTAATCCTCTCAACTTTCAGTTATGCCTGATCGCGCTTATCTCCATCCAATTGACCCGGAATTGCGTCCCGGTGCGCGCAATGCGATCGACACTTGTCTACGGCTAAAACCGCAGGAGCGAATCACGATTATCACGGACACGGTCACCCGCGGCATCGCGGCGGCGTTGCAATCGGAAGTGGAGCGGGTTGGGTCGGAGTACAGTTTGTTTGTGCTGGAGCATCACGCGCGGCGGCCTCTCTCGAGCATGCCTGAGCTTATTTTGGATGACCTGGCGCTCTCGCAGGTCTCCATATTTGCGGCACAAAGTCAGCCCGGCGAACTACGCGCGCGCACCGAAATGACGACCGTGGTCAACCGTCACCGGATCCGACACGCTCACATGGTGAACATCAATCGTCAGATCATGCTCGAAGGCATGCGCGCCGATTTTTGTGCAGTCGATGACCTCAGCCAGCGTTTGGTCGAACGCGCGCGCCAAGCGGATCGCATCACCTGCAAAACGCCGCACGGCACGGAGTTCCAGGCGGAGTTGTCCCCAAAACTCAAGTGGCTCAAAACCAGCGGCATCATCACTCGCGACAAATGGGGAAACCTTCCAGGGGGCGAAATTTTCACTGCGCCGATGAATACCAACGGCGTGTTTGTGGTGGATGGCGTGGTCGGCGATTACTTGTGCGAGCGCTTTGGCGATTTGCAGTCGAATCCGCTCACCATCGAGGTGGAAGACAATCGGATCCGAGCGCTGCGTTCGGAGAACAAGGATTTACGCGATGAATTTCGTGCTTACACGAGCACCGACGAAAACAGCAACCGCGTGGGTGAATTTGCCATCGGGACCAACACAGCCTGTACACACATCATCGGTCATATCTTGCAGGACGAAAAAATTCCCGGAGTCCATATCGCGTTTGGTCATCCCTACGCCGAGCACACCGGCGCAAATTGGATTTCCAAGACGCATATCGACTGCGTCGGCCGCGATTTCGACATCTGGTTCGATGGCCAGCAGGTAATGCGAGAGGGGAAGTTTTTGATCTAGCGCTGCCGTGATCGTCTCGTGGATCCGAATCTTCGCTCCGTTTTCAACGCTGGTTTTTGGCCCGAGAAATATGCTGCGCTGGTGCGCTGCGTAAATGAATCCGAGAAATGGCCGGCGGATTTCCGGATTTCCGAGACACCGGTTTTTTTAACCCGCGAGTTCACGGATGAAGTCACGCGCGCCGCAAATGAGATTGTGGCCGCGACGCGCACACCGGAATTTGTCAAACATTCGGCGGTGGCGATTCCGAAGGACTTCGAAGTGCCTAACGAATCAGCGCACCCAAGTTTTCATGTCGTTGATTTCGCAATTTGCACCGAGGGAGATCGATTGGTGCCCCGTTTAATCGAATTGCAGGCATTCCCCAGCTTGTTCGGGTTTCAGTTGGTGCTCTTGGATTGCATCCGCAAAGCGTATTCAGTCATTCCGCGAAATTGGACCTCCTCATTTGGTGGAATCAAAGATGACGTGTATCTCGAACTTCTGCGGCGCACCATCATTGCAGATTCACCGATAGAGAGTGTGGTGTTGCTCGACATCCAGCCGGAAAAACAAAAAACGCGCGTGGATTTTGCCGCTACCGAAACGTTTCTCGGCATTCGACCGGTTTGCGTGACCAAAATCAAGAAGCGCGGCCGGCAATTATTCTACGCTCGTGATGGGCGCGAAGTGCGGATCGAACGGATTTATAATCGCGTCATTTTCGATGAACTGAGTCAACGGCACGATCTGAATCTACAGTTTCGTTTTCAGGATGATCTCGATGTCACGTGGGTCGGTCACCCGAACTGGTATTTCCGGATCAGCAAACACTCGCTGCCGTTTCTCAAGACCGAACACACTTCGCCAACATTTTTCGTTGATGAATTTCCCTCCGACGAAGAGGTCGGAGATTACGTGTTGAAACCGCTTTATTCATTCGCCGGCCACGGTGTGGACATGGAGCCGACGCGGGAAAAAATCGCCGAGTTGCAAAATCCGCACGAATGGATTTTGCAGAGGAAAGTCGATTACGCCGCGTTTGTTCCGACGATCGACGGTCACAAATCAAAGGCGGAGATCCGGATGATGTTTGTATGGCCGGATCAGGATCGCGATCCTACGCTCGTGAACAATCTAGTTCGAATGAGTCAGGGCAAAATGATGGGCGTCGATTTCAACATCGACAAGACCTGGGTCGGCGCCAGCATCGCACTGCACGAAGCAGCGGAATTTTAAGGCGTCACAAACTAACGGCGTTCAGGTTCGCGGAGATCAGTCGCTCGACGATAACGACGTCAAGCCAGCGACCATCGAGACGCGCATGTTTCTCGTACACGCCGACCTCACGAAAGCCGTGTTTGCGACAGAGCGCGCGACTCGCTTCGTTGAAAGGAAAGATGCGCGATAGCAGTTTCCACAACCCCAGCCGTTCGGCTTCGCTGATGAGACCAGCGAGCAGTAGATCACCTACGCCTCGACGTCTCCATTCGCGATGGACGTACATCGAAAATTCGCCGATGCCCCGATAACATTCCCGATCCCGGTACGGTCCAGCGCCGGCCCAGCCGATGATTTCGCCCCCGATTTGCGCAACGACGGCGGGATAACGACCAGCGATGGCATGAAGCCAAGCCTGCTGATCTTCTGCAGATCGTCGGTTGGTTTCATAGGTGGCGACGCGGTCCTCGATGCCTTGATTGTAAATTTCAGCAATCGCCGCTGCATCGTCCAAGGTGGCGGTCCGAATGTGGATGCCGTCCACGTTTGGACGTTCGAGCGCGCGATTACGTAGGTTCTGTTGACACCGTTGCTTCACCGGAGCCTTGCTCGAACGCCTGCTGCACCGCGCGCCACGCCAGCATCGCGCACTTGACCCGCTGCGGGAATTTTCGAACGCCCTGCATCACACGCAGATCGCCGAGCGCTTTCGGCGCCTCGCTCGTTTCGGCGGTCACAAGATCGTGAAATGCTCGAAGCATCTCCATTACTTCCACCCGGCTTTTGCCCTTCAATTTCATCGTCATCAATGACGCCGAAGCCTGACTGATGGCGCACCCATGTCCGCTGAATTTGATGTCCTCCAAGCCGCCGTTCGCGTCGAATTTTACGGCTAGATGAATCTCGTCCCCGCACGCCGGATTATCACCGTGCACCAGTACGGCAGCGTCGGGCAGCTCGCCAAAATTCCGCGGCCGCCGCGAATGATCGAGGATTACCTCCTGGTAAAGCTCTTCGATTTCCTGGCTCATGAAAAGAAACGCACCGCGCGTTGAAGGATCTCAATCATTCGGTCGATTTCCTCCATCGTGTTGTAGAAATAAAAACTCGCTCGCGTTGTACCAGATATTCCAAAGCGGCGCATCAGCGGCTGGTTGCAATGATGCCCGCCGCGCATGGCCAGGCCGTACTGATCCGCAAACGTGGTCAGATCATGCGGATGCGCAGCGTCCATCACAAAGCCAACAAGCGCGCCCCGCTCTTCCTTTGGACCAAAGACGCGCGTCCCCGGCAATTCGGTCAGGCGATCAGCCGCATAATGCGCAAGCTGCGAGTCGTGCTCAAAAATTGCAGGGCGTCCGATCTGCTCGATGTAATCAATCGCTGCCGCGAGTCCGATCGCGCCCGCGATGTTGGGCGTGCCAGCTTCAAACCGGTGAGGCGGTTTCTTGAATGTGCTCTTTTCGAGCGTGACGCTTACGATCATTTCGCCGCCGCCGTGCCATGGCGGCATGGAATCCAAAAGCTCCGCGCGTCCGTAAAGCGCGCCAATTCCAGTCGGTCCACACATCTTGTGTCCTGAGAACGCAAGAAGATCGCACCCCAACTCCTGCACATCGACCGGCATGTGTCCGGCGCTCTGCGCCGCGTCGATCAACGTCAACGCGCCCACAGCGCGAGCTTTGGCGCAAAGCTCGGCGACTGGATTGATTGTGCCCAGCGAATTTGAGATGTGCGTGAAGGCGAAAAGTTTCACTTCTGGAGTTAGCAAGGAAGAAAGCTGATCGACCTCAAGAGTTCCATCGTCACGCACCGGCAGAAACCGAAGACGCGCGCCTTTGCGTTCCGCCAGCAACTGCCATGGCACCAAATTGCTGTGATGCTCCATCACGGTCAGAAGAATTACGTCGCCTTCGCGAATGAATTTTCCGCCCCAAGCTTGCGCTACGAGATTGATGCTTTCGGTCGTCCCGCGGGTGAATATGATCTCATCTGCACTAGCCGCGCCGATATATTCTGCAACACGCTGCCGCGCTTTCTCATAAGCCTCGGTCGCCCGCGAACTCAGCATATGCAGCCCGCGATGCACATTCGCGTTGTCGTGCTCGTAAAAATTCCGCAAAGCCTCGACCACCGGGCGCGGTTTCTGCGAGGTCGCAGCGCTATCGAAATAAATTAGAGGATGTCCATGCGCCTGCTCGCGCAGAATCGGAAAGCCCTCGCGAAGGGCAGCCCAATCCAAACTCTTGCTGGCAACCTTGTGCACCCCCTAATCTGCTATAGACGCCGCCAAGTGCCACCGTATTCAGACGCAGTGATCGGGATGCGCATTCCTCAAGCCGAATCCGTCAAAAAAGAGGGCGCCAAGTAGCAAAAGATATCCGTTGTAGAGGCGTTTGTGCCAAACGCCTTATTATTCCGGTGCTCGACGCGGGGCGAGCACCCTTGCAACATCGCGGCTTACTGATTATTCGCGACTGTTGTCTGCTGGGGCATTGGGGGATTCTGGGGGATCGCTACCTAAGTATTGGGGGGTTCTGGGGGGAATTGTTACCTAAGTAACCCAGCAGCCCCCCGTGCGCTATTATACCTTAGTATAATACGGGAAACCCGGTCGAGAGTTGAGGGGCTTATACCCTGAACCCCCTGCCAAGATCACTAAACGCTTCCGCCGATTCCGCAACGTTGCGTCAATCGAACTAATTCGGCGACGGACTGCGCTCTCATCTTCTGCATCACGTGGGCACGATGGATTTTGACCGTCTGCTCGACGGTGCCCAGCTCGGCGGCAATTTGTTTGTTCAATTTGCCAGCAACGACGTATTCGAGCACTTCCCGCTCACGGGGTGTGAGCGTGGCCAGGCGCGCCCGGATTTCGGAAAGTTCGGCCTGCTCTCGCCGAAGGGCGCGGTGTTTCTCAATCGCTACACGTACGGCTGCCAGCAGGTCTTCGTCGTTCACGGGCTTGGTCAGGAAATCAGTCGCGCCGCGTTTCATCGCCTGCACGCTCTTGGGGACATCACCGTGAGCGGTCAGAAAAATGATCGGCAGAAGACTGCCTCTCTCGGCAAGAATGTTTTGCAGTTCCAAACCGCTGACGGCCGGCATGGCGAGATCGAGCACGAGACAACCAGACGTTTCCGGATCGTACTGTGCCAGGAATTCCTTTGCCGAGGCACACGCAGTCACCGCGAAGCCAGCCGTTCGCAACAAGCGCGAGATGGATCTCCGACCCGGTGCGTAATCATCCACGATAAAGACGGTGGGACCGAGAGGACTACTCATCATCGGCGATCAGGTTATAAGGACCTCTTTGGCCGACGCATCTTTAAGCAGAGTGAAATGGAACGTCGCGCCGCGCTCGGCATTGTTTGTGGCCCACAGTTTTCCTCGATGCGCACCAATGATGGTTCGGCAGACCGAAAGACCAAGTCCCATTCCCTTGGCTTTCGTGGTGAAGAAAGGCTCGAAGATTTGTTCCACTTCTTTCACCTGAATGCCGCCACCACGATCGGTGACGGACACAATCACCGCGTCGCCGCCCTTCTCGAGTCCCGTACGAATGCGTAGCCGGCGCTCTCGAGTGTCGCAATCAGCCATCGCGTCACAAGCATTGACTACCAGATTGACTAAAACCTGCTGAAGCTGCACCGGATCGCCAGTAACAGTGGGCAAATTTCGCGCCAATTCGGTATCGACACTGACGTTTTGACTGATGAGATCGGTCCGAATCAGCTTCAGGACATCCCGCACAACCTTGTTGATATGGAGAGAATGCTGTTGAACCTCGCCTTTTTGCAGCCACAGGCGCAGCCGACGGATAACTTCGGCAGCGTGCTTGTTTTCGCTAACTATGTCATTGAGAATTTCGCGAAACTCGGCGACGTCGACGCCGCCATTGGCGAGCATTCTCTGGGCTGCCTGCGCATTGCTGAGAATGGCGCCGAGCGGTCGGTTAAGCTCGTGCGCAAGCGAACCGGAAAGTTCGCCCGCCGTCGTCACGCGCGAAAGATGCGCCATCTCGGTGCGGTGCCGCGCCGCCTCCAATTCCGCCTGCTTGCGCTTAGTGATGTCGAGTGAAGCGCCGCGCATCCGAGCAGGCTGGCCGGCGCCATTGAACTCGACGTGGCCGCGTCCGTCGATCCAGCGCACTTGCCCATCGGGTAGCAGAACGCGGTACTCAGATCTATACTCTGCGCCGGTTTGCAAAACGTTCTCTACGGCCTGGAGTACTAATGCACGATCCTCAGGATGCACGCTGCTTCGGAAACGATCGAAGTCGAGCTTCTCCGATGGTGCGAAGCCAAACATGGCGCGCCCTTTTTCCGTGATCCAAATTTCATCATGGACGATGTCCCACTCCCACATTCCGAGATTGGCGGATTCGGCGGCCAGGTTGAGTCTCTTCTCGCTTACCTCCAATTCACGCGCCAGACCCGCTGCTCGAGCCACATCATTACTCAACTCATAGCCCATCACTGCCACGATGGCCGTATAAGTGAAGCCAAGGAAGAAGGGGACTTCCAGGATACCCCAGATCACTAGCGGGACGTGCCACGCCAGCACCGCGCCGAAGATCATGCTGCCTCCGATAAGCAACGCGCGTCGCCGATCGCCGCGTCGCCAAACCGTAATTGTGGCGTCTACTGAAAAGATAAGCAGCAAGAGCAAACTGACGCTACTGAGCAGACCCCAAGGACTCCGGGTTCCGACAGGCACCGAGACGAGCTGCCCACCCCATGAAAACTGCCGGATGTTTGTGATTGCGGTGAAGTTGATGCTCACCGCAAAAATGAAATTCAGAATCAGTACGAGCGTCCGGAGACTGTAGATACTCCACGCCAACCAAGCTCGTCCGGCACGTAAATAAAGTCGCACGAAAGCCACAAACGACACCGTGAGCACGAACGTGGGCACATGTATCCAGCGGACCAACAATTCGTATTGCTCGACCGTCGTGGAATTCAGCATCCATAATTCGAATGCGGAGATCGCCGCCGCAGCCGTCGCACTACAGGAAAAGAACAAGTAAACCAGGTTCTGGCGCTGTTTGCACCAAACCACGAAATAAAACCCGGCAAACGTGAGACACGCTGCTGCATTCATTGACCAGACAGCGGTGATCCAACTCATCGGATGCCTTCGTCTGACTGTAGTAATTCGCCGGCTATTTGTAGCGGGAAGTTTGCAATGTCATGGAATCCATGTGTGCCGCCACAAACACGATATCTTTTGAGGCATTCACCGATCGTGGCCATGCCCTCTTCGCCAAGACATATGTCTCCAACCACCACGATCCTTAATGGCTCTCTCCCCGCGTACTCTTCCGCGGCCGATTTCACGTAGGGCAGAGGCTGATCAATCAGCCCGACCGCTGCAAGCCCTAATTGCGCTTTTTACAAAAATACTTCTACGGCGTCAGCCTGGCAGGCTGTGAGGAAACAGGAGACGCGGAACATGGCCATCCTGTAGTGGCGGGCGTGTCGCCCGCAATATCTTAAGTGCGCACCCGACACGACTGCCTCTACAGTTATTTTAGCTCCTCGTTCACCTCCGCGAATGCGTTCATCGCGAATTCCAAATCTTCGCGCGAATGCGCGGCGGAGACCTGCGTGCGGATGCGTGCGGTGCCGTGCGGCACGACCGGATAAAAGAAGCCGATCACGTAGACGCCTTTTTCCAACATGCGCGAAGCGAACTTTTGCGACTTTGCAGCGTCGCCGATCATGATCGGGACGATCGGATGCACGCCGGGCTTGATCGTCAAGCCGCGTTCGGTCAGCGCAGCGCGGAAGAACTTGGTGTTTTCCTCAAGCTTGTCGCGCAGTTCGGTCGATGCGCTGAGAAGCTCGAGCGCTTTGAGGGAAGCAGCAACAACCGGTGGCGCGATTGTGTTGGAAAATAGATAAGGCCGTGAACGTTGCCGCAGAAGGTCGACAATTTCCTTTCGCCCGCTTGTGAAGCCACCGCTGGCGCCGCCGAGAGCCTTGCCAAGCGTGCCAGTGATGATATCAATCCTGCCCATCACGCCGCGATATTCGTGCGTGCCGCGTCCAGTTTTGCCGAGAAAACCGGTGGCGTGAGCGTCGTCGATCATGGTCAGCGCATTGTACTTTTCGGCGAGGTCGCAAATGGCCGATAGGTTCGCGATCGTGCCGTCCATCGAGAAACAACCGTCAGTGGCGACCAATCTGAAGCGCGCATCTTGCGCCGCGCGGAGTTGCGCTTCCAGATCTGCCATGTCGTTGTGCTTATAGCGAAACCGTTGCGCTTTGCAGAGGCGGATGCCGTCGATGATGCTGGCGTGATTCAATTCATCGCTGATCACCGCGTCGTGTTCGGTGAGCAGCGTTTCGAATAATCCGCCATTGGCGTCGAAGCAGGAGGGATAAAGGATCGTTTGTTCTGTCCCAAGGAATTTCGTAAGCGAGGCTTCCAGTTCCTTGTGAATGTCCTGTGTGCCGCAAATGAAACGCACGCTCGCCATACCGAAACCATGCGTGTCGAGCGCTTCTTTGGCGGCGGCAATCAGGGCGGGATGATCGGCCAGGCCAAGATAATTGTTTGCACACATATTTAGCACGCGTTTGCCGCCTGTGATGGCGATGTGGGCGTCCTGCGGACTCGTGATGACGCGCTCGGTTTTGAACAAGCCCTGTGATTTAATTTCTTCGAGGGTTTGAGAAAGTTGTTTTCCGAATTCAGCGACCATATGCGTCGAAATTACAAATCTTCTCACGCAAAGTCCACGACGGACACAACAAGCACTTCAATAATTGAAGGCTTCTGTCCGTTGTGCCCCTAGCGCCTCTTTGTGCGAGATCGGGCGATAAAAAAGGTGATAATATACGTGACTCAGGTAGAGGAGGGTTTTCCTTGTGAGTCGTGACAGGGCGGCGACGCTGCAACCGTGGTTGGAAAATCCACTCCGGCTAATAAGCTGGTTGGATATGAACAAGTTTAGCGCGGCGAAGTTTGTCAACATCGGGGCGTCCTTACACTGGTATGGCGAACTGCCAGAAATGGGGAAGTGGGATGACCAAACGCGCGAGTCAGCGGAAAAATTTGCGATAAGGCTTTCCAACTGGTTAGAGGAAATAGGCTGCCACATAGCGGCTGATGCTGCGGCGCGCTTTTCGCACAGTGTGCCGGATAAGTTTGGAATTCGACCTGCCTCCGAACTAAGGCCGCGCGCTGATGAACTTAAAAATACCATCTTCTCAGAGATGAACAGGCAGTTGTTTCTCTGGGTACCGCCGGAACGCGCGCGATATTATGAATATCCGACCGACGTTAAACAATGGGATGAGACTGAGAGAGCAATTGAGGGTCCTATAGCTGCCCGCTTCAAAAACGCAGCCAATGAGATTTATTCGGCTAGACGTTGCTATGCCGTGTGTTTTCCACCTAATGCGAGCCTGCGAAGTCGGTCTGAAAGCGCTTTACAAAACGCTTAACATTCCTCGACCTAGGCTTTCGGATAGTTGGGGAAATCTTCTCAGGCCGATGGATGAACAACTGCAAAAAAGGCCCACAGATCGGTATGGCGAGTGGGCGAAACAGCCGGACTTCTTCGATCACGCCACTAACGATGTTCGCGCGATCAAACGAGTATGGCGAGACACGACGATGCACATTGATGCGAACTATGATGAGTCGGGAGCACGGAAAGCATTAGACGCCAGCTTCTTTGTGCACCTCTCAGAGAAACTTGACCAGGATGGCAAGATTCATACTCAGCCTGTCGTTTTTCCACAGCTCTAGCGATGTCGCTTGTGGCTGTTGTGCTGTTTACGCCCGTTCTTCCACTGCAATTCGCGCTTTTGAATCTCGGCACGCGGGACTGAAATCACGCGCGCTGTAAGACGTTTGAACCGCTCGAAGGGGGTTTCTGCTGGCTCTTCTGGCACAGCGGAAAGTTACCACGCTAATGGCATTGTGTCAGGCCGGGTTGGTTGTGCTTACCAACAGTTATTGAACAAAATAATTTGCCCTCGGTCAAAAATCTCAAGCTCTTGCTTGGCGGGGTATGAGAATGCTAGCTAGCAAAATCGAACGCGAATTGCGAAAGCATCAATGCAAACACTGTGCTATTTACGAGCCTGACTTGCAGCGCCTCTGGCCGCAAACCGAGAAAGATCGAGAGGCAAAAATAGCTCGATTTGCAAGCGAACACGGCTTTCGTTTGAGATTCTATAAAGAAGGACTCTGCGCAATCTTCGACAAATGGCCGAGGTCAAAGCGACACTACCGTGGTGCAGTTTAAGAAGCCTTTTATGACTTCGGCTCAAAAATCGCGCAGAGGCCACGCCTGTAATAGGTCAGTTTGAGTCCGTGTTCGTCGGCGAACTGCGCAATCTTTTGTTTTCGATTTTCCTCATCTATTGGCCACAGGCGTTGCAACTGGTACTCGTAAATAGCGCAGTGTCCCCATTTGGCGGCGTTTGATCTCAACCGGCGCTTGATTAGTCGCGCGAGGATTTTCATATCGCCGCCGTACGTCCCAATCAAATCCCTAGGGAATTTCTCCTATGGTTGTCAAGCGAAATACGCTGGGTCACTGCAACAAGATGCGCGGTATGGCAAATTCACGCGCCGCGTGATTCCGCCTTACCAAGGTCCTCGTACCATAACGCAATTTTATTTCCCGTGGGAGGTTTATATACCCGTGTTGAAGATTTAGTACGTCGCACGGGTCGAACCGAACCCGAGTATCTAGTTCGACGAAAGAAACGGCGCTAAAACGGAATCAATCCCTGTCGAGGCTGTCCTTGTAAAAAATCACCGCCCCCCGCACCCGATGGGCGTGAAGGGCGGCTAGTTCTCTCCCCAGAACACTTACTTCTACGGAAATTGTAAGTCCAAGGTTCTGAATATTTTACAGAATCGGAACTAACACCGCCCTGCCACCGATATTTATTCACAAATAATCACCTTTGCCAAGTGCATAATCCTCCATAAAAAAAGATCTTGCCAATTTGTGAATAACTTGTTAATAACTCGCTCAGGTGATCTGCCTTGACCTACGCTGAGCGTCGTAACCTTGCTTTAATCCTGCTGGCGGTCTTCATCGCCCTCATTCTCCTTACCGGCTGCGGCACCACACACCACGCATTGCCGGCATACGAGCCGCCGCTGACGAAGACGAATTTTCAGCAGGTTCGCACGACTGCGTACACGCATACTGAAGCTGACCATCGCCAGTACAGTAATCACAACGCTCTCGGTGGAGAATTGCACGCTGCAGGTCCGGCGATTCACCGGGCTGAAGCTGTAACGCGTGCAACGCTGGCGTACGAAGTTCCGCGCGCTATTCCCGTGGACGAGAATGGTTCGTATTCGCCACCACTTCAACGTTTCTCAATGGAAGAGAGGCGAACAGTCACGCACACGGCAAAACGCCCTCCAAAATCAACGGGCAACGTGAAGCGGGCCGTGGCAGTTTCCAAACCGCCGCAGATCGGCAGTGCAGCGGCCGATTGGTCGCGCTGGCCGGCGGGCACAGTCTTTCGTCTGCTCTCGACCGGACAAAACTACCGCGTGGAAGACTACGGTTGGGCCCTTTCAGGACGCAACACCATCGATCTTTATATGGCGAACCAGCGTGAAATGAACACCTGGGGCGCGCGCCCGGAGACGATCGAAATCCTAAAATGGGGCGATCCGCAGGAGAGCCTGCAGTTCCTACGCCGCCACCAAGATTACAGGCATATCAAACGGATGGTGCTCGAGCTTGAAGGTCGCCAAAAAGAAGCTGCCTCGCTGCGGTAAGCGCTGCGCGATCCAAACTGTTGCACGAGATTGCCTGCAGATTCTCGTGCCTATTGCTCCAGCATTCGTGCAATCCGCGGTTTAAATTCAGGGTTCGCTCCAGTTGAGCACGATCTTGCCGGAATTTCCGGATTTCATCAGCTCGATGGCTTCCTTGAATTGTTTGTACGGAAAGTGATGAGTGATTACCGGCGAGATGTCGAGACCACTCTGGATCATTGCCGTCATTTTGTACCACGTTTCGTACATTTCGCGGCCATAAATGCCTTTGATGGTAAGCGCGCTGAACACGACCGTGTTCCAATCGATGGCAGCGCTACCGGGCATGATGCCTAACAAGGCGATGTTGCCGCCGTGAAACATGTTCGGCAAAATGTCCGCGAACGCTTTCGGGTTGCCAGACATTTCCAGCGCGACATCAAAGCCTTCCTTCATCCCGAGCTTTTGCATCGCTTCGGTAACTTTTTCGTTGCGCACATCGAGTGCGAGATCCGCGCCCATTTTGCGCGAGAGATTCAACCGATACGCATTCACGTCGGTGATAACCACGTGACGCGCGCCGGCGCGTTTACAAATCGGAATGGCCATGCAACCGATCGGGCCGGCACCGGTGATTAGCACGTCTTCGCCGACCAGATCGAACGAGAGCGCAGTGTGTACCGCATTGCCTAACGGGTCGAAACAGGAAAGCACATCCAGCGGGATCGATGGGTCGGCATGCCAGCAGTTCTCCTGCGGAATCGCGACGAACTCCGCCCATCCGCCGGGACGATTAACGCCGACACCTTGCGTGTTTGGACAAAGATGCCGTCGTCCGGCGAGGCAATTCCGACAATGCCCACAGGTGATGTGCCCTTCGGCCACCACGAGATCGCCGCGCCCAAAGCCTTTGACGTGGTCGCCCACGCGATCCACAACGCCAACAAACTCATGGCCGATGATCATCGGCACGGGAATCGCTTTCTGCGCCCATGAATCCCAGTTGTAGATGTGCACGTCCGTGCCGCAGATCGATGCTTTCAACACGCGAATCAGCACGTCGTCGCCGCCAACTTCTGGAACCGGAACTTCCTCGAGCCATAGACCGGGCTCGGCTTTGGCTTTGACAACTGCATTCATCGTCGTTTGCACGACAGCAAGCTAGGCCAATCAGGGAAGTGCGAAAAGATTTTTGCGATGGCCGCTCCCATCATGCGGCGAGAATCGCGGGATCGCTCCCGCGCGCTTTCGCACAAAGTGAGTTGCAACTGTGGCCAGGGTCGCTTGACCCCGGCCACACACAGTATGTCGATTGCAGGAACAGCGTTAAGGTTCGTTGACAAGCACTTTTGCCGCCGAAGTGAGCGCTCAGCTCGAGATGAGTGAGCCAGCAGCGAAAGTGGTCGTGAACAAACCTTAGCTGTTGTTCATCACGACTACGGAATTATAGTTTGCTCCTGATATGAAAAGAATGGTTCTCCTTTCGACGTTCATCTGTTTTGCGATGATTTGTGCCTGCCAAAAACAGGATTCTGCAGCTGGAGCGCAACTTGCTGAACGGAAAGCAGAACTCGATACACGCGAGAAGGCACTGGATGAAAAAGAGAAAGCACTGCTCGAAAGGGAAAAAGCCGTAGCGAACAGACGTATCATTCCGTCACGGCAAGCTCGCGACCCCGCGGAGGTGGAAGCGGACAGAGAAAAGCGATTACAACAACTCCCGCCGGAGCTTCGTGCGCTGGTTCCCAACCGCGCGCAGGTGGACTCTGCAAGGCTTGCAAAAGAGCGGGAAGCTGCAAGTCAGAGCCAGACGCCCGATCCCGAGCAGGCGAAAGCCGAAAGAGAAAGGGCAATACAACAGCTTCCTCCCGAACTTCAGGCCCTCATTCGTAACCGCTCGTTGGATCCTCGAACAGCTGAAAAAAGCGGGGGAACAGAAGACCGGGCCGCAGAATTACAGCGTCGTATCGAAGAGGCACGCAGAAAGAAGATGGGCGAGATAGCATCTCCCAATGGAGAAATCTCTGATACGCAGTCCAGTTCGCCGTCTCCCTCGCCTACGCCAGAATAAATCCGACCCGCTTCTCACAGCTCGATAAAGGCGAGGATTCCGTTCCATTGATTTCAAACGCGGATTGAAATCTATAGCCGCCTTGGAGAATAATCGCCGGATGACAGCTCGCGAGCGCGTAGCGCACCTTCTCAAAGCCTTGCCAAAAATTTATCCAGACGCTCATTGCGAGTTGGACTTTCGGAACCCGCTGGAGCTTCTCGTAGCGACCATTCTCTCGGCGCAATCCACCGATAAACGCGTCAATATGGTCACGCCTGTCCTGTTTCGGAAATATCGTACCGCGAAAGATTATGCCGACGCGCCGCTCCCCGAGTTGGAAAACGCGATCAAATCCACGGGGTTCTATCGCAACAAAGCGAAAAGCATTCGTGGCGCCATGCGTGAAATCGTCCAGAAGCACCGCGGAAAAGTGCCCGATACAATGGCGGAATTATACGCCTTGCCGGGAGTTGGTCGAAAGACTGCGAACGTGGTGCTCGGCAACGCCTTTCACATAGATGAAGGGATCGTGGTCGACACACACGTAATCCGGCTATCGCAGCGGCTTGGCCTAACGAAACAAAAGGATCCGGTCAAGATTGAGCTCGACTTAATGAAGCTCGTGCCGCGCGTGCATTGGACAGACTGGAGTCACTGGCTCATCTGGCATGGGCGTCGCCGTTGCTATGCGCGCAAACCGGACTGCAGCCGGTGCGAAGTGTTCAAGCTCTGTCCCAGCGGGAAGATCTTCTTGCGCACTGGCAAGGCCCTGAAGCCTCCCGAAAATGCTTGAACCTTTGGATCGCGATGGCCAACATCGCGAACCACTTGAGACCGTTTGCGATCGCCGTTCTTATCCTGCTGGCTGGCAGCGCTTTCGCCGTCGCGGAAGCGCCGGAGCTTGCGCCGTTGCGAGACCAACTCAAGAAAGCTCAAGACGCGGAAGACAAGCCTGCAATCATTGAATTGAGCCGGCGCATTGTCGCCATCGCTCCGAACGATTCCGCGACGTGGGACACGCTCGCGCAGACACAACTC
>Ga0207700_10000592_pt1 | contig 21141 bp, 16 predicted proteins | sample LARL82metaG_FD_184348 | JGI IMG/M metagenome (GOLD analysis project Ga0207700, IMG submission 184348) | Corn, switchgrass and miscanthus rhizosphere microbial communities from Kellogg Biological Station, Michigan, USA - LAR L8-2 metaG... | ecosystem: Host-associated > Plants > Roots >...
CCGAACCGATTGGGAAGGCGGGGCCAATACGGCTTCCCAGACCGCCCAAACGCTCCCGGGCGCGAACAAGTAACCGAGCAATCATCCAACGAAGCGTTATCGCGGCATGGGGCAACCACCTGTGCCGCGTTCTTTTTTTCACCCTAGCCCCACGCTCACCTGGAACTTTCCCCGGCGCCTCATCCTTTAGCTTTCCAATGCTAGCCTATAGGTGGCCGGAGGAAAGCATGTCGACTACGCCAGCACCTCCTCGAGTCCTTTGCCAGCGCATGGAGTCCGCGCGAGCCCGCACGGACGAGCTGTTTGCGCTGCTGAGCCCGCAAGCCGTCTATTCCCGCCCTGTGCCGGAACGCCATCGGCTCATCTTTTACCTGGGGCATCTCGAGGCATTCGATTGGAACCTGATCTGCCGCAAGTCCCTGGGCATTCCGTCTTTTCATCCGCAATTCGACAAGTTGTTCGAGTTCGGTATCGATCCACCGGTGGGCCAAGCCGCCCAGGATCAGCCAGCCGATTGGCCGTCCGTCGAAGAGGTGGCCGCCTACAACCAACGGGTCCGGTGCATCATCGACGACAGCCTGGGTCAAGCCCCCGAACAGATCGCGCACGTTGCGATCGAACACCGGCTGATGCATGCGGAAACTTTCGCCTACTTGATACACAATCTCGCTTACAACCAAAAATCCGCGCCCACCTCCCACGCCGCGCCAGCGCATCGCAATCACCCGTTGGCTGGCGGAATGATCGAAATCCCCGCCGGCTACGCGACGCTCGGCCAAGAAGCCGGAGCATTTGGCTGGGATAACGAATTCGACGAGCACCGGGTCCATGTTCCGGCCTTCGCCGTCGACAAACATAAAGTCACCAACGGTAAATATCTGAAGTTCGTCGAAGCCGGGCTCGGGCAAGCTCCGCACTTCTGGACCCGGCGCGGCAGCGAATGGCTCTATCGCGGGATGTTCTCGGAAATCCCATTGCCGCTGAACGCCCCGGTCTACGTTACGCATCGCCAAGCTACGGCCTATGCTCGCTGGCGAGGAAAGGAGTTACTCACCGAAGCGCAATTCCATCGCGCCGCGTACGAAACTTCCGCGCAAGAAGAGCATCCTTATCCATGGGGAAACAATCTGGGGGGAGCGTCTGTGCCTGATGCGGCTCATGGAAATTTCGATTTTCACCACTGGGATCCGGTGGATGTCGACGCCACACCGGCAGGCGACAGCGCCTTCGGTGTTTCACAGCTCCTGGGCAACGGCTGGGAGTGGACCCGGACACTATTCGGTCCTTTCCAGGGATTCGAGCCCTTCCCCTTCTATCCCGGTTACTCGCAGAACTTCTTCGATGAAGAACATTATGTGATGAAAGGCGCATCGCCCCGAACGGCCGCTTGCTTCCTGCGCCGCTCCTTCCGGAATTGGTTCCGGCCCGACTACCCCCATGTCTATGCCAGCTTCCGCCTTACCGATAACTAGCGCTTCCCCTGACGAGTGCACGCGAGAGTTTGCCGCCGACGTGCGTACCGACCTGAGCAAGGCGCAAAAGGAGATGCACTCCAAGTATCTCTATGACGAGCTGGGAAGCGCGCTTTTTGACGCTATCACGCACCTGCCCGAATATGGCGTAACACGTGCCGATGAGCGATTGCTGTGCAAACACGCGCGCGATATCGCGGGCTTTATTCCAGAGCACGCGAGCGTGATCGAGCTAGGCAGCGGTACGGGCCGAAAGACGCGCCATGTTTTGGTGGCACTTCAAAGGCCCGATCGGGTGCGGCGTTATTTTCCGATCGATGTCTCCCACGAGGCGCTCGCGCGGTGTCAACGCCAGCTTGTCGACGTCGCCGACGTCCGGCCGCTCCAATATTCCTATCTGGACGGAATGGCCGTGGCTGCAACGCACGGCTTCCCCCGCCGGGAGCCTTGGCTAGTCCTGTTTCTCGGCAGCACCATCGGAAATTTCGAACCGGAGCGCGCGATCGAATTTTTGCGCGATCTGCGAGAATGGCTGATTCCGGGAGATATGCTGCTGATCGGCGCCGACCTGGTGAAAGACCGCAAGCGCATGCTGCTCGCCTATGACGATCCCACCGGCGTTACCGCCGCGTTTAACTTGAATGTGCTGGGCCGGATCAATCGTGAACTGGGCGCAAATTTCGACCTAGCTAAGTTCCAGCACGAGGCCCGCTGGAATGAGACGGAGCGCCGCATCGAAATGCACCTCCGCTCACGCGTCGATCAGTCGGTTTTCATTCCCGGGGCCGATTTCAGCGCGCGGTTCCAGGCCGGCGAAACCATCTGGACCGAGTCTTCCCATAAATTTCATCCCCAGGAAATGTTCGAAATTGCCGCCAAGACCGGTTTTTGCGTCAAGGCGCAGTGGGTGGATCAGGAGTGGCCCTTCGTCGAGAGCTTGTGGATGGTTCGTTAATGCCGGCAGCCGGCGGCACGGCAACAGTTGAATTCCGGCAGGTTAGTTATCGCATCGGCGGCAATCTCGTTCTCGACAATTTGAGTTTCTCGATTGAGCCGGGCGAAACCGTGGTGCTTCTGGGCCGCAGCGGCTCGGGAAAAACAACAGCGCTGAAGATGGTGAATGGCCTGCTGTTTCCAACCTCGGGTGAGGTGCGCGTCGATGGCTGTCCGACGAGGGAATGGGACCTGATCGCGTTGCGGCGCGGCATCGGCTACGTCATCCAAGAAGTCGGCCTGTTTCCGCATTTCACTATCGCGCAGAACGTCGGCCTCGTGCCACGGCTGGAGGACTGGCCAACCGAGCGCATCGCCGCCAGGTCCAAAGATCTGCTCGAGCAAGTGGGGCTCGAACCACAACAGTTCCTCGAGCGCCATCCCCGCGAGCTTTCCGGCGGCCAGCGCCAGCGGGTCGGCGTCGCACGAGCCCTGGCTGCCGATCCACGGCTGCTGCTTTTCGACGAACCGTTCGGAGCGCTCGACCCGGTGACGCGTTTGGAATTGCAAGATCAATTCCTGGCCTTGCGCAATCAACTTCAGAAGACGTCCATCTTCGTGACCCATGATGTGCGCGAAGCCCTGCGCCTCGGCACTCGCATTGCTCTGCTCGATCGTGGCAGACTGGAAGTTCTAGCAACACCGCAGGAGTTTTTGCAATCGCAGGGGCCGGTGACGCGCGCGTTCCTGGCCGTTCTGGATAATGGACCGCCCATGACCGCACATGATCGCCCGTAGGGATGAATGAATAGGCCGGGCCTGTTCGACGACATTCTTCAGTTAACATCCGAGCATTTTGTGCTGGTCCTGGTGTCCATGGCGATCGCGGCGGCAATCGGAATTCCGCTCGGCATTCTGCTTACACGCCGCGCCGGTCTGCAGGGCTGGGTCCTGGGCCTCGCTAACGTGCTACAGACGGTGCCGAGCCTGGCTCTGTTTGGATTCCTGATTCCGATTCCTTTGATCGGAGGCATCGGCAAGCGGACTGCAATCGTCGCTCTGGTTCTGTACGCGCTGTTGCCGATTCTGCGTAATACTCTGGTTGGGATTCTTGGCGTCGACCCGGCCGTGCGTGAATCGGCGGTCGCGATGGGCATGACCGGACGCCAGTTGTTGTGGCAGGTGGAACTGCCGCTGGCGGCGCGCACAATCCTCGCCGGCGTTCGCGTCGCCACAGTAACCACGGTCGGAACTGCTACTATTGCTGCGGCGATCGGCGGCGGCGGACTGGGCGTTTTCATCTTCCGCGGCATCGCCTCGGTGGATACCACGCAAATATTAGCCGGAGCCGTTCCGGCTGCCGTGCTGGCACTATTGTCTGATGGAGGATTAGGTTGGATCGAAAGACGATTCTCGGCTGCCTGACGGCGTTGCTTCTGCTGCTCGGCGGATGCTCTTCGACGCACCGCGTCGTAGTTGGATCGAAGAACTTCACCGAACAGGTGATCCTGGGCGAAATGATCGCGCAGCATCTGGAAAATCGCCTCCATTTGCCGGTAGTGCGAAAGCTGAACCTGGGTGGGACTCTGTTGGCTCACCAGGCCATGCTCGCGAGGGACATCGATTTGTATCCGGAGTATACCGGCACCGCGTTTACCAATATCCTCAAGCGCAGCGGCGTTACCGATCCGGTGGTGGTTCTTGACCGCGTGCGCACCGAGTATGCCACCGGGATGAACGTGACCTGGCTCGATCCGCTTGGTTTCGCGAGCACCTTCGCTATGACTGTGCGCGGCGACGATGCGCGCTCGCGCCATCTGGAAACGTTAAGTGACGCGGCTGCCGATCCTGACGGGTTTACTCTCGGCGCAGGCTACGAATTCCTGACGCGTCCCGACGGCTATCCGCTGCTGGCCACAACCTATCCCATCAAGTGGCGTGCCGCGCCGAAAAGCATGGACCTCGGGCTGGTGTATACCGCGCTTACTCAGAAACAGGTGAGCATGGTTGCGGCCAACAGCACCGATGGATTGCTGAACAAGCTGGATGTGAAAGTCCTGAAAGATGACAAACAGGCTTTCCCGCCCTATCAAGCCTGCATCGTGGTGCGATCGGATACGCTCGCCGCCAATCCCGACGTTCGTAAGACTCTCTCCGAATTATCGGGCAAAATCACGGATGACGCGATGCGGACCATGAATTACGCCGTAGATGTGGACCATAAACAAGTGCGCGATGTGGCGCGAGAGTTCCTGCAAAAAGCCGGGCTGTTGTAAGGAAATCGCTTGCTTACGCGCGCGGCTCAGTTTCCGTTGCCGAGCCGTGACCGTGAGGGAGCGGTGCGCGCGGCTCAGTCTCTGCCTTCTGCCTCACCCGTGAAATCGCACGCACCAGCTTCCGGTAAGGCACCTCATCCCAACCGTGGAAGCCGATCCATTCGCCATCGCTCCAGCTGGAATAATGCCAGCGCGCCAGCAACGCCAGGTGTTCCTGCTTTTCCAATAATGGCGTTGCAAACGGCTCGATCGATGCCACTAGTTCACGCAGCCTGGTATCGAGTGACACGCTGGACGTGAGCGAGAACTGCATAGGGCGCTGCCATGAGCCTTGGCAGACGAACCACAGCAGTACGCTATCGGCATCCGTGGATGGCGCCACCGCCACGCCGTACAACCGGTCGACGTCCCCCACCAGGTCGTCGCGCAGCGCGAGCACTTCCTGAATTCGCTCCAGGCGCTGATGCTGCCTTGCGGCTTCTTCAAAATTCATTTCCTGACTGAGCCGATCGCGCGCGGCCGTTGTGATGCTCAGCAGTCCGGCGCCGTTCCCGGTCAAAAACTCCTCGACGCGATTCACCTCACTCTGATAGTCTTCCGGGCCCACAATCTTCTGGCAGGGACGCAGGCATTTGTTCATCTCGCCATAGATACAGCCCGGGTGCTGCGGGCTTGGCTCCAGGTTTTCCTGACAACGTCGCATTTGAAACAGATCCAGGAACTGATTCTCGAAAAGCTCGGCGCCGGCGCGCGTCCGGAAGGGCCCATAGTAGATGGCTTGTCCGCCGGTCAAGCGCGCGGTCACCTGCGTACGAGGAAATTCGTTCGCGAGAATCAACTTCACGTAGGCCGGCATGCGCAGCTTGATCAGCCGCAGATAATCTTCCGGAAAATCCCGCCGCGCCAGCGCATAATGCAGTAGCATCGATTCGAAGCGCGACGCGGTTGGCCAGTATTCCACGCGCGTCACCACCTCGCGTAGATTCAACGACCGGCGCGTCCCCTCGGCCGGCCTAAGAATGCGCAGCAGCCGCCGTCGCAGCATACTGGTCTTGGCGAGATAAGCCGAGCGCTCGCCCGCCCGAACCAGGAATACCGCGTCGCTGTTCGGAAGTGCGGCGATCCCTTCATCCAACTCGCCCACTTCGATGACCGCAGGATCGGGAACCAGCATCCGTTTCTACTTACCAGTGTGTCACCATAGGATGACTCCCCCGAGCGCGGCATAAAAGAAACCAGGAACTAGAAACCAGAAACTGAAGCATGGATTTCGCCGAGCAGCTCAAGTCTTCCGTCGATATCGTCAAGACCATTGGCGAGTACGTGCGTCTGAAGCGCACCGGCACCACGGGCCGCTATATGGGCCTGTGTCCTTTCCACACCGAGAAGACGCCGTCCTTCAACGTCAACGCCACCATGCAGCGCTTCAAGTGCTTCGGCTGCGGTTTGGGCGGCGACGTCTTTACGTTCGTCATGGAGATAGAGCGCAGCAGTTTTGTCGAGGCGATGAAGCTGCTGGCCGAGCGCAACGGCATCGCCATGCCCCGGCGCGAATACTCCGATCCCGATTCCAAACTGCGCGGCGGGCTGATGGAGATGCACGAAATCGCCGCTAGCACGTTCCAGGCCAATCTCAATGGGCCGATGGGTGCGGAAGCTCGCAACTATCTCGCCGGACGCGCCGTCAATCCAGAACAGATCGCCGAATTCGGACTGGGCATTTCAGACTCGGGCGGGCAACAGTTGGTTCGCAAGTTTGGCGAACGATTTGCTCCTGAACATCTGGAGCAGTCGGGCTTGGTGATGAAACGCCAGGATGGCAGCGGATGGTTCGATCGGTTTCGCGGCAGGCTGATGTTTCCGATTCACAACGAATCGGGCAAGGTGATCGGCTTCGGCGGTCGTGCCCTGCGCTCCGGCGACGAGCCGAAGTATCTGAACTCGCCGGAGACGCCGCTGTACCGGAAAAGTTACGTGCTCTACAATCTGCATCGCGCCAAAGACGCCATTCGCAAGACCGACTATTCGGTTCTCGTCGAAGGTTACATGGATGTGATCGGCGTCTACTCGGCCGGCGTTCGCAATGTTGTCGCCAGTTGCGGCACTGCCCTTACGAATACACAGGTGCGCGCGCTCAAGCGTCACTCCGATCGAATCGTGGTCAATTTCGATCCGGATGCCGCGGGCGCCAACGCGGCCGAGCGCTCGATTCAGATGCTGCTCGATGAGAGCCTGCAGGTGCGCGTGCTGGAGCTCGAAGGCGAGCTTGATCCCGATGAATACGTGAAGCAAACCGGAGCGGAAGCTTATCGAGCCCGACTGGAAAAAGCTCCGGCCTATTTCCATTGGCTGGCCGACCGCGCGCGCAAGAAATTCGACATGCGGACCGTGGAAGGGCGAATGCAAGCCTTCAAGTTTGTCGCGCCTGCCATCCAGCGCATCTCCGACCGGCTGGAGCGATTCGCCGTCGCCAACGATGTCGCCGACTATCTCGGGGTCGACGAAAAGCTGGTTCGCGACCACTTCAGCAAGGGCACGGCCGAGCGCCGGGTGGTGAATCGTGGGCCGGAAGTGCCGCCCAACGAACGGCTGTTCCTCAATTCCCTGCTGGCCAGTGAAGAGGCCCGAAACCAGGTCATCCCTACGTTGCGGGAGATGCCCGCGGTGGACCGTTTTGTCACGAAAAACGTATTTAACGCCCTATTTTCATTACATGCGGACGGTGCTCCCTTCCGCTTGGCCGATCTGGAGGGCCGCTTGGCGGAGGCGGATAAGGATCTATTGTCCACTGTAATCTTTGCCGATGAAGTACTTGGGGAGGAGAAGGCGGCAGAACAGGCCTCAGCTTGTTTGCGCAGCCTGAAGGCTCAGAATCCAAAATCTGAAGTCGCTGCCTTGCGGGCGCAGATCAAGGCCGCGGAACGCGATGGTAATCTTCAGGAAGTCATGCGGCTCAATGCACTGGTGGTTGAACTCGATCAGCAACGCAAACTGAGCCGTGCTGCAGAGAGTGATGTTGTACACTAAATGGAATCAGGGTTAGGATTTCGCTGGGTAGCGGGGTACTAGTGGCTACGGACGAAAAGTACGGACGGCTAAAGCAACTCATGGAAGTCGGCAAGGAGAAGGGCTTCGTCTTATACGACGAAGTGAATGAGGTGCTCGCCGAGGATTTTCATTCCGGCCGCGAGTTCGAAGACCTGCTCACCGATCTCGACAGCGCGGGTGTCGAGATTCTCGAAGAACCCAAGCTCGATTTCGAGAAAAAAGACGAAGCCGAAGACTTCGGCGATCTCGAACTGGCGCAGGACGTCGGCGACAAGACCAACGATCCGGTGCGCATGTACCTGCGCGAAATGGGTACCGTCCCGCTGCTGACGCGCGAGGGCGAAATCGAGCTGGCTAAACGTAACGAGCGCGGCCAGTGGGCAGTCCGTAAGGCGCTTTCCCGCTCGCCTCTGGTGATTCGCGAAATCATCCAGTTGGTGGAAGATCTGCAGGGCGGAGTCACATCCGTTCGAGACGTTCTGGTGCTGCCGGAGTTCGTGATCACCGACGAAGACTTCACCGTTCAGCACGAAGATCTCATCGCCAAGATCGCCGAAATCGAAAAATATTACAAGAAGACGCAACAGTATCGGCAGAAGCTGCAAGCCGTCTCGCGTCAAATGAAGCCCAAGCAGCATCGCAGTCTGCGCTACGGCCTGGCGCGGAATATGGTGCAGATCTCGCGCATCATCCGCAATATCGCGTTCAGCACCCTGGTCCGCCGCAGTCTGGCAGGGCGGCTGCGTACCGCCGTCGATGAATTGAAGCCGCTCGAACGCGAAATCGCAAGAATCCAGCGCAAGCTCGAAGAGCCCAACCATGTCGGGCACGGGCATCCCTCGCGAGATCTACGGAAAGAATTGCGGCAATCCAGCCAGCGCATCCAGCAGCTGGAAGAGGAATGCGGCGCCAGCTCCACCGAGCTTCGCCGTACGCTTCAGATCGTCGAGCGGGGCGAACAAGAGGCCGAGTCGGCCAAGAAACAGCTGATTGAGGCCAACCTCCGGCTGGTGGTTTCAATCGCCAAGCGTTACACCAACCGCGGATTGCAGTTCCTGGACCTGATTCAAGAAGGCAATATCGGGTTGATGAAAGCCGTCGACAAATTCGATTATCGGCGCGGCTACAAGTTTTCCACCTACGCCACCTGGTGGGTGCGGCAAGCCATCACGCGCGCCATCGCCGATCAGGCGCGTACCATTCGCATCCCGGTGCACATGATCGAGACCATCAACAAGCTGGTCCGCACGCAGCGCCAGCTTCAGCAGGAGCTCGGCCGCGAACCTACCACCGAGGAACTCTCGGTCAAGATGGAGCTGCCGGTCGGTAAGGTGCGAAAGGTGCTGCGCATCGCGCAGGAGCCGATTTCGCTCGAAACCCCTGTAGGCGAGGAAGAAGAATCGCACTTGGGTGACTTCATCGTCGACCGGCGCGTAGTTTCGCCTTCCGAAGCCGTCATCAATCTCAACCTGCGCGAGCAAACCGCCGAGGTCCTCAAGACCCTAAGCCCTCGCGAAGAGAAAATCATTAAGATGCGTTTCGGACTGCAGGACGGCAGCGAACATACTCTCGAAGAAGTCGGCCAACACTTCGCCGTCACCCGCGAGCGCATCCGGCAGATCGAAGCCAAGGCCCTTCGCAAACTGCGTCATCCCAGCCGCAGTCACCGCCTCCGTGCTTTCTTAGACACCAGTCTTCACGAGTAAATTTCCCTAACCCGCTCCACGATTTCCCGCGGCACCAGGTGCTCCCACGGGTCGCCCCGCGCAATCCGCTCTCGCACCTCGGTGGAAGAAACGTGGTCGTGCGCTGCCCGCAAACCCAGCGGATGAACGCGATGTTGGAATTCAGCCGGTGGCCGGAACTCCCCGCCACGCGCCGCCACCAACAGTTCAAACTCCTGGAGCATCTCCTCCACCACGCCGGGCCGGCCGTAGTCCCACGTGAGGATGCGTTCCGCTGCATCCCGTCCACAGACAAAGTAGAGCCGCGTATCGGCGCCGTAATACTCCCGGCACTCACGCGCAATGTCGATGAATAGTCCCTTTTCGCTGACAGCGATCGAGGCAGGCTCCGACAGGTCGGCCGCAGCCAGCATCTCCAGCCGCTGTTCCAGCGTAGCTCCGACGAATTCCTTATGAGGGAAAACACTCGGTACCACGCACAGCACTTCATCCACCTGGAAGGCTGCCGCATGAACCAGTTCCGCATGGGCGACGGTAGGCGGGTTAAAGCTACCTGCGATGACGCCTAGTTTTTTTGGCTTACCCAACGATCGCCGATGGAATCTCACTGCTTTCAGTATAGTTTTGCCGCGGACTTGCCCTTTAGGTGCAGTGATTTAGCAACATAAGGTCGGTACTTAGGGGCGCATAGGGTAACTCACTTACAGATCCAAAACGACTTTGGTTCTAAAGTATAGGTATGCTGTACTGGATTTGCCCTGAATGCGGGGGCGAATGCTCACCTGCGGTGCGGGAGTGTCCGGCTTGTGCCGGGGCCGTGGTGACTTCTCCCGCTGCTGCCAGTCCGGCTCCTCGAAAACTAGCAGTAACTGAAGAAGTTCTTGCGCTGGTTCAGAACCTTCAGCCGGCGCCCAGCATGCCGCTCCCAGGGCTCAACGGGCTCGCCTCCGGCAATGGCCATTCGGCGTCCACGGCGATTCTAGAGTTGCCGGACCCGCCCAAGGAGGCAATCGAGTCACTGGTTCGTCCGCTGGTCGAATCCACAGCTTTAGCTGCGCCCGCCTTATCGCCGCCCCCGCCGGAGGCCCCAGTAAAGAACGCGCCCATCGAGAAGGCAACACCGCCCGCTCTGCCGGAACCCGAGCCGCCTGCGGTATCTGCCATCCGCGGCATCGTCGCCTCGTTTAAGGAATCCAAGACCAACCTGCTCGCGCCACCTCCCGAAGTTGTTACCGCGCCGGCGCCTCCGTGCCTGCAATGGATGCGCATTCCGAGGCCGCGACTCTCTCCCGTGGCTCCGAAGGACGTCAATCCCCGCGACCTGATGTCTGGACTTCAGTCACCGCCGCTGGCAGGTCCAGTGGTTCCGCAACAGCTGCGCAACCTGACGGAACAGCACGGTGGCACTCGCGGCCAAGCGCGCAAGAAGGCAGGTCTACCGGCCTGGACCGTTAGCTTCCTGGTGGCGCTCACGCTTTTTCTAGGCGTGGGCAGCCTGCTTCAGTACCTGGCTGCGAATCGCGACGCGAAAGCAGCGGGCCCCACCGCCACGCCGTCAGAACAATCCAGTTCACCTGTGAGCACTAGTGAGCAGCCCGCATCGAAGCTAGTCGAAGTTACCGGCCTGCGCGTCGCATCCGGTCCGAACCATAAACCGCAACTCGCATTCATCGTGGTCAATCATTCCGGGAACCAGCTTTCCGGCGTGGGCCTCCAAATCGCCGTGAGATCCGCAACCTCGTCGGCCGGGGTCGCGCCCTTGTTCCGGATCGCGACCACGATCCCTGCTCTGGGCCCCTATCAATCGCGAGAGTTCCGCGCCGACCTGGATCCGGAATTACACGCGACCGAGCTTCCCGACTGGCAATCGCTCCGCGCGGACGTGCGCGTCAATACTCAATAATCAATTTCCTCTTAGAGCGGCCGATTGTTCGGCGCTGTAGCGGCATTCCGGCGACGGAGACTTCGAGATTCCCAGACGTAATAGATTCAGCCGGGCGTCGAATTGACAGGGATCGATGGCTAAGGCTCGTTCGAAGTCGGCACGCGCCGCTTCTTTTTGATTGAGCGCCAGCAATGCTACCCCGCGATTGTTCATCGCCTCGACGCTGTGCGGCGAAAGGGCCAGCGCCCGGCCGAACTCTGGCAGCGCTTGGCCGGGTCTCCCGAGGCTCAGGTAGATCCTACCCTCCTCCGCTGGAATCCGTGGATCATCTGGTGCGATGCCCTTGGCCTGCTCAAGAACCAGAAGAGCGCGCTCGGCCTCAACCGCTCGGGCGAGCTGGATTCTAGGACGTATCTTCGCGGGCGCCTTGGCGACTGCATCCGTCCAAAGCGACTCCTCACTTCGCCATGTGGACGTGCGGGCGATGCTGACTCCGGTGAGCAGAGTCAGCACCACGGCGAGGTAGATCGGCCGCACTTTCGCCAGCAGTAGTCCCGCGCAAGACGCAAACCCGATCATCGGCAGATACATTCTACGGTCCGCGGCCAGATCCGTTGCCGGAAATATCGAAGAGCTCGGCAACAGCAGGACCAGGCCTGCGAGAAACCAGAAACCTGCGCGAGCCCGACTGAAATGGAACGCGGCGATGCTTGCCAATGCGGCCACGCCGATCCACGCCAGCACTGCCAACCAAAGCACAGGCTTTTGAATATCCGCATCCACCGTGAATCCAAGTGGAACCAGCAACATTCGCAGGTAGCGCAGAATCACCGCGCCTTCGGTAAGCAAATACGATTGCCACGATATCTCTGCTTGAGCCCCGGCGCCAGATCCCGGCGTGCTTTGGGCCGCCAGCAACACGCGAATACCGGCGGCCGCCGACATAGCGAACATTACGCCGATCGGTTTCAGTTCCTTCGCGTCGCGGGATCGCGAGAAATGAAGCAACAGCAAGAATGCTGGGAACGCGACGCATTCTTCCTTAGCGAGCAGCGCCGCCGCAAACCAGGCGGCCGCCCACCACACGTGTCCTCGCACCCAACTGGCCAGCGCCGCCAGGCATAGAACCGTCGCGAGCACCGTGCTGCGCGCGAAAATGTAATTCACCGGCTCGGCTTGAAAAGGATGTACCGCGAAGATCGCCGCGGCGATGAAGGCGGCCCGAGTGGAAATGATCCGCTTCAGTGTTTCGAACAGCAGAACAATCGCGGCGAGATGCAAAAGCAAGTTGACAGCGTGATAGCCGGCGGGATTCCGGCCACCCAGCCATTGATTAAGCCAGAAGGTGATATAAGTGAGCGGACGAATTTCAAGCGGGCGCCACAGGCCGCTCGAAAACAGCGAGTAATCGTCGAAATGAAATGAGCCCCACCAACAGCCGCCAAATGCGATGATAGCGGCGAGAAGGAGAACCACGGTCTGGCGAGAAACGAGAAGCCTCCTAAACGGGTCGTCCGTCCCAAGAATGCCGCCGAGCGCGCGGCGCGGATCAAGAATATTCTGACACGGCTGGATGAAATGTACCCTAAGCCGACGGTGCCTCTGCTGCATCGCGATGCCTGGCAGCTCCTGGTCGCGACTATTCTGTCCGCACAATGCACCGACAAACGCGTCAATGAAGTGACACCTGGGTTGTTCAAGAAATATCCAACAATCAGGGACTTGGCCAACGCCAATCAACCCGAGCTCGCGCAGGACATTCGCTCCACGGGTTTCTTCAACAACAAATCCAAATCGCTCATCGGCGCAGCCCGCAAGATCCTCACGGACTTCGGCGGTGTCGTCCCGAACACAATGGATCAGCTGCTCACTGTTCCGGGCGCCGCGCGCAAGACTGCCAACGTCGTTCTAGGCGCGGCTTTTCATCTCGCGGCCGGTGTCGTGGTGGATACGCATGTGCTGCGACTGTCGCGGCGGCTGGACCTGACCAAACAGGCCGAACCCGTCAAGATCGAGCAGGACCTCATGAAGATCATCCCCAAGGAAAAGTGGATCGAATTCCCGCTGCAGCTCATTTACCATGGCCGAGCCCTGTGCGTGGCCCGGAAGCCTCGCTGCGTCGAATGCAAGCTCAATCTGCTGTGCTACGCCAGGGACAAAACCGCCTAAATCTGAGATACTGGCTTGCTATGGGCCGCTCAATCGCCGTTGTATTCGCTGCTTTCACAACGCTGACCCTCAGCGCTCAACCCGAATCCCGCCAGACCATGAAACCGTTGGTCCGCGGCACTGAATACGCCGCCTCCTCGATGGCGCCGCAGGCCACCCTGGTCGCCGAGCATGTGCTGCGAAACGGCGGCAATGCCTTCGACGCCATCGTTGCCGGACAAGCGGTACTAGGCATCATGCTGCCCGCCCTGAATGGACTCGGCAGCGACGCTGAACTCCTGGTATACGACGCGAAACTCAAGAAAGTCTTTTCGTTGAACGCCGAAGGACCGGCGCCCAAGCTGGCCACCATCGAGTGGTACAAGACCAACCGCGACGGCAAGATCCCGGTCAACGATTCGCTGCTCTCGGCCACCGTGCCCGGTGTTGTCGACGCCTGGTACATCCTGTTATCGAAGTGGGGAACTAAAAACTTCGCCGAGCTTTTGGCCCCGGCCATCGAACTCGCCGAACGCGGCGCACCCATCGGAGCGACGCTCAACTCCAAGATCCTGTCCAAGTACCCCAGCACTGCGCGCGTCTTCGCCCCCGAAGGCAAAGTCTGGAAAGACGGCGAGCTCTGGAGAAATCCGGACTTGGCCCGCACGCTACGCCGGCTGGTCGAGGCCGAGAAGGAAGCCGCTCCCAAGGGCCGCCAAGCGGGACTGAAAGCCGCGCGCGATCGCTTTTATAAGGGCGACATTGCGCACGAGATGGCCGACTTCTCCCAGGAAAACGGCGGCCTGTTCCGCTACGAAGACTTCGCCACTTATACCGCCAAACTGGAAGAGCCCGTTTCGACGACTTATCGCGGATACACGGTTTACAAGAATGCTTCGGCCAGCCAGGGTCCCGCCGAGCTCTTCGCTCTTAATATTTTGGAAGGGTACAACCTCAAGTCGATGGGACTGAATTCCGCCGACTATATCCACACCTCGGTCGAAGCCATGAAACTCGCCATGGCCGATCGCGACACCTATCTCGGCGATACAGACTTCATCAAGATCCCCTACTCTGGCCTGCTTTCGAAGGAATACGCCTCCGAACGCCGCAAGCTGATCGATCCAGCAGTGGCATCGCTCGAGTTTCGACCTGGCGACGTGTGGAAATTCGCGCCCGGCTTTGAACCGGTGAATCGTCCGCGCGACGTCGACATGCGCGGCCATGCAGATCACGAAGGCGATACCAGTTACATCGCCGTGGTTGACAAAGAGCGCAACATGATCTCGTTCACGCCCAGTCTCCACAGTGGATTCGGTACCAAGGTGGTGATGGGAAACCTGGGATTCATCCTCAATTGCCGCGGCGATTACTACTCGCTCGTGCCTGGCCACGCCAACGCGCTCGAACCCGGCAAGCGACCCCGCAGCACCCTGCAAGGCACGCTGGTTTTGAAAGAGGGCAAGCCTTTCCTGATCACCGGCAGCCCCGGCGCCGACGACCAGTGCATGCGAACCATCCAGACCTTCCTCAATGTCGTCGACTTCGGCATGAACGCCCAACAGGCCATCGAAGCTCCGCGATGGACCACCCGCGGATTCCCTGCCTCGCCGTTCCCGCACACCATGTACCCGGGCGATCTCTCGCTGGAAGGCCGCATTCCGGATTCGGTGCGCGCCGAACTGGCCAAGCGTGGACACAAGGTAGCGATGCGCGGTCCCTGGTCGATGAACGCCAGCGCGGCCGTCATGGTGGATTGGGAAACCGGGACCTTGAGCGCCGCCGCCGATCCGCGTACAACCGCGCTCGCCTTAGCCTGGTAGCTAGTCAAAAGCCCGCTCTCGACTCAAGCCAGCCTGTCCTTTGAAATGAGACAAGTTGGCGCACCTTGTCCTAAGGTTTCCAATCGCTAAGTAGCTGTATTTACATCAAAGTGAGCCAATTAACTCACCTGGCAAGTGAGTTGCATCACCTAGGCTTGCCATGCCAGCTATTTCTGTAGCCTTTAGACGGCTTTCGCGATACGCCGTTGTCGCTGTTTTAGCAATCGGCCTGTTATTTGGGGACAACTCAAAGATTTCACCGGATCTCCTCCCGTTGCTATCGAACAGCTCCAGTTCTTTCAACGTAATCGTGCAGTACAATTCGCCCCCACAGACTTGCACCAGCGGCGGTCTCCTGGGTGGACTCATTTGCACCACGGTTAATCTCCTCGGCGGTTTAGTTAAAGTCGTCTTTTCACTCCTCAATGCCGTCGCTGCGACTTTGACTGGAAGCGAAGTGATCAACCTCTCGAACCAATCGAACGTCAACTACATCTCGCTCGACCGGACGGTTGCCGGATCGCTCGACTATACAGCCGCCGCCGTGAACGCGCCCTATGCATGGAGCTCTGGTCTGGATGGCAGCGGAGTTGGCGTCGCCATCATCGACAGCGGAATCTATTCTCATCCCGATCTCACCACCCGCTCGGGTTGGGGCTCACGCGTGGTCTACCGGCAGAGCTTCATCGGCGGATCGAAATACGACGACTTCGGCCACGGAACACACGTCGCGGGAATCGTGGGCGGCAATGGGGCTACCTCCTCGAAACCCGGCTCGTTCCGCCTGCTCAAAGGAATCGCTCCTAACGCCAACCTGGTCGATCTGCGAGTGCTCGATCTGAACGGAGCCAGCACCGACAGCGTTGTGATCGCGGCCATCGAAAAGGCCGTCAAACTCAAGAGCCAATACAATATTCGGGTCATCAATCTTTCACTCGGCCGCCCGATTCACGAGAGCTGCGCGAAGGATCCGCTTTGCCAGGCTGTGGAAGCGGCCTGGGCCAACGGAATCGTGGTAGTCACGGCGGCCGGCAATCTGGGGCGCAACGGATATGCCACGGTGCTCTCGCCCGGTAACAGCCCGCACGCCATCACCGTCGGCGCGATGAAGACCGAAGCGACTATGAGCACCAGCGATGACCTGATCGCCAGCTATAGCTCAAAAGGCCCGACCTTCATCGATCTCACAGCTAAACCGGACGTGGTGGCGCCTGGAAATCTGGTGGTTTCGCTGCTGGCTCCCGGATCGACTCTGGCGAATGAGTTTCCTGCCAACGTGATCGCTCCGTCGTACTACACGACTTCCACGTATGGCAACTCTCCTGCCTATTTCCGGCTGAGTGGCACCAGCATGGCGACTCCCGTTGTTTCGGGCGCCGTCGCTCTCATGCTGCAGAAAGATCCGACGCTGAATCCGGACACCGTCAAAGCCCGGATCATGAAGACCGCCGGCAAACAATTTCCGCTCACCAGCGTGGCCGTGGATCCGACTACTGGCATCGCTTATCCGAGCACTTACGACATGTTCACCGTGGGTGCGGGATATCTGAATATCGCAGCAGCTCTGCAAAACTACGACCGGGCTTACGGCTCGTCTGCGTCACCGCAAGTCATCTACAATTCGCTGCAGCAGACTGCCTATCTGGTCGCCAATCCGGCGCTGATTTGGTTCAGCAGCCCGACATGGAATAGTTCCGTTGCCTGGGGCAGCACGGTTCTGCAGAGCACTTCGGCCGGTACGACGATCTGGGATAGCTCGGTGGCTTGGGGATCATCCGTTGCCTGGGGCACCAGCGTAGCATGGGGTAGCAGCGTCGCCTGGGGCAGCAGCGTGGCTTGGGGCAGCAGCGTCGCCTGGGGTACTTCGGGCCAGGGTGAGAAGTAGGAAGGAAGCAGAGGGCCTCCCGCATGCGAGAGAATCGTGTCCTCCCCCGCGTGCGCGAGGCTTTTGCCTCCATCCATCTCCTGGCGCATCTCGCCCTCGGCTCAGCCATCATTGCCTGGGCGTTGCTGAACTGGCAGTCGCACAATCAGTTGCGGTTTCTCTCGTTCTTCGCCGCAACGATGTTGGCGTCGGTCCTAAAAGTTCGCCTGCCTGGCGTCACCGGCACCGTCTCAGTGAACGCCCTCTTCATCCTGGTCGCGATCGTGAACCTGAGTCTTCCGGAAGCGGTGGTCCTGGGGGCCGCCTCCATCCTCTTGCAATGCACCTGGCGTCCCAAGAACCCGCTCAAGTCCATCCAGGTCGCTTTCAACGTGTGCAGTCTCGCGACTGCTGTCTACGTGACCGCGCGGGTTTATGAGTATTCGCACTCGCGTCTTCCTGAGCCGGCCAGCCTGGCATTGCTGGCTCTCAGCTACTTCTTCGCCAATAGCTTTCCGATCGCCGGCGTGATCGGGCTCAGCGAGGGCAAGAGCGTCTTTGCGGTGTGGGCCGGTTGCCGTTGGCTTCTACCGTATTACGTGGTGGGAGCTTCGATGGCCTGGTTGATTGATACTGTTCCGGACGCGATCCAGTGGGAGTTGCCGATCATCTGCCTGCCGTTGGTCTACCTGGTTCATCGCTCCAACCGTACACACATGACGCAGGTGGAGCAGGAAAACAAGCACGTGGTGGAGATGAACAGCCTGCACTTGCGCACCATCGAAGCGTTAGCGCTCGCCATCGATGCCAAAGACCATACCACGCACGATCACTTGCAGAGGGTCCAGCTCTACGCGCTCGAGATAGGAAAGGATTTGGGTCTTACCGAAATTGAGCTGGATGCGCTGCGCGCCGCAGCAGTCTTGCACGACATCGGCAAACTGGCGGTGCCCGAGCACATCATCTCCAAGCCCGGCAAACTGACGAGAGCCGAGTTCGAAAAGATGAAGATCCACCCCGTGGTCGGCGCTGAGATCCTGGAGCGCGTCGAGTTCCCCTACCCGGTCGTGCCGATCGTTCGCGCGCATCACGAGAAATGGGACGGCAGTGGCTATCCGCACGGGCTGAAAGGCAAGGAGATCCCGATTGGTGCGCGCATTCTCGCGGCGGTCGACTGCCTGGATGCTCTGGCGTCCGACCGGCAGTACCGGCGTGCGTTGCCGCTGGACGAAGCCATGGCGAAAGTTGTCGCCGAGGCCGGCACGGCATTTGATCCCCGGGTCGTGAGTGCGCTGGCGGCCCGCTATCAGGAACTGGAGGCGCGCGCCAAAGCTACCCGGGTCGATCCGCCTCCATCACTATCCAAAGACATCAAGATTACACGCGGCGCGGCGCCGGCGGCCGGTTTCGCCGTGGAGGCTCACACCGACAAAGAAAATGCCCCCATGCATCCTGTTGCGCGTGCCCGGGCAGCTAGCGCGAACGACACCTGGTCATTCGACCTGTCCGCGTCCGGGCTCGGCTCGCTGCGTTCCGAAGAAGCATTGGCCATAGCCGCGCTTCGTCTCAAGGCCCTGGTGCCGTACGATGCGATCGCTTTTTATGCCTCGAACAACGGGACGGTCCGGCCCATGTTCACAAGCGGTGATGATCACCGTCTGCTTAGTCATCTATCCGTGCCTCTGGGCGAAGGCCTGATCGGATGGGTGGCCGACGTCGGCAAGCCGATCCTCAACGGTAATCCAACTGTGGAGCCGGGCTACGTCGGTGGTGGCGCAGCTTCTATTCTGTCGTCTGCGCTGGCTCTGCCTTTGGAAGATTCAGGCCGCGTGGCCGGTGTTCTGGCGCTGTATCGCGCCGCCAAAGACGCATTCACCGCCGAAGAACTGTCTACGTTAACGCCGTTGTGCCAGGCCATCGCGCCGGTTGTCGCCGAGCGCCAGGTCGACAGCTCCGCGACGCGAAATCTCGCAATTGCCGTTGGCACAGCTGACGCTCCCGAACCGCCAGTTGGGGTGCTGGCAGGATAACCTAGCCGCACAGCTCTCCTATCACCGCCTTCAAGTGCTCAGTACATTCGCTTAATTCTGCTGTTGGAACGAATTCTCCGGTCTTGTGAGCTACTGTCATGTTGCCTGGGCCGAACACAACCGCCTCGGACGTCAAGGCACTGAGATGCGCCGCCTCGGTACCGAAAGACACAGTGGTCGAACGGCGCCCGCTCAATGAAGCAAGCAGCGTCGCTAGATGGTTGGTGGCCGCAGGATCGAAGGGCGGGTCGAGCCGCACGATGTCGAACCGTGCATCGAGACCAGCGTGCTCGCGCATCAGACGAACCATTTCTTCCTGAATCAACTGCGCCGTCCACTGTGGGTCCTGTCCGGGGATCGGCCGCCATTCCACGGTGATGCGGCATTCCCCGGCGACAATGTTTTTCGCCGAACCGCCTTGGATCAATCCGACGTTGAGCGTGGTAAAGGGCGGATCGAAGGCGGCATTCTTCCGCGCCGCCAGCTTCTTGGAGACTCGTTCCAGCCGTGCGATCACTCGCGCTGCATCGAAAATCGCCGAACGCCCCTCGGCCGGAAACGCGCTGTGAGCTTCCCTGCCCCGCACCACAATCTCGCCCAGAGCATAACCTTTGCCCGCGCAAACAGGCCGCAGACCGGTTGGTTCGCCAATGATCGTATAGCGCGCGCGGATCGCCTTCCTTCGCACCAGGTATTTTGCGCCTACGCATCCGACCTCTTCATCAGCGGTCAGCACCACGGCTAGCGGTTTCGACAAGCGGCGGATATCGGCTGGAGATATGGCGGCCAACACGCATGCCAGGAATCCCTTGACGTCGCAACTGCCACGGCCATAGAACTTGCCCCTGCGAACTCGCGGCCGCACTGCTTCCTTCCAGCCCGGATCGAATGGAACGGTATCGGTATGGCAAACTAACGCCAGTTCCGGCTTCACGCCACGTTGGGCTTTGGTGATCGCTACCAGATTGTTCTTCGGTGTTCCGGCACCATCGCGATACGGGTAAAGATCGATCTTCCAGACGCTGCGATCGAGCCGCTTCATTACGTAATCGATCACCGGTTGATTGCTCATCGACGACACCGACGGAATGGCAACCAAGTCTTTCAGGATCTCGGTGACCTCCCGTCTCATTGAGCCGAACCCCAGAGGGTCTTCTGTACGCCATCGAAATTTCGAACGATTTCTTCTTGCAATGCATGCCGTCCGTCACGGACCACAAACTCGCCATCGACTGCGACATCGCGGATGGCCGTCCGCTCCAGTGAGAATACGATGTGATTCAGCAGTGAACTCACGCCCGCACCAGCTATCGCCGGATCGTTCAAATCTACGGTGAAGAAATCGGCCGCGCGGCCAATCTCCAGCGTGCCGCCCGGCGACGCCAGGCTTTGCGCTCCTGTTTCCGTTGCGCAGTCGAACAGGCGCTTCGCCAGACCGTCGGACGATGAGTCAGCCGCAAGAATTACGCGCTCGATTCGGGACATTCGCAAGTGGTACTCGAGCGCCCGTGCATCCTCGAGCATATCGATTTGCACATTACTGTCCGAGCCAACGCACATGCCGACGCCGGCGCCCAGCAGATTATCGGCGGGCGACGTTCCATCGCCGAGGTTGCGCTCCGTGGTCGGACAAGCGCAAACTCTGGCGTGCCCTTTCGCTAGAAATGCGATCTCATCACCAGTGATGTGAATCGCGTGGATCGCGGTAAAACGGGCATCCAGAATATCTTGCTCCCGCAGCAGCGCGACCGGGCGCAGACCATATTCGCCTAGACACGCCTCCACCTCAGCGGGCTGCTCGGCCACATGCATATGCAGCGGAAGATGGTTGTAGCGAGCGAAGCCCGCGACTTCGCGCAAATAATCGAGGGGCACCGCGCGGATGCTATGCGGCGCTATGCCGACCCACGCGCGTCCGCTCGGGTTGTTCTCAACCGTGGCTCGAAGAGCTTCGGTATCGGCGATGAAATCCTGGGG
>Ga0207700_10000594_pt1 | contig 21126 bp, 8 predicted proteins | sample LARL82metaG_FD_184348 | JGI IMG/M metagenome (GOLD analysis project Ga0207700, IMG submission 184348) | Corn, switchgrass and miscanthus rhizosphere microbial communities from Kellogg Biological Station, Michigan, USA - LAR L8-2 metaG... | ecosystem: Host-associated > Plants > Roots >...
GCATTCAATACGCGACGTACGTTGACCTTACCAATTGGACCAGATCATTCACCCGTACCGCCGAGTTCACCCTCAATAAACCCGCCGTCGGCACCGGCGACGAAGCCCGCGAGATGAATGTCGGCGCCGTCAGTGCGAGCTTCTTCGGATTCTTCGACGCGCCGCCAGCGCTCGGCAGGTACTTCAGCGCCGCCGAGGATATGCCGCCCAACGGGACGCCCGTGGCCGTGCTCGGCTACGGCATGTGGCAGACGAAGTACGGCGGCAACAAAGACGCGCTCGGCGCCAAGCTCCAGATCGGACCGACGCTCTATACCATCGTAGGCGTCGCGCCGCGCGGATTCGTCGGGCTGTGGCCGGCAACTCCACCCGTGGCCTACATCCCGATCACGGTCTCGGCCGGGAACTCGGGCGTTCGCCTCGGCAATGAGAGCTGGTGGCAGAGCTACCACTGGAGCTTCGCGCAGATGATCGCGCAGCGAAAGCCGAACGTCTCCATCGAGGCCGCCAACGCCGACCTGAGCAACGCCGCTCGCCGGAACTACGAAGCCCAGTTGGTAAGTAGTCCGAAATCGACGCCGATCGCCCTCGCCAAGCCGCACGGGATCGTCGGTTCGATTCTCGCCGAACGCGGACCGCGCGCCACCGACCTCGGCAAGGTTGCGACGCTCATCTCGGGAATGGCGCTCATCGTCCTCCTCATCGCCTGCGCTAACGTCGCCAACCTCCTCCTCGCCCGAGCGCTCCGGCGACGGCGCGAGATCGCCGTGCGCCTGGCGTTAGGCGTGAGCCGAGCGCGACTCCTGTCGCAACTCCTGACCGAGAGCGTCCTCCTCGCTATCGTCGGCGGCATCACCGGGTTGATCGTCGCCCAATGGGGTGGATCGCTCCTGCGATCGTTGTTCCTGCCGGACGGCGCCCAGACGACGGTGCTCGGCGATAAAAGAACGCTCATCATGGCCGGCATCGCCGTGATCGTCGCCGGACTATTGACGGGTCTGGCCCCCGCCTTCCAGGCCGGACGCGTCGACCTCACCAACGATCTCAAGACGGGCGCGCGTGAAGGCACCTATCACCGCTCGCGCACCCGCGTCATCCTGCTCGTCATGCAGGGCGCACTCTCGGTCGTGCTCCTCGTCGGAGCCGGGCTCTTCGTGCGGAGCCTCCGTAACGTGAAAGGGGTACGTCTCGGCTACGACGTCGATCCCGTGCTGTTGGTCGACCTCAACATGCGTGGCGTCAAGCTCGACAGCGCCCGGGCCATCGCCCTGCGGCAGGCGCTCCTCACCGCCGCGCGGAATCTTCCCGGCGTCGATAAGGCGTCACTGCACGTCACGGTTCCCTTTTGGAGCCAGTGGAACATGCGGCTGATCGTCGCCGGCATCGACTCCGTCGAGAAGCTCGGCTCGTTCTACCTCAATGCCGTCAGCCCCGACTACTTCGCCACGTTAGGCACGCGCATCCTGCGCGGTCGCGGCATCGACGCGAGTGACCTGGACAAGGCGCCGCGCGTGATGGTCGTGAGCGATGCGATGGCTCGCACGCTATGGCCCAACAAGGATGCCATCGGTCAGTGCGTGCGCATCAGCGCCGACACGATGCCCTGCACGACCGTCGTCGGCATCGCCGAGAACATCAAGAACGACAGCTTTGGCGGCGACGACACGGGATATTTCTACTACTTGCCATCGGCTCAGTTCAACCCGCAGCAAACGGGACTCTTCGTTCGGATGCGCGGCGACGCCGCGCGTCACGGAGACGAAGTCCGTCGTCAGCTGCAGCGGCTCATGCCGAGCCCTTCCTACATCACAGTCACTCCATTCTCCGACGTCATCGGCGGCGAGATGCGCTCCTGGAAGCTCGGCGCGACGATGTTCGTCGTGTTCGGACTGCTCGCGCTGACTCTGGCAGCGGTCGGCTTGTACAGCGTGATCGCCTACAACGTCGTACAGCGCACGCACGAGATGGGCGTCCGGCTCGCCCTCGGCGCTCAACTGCGAGACGTCGTGCGGCTCGTTGTCGGCCAGGGCATTCGGCACGGGGTTGCTGGAATTATCATCGGCGCGGCGATTGCCTTGGCGTCGACGCGGTGGATCAAGCCGCTCCTATTCGAGGTCTCGCCGCGCGATCCAGCGGTGTATGTGACCGTAACGGTGGTGCTCCTCGCCGTCGCCGTCGCGGCGAGCTTGATCCCCGCCCAACGCGCGGCGCGCGTGGACCCGAACGTAGCGTTGCGGAGTGAATGAAGTGGGGCGCGGATGCGGGCCGCGGGATTGCGGGCCGCTGGTCCCTAGCCCCTTTTCAATTCACTTCCGTGGTGTATCGTCGAGGGCATGATGAATGAGCTCCGTCCTGCTTGGCGGATGATCCGACGAGCACCGCTTCTCGCGGCGGTGGTGATCACCTCGTTGGGCATTGGGATCGGCGTCAACACCGTCGTCTTCTCGTGGATTCAGGGAGTTGTGCTTCGGCCGCTTCCCGGGGTGCACGACGTTCGCTCCCTGCAGCTCATCGAGCCTCGGGCCGAAGGTGGCTCGCATCCAGGTGCGTCGTGGCGAGAATATCTCGACCTGACTGCCCGAATGCCGTCGCTGCCGAATGCGATGGCGTTCCGGATGACGCCATTCACAATCGGCTCGAGTGAACACGCCGAGCGTACTTACGGACTGCTGGTTTCGGGCAATTATTTCGCGGCGCTCGGCCTACAGCCAGCGGCCGGACGCTTTCTGCACCCGGACGAGGCCGCGGTAGCTGGAGGCGCGTCTGTCGTCATCATCTCGCACGAGTTCTGGGAAACGCGATATCAGGCTTCTCCGGGGGCAATCGGTCAGACGCTGCGCGTGAACGATCGCCCGCTCACAATCATTGGAGTGGCGCCAGCGGGCTTTCAGGGCAGCGTTCTGGGATTGAACTTCGACCTCTGGGTGCCCGCGACCATGGCGCCCGTGCTGCTAGGCGGCTCGCGCGAGCTCGACGATCGAACCTCGCGCGGTTACACGATCATGGCCCGGCTTGCGCCCTCCGTCACCCTCAGCCACGCCCAGGCCGAGGCTGATGCGGCGATGCGCGAGCTTGCCGTACTGTACCCGGAATCGAACGCCGGTATGCACGTCGACGTGCTTGCGTTCTGGCGTGCGCCACGCGGACCGCAGATGATGTTCGCGCGCGCATTGTTCATTCTGCAGGGCGTGATGTTGCTCCTGCTGCTCGCTGTCTGTGGCAACACGGCGAACCTGCTTCTTGCCCGCGCCAGTGCGCGCCAGCGTGAGATCGGTGTGCGGCTCGCGCTCGGCGCGGGCCCCTGGCGCGTCATGTCGCTCCTTCTGGTCGAGAGTCTGACGCTCGCATTGCTCGGTGCCGCTGCCGGCGTTGCAGTCGCGCTCTGGGGCACCCAGGCCCTGCGCGCCGTGCCCATGGTCAGCGCGTTCCCGATCAAGTTTCAGACTGCCGTGGACGGTATGGGACTCGGCTTTGCGGTTGCGTTAGGCATAGCCTGCGGACTGGTATTCGGGTCGATCCCCGCGCTGCAACTGGCACGCGTCGATCCGCAGACCGCGCTGCGCGCGGGCATTCACGGCGCCGGCCGCAACCAGACGCGCAGCGTCTTGATGGGCGTGCAGGTCGCGCTCGCGGTGGTTGTTCTAACCGCGGCGTCGCTGTTCCTCCGCAGCTTTCGCGAGACGCGTGACACGGACCCCGGATTCCGGCGCGATGGCGTGCTCCTCGCCGCATACGATCTCACCGCGCGCAACCCTGACGGTAACACGAGCCGTGCGTTCGCGGCGAGATTGCTGGAACGATTGTCTGGGTTGCCTGACGTGGACGCCGCCGCCATCGCCACCTCCGTCCCGCTGGACATTCACGGGCTGCCGCTGCGAGCCTTTACAGTGGAGGGCCGCGCCCGCTCCGACGCGGCTCAGGATCGGGCGTTGAGCAATGTGGTAACGCCCGGGTACTTTCGCACCCTCGCGATTCCGTTCCGAGAGGGGCATGACTTCACGTCGCTCGGCGATCTCAGCGCGTCGCCCGAAGTGATTGTCAACGACGCCTTCGTCCAGCGCTACCTGCCGGGGGTGGAGGCTGTTGGCCGGCGTCTCGTATCGCGCGACCGGAGCTACACGATCATCGGCGTCGTGCGCACGACCCTGTACGATACTTTCGGCGAGCGGCCGACTCCCGCGATCTATTTCTCCTATCGAGATCGCCCCGCGCCGACGGGAGAGATTCACCTGCACACCAGCCACGACACTGAACTGCTCGCCTCTCGCCTGCGGCGCATACTTCGTGAGCTCGATCCTGGACTCGTCCTCTACGACGTGCGGACGCTCGACGAGCACATCGAAAAGAATCTCTTCCTTCGCCGAATCCCGGCGCGGATGTTCGCGGTCCTCGGCCCGCTCCTGTTGCTGCTCGCGGCCATCGGCATTTACGCGGTCGTGTCGTATTCGATTTCACGACGGACCGTGGAGATCGGTGTCAGACACGCGCTTGGAGCGACCACCCATCGCGTCATCGTAGACATCGTCGGCGACACACTGAGAGTGATCGGCCGCGGGGCGCTCGTCGGGTGGCTGCTCGCGTTGTTGATAGAGATCCATCTCGGCGGCGGCGTACTCTATGTTCCGATCGTGCTGGGTGTACCGGCGCTTCTCTTCGCCGTCGCCATCGTCGCCTGCTGGATACCGGCTCGACGCGCGGCGACAGCCGATCCGGTCGCCGCGCTCCGCCAGGACTGACGCGGTCGCTCGCGCCCCGCCAAGTTTTATATGGAGTCGCGCGCCCTGCTCGCGCGCACTCCCGCTCCTCTTCAGCTATTCGGCGCGCAAGGTGATGGCGGGGTCGACGCGGGCCGCGCGCCAGGCTGGTACCCAGCAGGCGAGCGTCGCCACGACGATGAGCAGCATCACCACGCCGGCATACGTCACCGGGTCGAGCAGCGACACACCGAACATGAGGCTCATGATTCCACGCGTCGCGAGCGCCGCCCCGCTCAATCCGAGCACGACGCCGAAAAGCGCCAGACCAAGCCCCTGTCGGACGATGAGCGCGAGTATGCTCTGGCGCGACGCGCCTAACGCCGACCGGACGCCAATTTCACGCATCCGCTCGCTCACGCTGCCTGACAGCACGCCGTAGATTCCGATAGCAGCCAGCACAAGCGCGGAAAACGCGAATGTCTCGATGATGATGAGGGTGAACCGGCGCTGCCCAGTCGAGAGGGCGATGAGATCGTCCATGGTGACGATCCGCTCGATTGGCTCATTCGCATCTACGGACCACACGGCGCGTTTCACGCTCGGCGCGAGCGGCGCGGCGTCGCCCGTCGTTCGCACGACGAGCGACTGCACGTTATCCACCCACCACCAGTTGCCGGCCAGCGCGTAAAATGCGTCGCGCTGCGATGCGGCCAGCGATTCCTGCTTCACATCGCCCACAACGCCAACGACGATGTCCCATGCGTGATTGCTTCCGACTTCCGGCCCGAAGCGAACACGCTGGCCGATTGGATCGACATTCCCGAAGGTCCGGCGAGCGAACGACTCGTTGATGAGCACCGGCTGCGGCACCGCGCCGAGATCGGCACTCTCGAGAGCGCGGCCACGGAGGAGTGGTATACCCATCGCCTTTATGTACCCCGCCGTCACCTCATAACGCAGCGCGCTCCCCGCATCTCCCGGATTGGCGCTCGGACGCGACGCGATCTCGTAGCCGTACGAGTCGAGATCGCCGCTCAACGGTAGCTGGCTCGTGAATGCGGCCGCCGTGACTCCAGGCACGGCCCGCACGGCGTCCAACGTGCGCTGGTAATAGACGCGTCTCGCCGCATCCGACGGGTGCGCATGCCCGGCGTCGACCACCTGCATCGTGAGCAGCCGCGACGGCGTGAAACCCGGGGCGACAGCGAGCACATGTTCGAGACTTCTCATCAACAGCCCCGCACCCACCAGTAGGACGAGCGCCAAAGACACTTCCGCGACGACAAGCACGCGCCTTGCTCCTCCCTGGCGCCCGGCCGTTCGTCGGGAGCCACTGTGCAGGCGCTCGTTGAGTCCCTGTCGCGCCGCGCCTAACGCGGGCACGAAGCCGACGACCAATCCAATGACCGTCGAAGTCACCAGCGCAAAGAGCAGCACTGATCTGTCGACGCCGATCGTCTCCAACAACGGCAGTCCCGCCGGACTGACCGCGATCAGCGCGCGCACACCGATCTGCGCGACGATCACCCCACACGCTCCGCCGACGACCGCGAGCAGCAGGCTCTCCGTGAGCAGCTGCCGCAGCAGCCGGCCGTGGCCGGCGCCGAGCGCGACCCGCATCGCGAACTCCCCGCGCCGCTGGGCCGCGCGCGCCAGCAGCAGATTCGTCACGTTCACGCAGGCGATCGCCAGCAACAGCACCACGGCGCCGGCGATGGCGAGGAGTGCCGGCTTGAGATCGGCCGCAACCTGATCGCGCAGCGAGCTCACGATCATTCCCTGGCTCATGTCCGCCCACCTCGGCCGCGCAAATTGCGCCAGCGGCGCGCGGCCGATGTCGGCCAGCTCCCGCTGCGCTCGATTGGTGCTCATGTTCGCCGCGAGCCGCGCGACGATCTCGTAATGATGTCCCCACTCCCGCGAATTGAACGGCGCCTGAGCACGCTCCTGCAGCGGCGACCAGAGATCGGCTGAGGGTGATAAGACATTGCTGAAGTGCGGCGGCAGAATGCCGATCACGAGGTATTCGTCTCCATCGAGATGCACCGGCTGACCGACGAGCGACCGGTCGCCACCGAATCGTCGCTGCAACAGCCGGTCGCTCAGGATCACCACCTTCGGGCCGCCCACGGCTTCGTCGGCACCGACGAAATCCCGTCCCACCGCCGGCCGAACTCCCAGAGTGCTGAAGTAGCTCGCGCTCACCCGCTGGCCCTCGAGCCGCTCTGGCTGATCGGTACCCGTGAGCGAAGGTTGCCAGTGGTCCACCGCCGCGATCGCCATGAACGCCCGCGCTCGCGCCCGCAGCTCGACGAAGGTGCCGAATGTGGGGGAAAACGCCGACCCGTCGTCGCCACGATCGCGAATTGTCACCAGTCGCTGCGCGCTGGGATACGGCAACGACGCGAGGAGAATTGGATTCAGCACGCTGAAGATGGCAGTCGTCGCACCGATGCCCAACGCCAATGTCAGCACGCTCACGAGCGTGAAACCCGGATTCGTGCGCAGTCGCCGCAGTCCGTAACGCATGTCGGCGACGAGCGACTCGAGGCCGTTCTCCCAACCCGAGGATCGGACTTCCTCGCGGACGGCCGTCGGATTGCCCATCTCGAGCTTGGCCGCGCGGCGTGCTGCGTCCGGCGTGAGGCCACGCGCCATGTTCGCCGCCGTCGCCTGATCGAGATAATGCTGCACCTCGTCAGTCAGATCGCTGTCCGCCTGACGAGGTCGGACGAACGCGCGCAAGCCGTGCGCACACTGCCGCCAGAGTGACAAGAGCTCATCCCTCCGCTTCGAGCAGCCGCGCGACTGCCGCGGTTCGTCGTTTCCAGTCTGCCGTCTCGACATCCAATTGCTTACGTCCCGCTCGCGTGAGCTTGTAGAACTTCGCTCGCCGCGCATTTTCGGTCTGCCGCCACTCGGCGTCCAGCCACCCGGCGCGCTCCAGACGCTGCAGCGCCACGAGCAGTGAGCCCGGGTTCACCTTGAAGACGCCGCGCGAGATCTGCTCGACGCGGCGTGCGATGCCGAAGCCGTGCATCGGCTGCAGACTCAGCGTCTTGAGGATGAGCATATCCAGGGTGCCCTGGATGACATCGGTATTCTCTTCAGCCACGAGCGCTCCAATCGCGGGGGGCGATGGGAGGATACGACACCGTACTCTTGATTGTCAAGATGTGACGATCAGGAGGAGCTGTTTTTCTCGTCGTGGCAAGTTCGGAGCGGTTGCGGCGAACTGTCGCCGTGCTGACAACAGATTGACGTCACCAGGACACCTGCGGCGTCGCGTAGTAGTTGATCCCCAGCAGCCGCCATCGCGGCGCATGCGCCGCGATGCGGGTGCGAAAGCTCTCCCAATCGTGCGTGGAAGTTGGGCTCCAGCCAACTTCCGCGATCGCTGGGAGTCTCGGCATGATCAGATACTCCGCCGCCGTGATGTTCTGCACCGTCTCGCTCCACAGTGGCGCCTCGACACCGAGCACGTCGGACGCATTTACGCCCTTGTACTGGGTTACCGGGTCCCAATCATACGCGTTGCGGAGCTCGATAAACGCGGCCCAGTCGAGACCGAGCTCCGTCGCCGGCGTGTATTTCATGTCGAGGTAGGCCTGCGTCGCCGGCGACATCACGAGCTTCGCGCCCTGCTTCGCTGCGGCCATCGACGTATCGCTGCGCCACATCTGCGCAACCGAACCAGGCTTCAGGTGCGCGCGCCCAATCTCGTCCCAGCCGATCATCCGCTTGCCGTGCTGGATTACGATGTCCTGCGCGTGATCGATGAACGAGGCGTACTGCTCCGGCGTCAACACCTGGACCTCATCGCCGCCGATGTGAATGAAGGGCCCTGGTGTCATGGCGGCGAGCTCGCTCACGACATCGTTTACGAACTTGAAAACTGTGTCCTTGTCATAACAGAGAGCGCTCCAGCCCACGTGAATCCCCGTGTACAACCCGACTCCAGGCGCTCCGGGCGGCGTATCCGGCGCCGTGCGGCTGCAGCCGAGCTGAGGATAGGAGGCGATGGCCGCATTCGAATGCGCGGGCATATCGATCTCCGGCACGATCGTGATAAAGCGCTCCTGCGCATAGCGCACGAGGTCTGCGTAGTCCGCCTTCGTGAAGTAACCTCCCGCGCCGCCACCGACCTGCGTGCTGCCACCGAACTGCGCCAACCGCGGCCAGGAATCGATCTGGATGCGCCACCCCTGATCGTCCGCGAGATGGAGGTGCAGTGTGTTGAGCTTGTACAGCGCCAACACGTCGATGAGTTGCTTGACCTCGTCGACCGTGAAGAAGTGTCGCGCCACATCCAGCATCGAGCCGCGCCAGGCGAATCGCGGCGCGTCGACGATGTGGCCCTGCGGTATCGTCCAAGCGCTTGCCGAGCGATGCACGCTCTGCTGTGACTCGATTGCCGCCGGGAGCAGTTGGCGAAGGGTCTGTGTACCGTGGAAAAGACCCGCGCCCGTACTCGCGGTGATTCGGATCGAGTCCGCCGAAATTGCCAGATCGTACCCCTCGGCCCCCAGCTCCGAAGCTCCGCCCAATCGCAGCACAATCGAACCGTTCGGTGCGGCAGCATCGAGCGGCATCACGGGAATCTGAAATCCCGTGGCTGGGCGCAGCTCCATGGCGAACACCTCGGCGGCCCTCGCCACTTCCGCGTTCCCGGCGGGGATGACGATGGAGCTGCCCGCCGCGAGCGTGAATGGTGCGCCGGGAATCGGCGTCACCGATGCCGGCATTGGTACGACGTGGTGTTCGCCGAGCGAGGAGAGCGGCGTCATGAGGACGGGCATCGGTCGCGCTGCCGGCCCGGTGGTCGGCGCTGTGACGGCAGTCGAGCGGCAGGCCGCGACTGCGCAGGCGAGGAGAGCGACAATTCCACGGCGGGTCGTTAGGCGAATCCGAGGCATGCGGAATGGGTTCGGGCCAGAGGAGACGGCAATGCGGGGACGCTGAGAATTCACGCCAACAACCTGCCACTCAGAAGCGCGCTCGGCAACTGTGCTCCAAGTGCAAGTCACCCCGTGCGGCTCGAGCCGCACGGGGTGACGAAACCCTAACGTCAAGTACTGGTTACCAGCGATAGTGCGCGAACGCCTTGTTCGCGTCGGCCATGCGGTGCGTGTCTTCCTTCTTCTTCACCGCATTGCCCTCGCCCTTCGACGCCGAGATGACCTCGGCGGCAAGCTTCTCCGACATCGACTTCTCGTTGCGGTCGCGAGAGAAGGTGATGAGCCAGCGCATGGCGAGCGCAGTACGCCGCTCCGGACGCACTTCGACCGGAACCTGGTAGGTCGCACCACCGACGCGACGGCTCTTGACCTCGACGACTGGCTTGAGATTCGCCAGCGCCTGTTTGAACACGTTCACGCCAGGCTGGTTCGTACGCGACTCCACGAGATCCATCGCGCCATAGAAGATGCGCTCGGCAGTGGACTTCTTCCCCTGATACATCAAGACGTTGATGAACTTCGAAACCGTCTGGCTGTCGTAACGCGAGTCCGCAAGAACCGGACGCTTGATAGCACTCTTTCGGCGACTCATTTCTTGGCTCCAGCTTTCGGCTTCTTGGTACCGTATTTCGAACGGCTCTTGTTACGACCCTGCACACCGGCAGCGTCCAGCGTTCCACGCACGATGTGATAGCGCACGCCCGGCAGATCCTTCACACGACCACCGCGTACGAGCACGATCGAGTGCTCCTGCAGGTTATGGCCTTCACCGGGGATGTACGCAATCACTTCGAAGCCATTCGTGAGGCGAACCTTCGCGACTTTGCGCAACGCCGAATTCGGCTTCTTGGGGGTCGTTGTGTATACGCGTGTGCACACACCACGACGGAACGGATTGGACTTCAGAGCCGGTGACTTCTCTTTCTTGATGACATCCCGGCGGCTCTGCCGGACGAGCTGATTGATGGTCGGCATGAACTCAGAGTCAGACTTATGCCGCACACCCAGCCGGGGAACGGCACGAACGAAACAGCCGCCTGCATGGGCGGCAGAGACTGGGAAAAGTAGAAGGTATCGACGCGCCGGTCAAGCGAGGCCGTGCCCGTAATTCCAAACGGCAGAGGAGGATACGACCCGATCAGCCCCGTCAGGGGGCGTTGTTGCGGTGCGAGGGGGCAAACTCCGGCGTAGGGAACAGCGAGGCGGGCAATGCGTCACGAGCCCGGAGCGCAGCCTCGAATGGGCCCAACAGGTGTGCGATGCTGTTCGCGTAATAGCGGACAAGCTCCCGATTTCCCGGGAGCAAGGTATAGCCGTCGCCCGTCTCGAGTAAAATGCGGCGCATCCGCAGCATCCGCCACGCTCGCTCCCATGTCTCCTCGATGTCCCGGTCGGCCCGGATGACGCGGCCATTCAACTCGACGATGACCGCCCGCATCTCGGTCATCCGTTCCAGCAGGAGCCGATGCGGAATGAACACCTCGTCAATGCTCTGGATTGCGGCGCACGCGAGTGGCACGGGAGTCACAGGCACGAGTTGTCCGATGCGCTCCATGACACTATCAGTGAGCGCCTGAACTCGACGCAGCCGATCGGACCGCGACAGGGTGAAGAGGTCCGCCTCACGATCGAACCAGTCCGCGAGAGGAATCGGTGCGCCGACAGAGACCGCCGCGCGACCGTAGCGCTTCCATTTCCGCGCGACGAGCCGCGCGGCGTTCCACCACAGGTAGCGCGCGACCTCTCGGAATTGCCTGACCCTGGATGGCGTGCCCCGCCCGTCGGCGGCGGCCTGCTCACGCAGCAGCGTGCGGTCCTCCAGCACGCGGTCGTAGTTCACGGCGACCGGTACGATGAACAATCGCGATCGATACGCCGGGTCGCGCGCGATGCCGAGCACATAATCCAGCAATCCGATCTTGGGTGGTCGCAGCTTGCCATCTCTCGTCAGACCGCCTTCGAGGAAAATTCCCTGCGTGACGCCCTCGCGGGTGATGAGCTGGACGTATCGCTCGAGCACTGTGTGGTAGAGTGCCTCGCGATAGCGGCGCCTCACGAAATAGGACCCGAATGCCTTGAAGAGGTACTCGAGAGGGAATGCGCGCGCCCACTCGCCGACCGCGTACGAGATCGCGACCTGGCCGACGAGGGCGTAGCTCACGAGCACGTAGTCGGCGTTCGAGCGGTGGTTCATCAGGTACACAACGACCGCATCGCGTGGCAGCCGTGCATGGCGATCGGCGTCCTCGAATTCGACGGCGACTTTGTAAAACAGATTGAGCAGCCATCCAGCCGCCCGATAGCCGACTTGGTAGTAGGCGATGATGTTGAAGAATGGAACGATCTCGTCGATGTAGTCTTCGACGACGCCCCAGGTTTCGCGTTCGCTCACCCCCAGTTCGGCCGCGTGCCGAGCGACTGCGTCACGAATGACGTCGTCATCGAGCAGCTGCGCCCGTACGTACGGGCGCCGCGCGAGCTTGTAGCGGTCGACACGTCCGCCTGCGCGATGCACGGCACGGAGCGCCATGCGATCGAAGTAGTCGCGGAACATCTGGCGAGGAGATCGGAGTTGGGGACTGGGGGGATAATGAACGAAGCGCCGATCTGGCGTGAGCACCAAAATCGACGCTTCGTTCCTTTTCGTCCCTAGACCCTAATCGCTATCCCTTCCCCATCATCTCGCTTCGCGGGGAATCGACGGACGCGGGGTCGCCGGGAAGTCCTCTTCGTCGGCCATGGAGAAAATGGACTTGAGCTCCGGCTCCGGCGTCGGCGTCAACGGCGGGAAGGACTCCATACCCTCGGGTGGTTGCAGGTCGAGGTCGACCTCCTGATACCGGTACATACCAGTACCTGCCGGAATGAGGTGCCCGATAATGATGTTCTCCTTCAGACCGAGCAGGTCATCCTTCGCGCCACGAATCGACGCGTCGGTGAGGACCCGCGTAGTCTCCTGGAACGACGCCGCCGAAATGAACGACTGCGTCGTGAGGCTCGCCTTCGTGATACCTAACAGCAGAGGCTCCGCCGTCGACGGCGACTCCTTCTTCTTCTTCGCGCGATCGTTGATCTCGCGGAAGACCTGCTTGTCGACGTGCTCGCCCTCGAGGAACTCCGTATCACCCGGCTCGAGGATGCGCACCTTCTGCAGCATCTGCCTGACGATCACGCCAATGTGCTTGTCGTTGATCTTCACGCCCTGCAGGCGATAAACCTCCTGCACTTCGTTGAGCAGATATTCCTGAACGGCGCGCGGGCCCTTGATGCGCAGGATGTCGTGCGGATTCACCGGACCTTCCGACAGTCGGTCACCGGCCCGCACGCGATCGCCCTCGTGCACGCGCAAGTGTTTACCCGCGGGCACTTCGTACGTCTGTGCCTCCACCGTCTCGTCGATGCTGCCGTCGTTGTTGATCGGATGGACGCGGATCTCGCGCTTGCCGCGCTTGATCTCGCCAAACCGAACGACGCCATCGATCTCGGAGATCGTTGCCGGATCCTTCGGGCGACGAGCCTCGAACAACTCGGCGACACGGGGCAGGCCGCCCGTGATATCACGCGTCTTGTACGCTTCGCGGCCGACCTTGGCGATCGTGGTACCAGCGCTGATGCGCTGCCCGTCCTCGACGGTGAGCTGCGCGCCTACCGGGATGACGAAGTCGCGCACCCGCCGCTCCTTTCCGCCCTTCTCCTGTACGATCTCGATGTGCGGGTGGAGCTTCTTTTCGCGATCCTCGATGATGACGCGCTGCCGCAATCCGGTAAGCTCGTCGAGCTCTTCGGAGACCGACTCCTCTTCGACGATGTCGACGAAGCGAATGGTGCCTTCGACGTCAGCGATGATCGGATTGGTGTACGGGTCCCAGCTGAATATCACCTGGTCGCGCTTCACCTCCTCCGCATCCTTCACCATCAGGATGGCGCCTAACGGCACCTGCAACCGCGCGGCGACGCCAGCATTGCGATCCGACGAGGCCTTGATGAGAATCTCGCCCTCGTACGAGGTGACGATGCTCTGTCCCTCGGCGTTCGTCACGACGACCAGACGATCGCCGTATTCGATCGTGCCCGGCACTTTCGACTTGCGCGCCGTCTGCTCGGCGATACGAGCAGCCGTTCCACCGATGTGGAACGTGCGCAGCGTGAGCTGCGTGCCCGGCTCACCGATCGACTGCGCCGCGATGATGCCGACCGCCTCACCAAGATCCACCATTTCCATGGTGGCAAGGTTGCGCCCGTAGCACATGCGGCAGAGGCCGCGCTTCGCCTCGCACGTGAGCACGGAACGGATGCGAACTGTCTCGATGCCGGACTCCTCGATGTCCCGAGCCGTCTCTTCATCGATCAGGTCACCCGCCTCGGCGAGCACGCGCTGCCGTCCTGCTTCGTCGCGCTCGTGCGGATCCTCGATCTGCTCCGCCGCGACGTTACCGACGATACGCTCCGCGAGCGGCTCGATGATATCTTCGCCTTCTTTCAGCGCAGAAATCTCGAGACCCTGGATCGTGCCGCAATCCTCTTCTGTAATAGTGACGTCCTGCGCCACATCAACCAACCGGCGCGTCAAATATCCGGCGTCCGCTGTCTTGAGCGCGGTGTCGGCCAGACCTTTACGTGCGCCGTGCGTCGAAGTGAAGTACTCGAGCGGCGAGAGACCCTCACGGAAGTTCGACTTGATCGGACTTTCGATGATCTCGCCGATACCACCCGTGAGCTTCTTCTGCGGCTTCGCCATCAGACCGCGCATACCCGCCAGCTGACGGATCTGGTCGCGGCTACCACGCGAGCCCGAGTCGAACATCATGAAGACGGGATTGAATCCGCGCTTCGACTCGCGCATCGACTTGACCATCTCGTCGGCGATGTCGGAGTTCGCGTGCGTCCACGTGTCGATGACTTTGTTGTAACGCTCGCCGTTCGTGATGTTGCCCGTCTGGTATGCGCGTTGGAAGCGCTCGACGCGCTCCTCGGCTTCTTGTAGAAGCGTCGTCTTCGCCGTCGGGATCTCGAGGTCCTCGATTCCGATCGAAACGCCACCGCGCGTCGCGTTCGAAAAACCGAATTCCTTCAATCGGTCGAGGAAGCTGACCGTCGCCGCGAGGCCCGCCATGCGGTAACTCTCGAACACGAGCTCCGACAGCGCCTTCTTCTTCATGTCAGCGTTCTTGAAACCGAGCTCTCTCGGCACGATCGCATTGAACAGTACGCGTCCTGCCGTCGTCTTCTCCCAACGCCCCTTGGCGTCCTCCGGCTGCACGTAATACTGCAGCGCGGTCTGTCGCGTGATGCGTCCGACGGCCAGCTCCATCTCGATCTCGGCGACGCTCGTGTAGCGCTTGAGCGATTTCGCATCCTTCTCGTTGAAGTCCGCCGGCGCCTTCGTCGCGAAGTAGCAGCCAAGCACGATGTCCTGGCTCGGCTCGGCCACGGGACGTCCGTCCGAGGGCTTCAGAATGTTGTTCGACGACAGCATGAGCAGGCGCGACTCGAGCTGCGCCTCAAAGGACAGGGGAACGTGAACCGCCATTTGATCTCCATCAAAATCCGCGTTGAACGCGGCGCAGACTAACGGATGGATCCGAATGGCCTTGCCCTCGACCAGCACGGGCTCGAACGCCTGGATACCCAGCCGGTGCAGCGTCGGCGCACGGTTGAGCAGAACCGGGTGATCGCGGATGATCTCTTCGAGAATCTCGTACACCTCGGGTGATTCGCGCTCGACGATCTTCTTGGCGCGCTTCACCGTCTCGGCGATTCCCTTCTCGACGAGCTTGTGAATGATGAATGGCTTGAAGAGCTCGAGCGCCATCAACTTGGGCAAGCCACACTGGTGCAGCTGGAGCTCGGGACCGACGACGATGACCGAACGGCCCGAGTAGTCAACGCGCTTGCCGAGCAGGTTCTGACGGAACCGGCCCTGCTTGCCCTTGAGCATGTCCGAAAGGGACTTGAGCGGACGCTTACCGCGGCCGCGGATCGCCTTCGAGCGACGCCCATTGTCGAACAGCGCGTCCACGGCCTCCTGCAGCATGCGCTTCTCGTTCCGGAGGATGACCTCTGGAGCGCGATGCATGATCAGCTTCTGAAGCCGGTTGTTGCGGTTGATGACGCGGCGATAGAGGTCATTCAGATCCGATGTCGCGAAACGTCCTCCGTCCAATGGAACGAGGGGACGCAGATCCGGCGGAATCACCGGAATGACGTCGAGGATCATCCATTCCGGCCGATTGCGGGCATCGCCGCTCTCGCCCGAGTTGCGGAACGCGTCGACGATCTTCAGCCGCTTGAGCAGCATCTTCTTCCGATGCTGCGACGTCTCGTTCGCGACTTCGGCGCGGAGCGTATCCGCCAGCGTGTCGACGTCGAGACGACGAAGCAATTCACGGACTGCCGGCGCGCCGATGTCGGCACTGAAGGCCGCGTCGTTCTCTTCCTTCGCCTTGGTACGAAGCGCGAGATACTCCTCTTCGTCGAGCAGCTGGTTCGTGGAGACGTCCTGCTCGCCTGGTTCGATGACGATGTAATTCGAGTAATAGATCACCTTCTCGAGGTCACGGAGCGTGACATCGAGCAGGTTGCCCATCGGACTCGGCAAGGTCTTGAAAAACCAGATGTGCGCGACCGGCACCGCGAGCTCGATGTGACCCATGCGCTCGCGGCGGACCTTGGAGAGTGTCACCTCCACGCCGCAGCGATCGCAGATCACGCCGCGATAGCGAATGCGCTTGTACTTGCCGCAATGGCACTCCCAGTCCTTGACCGGGCCGAAGATGCGCTCGCAGAACAAGCCGTCCTTCTCGGGCTTGAACGAGCGGTAGTTGATCGTTTCGGGTTTAGTAACTTCTCCCCACGACCACCAGTTGCGCACGCCCGCCATCTCGAGGCGCTCGCGCTCCTTCTGGTCCTTGGGTCCACGGATCTCTTCTGGCGAAGCGATCCGCACCTGGATGTAATCGAACGCCGATGCGCGAGCATCGCGCACGCTGCGAAAATCAATCATTGATTACTCCTCGCTCCCCTTGCCGTTGCCGGAGGTGCCGGTGTCGGTGCCTGTGCCGTAGAACCCATCGTCGCTCTGACCCATCGTGACCTTGATGCCGAGCGCTTGCAGCTCCTTCACGAGCACGTTGAACGACTCTGGGATGCCGGGCTCCGGAAGGTTCTGGCCCTTCACGATCGCCTCGTACACCCGACTGCGTCCGTTCACGTCATCCGACTTCACCGTCAGAATTTCCTGAAGTACGTGTGCAGCGCCGTACGCTTCCAACGCCCACACTTCCATCTCCCCGAACCGCTGTCCGCCGAACTGCGCCTTCCCGGCGAGCGGCTGCTGCGTGACCAGCGAGTACGGGCCGATGCTCCGAGCGTGAATCTTGTCATCGACCAGGTGCGACAGCTTCAGCATGTAGATCTCGCCCACCGTCACCGGGAAGGCGAAGGTCTCGCCGCTTCGGCCGTCGCGGAGTCGCACCTTGCCGTACGGAGAGAGACCCGCAAGCCGCATCAGCTCCTGCGCCGCGGCGTCGACGTCCAGCTCCGCCTTCTTCGTCACCGCCGACGCGAGGGCAGGCAACTCGAGCTGCTGCAGCAAATCGCTCGCGCCGTTTCCGCGACTCTTGTCCAGCTGTCGCAGCGTGCTCTTGTACTCCGTGCGCAGCGACGCGCCGTACGCTTCGTCCTCCGAACGAACCGTATGGAAGTCGACCTGATTCGCGATCTCCTGGTGCTCACGTTCCGAGAGCTCGCGCGCCGCCTCCGCCAGGAAATCACGCAGGCGATGGAAGATCTCCTTCGTGCCCGCCGACATCCCCCGGCCGCCAAGCTGGTTGAGCGATGCTTCCTCCAACCGCTCGAAGAGCTCGACACCACCGACCTCATCCGGCTTGATGTCCTCGAGAATCGTGCGCACGTCGGCATCCGTGATTTGCGGCGCGCGCGTCCGCAGGCCTAACGCTGGGGCAGCCCACACGATGCCGGCCGCCTTCAGCAACAGGCCGATCTCGTGCTCGTTGGTGCCCTGGAACACCGGCGTCTTGGCGTAGAAGTTCAGGATCTTTGCGGCCCAGCCGAGGTGCGTCTCGAGAATCTGACCGACGTTCATTCGCGACGGCACGCCGAGCGGGTTTAGCACTATGTCAACAGGCCGCCCGTCGGGCAGGAACGGCATGTCTTCCTCGGGAACGATTCGGGCAACGATACCCTTGTTGCCGTGGCGTCCCGCCATCTTGTCGCCGACGGAGATCTTGCGCTTCTCGGCGAGATAGACCTTCACGAGCTGAATGACGCCCGGCGGCAGCTCGTCGGGCTGCAGGATGCGGTCGATCCGCTCCTCGGCCCGCTCCTCGATGCGCGCCTTCTCTTCCGTGGAGGCATCGATGATCTGCCGCACGCGCTCGTTCACGCGCTTGTTCTCCACGCGCAGCGTCTTCAGGTCGATCGTCGACAGCCGCATGTCCTTCAGCTGCTGCGTCGTGACCTTCGTGCCCGCGGGAATGGCTTCCTCGACCGTGCCCGCCTTGAGCGCAAGCGCAATCGTCTGATCGTTCAACAGGTCGAGAAGCTCGGTATCGCGAACTTCGTTGACGCGAAGCTTCTCCTCGTTCTCGAGGCGCCGCACTTCACCAATCCGCTCGCCGCGATCCTTTTCAACTACTTGGTCCTCGATCCTGGAGAAAATCTTGACGTCGATCACGACGCCTTCCATGCCCGGTGGCACTTTGAGCGAAGAATCTTTGACGTCCTTGGCTTTCTCTCCAAATATCGCCGTCAGCAGCTTCTCTTCCGGCGATAGCTCGGTCTCCCCCTTCGGCGTGATCTTTCCAACCAGGATGTCACCCGGTTTGACATGAGCGCCTATGCGAACGATGCCGCGCTCATCCAGATCGAGCAGCGCCTCTTCCGAGACGTTCGGGATCTCGCGCGTGATCTCTTCCTGACCGCGCTTGGTATCCCGTACGTGGAGCTCCAATTCCTGAATATGGATCGATGAATAAACATCGTCCTTCACGAGGCGCTCAGAAAGAACGATCGCGTCCTCGAAGTTGTGGCCGTACCACGGCATGAACGCTACCGTGACATTCGAACCTAACGCCAGCTGCCCCATCTCGGTGCCGGCGCCGTCCGCGAGGACGTCTCCTTGTTTCACGCGCTGACCATGCCGAACCAGTGGCCGCTGGTTGATCGCGGTATCCTGGTTCGTACGCCAATACTTCTTCAAGCGATAGCGGTCATGCTGCGTGAGGCGGGCGAGCGGACGGTCGTCCGAACGACGCTCCTCCGCGGCGCGACGCTCTGCCGGACCGCTGTCGACGATGATCTCATCCGCGGTCACGCGCGTCACGACACCCGCACGGCGGGCGATGACGACAGCACCCGAGTCGCGGGCCACCTTCTCCTCGAGACCCGTACCGACGAGCGGCGTACGCGGATTCAGGAGCGGCACCGCCTGACGCTGCATGTTCGACCCCATGAGCGCGCGATTCGCATCGTCGTGCTCGAGGAATGGAATCAATGCCGCGGCGATCGAGACAAGCTGCTCCGGCGCCACGTCCATATAGTCCACGCGATCGCGCGGCACGAGCGGCACGTCGCCCTGCTGGCGGCAGAGCACGAGATCTTCGGAGAACGTTCCGTCATCCTCGAGCGCCGCGTTCGCCTGCGCGATGATCGCATCTTCCTCTCGATTCGCATCGAGCCAGATGATCTCATCGGTAACCTTCCCATTCTTGACAACGAGATACGGCGTTTCGACGAAGCCGAGATCATTGACACGCGCGAAGCACGCGAGCGACGTGATGAGACCGATGTTCGGACCTTCCGGCGTCTCGATCGGACACATGCGGCCATACTGCGAGTAGTGCACGTCGCGGACTTCGAAGCCGGCGCGCTCTCTCGTTAGGCCGCCCGGTCCCAGCGCCGACAGACGACGCTTGTGTGTCAACTCAGCGAGCGGATTCGTCTGATCCATGAACTGCGACAGCTGCGACGATCCGAAGAACGCCTGGATCACCGCGCTCACCGTACGCGCGTTCACGAGATCGTCGAGCGAGATTTTCTCGGGATCGGTGTTGATCGACATGCGCTCCTTCACGAGGCGCGCCATGCGTGAGAGACCGACGGAGAATTGGTTCGCGATCAACTCACCAACCGAGCGAATGCGGCGGTTGCCAAGGTGATCGATGTCGTCGACATGTCCTCGGCCCTCGTGAAGCTCCACGAGATATCGAAGTATTGCGACGAAGTCTTCCTTCGTTAGTACCGTGGTTCCCGCGTCCGTGGTCAGGCCGAGCCGCTGGTTGATCTTGTAACGGCCAACGCGGCCGAGATCGTAGCGCTTGGGCGAGAAGAACAGGCGCTCGAGCGCCTGCTTCGCGGTCGCGGCATCCGGCGCGTCGCCGGGACGGAGCAGCGCGTAAATCTGTTGCAGTGATTCCTTCTCGCTGCGCGTCGGATCCTTCGCGAGGGTGTTCTTGATGAGCGTCGATTCGGCACGGCCCGACACCACGAACACCGGCACCTTGTTGATGTCCGCTTTGCGAATCTTGCGGATCACGGTGTCGGTGAGTGGCTGGCCTGCCTCGGCGATGACTTCGCCGTCGGCGTCCACGACGTCCTGCGCGAGATGGCGACGAACCTGGCGCTCGCCGCGCTCGATGGCGTCCTGCTCGTCGCGCAGGTCGACCGTCATGTACGAGGCGAAGACCTTGACCGTGTCGATGCCCTGACGGCGAACGCGATTGAGCACTTCCTCGGTGAGCTCGTCGCCTTCCTTGACGAGTAGCACGTTCTCGGCACGCTCGCGCTCCGCCTTCGCCTTCTTGGTACGCGCCTTGGGCGCGTCTTCCGGCGTGGCTTCGCCCGGCAGCGCAATATCCTCGGCGATGATCGCGCCGAGCACCTCACGCTGTTCGCCGCGGCTCTCGCGCTTCTTTGTCAGATCGAGATCGCGAACCGCGAAGAAGAGTCGGAGAATGTCCGAATTCGTGCCGTAGCCAAACGCGCGAAGAAGAGCCGTTGCCGGAAATTTCTTCTTCTTATCGATGTGGACGTAGATCACGTCGTGGATGTCGACGGTGAACTCCACCCACGAGCCACGGAACGGAATGATGCGTGCCGAAATCAATCGTTGTCCGTTAGGGTGTGTCGCCTCTTCGAAGACCACGCCGGGTGATCGATGAAGTTGGCTGACAATCACACGCTCGGCACCGTTGATGACGAAGGTGCCTAACGGCGTGAGCAGCGGCAGCTCACCGAGATAGACTTCCTTCTCGATGATGTTGCGCGGCCGCTTGACCCCGTTTACTTCCTCATTGATGACGAGCTGGAGCGTCGCCTTCAACGGGGCGGAATAGGTCATGTCGCGCTCGATGCACTCCTCGACGGTGTACTTCGGCTCACCGAGAGAGTAGCGAACGAACTCGAGGGAAAAGTTTTCGTGGACGTCGGTGATCGGGAACAGGTCCTTGAAG
>Ga0207700_10000595_pt1 | contig 21091 bp, 20 predicted proteins | sample LARL82metaG_FD_184348 | JGI IMG/M metagenome (GOLD analysis project Ga0207700, IMG submission 184348) | Corn, switchgrass and miscanthus rhizosphere microbial communities from Kellogg Biological Station, Michigan, USA - LAR L8-2 metaG... | ecosystem: Host-associated > Plants > Roots >...
GGAAAGCTTTCGTCGTCGAAACGCCCCGCGCCAAAGACGTGCGCTAGGGGCGCCCCGGACGAGGCGTCCGGGCTACACGTTTAACCGATTACAACTATTTCTTGGCTTCGGCCGACGGCTTTGGTTCAGCGGCCGCACCGCGGGTGTAGGTCAGGCTCTTCGTTCCGCCGTCGCAGGTACCGACTACCTTGGCGTCGCCTTCCTTGCCCTTATCAACGGGATCAAGCGTGTAACCAACTACACCCTTCGCATCGAGTTTCTTGCTGATTTCAGCCTTCAGATCGTCGCAGGATTTTCTTGCAGCTGGGGCTGTCTGAGCGGATTGCGCTAGACCGCATGTGCTCACAAAAAGCAGAGCAGCGGCCACTGTCCACATTTTCATGATGAACTCCTCGCCTTCGAGCGCAGTATAAACAATCTGCCTCGCGCTAGAAGGATTACGAGGGTAATTAGCGGGTAACTAGTTCCTCTGCGATCTTCTCTTCCTGCTTGAGACCACGCTCGGTTGCGCTTTCTTGTCTTGCGAAGTAGAACCACGACAGACCCGTAAATCCCACAAATAAAACTACGAAGAAGATGATCATCGGGATACTCATTCCAAAACCACTGCGGCCCATCACAGTCAGGATGCTTACAAGTTCCAAGCTCATGATCGCCAGCAGAGTCAGAAGGATTGGCGCAAGAACGTAACCGGATGGCTTCTTACGAAAGAGAAGAATCGCCGTTATGCACAAGGCGGGCAAGAGAAACGCCAGGTCGAGCACATGAATGAAATTTACGGGCTGGTTCGCGTCAATGATATCTTGCGGGACTCGCCGAGCCAGGATCGCGACTATGTCATCGCGCACATCGAAGGCGGCGGTCTGTATGGCGAGCACCAGGAACACGATCCCTATGGTCTTTCGCGGCGCGCGAGGGCCATAGGTTCCAGCAATTTGCGCGAGAGGAATAAGTGGAATACTGAATGCAGTAGCGTAGAAGCTGAGGCTTAAGGTCGCGCAATAGACCAGGAATAGCGCATTGAAGTGTACGCCGAAGGCATAGATGACGAGGTTGTACAGCAGGTATCCCTGTGCACCCATCCACACTAAGCGCGCAGGAACAGAGTTTCGATAACCATTGATTCCACTGATCAGCAAAATCGGTACGACCAGGAAAAGGTCCACAATATCGCTGGCATAACCGCCGGCCCGTGAATAGGGCGTTTCTCTGGCGTATGTTGCAGGCCAAAACAAGCCTGCCACTGCCGTTAAGGCCAGCAGCAGTGAGATCGCGATCGTACTCCACAATATCGGGTCATGAGTTCGCTTGACCGTCATGGGATTCTTCCAATTGCTTTCATGAAGACTTGTCGCAGTTCGAAGACAATGAGATCCACCTCGTCCGGAGTCAACTTCAGTCGGCGGAAGCCATTCTGCGGAGAGGCGAGAAGATCGTCGGCAGAAATTTATCGCTAGTGATTCGCGATGTCAGTGATGTAGGTCACACCTGGTGTGACTAACGACCTTAGATGAGAACTATTTTGGTGGGGCTTTGTCGATCAGCAACTCGCCACCGGGGGCGTAGCTTTCTCTCGAGACTTCGTGGAAAACAACGACGACGCCTTCGCGGCGAGTTCCAGCTTCTTCCACCAGAGCGTCGGTGATGCGCTTGGCCACCTTGCGCTTCTGATCGGTCGTGCGGCCCTGAAGCATCGTAATTTGGACGAGAGGCATTGAAAACCGCCGTTGGTCGTTTGTCGTTGGTCATTCGCCATTGCCGGTCAGCCATATAAATCGGCTAACGACTAACGACCAAGGACTAACGACTATTTGGCCAATTCGTATCCCGCGAAGAAGAAGCTCAGCTCAAAGCGGGCTGTGTCCTCCGCGTCGGAGCCGTGGATCGCGTTGTACTCGATATTCGTCGCCCACTTTTTGCGGATGGTGCCTTCTTCGGCGTTTGCGGGATTGGTGGCACCCATCAGTTTCCGCAGGTCGGCGATCGCGTTTTCCTTTTCCAGCGCCAGAACGACGATCGGGCCGCTCGACATGAAATTCGTCAGAGAGTTGTAGAACGGGCGACTGGCGTGCACGGCGTAGAACTGCTCGGCCTGATGTTTCGAAATTTCCAGCATCTTCATCGCGAGGATGCGGAAGTTGTTCTTCTCGAATTGTTCGATGATGTCGCCGATGGCGTTCTTCTTCACAGCATCGGGTTTAACGATGGTCAGGGTGCGTTGGAGAGTCTTCATGAGGTCAGTTTTCGGTCCTTGATTATTTTGAAAGCGTCGTTGGTCGTTCGTCCTTGGTCGTTAGCTTTCGGTCGTCCGCTTCTAAATTTCGAAATTACCTGCGGTAAGTTCTAAACACTCACGCCGATCGCTGCCGCCAGAACCTCCCCAATCGCAGCTGGCGACTTCGCTACTTTTATTCCCGCGGCTTCCAGCGCTTTGATCTTTTCGGCGGCTGTGCCCTTCCCGCCGGAGATGATCGCGCCAGCGTGGCCCATGCGGCGCCCCGGGGGCGCGGTCTGGCCGGCGATGAATCCGACGACCGGCTTCTTCATGTGCGTCTTGACGAACTCGGCAGCGGTTTCTTCGGCGTTGCCTCCGATTTCTCCAATCATGATTACAGCGTCAGTTTCCGGATCGCGGTTGAACAGATCGAGTGCGTCGACAAACGTCGTGCCGATGATGGGGTCGCCGCCGATGCCGATCGCGGTGGATTGTCCGATGCCGCGCTGTGTGAGTTGATGAACCGCTTCGTAGGTCAGCGTGCCAGAGCGGGAGACGATCCCGACGTTGCCTTCTTTGTGGATCGAGGCAGGCATGATGCCGATCTTGCATTTGCCGGGCGAGATGATGCCCGGGCAATTGGGACCGATCAGTCGCGAGCGCCGGTCCTGGAGAAACTCCCAAGCCTTGACCATGTCTAGCGTGGGGATGCCTTCGGTGATGCAAACGATCAGGTCGATCTCGGCGTCGGCGGCCTCCATAATAGCGTCAGCAGCGAACGGGGGCGGAACGAAAATCACGGTCGCATTGGCGCCGGTTTTATCGACTGCCTCAGCGACGGTATTGAAGATTGGCCAGCCTTCGTGGGTGGTGCCGCCCTTTCCGGGCGTAACGCCTCCCACGATTTTAGTGCCGTAAGCGGCACTGGCTTTTGCATGAAATGTGCCTTCCCGACCGGTCAGGCCCTGGACTACTACCCGCGTATCTTTATTGACTAGGATTGCCATATATAGAATTCCTCACTTCTAAGTTCTGCACTCGAGCAATTGGCACTTAGCCCACATGGCTAAATGCTAGTTGCCAAGTGCTAAGCGCCGCCCTTACCGCCACTCCGTCATACCCGCTGTACCTCGGGCGGCTGCGACCACCTTGTCGGCGGCGTCTTTCATCGTATCGGTCACCGTAAAGTTGAGACCCGAGCTCTGCAAAATCTTCTTGCCTTCCTCGACGTTCGTGCCTTCGAGGCGCAGGACGATAGGCAATTTGATATTCGTCTTGCGGGCTGCTTCGACCACTCCTGTCGCGAGCGTGTCGACGCGCAGAATTCCGCCGAATATGTTAATCAGTACCGCCTTCACATTCTTGTCGCTCAGCAGGATTTCAAATGCATGCGCAACCTGCTCGGAACTGGCACCGCCGCCGACGTCAAGGAAGTTCGCGGGCATTCCGCCGGCGTACTTGATGATGTCCATCGTAGCCATAGCGAGGCCGGCGCCGTTGACCATGCATCCGACATTGCCGTCGAGTTTGATGTAGTTCAGGCTGTACTTCGAGGCTTCGACCTCCAGCGGATCTTCTTCAGTGATATCGCGAAGTTCGCGTAGGTCTGCGTGCCGGAAGAGCGCGTTGTCATCGAAGTTGAACTTTGCGTCCAGAGCGAACAGCCGGCCGTCGGTCGTAGTGATAAAGGGATTGATCTCGACCAGCGAAGCGTCGGTCTCAAGGAAGGCCTTATAGAGGCTGGTCAGGAACTGGACGCCGGGTCCGATTTGCTTCGCACCGAGTCCGAGTTTGAACGCGATCTTGCGCGCCTGGAAACCCTCCAGACCCATGCCGGGATCGATGTGCTGCTTGAGAATCGCGTCGGGATTCTCCGCGGCGACCTGCTCGATATCCATGCCACCAGCCGCCGACGCCATAAATACTGGCTTTCCTTCGGCGCGATCGACCAGAATTCCAAGGTAGAGTTCTTTTTCGATGGGGAGCGTCTCCTCAATCAGAAGACGACGAACAATCCGTCCTTCGGGGCCAGTCTGGTGGGTGATGAGCTTCATACCGAGCATTTTGCCGGCGAGATCTCCGGCCTCATCGACCGACTTTGCGATCTTGACGCCGCCTCCTTTGCCGCGGCCTCCAGCGTGGATCTGAGCTTTGACGACTACACCAGTGGAACCGGAATCGAACAGCTCTTTCGCGACATGCTCGGCTTCGTCACGAGACGTGGCCATCGATCCGCGCGGTACGGAGACACCATACTTCTTTAAAATTGCCTTTGCCTGATACTCATGGATTTTCATAATGATGACTCTTCAGTAAAGACTTGGAAGGACCCTGCTTGCAGCGTCGCAGTGCGGGCAGCAAACTTCTGATTTTATAGAAGAGAATGAGAGTTGGGCAAACGAATGCAGCCGAATTTGCAGGGTTTTTGGGCCAAAACGGGCCTAGAATATTGTGCGTCGGCTGCAACCTGGAGACATCCAAAATCCACTAAGTACGGCGCGTTTTCTTGGCTCTCGGAGGCTTAGTGAAACTGATCTCGATCAACGTTGCGCTGCCACGCTTGGCCAACTACAGAACGCAAACCGTCAAAACCGGGATCTTCAAGCAACCGGTCGCTAGCTCCGTGGAACTCCGCACCCTGAATCTGGATGGAGACCGTCAGGCTGATCTCGCGGTTCATGGCGGACCGTTCAAAGCTGTATACGGCTATCCCTCGGAACATTACCCCTTCTGGGCACAGGAACTGCCGGGAACGCAGATGCCTTGGGGCATGTTCGGTGAAAATTTCACTACAGAAGGACTGTTCGAGACGCACCTTCACATTGGGGATCGCCTGCAAGTCGGGTCGGCGGTCATTGTGGTGCGGCAGCCGCGGATTCCCTGCTACAAACTCGCCGTGAAATTCAAGCGCGACGATATCCTCGCGCGGTTTCTGCGTAGCGGACGCAGCGGGTTCTACTTCTCGGTTGAAAAGGAGGGCTCGGTTCAGGCCGGAGACTCTTTCGAGTCTTTAAGCCATGAACCAGAAGCCATCACCATCGCAGAGATGAACCATCTGTTCGCGGATGATCTGTACAATCGCGAACTGCTCGACAAAGCAATCGCGACGCCTGCCTTGCCGGGCGACTGGAAGGACTACTTCCGGAAGAGGATACCGAGTCCTGTTGTCGGCGGAATAGTGGTCAGTGATCAGTGAGCCTTCTAGTCACTGACCACTGGCCACTCATCTCATCATCAATAGTCAATCGCCGACTCTGCCAAAACCGGAGAGTGCGGCGCCAAATCCCCGCTATGATACCTTACAATTCCGGAACCCATGATTCTGGACGCACTCCATCGTTTAGCGAATCCCTCGACATCGAGCGGCCAGTCGTTGAGCCGGGCCGAGGCTCGCGACGTGATGGGCGACGTACTCACCGGCAAGTGTACCGACGCACAGATTGCAGCACTGCTTATTGCTCTCCGGATGAAGGGAGAAACGGTTGAAGAGATCGTCGGTTTTGCTGAGGCGATCCGTGCAGCGGCGGCTCCCCTACCGATTGAGCGACCCTCGGCCGAAGCTCTCGCGGTCAGCGGTACGGGACGCGATGCGTTGCTCGGCGAACCATTCGATCACTCGTCACTGATCGATACCAGCGGCACTGGCGGCGATGCGAGTGGGACGTTCAACATTTCAACGGCGACCGCGCTGGTCACGGCTGGGGCTGGCGTACGCGTGGCCAAGCACGGGAACCGCAGCATCAGTTCGAAGTGCGGGTCGGCGGACGTGGCCGAAGCGCTCGGCGTAAACATCCAGCTATCCCCTGAACGGGCCGCGCGGTGCTTGCGCGAGGTTGGAATCTGCTTTCTGTATGCACCCAACTTGCATCCGGCGATGAAGCAGGTGCAGGGTGTGCGGCGCGAGCTGCGGATGCGAACCATGTTCAATCTACTCGGCCCACTGACCAATCCGGCGCGGGCAAATGGCCAGGTGGTCGGCGTTTACTCCCTGGAACTGGTAGAGAAGTTGGCCGAGGCCCTTAGCATGCTCGGGCTGCGACGCGCGCTGGTCGTGCACGGACTGGACGGGTTGGATGAGATCACGATCACTGGTGTGACGCGGATTGCTGAAGCGCGGGATGGCTCGGTACGGTCTTATGAAGTGGAGCCCGAGGAGTTTGCCATGAAGCGGGCCAGTATCGAGGAAATCTCGGGCGGAGACGCCGCAGGAAATGCCGAGATCATCCGCACGGTGCTCGGCGGAGAAAAGTCTGCCCGGCGGGATGTGGTGTTGCTGAATTCTGCGGCAGCTCTGGTTGCTGCAGGCAGGGCCGATCATATCGGCGATGCCATTCCGATCGCAGAGAAGTCTATCGACTCCGGCGCGGCTAAGGGAAAACTCGAGGCTCTCGTGCGCTTCTCTTCGGCAGAGCAGCGTTAACAATTACCGCACTTCGACTTTTTCCTGATACTGCGCGATCTCCACATTCCACCCCAATTCCTTCTTCATCAGATCGCGCTGCTGCCCTGAGGCATCGGGTTCGCCGTGCACGAGGTATGTCGTGGATGGACGGTTCTTGAAGGTGCGCAGCCATTGCAGGAGTTCCGGCGGATCCGCGTGATCGCTGAACTGCTCGAGTGCTTCGACCTGGGCGCGGATCGGGACGTAATCTCCAAAGATCTTCACTTCATCGGATTTGCTCTTGATCGTGAACCCGCGAGTACCGGGTGCCTGGAACCCGATAAACAGCACCTGATTTCGCGGATCAGGCAGACGCTGCGCCAAATGATGCTGAATGCGTCCCCCAGTGACCATGCCGCTTGACGAGATAATCACCGAGGGCATCCTGGCTTCATTGATCCTTTTCGACTCCTCGGGCGTGGAAGCAAACGTAAAGCCGGGCCACTGGAGCGGCGATCCGTACTTCCGGATCATGTCGCGGGTTTCGTCGCTGTATTCCTCGTCGTGCTTCAGGAAAATCTCGACAGCCTTGATCGCCATGGGGCTGTCACAGAACACCGGCATGCGCGGGGTCGCGCCCGACTCGATAAGGTGCTTCACGATGAAGACGAACTTCTGGGTGCGCTCGATGGCGAAGGCGGGGACGACCACGCTGCCTCCACGGTTTGCCGTGGCGGTGATCAACGCCGCGAGTTGCGGCAAGGGATCTTCCTTCGGGTGCAACCGGTTTCCATAAGTCGATTCCATCACTACAAGGTCGGCCGTCTCACCTTCCTGCGGCCCGGAATGCACGACCTTTCCCGGGGCTACCTTGTGGTCACGGACGCGCCCGATGTCCCCGGTAAAGAGCAGGCGCCTCGGGGCTCCGTTCGTATTCAAAGAGACTTCAGCCATGCATGAGCCCAGGATGTGTGCAGCCCGAACGAAGCGGAAAGATATCTCCGGACTGAGTTTCAGGGTCTCGCCGACCGTCACGGGCTTGAAGTATTGCAGCGAATTTTCGGCTTCTTCGAATGTGTAGAGCGGCAGAGCGGGGTCGTGTTTCGACTTCCTCACCTTGTTGTAGAACTTGGCGTCTTCCTCCTGCAGGTGCCCGGAGTCCGGGAGAATGATTCCGCATAGATCGATCGTCGGCGGAGTCGCATAGATCGGGCCGCGGAAGCCTTCTTTGACCAGGCGCGGGATCCATCCGCAGTGATCGAGGTGAGCGTGGGTGAGGACGACGGCGTCGATCTCCTTGGCGGGAATGGGAGTGTCACGCCAGTTGCGCTCGCGCCATTCTTTGGGACCTTGGAAGAGTCCGCAGTCGATCAGGACCTGCAAGCCGCTCTTGCCGGTATGATCTCCGGTGTTAATGAGATGTTTGGAGCCGGTGACCGTGCCCGCGGCGCCCAGGAATTGGATGTAGGCCAACGTGCCCTCCGTGACCGGATTAACTTACCACGGAGGTCGTGGTTGTTGATTCGGCCGTGACGCATCCGGTTCCGGAAGGGACGTCATCCTGAGCGGAGCCGCAGTTCAGGCGGAGCGAAGGATCTCACCTATGAGAAGGCTGCCCGTATCGCCCGCGAGAGATCCCTCCCTCCGCCGTAAAAACGGCTCCGGTCGGGATGACTCTCTGCGATAAAGCGTGTCAACTAGTCTTTCGGCGGCTCAACTTTGAAAACGTTGTTGGCCGGATTGATTTCCGGGACACTTCCGTCATTCACGCGAATTTCCTGCGGCGCCGCCGGAGTTTCCACTCGCACCGTCGTTTTGCTCTTGGCACGAACTTCGATTCGTTTCGTTACTTCTCCACCGGCAAATGTGACAATGACGGGAACTTCTGCCCCGGCGGCTCCGAGATTGTCGAGTGTGATGGTTAGCATGAAACCGTTCGTCGGAGTCTTAGAGGCGAACGCGGATTCGACTTTGAAGTCTGGCAGTCCGCGGTCGTGGTAGACCCAGTCGTCGAAAAACCATTGCAGGTCGCGGTGCGAGTGATCGGCGATTACCCGGGGCATGTACGTAGGATCGTTGTCCTCGTGCGCCTCGTAGGAGAACAGCCCGATATTGAAGCTGGCTTCACCGATCATGTCGCGAAGCATCCACCAGACCCACATGGCTTTCGACTGCAAGTAGAGGTCATCCGTGGTACTGACGAGGGAAGTGCGGGATGTCGAAGGCGTCGCGTCGGTCTGATTAAGGCGCGCCTCAGAATCTAGTAGGAGAGCACCGTGGGCCTTCAGGTACTCTAGTGCTGCACTCCGACCGTGCTGTTCCTGAATGTCCAAAAGCTGCGCGAGGTGCGCCAAGCCTTCGCTGATCCAAGGACGGCGATAGGCCTTTTGACGAGCCAAGGCGTAGATCAGAACGAGCCGCCCCTCGTTGTTCAATTGGGACAACGGCGTAAGCACGAGGTCACCGCTGACAAATGGTGCTGCTCCCGATTGGGATAGCTGGGCTACTTGCAGACCGCCGGGAGCTCTTAGCTGCGGGAGAGGATCTAATTTACCAAGAACATCCGCGTACGATGCCGCGACGATTTCTTTGCCGGAGAAAAAGTTCACGGAAGAGTTGGTGTTTGCCTCCACGGACTTGTAATCGGCGAGCACGAATGTCGGAACGTTTGCACCCGGTTGTACCATGCTGAACGATTCAGCGCTCTCGGGCCTGGAACCGTTGAGCGTGTTCATCACAAAACCATTCTTCGTACCGCTGAACAGAATCTTGTAGCGCTTTGTCGACGCAATGAACAGGTTCATCTCTGACGTCGTCTCGCGCGCCTTCCATCGGCCGAGGATTTCCGACAAGTCACGTTCTTCGGAAAGATCCACCGATTCTGTCGCGATCGGATACCAAGCCACATATCCTGCACCGCGAACTGCCGTGAAGTCTTCGTCGATTCGATCCCAGTCGGAATTTTTAGCGATATCTTCCGGCGTCCCAATGCGCGTGAGCCGTGTTGTATCGAGCAGGATCACCCCTTCGTAGCCGATATCGAGATCAATGGTTGTATGCGGCGCGACCTCCTGCGGCAACGTGACGATCGCTTCCGACAAGGCACCGGTGTGGTCCATGTCGGAGGTGAAGGGCTGGCGCACGAACTGAACGGGTCTGTCTGCCACCTTGATCGATCTCCAATCCAGCGACGATGAGATTTGGAGGACGGCGATCTTTTGCGGAATAGAGGTGTCGTTTCTTAGCGTGATCTTGCCACGGGCGCCTAAGCGGTGTTGCTCGGGTTCGATTTGCAGGTTGAGATCATAGTTCGTGATCGAGAAGGCTTCGCGGTCGAGAGAAAAGCAAAGGCTTTCACCACAGAGGACACAGAGAGCACAGAGGAACCCGAAGACCTTCGTTGGGCGGGACTTCATTCTTCGTCCGATGGGGTCTGCTTGGCGCGGCGTTGCCTCACGATCTCATAGAGAACCACTGCCGCGGCGACCGAGACATTCAGCGACGGCACTTTGCCCAGCATCGGGATGGAAACCAGGAAGTCGCACTTGCGTTTGACCAAGTCGTGCAGGCCTTTTCCTTCTCCGCCGAGGACCAGCGCGCAATCCATGTTGTAATCGATCGCGTCGTAGGTCTGGTCCGGTCGCTCGTCTAGACCCACCGTCCAGATATTGTTTTCTTTCAGCTCTTCCACGGTGCGGGAGATGTTGGTCACTTTCGCGATGGGAAGATGCTCGCTGGCTCCGGCAGAGGACTTGGTGACTGTGCCTGTGACGGCGGCCGCGCGGCGTTCGGGAATGACCACGCCGTTCGCGCCGGCAGCATCTGCGGTGCGCAGGATCGCTCCGAGATTGTGGGGATCTTCCACACCATCGAGAACCACGATCAAAGAGTACTTCCCTCTTTTGGCGCCGATCACATCCTGGAGATCGTTATACTGCTTGGCGGAGGTGACGGCGACAACGCCCTGATGTGCAGCGGTTCCAGCCATGCGGTCGAGCTCGGTGCGTTGGAGGAAGCGGACAGGTATTCCAATCTTGCGACACTCCTCGATCAGGCGCTGCAGGCGCAGGTCGTGGCGTTCCTTGGCCATGCCGACCCATTCGAAGGCGCGTCCGCGCGCCTTGAGGGCTTCGGTCACGGAGTTGATTCCGTAGATGTAGTGCATGAGGAATTAGTGTATCGCGCCGCGTTCCTTGTAGAGACGTAACTTGTTACGTCTCTGTCGGCGGTGAGGCGAAGGTTGGGTTTCGAGGCGCTGTCGGCCGAGACGTTGCAAGCAACGTCTCTACGAGCGGCAGCGGGTCAGAATGTCTGTGGGTTCGGGGCGGTCGGTGTAGTCTTCGTTCGCTGAAGCGTAGAGAATCGTGCCATCACGGTCGATTATGTAGGTAGCGGGGATAGGGAGCTCCCAGCTGTCGTCGCCGTTCGTGAATGGCAGGTTCACGAATGCTCGGCGATAGATGGCTTCCTGCGCAGCCGGAACTCGATAGGTGAGGCGGAATTGGCGGGCAACTTTGTTCCCGGCATCGGAGAGCAGTGGGAACCTAAGTTTATGCTGATCGTGCATGAAGTAAGACTGTTTCACGGTTTGCGGGGAGATGGCTACGAGCATCGCTCCGGCTTGCTCGATCTGCGGGATGATCAGGTTCATCGCTTCCATCTGTCCGACACAAAAGGGGCACCAGCGTCCGCGTATGAAACAGAGAACGAGGCGGCCTTTCGCGAGCAGCTCGGACGAGCGGATGATTTTGCCACCCTGATCTTGAAGTTCGAACTCGGGCGCTTTCGCTCCGACGGGCAGGATGTTCGTGGCAAGATTCTTTTGCTTCAGTTCAGCGACGGCTTGTGCGTGGACTTTCTGCGTTTCGGCTGGGAGGTACCTGGCGATCAGTCCCTTGCGCTCGGCGTAGATGTCGCGCAGAGGGCGAAGGTCGGTCGACGGGCCGGATTCTTCGAGGGAACGCCACTTCATTTTCCTTCACCATCAATTCCACGTTGATGGAAATCACGATCGAAAGCAGTGATCGCTTCCAAGAGCGTCGGGAACAACGGCGAACGGACTTTGGGATCTTCGTCAGAGAAGAGTTCTAGGAACTGGCTTTCGTGGTGTGCACCTCGAACTTCCCGAAAAGGGGAATGGTAGTAATCAGCACTCTGAACGGTGTAACCGGCATCAGGCAAAATCTGGAGACATCGGTACCGGACAACTATGCCTTCCGCCTTTCTGGACCAAACGTCTATGGCTTTGTAGCATTCCATCTGCAAATTCAGTAGCTTCCAATTGGTGCTCGCTGCGCCGCGGTCATAGGGATCCTTCGACTGCGTTGCCGTTCGCTTCGCTCGCGTCAACTCCGCTCAGGAGTGACAAACCATAAACTGGCTGCTGAAAGCCGATGGCTGATAGCTGATAGCTGACAGCATCTTTACATCCCCGGCATCTTCATCCCAGCCAGTTTGCGCGCGAAGCTAGGCTTGCCCATGTCTTTGAACATCTTCTTCATCTGCGCGTATTGTCGCAGCAGGTTGTTCACTTCCTGCACTGTCGTTCCCGAGCCGCGGGCGATCCGCTTGCGGCGGCTGCCATTGATCGCCTCATGGTGATTGCGCTCGTACATGGTCATGGAGTTGATGATGGCTTCGACCCGGTTGACCTGCTTTTCATCAACATTGTCTGCAGCTTTTTGCAGTCCCGAGAATGGACCGACCGACGGGAGCATGCCAATCAGGCTCTTCATCGATCCCATTTTTTTGACCTGGCGAAGCTGGTCGCGGAAATCCTCGAGCGAGAAGCCGTCTCCAGTAAGCGCCTTCGTCGCGAGTTCTTCAGCTTTCTTCTTGTCGATCTGCTTTTCGGCTCGCTCGATCAGGCTCAGGATGTCGCCCATGCCAAGGATACGCGACACGATGCGGTCGGGATGGAACGGCTCCAGCGCGTCGTACTTTTCACCGATGCCGATGAACTTAATCGGTTGACCTGTCACCTGACGAATCGACAAAGCCGCGCCGCCGCGTGCGTCGCCGTCCATTTTGGTAAGGATAACTCCCGTCAGCGACAGCTTTTTGTGGAACTCTTCCGCGGAGCGGACCGCGTCTTGCCCGGTCATGGCATCGGCGACGAACAGGATCTCGGACGGGTTCAGCAGTTTTTTCAACGACTGCATCTCGTCCATGAGTTCGTCGTCGATATGGAGTCGGCCGGCGGTGTCGACGACGAGCACGTCGCATCCGGAAACCACAGCTTCACGACGAGCTTCTTTGACGAGCCGCTCAACGGTCGCGGTGTTCGCTTCCTCAACTTTGCCTTCGTAAATATGTGACTTCACGGCCTCGGCGACGATTCTCAACTGCTCGCGCGCAGCCGGACGATAGACGTCAACCGACACCAGCAGCGGACGATGCCCTCCCTGCTTCAACCAGTGCGCGAGTTTGCCTGAGGTTGTCGTCTTACCGGAACCTTGCAGTCCGGCCATGAGCACAACCGTCGGCGGCTGCGACGCAAACTTCACGCGCGCCGTATCTTTGCCGAGGACTTCGACCAGTTCGTCGCGCAGGATCTTGATCACTTGCTCTCCGGGCGAGAGAGCGGTCATGACTTCCTGGCCGATGGCCTTGGCTCTGATCTGATCGATCAACTGCTTGACGACCTTGAAGTTGACGTCGGCCTCAAGCAGGGCCATGCGGATTTCGCGCAGGGCCTCGTCGATGTTCTCCTCGGTGAGCTTGGCTTGCCCGCGGAGGGTTTTGAAGGCGCGTTGGAGCTTTTCCTGAAGATTCTCGAACATAGGCGTAATTTTCTATTTTAGCAGCGTTGCCACAGGCCACGAGCGGGAAGCGGGAACATGTTGTTCAGCCGCGAGACTCGCGATGAACGCTTGGTCGAACTAACTCGAAGCGATCTCTGGTACGAGCGTATTGCGTACCGCCCATACGGCCAATCAAGTCGAGGGAGTCCCGGTCCAAGCGTCCATTCCTCAGGCGCGCGTCGTCAATGTGAATCGCGACTATCTCCCCGATGACGAGGCTGCTGCTGGTCGGGGCGGTCGAGAAGTCGAGGATTTGATAGAGCTTGCACTCGAAGCTGACGGGAGATTCGCCGACCCGGGGCGGCCGGACAACCTGAGACGGCAAAGGAGTGACTTTCGCGAGCTCGAATTCGTTCACCGTCGGATCGTATTCACCGCTGGTTGCATTCATTGGCTCGCTCAGATCATAAGTCACCACGTTGACGACAAACTCTTTGGTCTCGCGGACATTGCGGAGCGTGTCTTTGGGTTCTCCGTGCATGGAATTGACATCTGTCGGAGTCCGCAGACCGGGCGCAAACGCAAGCAAGGGAGGATCAACGGCAACGCAGTTGAAGAAAGAAAAAGGAGCAAGATTCGGCTGTCCCAACGAACTGAGTGTCGAGACCCACGCAATGGGCCGGGGAACCACGGAACTCAGGAGAATGTTATAGAGCTCGCGGTGCGAAAGTTGCGAGATATTTATATCCATTGACTGAATATAACTGGATGGCTCGTGATTTGGTTACGGGGCTGAGTAGACCTCTTTGGCCGCAACCACCGTGTTGGAGTGAATCGCCACCGTATCTTCGACATTCTGCGCGTAGCCTCCGGCGTAGGTGACCATGATTGGAATATCGCGGGCGCGGGCGACGCGAAATACAAGTTCGTCGCGCTTCTTCAAACCTTCAATCGAGAGATCAAGGCCGCCGAGTTGGTCTTCGCGGTAAGGGTCCGCACCGGCGATGTAGCAGATCAAGTCGGGCTCAAACTGGCGAAGGCCGGAACTGAGCGCGTTGTCGAGCCAGGCGAGGTAATCGTCGTCGCTGCATCCATCGGGAAGATCGACGTCAATCGAAGACGGCGGTTTCCACAGCGGGTAATTGTTGTGCTGATGCAGCGAGATGGTGAAGACATCTCCAGCGTGGGCGCCACGCATCTTGCCGCGTGGAGCGTTCCTTGGATGCTCGACCGTCGAAACGGAGGAGGACGGCAGCAACGCGCTCGCTGTGCGTGTGCCGGCGAAAATGGCAGCTGTGCCATTGCCCTGGTGGACGTCGCAATCGACAGTCATGGCAGTATGAATCTTGTCATCGCGCTGCAGACGCCGGATGGCGACAGCAACGTCATGGATCATGCAGAAGCCCTCGCCATGATCGGGGAATGCGTGATGGAAACCTCCACCGATGCTGATGCAGACCCCATCAGTCAGGGATTGACGCGCGGCGAGAATCGATCCGCCGGCCGCGAGCCAGAAGGCGTCGGCAAGTTCCCGCGAGTATGGAATCTCCATTTCCATTTCTTCCCTCGGGCTCAAGGTCCCGGTCCGGAGTTTCTGGACGTATTCGGGTTTGTGCACAAGGAGAATGTCCTGATCGGTTGCGGGCTGAGGTTCGAGGAAATCATCCTGCGACGCCACTCCGGTTGCGATCAAGCGGTCATGGATGCGGCGGTACTTCTCGGCGGGAAAGACGTGGTTGCCGATAGGAAGGTAGTAAGCGTCGCTGTAAACGAGCTTGAAAGGGAGCATTCCAGGTCACTCATCATACGCCAACGATGTCCGCTAACGTTGTCATCCTGAGCGACGGCGCAGCCGGCGCGAGGGACCTTACGGATGCGACCATCTTGTTTGAGGCAAACAGGGAGGCTTCTGGAGTAAGGAGTGTGGCGACCCTGTCGGCTACATCGGCACCACACATTGAGATAGGGTCCTTCGAAGTGCATTCCGCACTCCTCAGGATGACATTCCGAAAGCTAGCGTTTCTTCGGAGACTGGACCGTGACGATCGGGCGTCGTACGGGAACTATCGCCCCTTTGGATGGATCCGCCGCGGCATTCGCACGCGTCAAGACCTCCCTTTGAATGTACTGCACGAATTCCTGTATCTGGCGCTGCATCTCCTCCATGCGTTCGCGCATTTGCAGGATGATTGCCATGCCGGCGATGTTAACGCCAAGATCTCGCGCCAGTGAAAGGATGAACTCCAGGCGCAGCAGATCCTCATCGGTATAAAGACGAGTGTTGCCCTCAGTGCGTGAGGGCTTCAGCAGACCTTCCCTCTCGTAAAGGCGAAGGGTTTGCGGGTGGATGCCGTACATCTCGGCGACTGCGGAAATCATGTAGGCACCCTTGGATTTGCGCTTGGTCATCGAGTTCCTTCGCTTTGCTCAGGATTTCGCCCGCGGGCTCCCGCTTCGCTCACGCCCGCGAATCGGCTCAACATGTAGGCACCCTTGGATTTCCGTTTGGTCATGATTCTCCTATAGCACCGATTCTAGAGCGCACACCAATTTTCCTGCTAGTTCCTCGCCGGTTGCCGCAGAAAAATCGTGCCAAACCTCGATGTGCCGATGGCATCGAAGTCGGCGGAGGTCATTTATGGACGAGAATAATGCCATCAGTGTAGTAGAAAACCTTATTGAGACGTCGAAGGATGGGGAAAAAGGATATCGCGATGCTGCTGAACACGTGAAACGGTCAGACTTGAAAGGTTATTTTCTGGAACAAAGCACCGAGCGTGGTCGGTTCGCCAATGAATTGCAGAGTGAACTGGCCAAGTTAGGCAAGCCAGAGAAAAAGGTCTCCGGATCCGCGAGCGGTGCCATGCATCGCGCATGGATCGATACCAAAGTCGCGTTGGGTGGAGGCGACAAGACGATCCTCGAGTCGGTTGAATCCGGTGAAGACAACGCCAAGGACACTTACAACAAGGCGCTGTCTGGGGCGCTGCCGTCATCGTTGACAGAAATCGTGCGGCGTCAAGCAGCGAGCGTTCAGCGCGCGCACGACAAGGTCCGAACGCTGCGGGATGAGGCGAAGGCAGCGTAGGAGAGTGGGCTGTCGGCGTCAGAGCCGACGCAAATAAAAACGGGGACCGGGTATTCCGGTCCCCGTTCGTTTTCAGAAAAAATCAGGCTGCGGGTTGCGGCTTCTGCTTTGAAACCTCGGCCCAGCCTTCTGGCTTCAGGAGGTGGTTCAGGCCGTAAGCCGCGAATCCAGCAGCGATGAGGATCATACCGAACGCAAAGGAACTCATCCCCAGGATGGACTCGTGCTGACTGCGGGCTATCGAAAAACCTAGCAACAGCATCGGCGGGATGCCAATGGCAACCGCACCGAACAATCCACCCGGAACCTTGAACGGACGCTTCAGGTTCGGCTCGGTGAAGCGCAAGACTGCCAGCGCCAGAAATTCGAGCAACAGGCTGGTGCCGTAGACCAGGATATCGAGCGTGACCAGGCGCTCGAACCCAAGCAGAAGGCAAGGCATCCAGAAGCAGGCGAGAACAACGATCGTCACCCACGGCGCCTTCGACTTGGGATGCAGCTTGCCGAACACCTTAGGCAGCATGCCGTCTTGCGCCATGGCCAGCGGCAGACGCGAATAGCTCATGACCAGGGCGTTGAACATGCCAAAGCCACTGATCATGCCGCCGAGGGCAAGGCCGAAGCGCAGCAAAGGTCCACCTAAGATTCCGGCGACATCGGCCCAGAAACCGGTATCCCAGGAACTGGCGGGCAGTCCCGTCATCCACATGGCCGCGACGGGAACTATGTAGCTGATGGCCACGATAACGACGGCCAGCAGCATTGCGCGAGGATAGGTGCGCTGCGGCTTTTCGACTTCCGTGGCAATGGTCGAGGCGTTGTCCCATCCCATGTAATTCCACATGCAGATGAGGAGACCGGTCAGGATACCTACATCGGATTTCGCGGGAGTGGTGGCCACCGCGAGGGCTCCGAGCTTAAACGGAGCAATGCAGATGATCGCCAAAAATGGCGCCGACAGAGCAAAGAACAGCCAAAGCGAGGTGAGGGAGACGACCTTCACACCGGCGATATTGAGCAGAGCGCAGGCGACAACCACCGCCATACCCACATAGAGGCCACGATGTCCATCCTGGAACCAGGGGAAAAGCCGGTCCAGATAGAGGACGAACAGCGTGGGATAGATCGCCATATCAAAAATTGAAGCGACCAGCGAGAGCCAGGCTTCCTGGAATCCCCAGAAGTTGCCCATGGCGCGGCGCACCCAGGCGTAGTATCCGCCTTCATGGGGGAGCGTGCTCGAAAGCTCGCCGATCATGAACGCGGTCGGCAGGCTCCAGAGTAGCGGCGTCAGGAGCAGGATCAAGATGGCGCGTCCGTACCCGGCGCCGTGCACGATGTCTTCGGTGCCATAGGTTCCGCCCGACACCATAAAGAAGGTGGCGGCGACCAGCGGCCAAAGGGTGAGGCGGACGAATTTCTTCCGGTTGGGGACTACGGAAAGGGATCGGGGATTGTCGAGTTGTTGCCGGCTAGCTGTTGCCAATTTCTATGGCTGCCTCCTCAAGCGACTCACTCTCACCACCGCGTCTCCCTTGTGTCCTCGACTGAGGACTTGCTTCTCGCGGCTCCCAGGTTTGATGCGTTTTCCCGGGCATTTCGGCGAAGTTAGTTCGCATTTGTGAGATTACGGGAAATTTCCACAGATGCAAGAATTTTCTGAGACTTTTTGCAAAATTTTGTAAGCGAGAGACATGGTAAGTGGGTAATCGCGATTCGCGATTTCAGGTAGCAGTTGTCGATTGAAGGTCGGCATCAGGTCGGCCAAGGACGGGCAATCACAAATCGCCAATCGGAAATCGACGATCCTCAAAGCTTGAGTTCCCAGGTTTCGGCGATCAGGTTTTTCCGCCTCCAGCCATCGTGATGCTCTTCGGCAGTGAGTTCAAATCCTGCAGATTTATAGATGCCGCGGGCGGCTGCGAGTTCACTTTGGGTCCAGAGCATGATCTTCTTATAGCCGGCTTTCCTCCCGAACTCGACGCACTCATTCACCAGACATTTGCCGATCCCCAACCCTCGGGCTGAAGGCTCCACTAGCAGCAAACGGAGTTTGGCCACTGTCGCGGATTTCTTCACGAGAAAAACGGATCCGACCCGCTCGCCATCCCTTTCGGCGATCCAGCAGCGTTCATGAGCAGAATCCAGCTTTTGGATGAACTCGGCGACAATCTCGGCAACCAGGGCCTCGAAGCGCTCGTCGTAGTGATACTCCTGCCAGTAGAGTTCTCCGTGACGCTGGACCACCCAGCCCATATCGCCGGGGCGATGCTGGCGAACGCTGAAAGCCGTGGTGGACGATTTCTCGGGAGTAAGCACCGATTCAATGTTGCGGATTCCGGCCAGCATTGTCCTTTGTTGAACCGGAGTAAGCCGGGCGAGCATGACCGCAACTTCGTCGCTGGAGCGACGCTCAAGGGGATCAAAAACCCTGTGGCCCTTCGCAGTAAGAGACACAAGTTGGCGGCGTCGATCGTCGGGAGCGGGAGTGGTCGTGATCCAGCCGTGCTTTGCGAAGTTCTGTAGCATGCGGCTAACGTAGCCGCGGTCCAGTCCGAGGTCGCTACGTAGATCTTTCGCTGACGCGTTTTCGCGGTGGGCAATTTCATAAAGCACGCGGACTTCAGTCAGCGAGAACTGACTTTCAAGCAGATGCTCTTGGAGAACCCCGATCTGGCGAGTATAGAGACGGTTGAAGCGCCGAATGGCAAGGACTGGATCGTCAAGAACTGAAGCTTGGGAATTTCCCATACGTGCAGGATATTCACAATAGTTGACTGAGTCAACTATTCAAAGCTTACCCAGGAATACAGGATTCATATAGGGATCAGTCTGGTTCTGCCACCAGTCCCTCTCCACTCGAATGGTTTGCAGGCGGAGAACCCTGCCCCAGACTCCCCGCGTTCCTCTGTGATCCCTGTGGTGAAAGTGTTTTTTGATTCCAGTTTGGGAAAGGCAACGCACTCACCACAGAGAACACAGGGCTTTACAGGGGAATTTAACCCTACACCTTCGACCAGAGCTCCCCGCGCGGGTCTTCGGGGTTCAGCTTGGCTAATTCTCGGAGGAGTTCTTTGGTGCGTTCGTCACGTGGCATGGGGACTGTCACGGTGATTTCAACGATCTCGTCACCCCGAACACCTTCTCTGGTTGCCGACGGCACCCCCTTCTCCCGCAGCCGCAGCTTCTGTCCCGACTGCGTTCCGGGCGGAATCTTCAATAGCGCTCGTCCGTCAATCGTGGGCACTTCGATTTTTGCACCTAGCGCCGCTTCTGTGGCGCTGACCGGCACGGTCAGAGAGATATCGTCGGCATCGCGATGGAAGATAGGATGATCCCCCGCCCGGATGATGGCGTAGAGATCGCCAGGAGCCCCACCATGAGCTCCCGCATTACCCTTTCCGGGAACACGGATCCTCTGGCCGTCGCGGGTTCCAGCTTTGATCCGAACTTCCAGCGGCTCGGTGTGCGTAACCGTGCCTTCACCATGACATGTCGGGCACGTAGTCAGATTCTTGCCGGTTCCATGACAGCGCGGGCACTGCACGTTGAACTTCATGCGGCCGCCCGTTTGCGTGATCTGTCCGGTGCCATTGCATTCGGGACACTTGCCTGGGGCTTCGAGCGCACCCTGACCACGGCACTGCGAGCAAACATCTTGGCGCGTGATGTTCAGGCGCATCACACCGCCGCGGATCGCCGTCCAGAATGGAACGTTGACCTGATATTCGAGATCCGTCCCGGGTTCGGGCCCCTCATCGGCATGGGCCGCTGCGCCGCGGCCTCCACCGAAGATTCCAGAAAAGATGTCGCGAAAGCTACTGCCCCCACTGGATGTGCGCTCACTGCGACCTGCGTTGTTGATCAGGTCAGAGAAATCGAATCCGCCAAAATCGAAATGGACGCCCTGTCCTCCCTGATCTGCTCCTGGAAAGCCTCCACCGGACTGGCCTGCTCGCGCGTAGGCTTCGGCGGTCGCTGGGTCGATGTTGTCAGAGTAGAACCCGACCTGATCGTAAATCTTCCGCTTCTTGGAATCGCTAAGAACTTCGTTCGCCTCCGAGATAGCCTTGAATTTCTCTTCGGCAGCCTTGTCCCCTGGATTGACGTCGGGATGATACTTGCGGGCGAGTTTGCGGAAGGCTTTCCGAATGTCCTCGCCGGAAGCGGACTTCTTCACGCCGAGAATCTCGTAATAGTCTTTCTTGGTGGAGGTCGCCATTATGAAAACTTCAAATCAATCTTCAGTGTAGATCGGTTGCTCGGTGTCGGGGTCGATACGAACAAACACCGGAAACTGCTCGCCGTTAATCCGCGGGAAGCAAAGCTTGTAGTTCTTGGTCTCGCTGATATCGATGCCTTGGGTGATCGGACCAAGCGCTCGGAAATCGTCACGAAAACGCTCCATGACATCGGCTACCGATAGGCCTCGCACCGTGAAGTTGAGTTCCACATCCACTCGCAGCGGATCGATCCTCTCGACGCTCACCTTTCCGTTCCCACTCAGGAGCGACGTCGCGTGCTCAAGCTTGGTTTGAAGCCAGCTTTGAAGAGTTTCGTCTTCGACCTCGCTGTCCAGAATGTCAGAACGTCCCATTCGGATTGTGATCCAAAAGCTCTTCACGGCGTTCGGTATCGAGATTCCCACCCCTCGCGAAATCTGC
>Ga0207700_10000596_pt1 | contig 21087 bp, 20 predicted proteins | sample LARL82metaG_FD_184348 | JGI IMG/M metagenome (GOLD analysis project Ga0207700, IMG submission 184348) | Corn, switchgrass and miscanthus rhizosphere microbial communities from Kellogg Biological Station, Michigan, USA - LAR L8-2 metaG... | ecosystem: Host-associated > Plants > Roots >...
CACCGCCGCGGCCGCGGCCGCCGCATCGGCCGCCCGCCAGGAAGCCAGCCACCGCGTGCCCGCCGCGCCGGGACCGCCCGCCGCACCGGGGCCATCCGCCAGCCGGACCGCCGGCACCACGTCGGTGGCGCTGCGCGCCGGGTCCGCCCAGTGCCCCGGGCCCTGCGCGACGACGACGTGCCGGACCGGCGCGGCCGTCTTGAGGTAGGAGAGCTGGCCGCGGGACAGACCGGGCCGCCCGGCCGACACGATGAGATCCGGCCGGTGGCCGGCCACGAACGCGGGCGAATCGAGCAGATAGGGGTAGGCGGCCAGGCTCATCGGCCCGGCCCGGGCGCCGGAGGAGGGCTCGGCGAGCACCGGCCAGCCGGCCTGCTCGGCCAGCCGCAGCAGCGCCGCGGGGTCGCCGCAGCCGTCACCGCAGATGACCACGCCGCGTTCGGTCCACGGCAGGTCGAACGCTGCTGCCTTACCGCCGCCGGGGAAGCTCGTCCAAGGCGCCCCGCCCGGGCGGCCGTCCAGCGGCTCGGGCCAGCCGCCCGCCTCGCCGCCTTCGCCCGCCGGGTCGGGCAGGCCGGGCACCAGCGGCTCACGCAGCGGCAGGTTCAGGTGCACCGGCCCGGGGAACCTGCCCCCGGCGCCCACCGCGGCTGCCCACGCGCGGCAGGCCAGTGACCGCCAGTATGCGTTCATGCCCGGCCGCGCCTGCGGCACCCCGGCCTCGCAGAACCAGCGCACCGCGTCCCCGTACAGCTTGATCTGGTCGATGGTCTGGTTCGCGCCGGTGCCGCGCAGCTCGGGCGGCCGGTCGGCGGTGAGCACGAGCAACGGCACCCCGGACTCGCTGGCCTCGATCACGGCTCCGTGGAAGTGCGCCGCCGCGGTTCCCGAGGTGCAGACCAGCGCGACGGGCCGCCCGCTCGCCTTGGCCAGCCCGAGCGCGAGGAACGCCGCCGACCGCTCGTCGATCCGCACATGCAACCGCAGTGCTGGCCCGGGGGGACGACCCCCCGGAACCCCCCGATGGGCCGTAAGGGTTCGCGACTCCGTCGCGGGCCCTTGGCCCGAGCCCGCTTCCCCCGCGTCCTTCGCTCGGTCCCAGAGGGCCATGGCCAGCGGCGCGCTCCGTGACCCGGGTGCCAGCACGGCTTCGGCCAGCCCGCACCTTGCCAGCTCGTCCACCAGCGTGGCCGCGAACGCCGTGGCGGGATTCACGCCGCATCCAGGTACCGGGCGGCCGCCAGCGCGCGGGCGCGCCACGGCGCGGGATCGGTCTCCCAGGCCGCCAGGCGCGCGGGGTCGACTGCGGGCCGTGCCACCGGCAGCATGCCCGCACGTTCCATCAGCGGTACCGCGGTCACGTCGCCGTCAAGCAGGCTCATGGTGGCCAGGCCGCAGGCGTAGCGAAGCTCGGGCAGCGCGGCGGCGAACGCGACCCCGGCGGCCAGCCCCACCGAGGTCTCGACCGCACTGGAGACCACCACGGGAAGCCCGCACGCCTCCGCCACGGCCAGCGCCGCGCGGACCCCGCCCAGCGGCTGTGCCTTGAGCACGACGATGTCGCAGGAGCCGGTGGCCCGCACGGTGAGCGGGTCCTCGGCGCGGCGGATGGACTCGTCGGCGGCCAGCGGCACGTCCACCGTGCGGCGCAGTTCGGCCATCTCGGCCAGGGTGGCGCACGGCTGCTCGGCGTACTCCAGGCCGAACGCGCCAAGCTCGCGCAGCGCCCGCCGGGCCTGGCCGGTGTCCCACGCGCCGTTCGCATCGACGCGGATCGCCCCGCCGCTGCCCAGCGCGTCCCTGACCGCCTCCACCCGGGCCACGTCGTCCGCCAGGGACTGGCCGCGCTCGGCCACCTTGACCTTGGCGGTGCGGCACCCGGACGCCGCCACCAGCGTGTGCGCGGAGACCGGGTCCACGGCGGGCACGGTCACGTTGACCGGCACCTGGTCACGGACCGGCGTGGGCCAGCCGGTGGTTGCCGCCTCCAGTGCGCAGGCCAGCCAGCGGGCGCACTCCCGCGGGCCGTACTCGGCGAAGGGTGAGAACTCGCCCCAGCCCCCCGGTCCCTCGATCAGCGCGCCCTCGCGCACGGTGATCCCGCGGAAGCGGGTCCGCATCGGAATGGCGAACGCCCGCAGCGAATCGAGCAGGCCCGCCACCTCGTCCCTGACCGGGGCGGTCACGACCGGATTTCCGGCCGCTGACACTCGGTCACTCCTGCCCCTCCCAGTCCACCGGAGTTTTGCCCGTTAACCTTACGTTGATGTCCGGACGTCCCCTGCACGCCCTCCTGCTCCCGCCCGCCGCCGGAGCCGGCCGCCTGCTGGACGCGCTGGCGGCGGCGCTGGACGGCAGCGGTCCCGCGATCCTCCCGCTTGACCCCGCGCTGCCGCCGGCCAGGGTCACCGATCTGCTGCACGCCTTCACTCCGGCCACGGTAGAAACGCAAGACGGTGCCATACGATGGCGCCCCGATGACGACCGCCCGGCCGCGCCGGGCGCCGGGGAGGATCTGCCTGACGGCACGGCGGTCGTGATAGCCACCTCCGGCTCGACCGGGGAGCCCAAGGGGGTCCAGCTCAGTGCGGAGGCGTTGCGGGCCTCCGCACGGGCCAGCCTGGACCGGATCGGCGCAGAACCCGGCACCCGCTGGCTCTGTGCCTTGCCCACCAGCCACATCGCAGGGCTCGGCGTGCTGGTCAGGTCCCTGGTCTGCGGTACCGCCCCGGTGGTGGTCGACCGGCTGGACCCGGCGCAGCGCGACCTGGGCGTGTTCGGCTGCGACTACACCTCCCTGGTCCCGGCGCAACTGCGCCGCATGCTGGACGCGGGCGCGGGCGTGTCGGCGTTCCGCGCGATCCTGCTCGGCGGCGCGGCCATCCCGTCCGGCCTGCTGGCCGGCGCCCGCGCCGCGGGGGCCAAGTTGATCACCACGTACGGCATGTCCGAGACCTGCGGCGGCTGCGTGTACAACCATCTCCCCCTGGACGGCGTCAAGGTGCGCACGGCTCCCAATGGCCGGATCGAGATCACCGGCCCCACGCTGTTCTCCGGCTACCGTAACCGCCCGGATCTCACCGATGCGGCCATGAACGAGGATGGCTGGTTCACCACCTCAGACCTGGGCAAAGTCAGCCCCGACGGCCGTCTCTCCGTGGAGGGCCGCGCCGACGACATGATCAACACCGGCGGCCACAAGGTCTCCCCCCACGAAATCGCCGCCATCCTCGAAACCTGCGCCACCGTCCGCGAAGCCGCCGTCTTCGGCGAGCAGGACTCGCAGTACGGCCAAAGAGTCACCGCGGTCGTGGTCCCCGTTTCTTTCTCCACCCCCCCGCGCCTGGAGGAGTTGCGCGCCGCGGTCCAGAAACGCCTGCCGGCCTACGCCGCGCCCCGCGCCCTGTTCATCGTCCGGCAGATGCCCCTGCTTCCCTCCGGCAAGCCCGATTTCGCCGCCCTCCGCGGCCTCGGAAGGTATCACGCCAGCTAGCCGTTGGTGTAAGTAGCAGCAACGGGGCAGAAGGCTGACGCTCACCGAAGAGGTAGAAGCACGCTACAGGCGGAGGCCGATCGCTCATCCCAGCGGCAGAGGTGACCCGGGCGCGAAGTTCTGTCCGCGACCGGGTTAGCTTCTGGCGCCCCTCACGAGGAAGAGTGACAACAGTCACCCGACAATGGGCAAGCATGGTTGAACGGCACGGGAACAATCGCAAGCGCCGAGCGTTCTATTAAGTGCCCGCGCTTCACAGTACCAGCCGATTTCAAGCCGGTGCCGTCCCCGCGACGGCGGTGCCGGATTGCGGGGGGCCGCCAAGCGATGCGTCCGCCGTGACGCGCGCATACGGAAGGAGGTGCCTCATGCCGAGGACCGTACGCACCGCGCCCGCGCGGAAGGCCGCTGAGCGCACCACCGCCGCCCGGCAGGCCTCCGCCCGCGCCAAGCGGGCCGCACCCGCCAAGACCCCTGCCAAGACCGGGACTGGAACGAGTAAGGACGTCATGACGACTGTGCAGACCGAGCCGGCCGCCGAGGAGATCGCCGAGATCGTGGGGATGGATGGACTCGACGCCGAGGCGGAGGCCGCGGCGATGATGGACGCCGCGACGCCGACCGAGGCCGCCGCGCCCGTGGCCGAGGTGGACCTGGACGACCAGACCTCCACGATGGGCGACTCCGTCCACACGTACCTGAAGTCGATCGGCCGCACCAGCCTGCTCACCGCCGAGCAGGAAGTGAACCTGGCCAAGCGGATCGAGGCCGGCCTCTACGCGGAGTACAAGCTGGAGACCGAGCCGGATCTGGACGAGGACTACCGCCGCGATCTGGAACTGGTCGCCGAGGACGGCAGGCGCGCCAAGGCACACATGCTGGAGGCGAACCTGCGGCTGGTGGTCTCGGTGGCCAAGAAGTACAGCGACCGTGGGCTGTCCCTGCTGGACGTGGTGCAGGAAGGCAATCTGGGGCTGATCCGGGCCGTGGAGAAGTTCGACTACACCAAGGGCTACAAGTTCTCCACGTACGCGATGTGGTGGATCCGGCAGGCGATCCAGCGCGGCTTCGCCGACGCCGCCCGGACCATCCGGCTGCCCGTGCACGTGCTCGAGATGCTGTCCAAGCTCAGCAGGGTCGAGCGGGATATGCACCAGCGGCTCGGCCGGGAGCCAACCCCGGAGGAGCTCGCGGTGGAGCTGGACCGCACCCCGGACCAGATCGAGGAACTGCTGCGCACCAGCCGCCAGCCGATCAGCCTGGACTCCACCATCGGTGAGGACGGGGAGACCAGCATCGGTGACCTGATCGAGGACGTGGACGCGCCGGAGGCGTCCGAGCTCGTGGACCGCCAGCTCATGGCGGACCAGCTCAGGAGCGCGCTCGACGCGCTGACGCCGCGGGAGGCCACGATCATGGCGATGCGGTTCGGCCTCTACGACGGGAACCCGCACACGCTGGACGAGATCGGGCGCGCGCTCGGCCTCACCAGGGAGCGGATCCGTCAGCTGGAGAAGCAGTCCCTGTCCAAGCTGCGCCACCCCAGCCGCGCGCAGCCGCTGCTGGACTACGCCAGCTAATTCAGCGCAAAAGCTGGTGCCGGCCCGCGAGGGCCGGCACCAGCTTTTTGTGTGCCCCGTGTCAGCGGTGGACGTGGGACAGCGGCCCGGCGTTGACCGGGAACTGCGCGGTGTTGACGACCTGGATGCCGGCGTTCTGCTCGCCGTTGAACGGGGTCACGGTCGGGGTGGTGGCACCCGGCTCACAGCCCAGGTTGAACGGGACGTTGGGGTCGTTGAACCAGACCCCCAGGTGGTACTGGTGGGTCGGGGCGAACGTGGTGGTCCCGCCCGGGGACACCGAGAACGTCTCGGCGTCGAAGATGCCCTTGACGGTCGCGCTGCCGAACCCGTTGCTGTTGGCCTGGATGTCGCTTTGGTACCAGGAGATGCCGAACGGCGCGGTGGGCTGCTGGATCACGAACAGGTCAAAGCCCGCGTTGGCCGGCATGCCGTGCAGGTTGACCGTCATGGTGTCGTTCAGCGCCCCGGGGGTGATGGTGACGTGCCCGCCGGCCTTCGGCAGGCACGCCGAGATCGCCGCCGACGACGGCTTGAGCGCGAACGAGAACGACGACGCCGCGGTCCGCGGCGTGTGCGTTCCGCCCGTGGCCGCCCCGGCCGTGGTGGTCAGGCTCAGCGCCGCGGCGACCACACCGGCCGCGGCAATAGTTACCGCCTTCGCGGCAGTGGGGGCCAGGATGCTGCGGATGCTGGGTCGGGTACTGCTCATGGCTGGTCCTCCTGTCACGGTGGCGGCTCCCCCGCCCCCGTCTGGCTGGCCCGGCGGGCGCCGGACCTTGGTCAGTTGGGCAGGGGTACGCACGGGAATGCCGGAATGGTTCAATTCGGGGATGGGGATGTTCGGGCCGGGGGTCGGCGCGGGTGGAGGCCGGCTCACCGGCGCGGCCGCGGACGACGTGATGGTCACCGAGCTCTACCGCCAGTACCGCGGGCCGTTACTGTCGTTTGTGCTCCGTCTCACCGCTGGCGACAAGCAGCAGGCCGAGGACATCGTCCAGGAGACGATGGTCCGGGCCTGGCGCGAGGCTCGCCGGCTGGACCTGAGCGAGCCGTCGCTCATGCCCTGGCTGGCCACCGTGGCCAGGCGTATCGTGATCGACGAGCAGCGGCGCAAGCGCGTGCGCCCGTCGGAGATAGGGGGCGCCGAGGTGGACCAGGCACCCGTCGCCGATGACGAGACGGACAACCTGCTGCGTAAGGTAGTGGTGACCGAGGCGCTTCAGGCCCTGTCTCCGGCCCACCGCGAGGTGCTCAACGAGACGATCCTGCGGGACCGCACGGTGAACCAGGCGGCGGAGGTGCTCGGCGTCCCGGTGGGTACGGTCAAGTCGCGGGTCTACTACGCGCTCAAGGCGCTGCGGGTGGTCATGGCCGAGAGGGGTGTGTCAGCATGAACGGCGAGTCCGTGAGCAGCGTGCACACCGACGTCGGCGCCTACGCGCTTGGCCTGCTCGAAGCGGCGGACCGGCAGGCGTTCGAGGAGCACCTGGAAGGCTGCCCGGCCTGCCAGGCGGAACTGGACGAACTGGCCGGGATGAAGGGCCTGCTGACCGGCATCGACCCGGTGGACGCTCCGGCAGACGAGCCGACTCAGGCCGAGGTCACCGACCTGGTCCGGCGGCGCGCCGAATCCCAGCGCCGCCGCGTTCGCTGGCAGTCCGTGCTGGCCGCGGCGGCCGCCGTGGTGCTGCTCGTGGTGGGCGTCGGTGTCGGGCTGGCCACCGCGCCGGGGTCCCCTGCTCCCACCACGCAGCCGCTGGCCACCCTGACCGTCCATCAGAGCGCGACGGCCGTTGGTACCAACTCCCAGACCGGGGTATCCGGCGTCGCCGCGCTGGTGAGCAAGCCCTTCGGCACGCAGGTCACGGTGAACCTGAAGATGAAAGGGCCGCTGGAGTGCCGGCTCGTCGCGGTGTCGAAGACCGGGGAGCGGACCGTGATAGCCACCTGGTTCGTGCCACCCGTCAATTTTGGCAGCGCCCAGCATCCCGCGCCGCTGCACATCCAGGGCTGGACCACCATCAAGACCGGCGACCTGGCCCGCATAGACGTCGACCGGCTGACCGGCGCCACGGCCTGAGGCCGTCCCCGGGCTGACAGCGGCACGCGCTAAGGCGCTGCAGCGGGGTCCGCAGTGGAGGCACGCCGCTCGCCGGTCCAGAGGGCGGCCACGTCCGGCAGCGCCGCCTCGGCCTGCGCGTACCCGGCCCGTACGGCATCGGCACGGCCGGCCGAATCGAGCAGGTTGCCCATGGCGGTCGCCGACTCGGCGTTCGGCGTGACCAGCACCACGGCGCTGCCTGCCGCGGCAAGCTGCTGGCACTGGTGCAGCGCGGCCGGCATGACCCGCATGCCACGCCACAGCGGCGCCAGCACCACGACCCGGTCGAAACCGGCCGCCAGGTCGGCGTTGGCCGCCGAGCGCATCCCCCCGTCCATCCACCGCCGCCCGTTGATCCGGACCGGCGGCCAGACGCCCGGCACCGCGCAACTCGCGCTGACCGCCTCTATCAGGCTCGCCCCGCTGGCGGCGTCGAACGTGGTGCACTCCCCGGTGTCGGCGTCGACGGCCGTGATCAGCAGCCGCTGAGCCGGCCATTCGTGACTGGGCAGCCAGGCCCCGATCACCGCGCGGCGCTCCGCCTCGGCCAGCGGCGGGGAGGCGCGGGCCACCCGGCCGAGCCGCCTGCGGGCCCGGGCCGCGGTGCCCGGCGTGAACACCGCCAGGCCGTAGCGGAGCATCAGCGCCCGGCCCATGGTGGCGGTGACCGCGACCTCGGACGGCGCGCACAGGGCCGCGTACAGCTCCGCCAGGCCGATCCCCGAGGTGAGCTGAGCGCCGGCCAGCGAACCCGCGGAGGTGCCCACGATCAGGTCCGCGGCGGTCAGGTCGACGCCGCGGGCGGCCAGCCCGGCGACCAGGCCCACCTCCCAGGCCGCGCCGGTGATGCCGCCGCTGCCGAGTACCAGTGCTTTGCTCGCCACGCCCGCGCCTTACCGCCCCACGCAACCGGGGAAGGTAATCTGCCCGGCGTGACTGTTGAGGTGGTTCACCAGGTGACCGACGAGCTGGTGGAGGCGTTTGCCCGGCTCGTTCCGCAATTGTCCGCGACCACCGGCCCGCCCGGCCGCAAGGCCCTCGAGGAGATCGTCGGCTCTTCCGCGATCACCCTCCTGGTGGCCCGCGCGGAGGGCACGATCGTCGGCACGCTCACCCTGGCCATGTTCCCGATCCCCACCGGGTTCCGTGCCTGGATCGAGGATGTCGTGGTGGACGAGACGGCCAGGGGCAAGGGCGTTGGCGAGGCGCTCACGAACGAGGCCATCGGCCTGGCCCGCACCGCCGGGGCCCGCACGGTCGACCTGACCTCCCGCCCGTCCCGCAAGGCGGCCGGCCGGCTGTACGAGCGGGCCGGGTTCGAGGAGCGGGAAACCCGCGTCTACCGGTACCGCATACCCGCCTGAGCCCGCGGGCCGGCCGCCCGGCACCGGCCTACACCGCCGTCTCGGTCTGCGTCTGCAGCCTGTTCATGCCGCGCAGCCAGCGGTCGGTGTCGGCGGCGCGGTTCGCGTACATCCGTGCCACGTCCGGGTGCGGCAGGATGAGGAAGCTGCCGTCGGCGATGCCGGCCATGACCGCGTCCGCGACCTCCTCGGCGGTGATCGCGGTCTCGCTGAGGATCAGCTCAGCCGCGGGTGTGATGCCGTCTAGCATCGCGGTCCGCACGCCCATCGGGCACAGCGCCTGCACGGTGAGGCCCCGGTGCGCGTAGGTGGCGGCCAGCCACTCGGCGAAGCTGAGCGCGGCGTGCTTGGTGACCGAGTACGGCGCCGTGCCGAGCATGGTGAGCAGGCCCGCCGCGGACACGGTGCTGATCAGGTGCCCGCTGCCGCGCTCGAGCCAGCCCGGCAGCAACAGCCGCGCGGCGCGGACGTGCGCCATCACGTTCACCTGCCAGCTTGCTTCCCAGTCGTCCTCGTCACCCTCGCCGTCGCCCACGGCCACCCCGGCGTTCGCGCAGTACATGTCGATCTCGCCGAGCACGCTGCGGGCGGTGGCGAACAGCGCGGCCACCCCGTCCACCGAGGCCGCGTCCCCGGGCGCCGCGGTGGCGCCGCACGAGCGGGCGACCTCGGCTGCCGCGTCGGCGTTCAGGTCGTTGACCACGACCCGGGCGCCTTCGGCGGCGAACCTGCGGGCCAGTGCGGCCCCGATGCCGCTGCCTCCCCCGGTGACCACCACACCCGCGCCCACGACCGACCTCATCGGCGCCCCTTCCCTCGCTGCCCGCAGTTCGGAGTCTTCAGTTTCCGGGCGGCGGCGGCAGGTCCACCAGAACGGCCAGCGTGGCCCGGTGCCTGTCCGACGTGCCCAAGGCCATCGACGCGCTCTTGGCCCGCTTCAGCAGCAGGTGCGCGGGGTGCTCCCAGGTGAAGCCGATCCCGCCGTGCAGTTGCACGCATTCCTGCGCGGCGAGCACGGCCGCGTCGCCGGCGGCCGCCTTGGCCAGCGCCACCGCGACCGGCGTGTCGGGGTCGCCGGTGGCCAGGCAGGCGGCCGCGTACCTGGCGGCGGCCCTGGCCTGGGTCACCGCCACCCAGACGTCGGCGAGGCGGTGCTTGAGCGCCTGGAACGAGCCGACGGGGCGGGCGAACTGGCGCCGTTCCTTGACGTACGTGACGGTCATCCCCAGGCACTGCTCCGCCACGCCGAACAGTTCGGAGGCGAGCACACCCGCCCCGGCGGTGAGCGCGGCGGCCACCGCGCGGGCCGCGTCCTCACCGGTCGCCACCTGCCGCCCGGGAGCCCGGTCCAGTGTCACGTCCGCCAGCGGCCTCGTGGCATCCAGGGACACCAGCGGTGTCCTGGTCACCCCCGCCGCGGTGGCGTCCACCGCGTACAGGCCGAACGGCACACCGTCACCGGGCACGAGGAGCACGTCGGCGGCCAGGGCACCGGCCACCCCGGTGACCGTTCCCGTGAGCCGGGCCCCGCCGAGCCCGTCGCCGTCCTGCGGCGGCCCGATCCGCACCGGCCACGAATTCATATCCGTGCCCGGCATGGTGGCGAACCCGACGGCCAGTGCGGCGGTCAGCCGCCCGGACGCCAGCCCGGCGAGCAGGTCGGCGTCGCCGGTGCCCAGCAGTGCCGTGGTGGCCATCACAGCGCTGGTCAGGTACGGGACGCAGGCGGCGGCCTTGCCGGTCTCCTCGGCGACGACCGCGGCCTCGCGGTAGCTGGCCCCGGCCCCGCCATGGCTTTCATCGATGAGCAGCCCGGCGCAGCCGAGGTCGGCGGCGAGCGCGTGCCACAGCGGGATGTCGTCGGCCTCGCCCGCATCCACCCTGGCCAGCACCGCGGTGAGCGGGCTGCGGTCGGCGAGCAGGTCGCGGACCACGGCCCGCAGTTGCTCCTCGGCATCGCTGTAGCGCAGGTCGGGCATGGCATCCCGGGACCGGGTGCCCTCGGCGCTGCTGTCCTTCGTCGTGGTCACCGGGGCAGGTCCTTCCAGGCGACTTTGGTATCGGTACGCGGCTCGGCGGGCAGCCCGAGCACCCGCTCGGCGATGATGTTGCGGAGGATCTCCGAGGTGCCGCCCTCGATGGAGTTGCCGCGCGAGCGCAGATAGCGGTAGCCGGGCCCGCGGCCGAAGAAGCTGAGGCTCTCCGGCCGGCGCAGCGTCCAGTCGTCGTAGGTCAGCCCCGCGGCCCCGGCCAGTTCCAGTTCGAACGCGGACAGCTCCTGGTTGAGCCGGGCGAAGACGATCTTCGCCGCGGAGCCCTCGGGCCCCGGCGTCCCGGCCGCGAGTTGCTGCCGCAGCCGCGCCCCGGCCAGCCTGGCCACCTCGGCGTCCGCCCACAGCCGGATCAGCCGGTCGTGCAGCCCGGGCGTGCGTGCCTCCGGGTGGTCCCGCCAGGCGGCCGCTGCCAGGCCGACCATGCCGCCTTCTCGCGGCATCGCCCCGCCGCCGATGGCGATCCGCTCGTTCATCAGCGTGGCCTGCGCGACCCGCCAGCCTTCGCCGATGCCGCCGATCCGGTCGGTGTCGGGGACCGCGGCGTCGGTGAGGAACACCTCGTTGAACTCGGCCTCGCCGGTGAGCTGGCGCAGTGGGCGCACCTCGACCCCGGGCTGGTCCATGTTGAGGCCGAAGTAGGTGAGGCCGGCGTGCTTGGGCACGTCCGGATCGGTGCGGGCGAGCAGCAGGCCCCAGCGCGCGACGTGCGCGATGGACGTCCACACCTTCTGACCGGTGACCCGCCAGCCGCTGCCGTCGGCGTCACGGGCCGCCCGGGTCGCCAGGCCCGCCAGGTCCGACCCGGCGCCGGGCTCGCTGAACAGCTGGCACCACACCTCCTCGCCGGTCCACAGCGGCCGCAGCCAGCGCTGCTTCTGCTCTTCGCTGCCATACGCAAGGATCGTGGGCGCCGCCATGCCCAGGCCGATGCCGATCCTGGCAGGGTTGTTGTCCGGGGCGCCCGCCGCGGCGAACTCGGCGTCCACCGCGGCCTGGAACGAGCGGGGCAGGCCCTGGCCGCCGAGCCCGGCCGGGTAGTGCACCCAGGCAAGGCCGGCGTCGAACCGGGCGCGCAGGAAGTCAAGGCGAGGCATCGCGGCCGGGTCGTGCCCGCCGAGGAACTCGCGTACCTGCTGGCGCAGCCCGGCGGCCTGGTCGGCTTCGGTCAGCACAGCGGGCCGCCCGCCACGTAGATCACCTGCCCGGACACGAACCCGGCCCCCTCACTGACCAGGAACGAGATCACGTGGGCGATGTCCTCGGGCTGCCCGACCCGGCGCACCGGGATCCGGGTGGCGGCGGCGGCCTGGAATTCCTCGAAGTCCATGCCGACCCTGGCCGCGGTGGCGGCGGTCATGTCGGTGGCGATGAACCCGGGCGCCACGGCGTTGGCGGTGACGCCGAACTGGCCGAGCTCGATGGCCAGCGTCTTGGTGAAGCCCTGCATGCCGGCCTTGGCCGCGGAGTAGTTGACCTGGCCGCGGTTGCCGAGCGCGGAGCTCGAGGACAGGTTGACGATGCGGCCGAAGCGCTGTTCCACCATGTACTTCTGCGCTGCCCTGCTCATCAGGAACGCGCCGCGCAGGTGCACGCCGAGCACCATGTCCCAGTCGTCCTCGGACATCTTGAACAGCAGGTTGTCCCTGATGATCCCGGCGTTGTTGATCAGGACCACCGGCGGGCCGAGTTCCGCGGCGACCTTGCCCACCGCGGTCGCCACCTGCTCGGCGTCGCTCACGTCGGCACCCACCGCGACCGCGCGCCCGCCGCCCGCGGTGATCGCGTCCACGGTCGGCGCGCAAGCACCGGCGTCCAGGTCGAGGACCCCGACCGCCATGCCGTCGGAGGCGAGCCGCTTGGCGGTGGCCGCGCCGATGCCACGGGCCGCGCCCGTGACGATGGCGACTCGCGATGAGTCGGTTGGCATCTGCTGGTTCTCCTTAGCTGTCCGGTGTCATCCGTGGCTGGCGAGTGACTGGTAACGGCGCAGTTCGCGGCGGGCCAGCGAGCGCTTGTGCACCTCGTCGGGGCCGTCGGCGAACCGCAGCGACCTGGCCGAGGCCCACAGGTGCGCGAGCGGGGTGTCCTGGCTGACCCCGGCCGCGCCGTGCGCCTGGATCGCCTTGTCGATCACCCACTCGGCCATCGCCGGGGTGGCGACCTTGATCGCCTGGATCTCGGTGTGGGCGCCCTTGTTCCCCACGGTGTCCATGAGCCAGGCGGTCTTGAGTACCAGCAGCCTGGCCTGCTCGATCCTGACCCGCGCCTCGGCGATCCAGTCCTGGATCACGCCCTGCTCGGCGAGCGGCCGCCCGAACGCGGTCCGGCCGGTGACCCGCAGGCACAGCAGTTCCAGTGCCCGCTCCGAAGCACCGATCATCCGCATGCAGTGGTGGATCCGGCCGGGACCGAGCCTGGCCTGGGCGATGGCGAAGCCGCCACCCTCCTCGCCGACGAGGTTGGCGGCGGGCACCCGCACGCCGTCGAATCCGACCTCGGCGTGGCCGCCGTGCGGTGCGTCGTCGTAGCCGAACAGGCGCATGCCACGGCGGATGTTGATGCCGGGGGTGTCCCTGGGCACCAGGATCATCGACTGCTGCCGGTGCCTTTCGGCATCCGGGTCGGTCTTGCCCATCACGATGAAGATCTCGCAGGCCGGGTCCATCGCACCCGACGACCACCACTTGGTGCCGTTGATCACGTACGAGTCGCCGTCCCGCTGGATCCTGGTGGCGATGTTGGATGCGTCGGACGAGGCGACGTCCGGCTCGGTCATGCAGAACGCGGACCTGATCTCGCCGTCAAGCAGCGGCTTGAGCCAGCGGGCCTGCTGCTGCGGCGAGCCGAACTCGGCCAGCACCTCCATGTTGCCGGTGTCCGGGGCGGAGCAGTTCAGCGCCTCGGGGGCCAGCGCCGGGCTGTGCCCGGTGATCTCCGCCAGCGGCGCGTACTGCAGGTTGGTCAGCCCGGCGCCGCCGGCGTGCCCGGGCAGGAACAGGTTCCACAGGCCGCGCTCGCGGGCCGCAGCCTTGAGCTCGGCGACCACGGCCGGGCGGTGCCATGGGTCGCCTTCCTGCGCGGCCTTGGCCGCCTGTTCGCGGTAGACCGGCTCGGCCAGGTAGATGTGGCTGTCCATGAACGACTGGAGCTGCGCGCAAAGCTCGCGGGTGCGTTCGTCGTGCCCGAAGTCCATGGCTTCCTCCCGGCGTTGCCGCAATGACTCTATCGGGGAAGTTTCCCCCTAACTGCCCCGGGCTACCCGCCAGTACGGCCGACGCGGCGGAACACGTCAACCCCGTCGTCGGCGAAGATGCGCAGGTAGGCCCAGCCCGGATGGCGTTGCTCGATGAACGCCAGTACGTTGGCCGGCGGCGGGTTCCAGCCACTGTCGGTCTCGTCGAACACGACGTAGTCCGGCGCCGGGTTGGGAGAGATGCCGACCCAGTAGGTGTCGTCCCTGGCCGCCAGCGGGGCCAGCATGCTCAGCGTCGCCTCCACCGTCACGCCGTCCGGCACCCGCGCCATCGCCGCGTCCTCCGCGCTGACGTGCGCGCTGATGTCGTAGGTCTGCGCACTCCACAGCTCATCGAGCGGGAACCGGAAGGCCAGCCACCCGGCGATGACAACCATCACCGCGGCCCCGTACCTGGCCACGGCCTCCCCGGGAGCGGGCAGCCAGGTCGCCCTCCGCCGCCGGGCCGTCACCGGCCCCGGCCCGGTGACGAAGGAACGGGACCGTAGGCCATCGGGGGGTTCCGGGGGGTCGCCCCCCCGGGCTAGCAGGGCACGCCGCTGGGAGCTTGCCCGGAACCTGGCCATGCCGTCCACCGCGGCCAGGAACACGATCGGCATCACGGTCGCGTCGTAGTGCCAGCCGGTGCCCCAGAAATAGCTGTTGGTGGAGATGAACCGCAGCGCCAGGCTGGGCAGCGCGATCAGCACGAGCGGGGACCGCAGCGCGAGGAACGCCACAGGCAGCAGGATCAGGTACGTGGTCCACAGCTTCTCGTGACCGGACTGGACGAGCTGGTGCGCCAGCCCGGCCAGCGACGGGTGGCCGCCGGGGCCGACCACTCCCCCGTCGTACCAGTACGGGTAGTGATGCATCGGGTTGAAGTGCGGGATGATCACCGCGATCGCCAGCACCGACCAGGCAAGCCCCCAGGCGGCCAGCACCACCCCGCCGCGGATCCAGGTGGCGGGCTCCTCCTGCTCGCCACGGGGGTCGCTCCCCCGGGGCGGCACGGCCCCGGCCCGGTGACGAAGGAACCGGGCCGTAGGCCACCGGGGGGTTCCAGGGGGGTCGTCCCCCCGGGCCAGCATCACCAGGCCCATCCCGGCCATGACCAGGCCGATCGCGGCCACCGTGAACCCCTGGTCCTCCTTGACGAACACCAGTGGCAGCGCCCAGAGGACGGCCGGCCGGGGCCTGCGGCGCACCAGCGCGGACAGCGAGAACGCCAGCAGCGGGACCGCGAACGCGATCTCGTGGAAGTCGAAGTTGACCATCTGCTGCAGGCCCCAGGAGAAGCCGTAGGCCAGGCCGATTCCCCGGCTGGCCCAGGTGCCGAGCAGTTCCTGCGCGGCGCGGCAGACCGGGACCACCGAGACCGCGGTGAGCAGGGCCTGGGCGACGAGCAGCGTCTCCGGGGTCGGGAATACGCGGAAGAACGGGGCGAGCAGGCCGACGATGGGCTGGAAGTGATCGCCGAGCAGGTTGAACCCGGCGCCCCTGATCGACACGACCGGCGCGCGGAGGTGGGCCAGCTGCTTGACGTACTCGGTGAAGATGCCCAGATCCCAGGAGCCGGGATCCAGGCGCAGGTACTTGAACACCGAGATCGTGTCGTAGGCGATGAACGTGGCCAGCGCGATGACCCAGGTGACCGGGTCCATCCGTGGGCGGCCAGCCACGGGGCCAGGGTCACCGCCGGCATCGCGCCGGCCCGTGGCCGCCGGTGCCTGCCCGCTTGCCACGGGCGGCGGTGACCGCTCGTCTCCCGGTATCAACGGCTAGCCGTATAGCAGCGATTCGTACTGCGGGCCGTAGTGGCGTTCCAGCTCCTCCAGGGTCTCCTCGCAGGGCTGGACGCTCTTGACGATCTGTGGGTGCGGCGGCACCGCGTCCGGGTTCCAGGTCCCCGGCTCCCACAGCCGGGAGCGCATGAGCGCTTTCATGCAGTGGAAGAAGATCTGCTCGATCTCGACAAGCACCGCGAGCTGCGGCCGGTGCCCCTTGACGATCATGTCGTCGAACCACGGGGCGTCGCGGATCAGCCGGGCGCGCCCGTTGATGCGCAGGGTCTCCTTCCGCCCGGGGATCAGGAAGATCAGGCCGACGTGCGGATTCTGCAGGATGTTGTGGAACCCGTCGGCGCGCCGGTTGCCGGGGCGCTCGGGGATGGCGATGGTCTGCTCGTCGAGCACGAGGGCGAACCCGGGCGGGTCCCCCTTGGGCGAGACGTCGCAGGTGCCGTCCGCAGCACAGGTCGCGACCAGGCAGAACGGGGAGGCGGCGAGCCATTGGACGTCACGCGGGTGCAGCCGGGTGCGCTCCTTGGTGATCACGCGATTGGCCGGAGTGCCGAGCAGTTCCCGCAACTCGGCGGCGGATGAGATCTCGGTGAGGGTGCCCGTCCCCGTCATGGCTCTCCCTTCGCGGGCGCCCGGGAGGATCCGCGCCCGTGCTGCCCAGCCTAGCCGGGGCCTGCCGGTTTGCTAGGTGAGCAGCAGGCGGCCGACCCGCCGGCCGGCCAGGTACAGGCCGGCCAGGCCCATGATCGCGAGGTAGGCCACGCGCCACAGCAGGCTGGGCTCCACCATGCCGAGCGCGAGCCCGCGCATCAGCGTGACCGCCTGGTAGAGCGGGGTGAACTCGATCAGCACGGCCACCGGCCTCGGGTACACGCTCAGCGGGTAGAACGTGGTGGAGAACAGGAACAGCGGAATGCTGACCAGGGTGACGTACTCGAAGTCCTGCCAGCTCCGCATGAACGTCGTCGCGGCCATGCCAGCGGCGGCGAACGCGAACCCGGTGAGCACCGCGGCGGGCAGCACGCCGATCGCCCAGTACGAGTGGAACAGGCCCAGCGCCAGCATCACCGCGGTGAACGCGAGCGCGTACATGGCGCTGCGGATCAGCGCCCACAGCACCTGCCCCAGGGCCAGGTCCTGGGCCCGCATCGGCGTGGCCAGCGCGGCATCGTAGGTCTTGGCGTATTTGATCTGGAAGAACACGTTGAACGTGGAGTCGTAGATGGCCCCGTTCATGGACGACGTCGCCAGCAGCGCCGGGGCCACGTAGGCGGTGTAGCTCACGCCGCCGACGGAGCCGACCAGGTGCCCCAGCCCGACCCCGATCGACAGCAGGTAGAACAGCGGCTCCCCGATGCCGGAGGCCAGCATCAGCCACAGGTGGCGGTAGACCCGGGCGTGCCGCTCCACCAGGTGCAGGCTGCCCTTGCCGCCGAGGGCGCGCCAGGGCCTGCTCGCCACGGCGGTGGGCACGATGCGCAGCGGCTCCTGCCGGACCTGGAGGTCAGACATACAGCCGCCGCCGGTAGGTGCGGTTGCCGGCGGCCACCCCGATGGCGGCCAGGCCGGCCAGGTATCCCAGATGGATCAGCGTCTCGCCGACGGTCGCGGTACCCAGGCTGAGCGAGCGGCACAGGTCCACGCCGTGCCACAACGGGGTGAGGTAGGCGACCGGCTGGAGCCAGCCGGGGAGCTCGGTGATGGGGAAGAAGGTCCCGGAGAACAGGAACAGCGGGATCATGCCGAACCGGAAGATCACCGCGAACGAGGTGTCCCTGGTCCGGGTGATCGCCCACGCCTCGATCACCGCGTTGAACGTGATCCCGGTGAGCACGGCGACCGGGAGGGCGGCCAGTGCCCAGGGCGACTGCACCGCGCCAAGGATGGCCGATACGGCGAGGAAGATCGCGCAGTTCATGGTCAGCCGTAGCGCCACGAACAGCATGTGGCCGTGGAAGATGTCGGCCGGGCGCAGCGGCGAGGCGGTGGCGGCCTGGTAGGTCTTGACCCACTTGACCGAGGCGAGCACCGGGTAGGTCGACTCCCCCACCGCCGTGGTCATCGCGGTCGCCGCCAGCAGCCCCGGGGCGAGGAAGGTCAGGTAGCTGACCCCGCCGATCGCGGTGTCGCCGCGGGCGTTGATCAGGCTGCCCAGGCCCAGCCCCATCGCGCCGAGGAACAGCAGCGGGTTCAGCAGGCTGGAGTAGATGGAACCGCGCCAGGTCCGCCGGTAGTCGGTCAGCCAGAACCGCAGCTCGCGGACGGCGAACACGGTCCCGGTCAGGGCCGGCCGGTTGAGTTCCCCGGTGCCGGCGGCCATCAGTCCTCCAGCCGGCGGCCGGTCAGCCGCAGGAATACGTCCTCCAGCGTGCTGCGGCGGACCAGGGAGGTCAGCGGTTCGAGTCCGAGCGCCCGCACCGCGGCGAGGGTGGCGTCGCCATCGGTCACGTACAGCAGGATCCGGTCGGCGAGCACCTCCCGCCGCTCGGCGGGCACGCTGGCCAGCTTCTCGGCGGCGACCTGGTGCCGGTCCGGTTCGAACCGCAGTTCCAGCACCTCGGGGGTGGAGTACCGCTCGATCAGCTCCCGCGGCGAGCCCTCGGCGGCGATCTTCCCCCGGTCCATCACCACCAGCCGGTCGCACAGTTGCTCGGCCTCGTCCATGTAGTGCGTGGTGAGGATCAGCGTGACGCCCTGCTGCTTGAGCCGGAACAGCCGATCCCAGACCGCGTGCCTGGCCTGCGGGTCCAGGCCGGTGGTGGGCTCGTCGAGCAGCAGGATCTCCGGCTCGTTGATCAGCGACCTGGCGATGATGAGGCGGCGTTTCATGCCGCCGGACAGCGGCTCCACCTGGTCCTCGGCGCGGTCGCTGAGCTGGACGAAGTCCAGCAGGCGGGCGGTGCGCTCGCGGATCACGTCGCGGGACAGCCCGAAGTAGCGCCCGTAGACGAGCAGGTTCTCCCGCACGGTCAGCTCGAGGTCGAGGGTGTCCTCCTGGGGCACCACGCCGAGCCGGGCGCGGATCACCGGGCCGTCCGCCACCGGGTCCAGGCCCAGGATCGACAGTTCGCCCCCGGTCGGCGGGGACACGCAGCCGATCATCCGCATCGTGGAGGACTTGCCCGCCCCGTTCGGCCCGAGGAAGCCGAACGCCTCGCCGCGGTACAGCTCGAAGTCGATCCCGTCCACGGCGGTGAATTCCCCGAACCGCTTGACCAGGCCACGTGCGCGGATCATGGGTTCGGCGGACACTTACGCGAGGCTACCTGGGCGGGCTGACATCCTCCCACTGGAATTTTCGCGGCATCCCTGAGTATGTGGTGCGGAGTTGCCGGCCTGGTACGCGTGAGTGCGCCGGGGACGGTACTGTCAAGTGTCATCGTGACCAGCTGTATGGGGATCCTGGACTGACGATGAGAGAGAGTTGATCTTCCGGTGACTGTGCTGCGCGGGCTGTACGTGCGGTTCAGGCAGCTCATTCATGAGTTCGCCAAGTTCGGAATCATCGGCGTCGGCGGCCTGATCATCACCAACGTCGGCTACGCCCTGCTGCACTCGCACGGGGTCGGGCCGGTCAGCTCGGCGACGATAGCCACGATCGTCGCGACGATCGTCGCCTACATCGGCAACAGGTACTGGTCGTTCCGGCACCGTGAGCGGACCAGCGTGCCGCGCGAAGGGCTCATTTTCGTCGTGCTGAACGGCATCGGCCTGCTGATCCAGGATGCCGTGGTGGCCTTCAACTCCTACGTGCTGCACCTGGAGCACCACAAGGTGGCCGAGTTCCTGGCGCTGAACATCGGCATCGGCCTCGCCACGATCTTCCGGTTCTGGTCCTACCGCAAGTTCGTGTGGCGGCTCGCCCCCACCGATGACTCCGGCACCGGTGCGGTGCCCGGGCCACCGGCGCCGTCCGGCCAGCCGTCGGCCGCCGCCCGGGTGGTCCAGCCCGACGCCGAACGGCTGTCCCCGGCCGAGGCCGGAGCGGCCATGCCGCACGTCAACGGGCACACCCCGGGCCGGTCCGCGCACCGCGGGTCATTCTCCGCGAGCTAGCCGGCTCTTGCGGTCATCCCCGGGCGTGGTGCGCCGTGGGTGCCCCGGTCATGGGGGCTGCGTAGCGCAGTGTCCTTGGCTCAGTGAGCGGTGCAGCCCTGAGCCGGGCCGCCGACGAGATGCAGCGGCGCGCGGTAGGCCGTGGCGGCCTGGGCCGCGGTAAGCCTGCCGGTGGCGACCAGCCGGCCCAGCACGTGTGCCTCCCGCGCCCTGGCCACGGTGTAGTGCGCGATCGGGTTGTCCGCGGTGGGCGCCTGTACCAGGCCTGCGAGCAGCGCCGCCTGGGGCCAGGTCAGCCCGGCCGGTGTCACGCCGAAGTAGCCGCAACTCGCCTGGGCCAGGCCGTAGTAGCCGTGGCCGAAGTAGGCGACGCCGGCGTACAACCGCATGATCTGCGATTTGGAGTAGCTGAGGTCCAGCTTGATGCCCAGGATGATCTGTTCCACCTCGACGCTCACCCCGCCCTGGCCGGGCGTATAGAGCATCTTTGCCAGTTGCTGGTAGAGGGTGGCGCCGCCCTGGTCGGGCTGCCCGGTGACGCGGCCGGCGATCACCCGGCCGATCGCGATGGGGTCGAAGCCTGGTTCTGAGTAGAACCGGTGATCCTCGGTGGCAACCAGCGAGTCGGCGAACCGTGACGGCACCGGGGGCCCGGGGTAGGCCGCGCCGTGCGCCTGGTCGAATGCCTCTGCCAGCGACGGCGCGCTGCTCACCGACGGGGTGACCAGGAGCAACGCGGCGAACGCCAGCACCCCCACGAGCGCGAGGGCGAGAATCGTGATCAGGACGCGGCGCAGCCAGCGGGGCAGCCGGGGTGCGGTGGCCCGTCTGAGGGCCCGCCCGCCTCGGGGGCCGGCCGGTGGCATGCCGGGGGACGTGGGGGTGTGCGGGACGCCGGGCAGCGGCTGGGTAGGCGTGTGCTGACCGGGCCCGCCTGCGCCCCAGGCGACCGGGACCGGCGCGGTCGGCACATCGGCGTAGCCGCCGTCGCCCCTGCCGGGCACGCCCGTTGTCATGATCGCCGCTCCATCGGTAGGCCGGGCCCCCGCCTGCCCGAAGCGGTTACCCGCTCCCCTAACAGCCAATAACGAACGAACCTTTTTCGGAAGTGCCCGGCGATGCGTGAAATTCCTTCCACCACGGCGTCGTGAGCCGGCAGTGGGTCCCGCCGGCGGGCCGCCGCCCCCAGTGGGCTACGCTTTGTAATCTACTGTACACATTATGTACACATGGGGGCGCAATGAAGCACTTGTCCGGGGTACTCCTCGGCTTGGCGGCTCTCGCGGGGGCGGTGTGCCCGATCCTCATGCCGACCGCCGCAAGCGCCGACCAGATCACGGCCTACGTCTCGCACCATGCCTCGTCCGGCAATGCGGACACCTCCTGCGCGACCGCCAAGTAC
>Ga0207700_10000597_pt1 | contig 21079 bp, 18 predicted proteins | sample LARL82metaG_FD_184348 | JGI IMG/M metagenome (GOLD analysis project Ga0207700, IMG submission 184348) | Corn, switchgrass and miscanthus rhizosphere microbial communities from Kellogg Biological Station, Michigan, USA - LAR L8-2 metaG... | ecosystem: Host-associated > Plants > Roots >...
TGCCGATCATTACATCCTGATCGATGACAAAATCCGCATTCTCACCGAAGTCAAGAAAATCTGGGGCAGCAAAGTGACAACTGTTTTCCCGAAACAGGGCCACTACGCGCTCGATCCTGAAATTGTTGCGACCTATCCGCAGGCGGATATCACGCTGGAACGGATCGGCGACTTGCTGAAGTGCGACCGCGATGCCTTTCTAATAAAGTCCTGAGCATGACCTCACCACTGATTAGCACTGATAAACACTGATCAGGAAAAACCAATCGGGCCATGCCGGGTTGGATGAAAATTGGTGATTGAGTAATTTGGTAATAGGGCAATTGAATCCCAATTTCCGATTCATCAGATGGTTCCACCCGATGACCCGACTTTCCCAACCCTAGCGAGGCCCATTACGGTTTTCCAGCGATTCCCTGCACTTCAAAGCGGGCATTGAACAGCAGCTTGCCGGAGCCTAGAAATGCCCGCGCTGGAAATTCGGCTTTGAAATATGTTCTGTAGACAACGTTGAAAGCCTCAAAAAGTGAAACATCCGAGCACAAGATCTGGACCGACAAAAGATCGTCCATGGTCAATCCGGCGGATTCCAGCGTGCGCTTCACGCCGTCCATCACCAGCCGTGCTTCTTCATCCGCCGTGGCAGGCGGCTGCCCGGTCTTAGGATCAAGTCCGATGTGCCCGCACAGATAAAGCGTATCGCCGTGCCAGACTGCATCACTGAATGGCAAATTGCTGCTCGTAGTACGTTCTGATCGAATGCGTTTGCCGCCTGCCGCCAGCCCAACGGCCAACGCGAATGCATTCAATAAAAATAAATCAGCGGTCATGGTTCCTCCGTGGAGTAATAGAGATGCTCAATCCGGCTCTTGCAGTTCATTTTTCTGATAGCAATGGCCCGGACAGAGTAGAATTTGATGCCAGAAAGATCAGCGTTACATTTGCATCTGGAGGTTACATGCGTAAATTGTTGGCGATCCTGCTTCTGCTCCCTGTCGTTTCACTGGCGCAGACAGCCGCGCCCAAGAAAGCTGCTACAAAAGCCAAATCTACCGGTCCTGCTCCGGTGGTGGTAACACCCGACAAAATCCAATGGGGACCTGCGCCCGCCGTTTTTCCCGCCGGCGCTCAGTTCGCGGTCCTGTCTGGTGATCCCATGAAACCTGGTCCATTCGTCGTTCGCATTAAGACGCCCGATGGATACCGCATTATGCCGCACTGGCATCCCACAGCAGAAAGCGTAACGGTGCTGTCCGGCGAGTTCCATGTAGGTATGGGTGATAAGTTTGATGAAACCTCAATGACGACTTTACCTGCGGAATCATTGGCCGTCGTCCCGCCGCACCACAACCATTACGCCATGGCCAAAGGTGAAACTATAGTCCAAGTCAGCTCCACCGGGCCATTCAAGCTGGTCTATGTTAATCCCGCTGACGATCCTTCCAAGAGTCAAGCCACGCCAGCGGCCAAAAAGAAGAGCGCTACCAAGAAAAAGTAGGACTGCGGAATCGGCTACCAGGGTGCGCTACGGCGCGCCCTTTTTCTTTACAACTTGATCGGCGGGCATGATCGTGTGGCTACGAAGCGAATCCGCTGAAGAATGTTCTCCCGCGCTTTTTTCATCGCTGTTTTGTCGTCCAAAAGCTGTAGCGCCCAGTTTGCTCCCATGGCAAGCGAGTAAATTTCAAAAGCAAATTGTTCCGCATCGACTGATGCCTTGATGTGCCTTGCTTTCTTGGCTCCGTCCACCGCACGCGCCAGAGTGCCCAGCCATGCCTTCATGGCTGCGGCAATGGCATCGCGTACCGGCCCCGTCCGGCTGTCGAATTCAAATGATGCGGCGGTAAAAAAACATCCGCCTTTGAACACGTGTCCCTCGACATGCTTCAACCATCCCTGACAGAGCCTCAAGAGACGCTGCACGCCCTCTGGTTCGGCAAGCGCGGGCCGCACATTGTGCTCCACAAAAATCTCTCGCGCCATCTCAATAGTCGCCAGTTGCAGTTCTTCCTTTGATCCGAAATGGGCAAAAAGTCCGCTCTTGCTCATTTTCAATTCTTCAGCCAGACGGCCTATACTCAGCCCCTCCAGCCCCTCCACCGACGCCAAGTCAACCGCCACGCGAAGAATGCTTTCGCGTGTGCGCACCCCTTTGCGGGGACGAGGCTCGGTAATTGCGGTATGGGTGACCGGCATATGCGGATACGATACATCCAGAAAATATAATAGCACGAACGTTCGTTTTTTATGGCATACTGTTGCCGTTGCTGGAGGGCTCCGCCAATGTTGCATCTTCTTTCGCGCAGCGCTTTCCTCCTGATTCTCTTTGTTTCGCTAACAGCCCATGCAGAAGACGTCCACCTGGATTCGTGCGATGGTTTACCCGTGGTAGAAGTTGCCGTGCCGGGTGTCAAGGCAAAGATGCGTTTTCTGGTGGATACTGCCGCCACTTCGATCCTGAACAGTAAGTCCTTCTCTTCCGGTGATCCCAACAAAATTGCCGTTACTTCATGGCGAGGCACCGTTGAGACCCGGGCGAGCGCCGTCACCATTGCAGAACTCATCATTGGCCAGCACCATCTCAAAGACCTGCGTCTACCTGCGGTGGATCTTTCGCCTATTGGCAACAGCTGCGGCAAACGCATTGATGGAATTCTTGGTGTGGACCTGCTTTCCCGCCTTGGCGCGACTGTAAATCTTAAGGAACACACAGCCCGGCTCACGCCGGACGCCGGCGCATCAGAAGCCGCTCTGCTGGAATTGCACCAGCAACTCTCCAGTTGCGAAGATGCTTTCAACCGGGCCGATGAGCATGCTTTTGGCGAATGTCTTGACCCTGATGTTGTAACCTTCACGCCTGTCGGTGATTTCTACGGGCGCGCGGCAAACCTGAACTATTACCGCAAGGCCTATTTCCAGCAGACTCCGCCGGCACAGCTTTCCACCATCCCGCGCGCCCACCATCTCATCGGTGATGCTGCGTGGGTGGAGTATGATCTCAAAATTGTAGTGGGACAGCACGTGATGGTTGCCCGAGGAACAGCTCTTTGCCATAAGAGCAATGGGGCCTGGCGCATCGTCCATTTGAACCATTCCACACCGCCGGACCCGCAGCTTGAGTCTCAAAAGGCCCCATAACAATGCAAACGCAACTCGCAGGAAAATCGATGGCAAATAAACGCACTGCTGATGATCACGCCCTTGCGACAAAAAGCAGAAAACTGCGACGCGGAATCAGTCTTTATCCGCCTTATTTGGGCGCTGGAATTCGCGTCACCCATCTTGCAGACGATTTCCGCCATGTCGAAGTTGAAATGCCTCTGCGCTTTTATAACCGCAACTATTTCGGCACGCATTTCGGCGGATCGCTGTATTCCATGTGCGATCCCTTTTATGTTCTCATGCTGGCCAATATACTCGGCCCTGATTACATCGTGTGGGACAAAGCCGCCAACATTCGCTTTAAGAAGCCCGGCAAAGGCGTGATGAAAGCGACATTTGATTTAACGGAAGACAAGATTGCCGAAATCCGCACCGCAGCAGAAACCCAGCCTAAAGTTGAACCAATGTTCCAGGTTTTGGTTAAAGATGAAGCAGGCAACGTTGTGGCTGAGATCGATAAGCTGCTCTACATCAAAAAGAAGAAGTGACAATATTCAAGTTATGCGGCATCATTCGCGGGCTAGCGCTTCACCATAAAGCGCTCTTCCGCCAGACGGTCAGCCGCCTTGTACGTTGGAATATTCTCTCGCTCTGCCATTACAAAGATCGTGAGCAGCGTGTCATAAATCGCGTCGGTCTTGGCCAGCGTCTTCGGCACGTCCCATCCCAACATTTCGCGGCAGCAGCCGTTGATCACGCCGCCGGCGTTCGCAGCGTAGTCCGGCGCGTACAGCACATCCCGTTGCTTTAGAAGGTCGCCATGGCGCGGCTCCAGCAGTTGGTTGTTGGCCGCGCCTGCTACTAATTTTGTTTTCAGCTGCGGGATAGTCTGGTCATTCAGCACGCCGCCCAAAGCGCACGGCGCAAAAATATCGGCTTCTGCGGAATAAATTTCTTCAGTCGCCACAGACGTTGCGTGATGATCGTCAACAACGCGCTTGACCTTTGCCGCGTCCACATCTGTAGCGACCAGCCTTGCTCCCACGCGCGCCAATTCTCCGGCCAGAAAATATCCCACATGTCCGCAGCCTTGAATGGCAATAGTCTTTCCCGCCAGATCGTCGCGTCCCCATTTGTATTTTGCCGATGCCTGCATAGCACGAAAGACTCCGCGAGCAGTATGCGGTGATGGATCGCCAGATCGCCCCTGCAATCCCCCAACATAAGTAGTCTCTTTCAGGATGTACTCCATGTCCGCTGGACTCGTGCCCACGTCCTCTGCGGTGATGTACTTACCGGCAAGGCTGTTCACCAAGCGGCCATGCGCCCGGAAAAGCTGCTCGCGGTCTTGAGCTTTGCTGGTATGCAGAATAATGGATTTCCCACCGCCAAACGGCAACCCGGCCAGCGCATTCTTGTAAGTCATGCCACGCGCCAGGCGAAGTGCGTCAGTCAGCGCATCGTCTTCCGTCTTGTAACTCCAATAACGTGTGCCGCCCACGGCCGGGCCCAGCGCTGTGGAATGAATTGCAATAATTCCCTGGTAGCCTGCGGCCTCGTCTGAGCCAAACAGCACGCGTTCATAGCCGGGCACACTTTTTTCCCTGATTTTCATGCGGACCTTTTTTGAAACTGCAGGATGGAGTACCAATGAATTTACCAGAACTGCGCATTTTCTGAAATCCCAAAGCCGCGTACTTTGCGGTTGAGAGATCGCTATTCCCTTTCAATCTGCGCGTATCTTCCTGCCTCAATCCAACATTTCTTAAACCATAGGGCTCCCTCGCTTCGCTCGGGATTCCAGAAATTTCTATACAATGCTTCTGCTTATGCAAAAAAAATCTTTCCTCGTGCGCTTCACCCCACTTTGCACGCTTCTCGTCCTTTTATCCGGCTTCGCATTTCCCCAACAGCTCGATCCCAATCTTTATAACGGCCTGCGCTGGCGGATGATTGGCCCGCACCGTGGCGGACGCAGTGTCGCCGTGAGCGGGGTTGAAGGGCAGCCGAATGTTTATTACTTCGGCGCGGTGGGCGGAGGTGTGTGGAAGAGCACCAACAGCGGCGTTACATGGGAACCAATCTTTGACGGCCAGCCTATCTCTTCCATCGGGGCGATTGCGGTTGCACCTTCAGACCCTGACGTTATTTATGTCGGCACTGGCGAGGACGACTTCCGCTCCAATCTTACTTATGGCATTGGCGTTTATAAATCCACTGACGCCGGCCGGACGTGGAAGAACATCGGGCTCAAGGCTTCCCGCCACATCAGCCGCATTGCCGTCGATCCGAAAAATCCTAATGTTGTTTTCATAGCTGCCATGGGCAGCGCTTATGGTCCCAGCGCGGAACGCGGCGTTTTCCGTTCAACGGACGGCGGAGCTACGTGGCAGAAAGTTCTCTTTAAGGACGAAAACACCGGCGCTATCGATATTAGGCTCGATCCTGACAATCCAAAGACTGTGTGGGCAGCTTTGGTGCATGACCAACGCACGCCCTGGAGCGCGTACCCTCCCGTCACGACCAATGGCGCGATTTTCAAATCGACCGATGGCGGGACCGAGTGGAAACCCGTCACTGGAGGCGGATTGCCTGGGGGCGACTGGGGCCGCGTCGGATTGGCCGTGGCGCGCGGCACCAATGGCCAGCGCATCTATGCCCTGATCGATACGAAAGAGGGCGGACTATTTAAATCAGATGATGGCGGCAAGAGCTGGGTGCGCACCAGCGCCGATCCACGCCTTGGCCGGCTCTGGTATTTTGGCGAAGTTTATGTCGATCCTAAAAACCCGGACACGGTCTACGTGCCAAACGTTTCAATCTACCGCTCTACCGATGCGGGAAAAACTTTCGTCGCGATCAAAGGCGCGCCCGGAGGCGACGACTATCACGCTCTCTGGATCGATCCGAGCAATCCACAGCGAATGATCTTTGGCAGTGATCAAGGGGTGGGCGTGAGCGTGGATGCAGGCCACACATGGAGCAGTTGGTATAACCAGCCCACAGCACAGTTTTACCATGTAGCTGTCGACAATGATTTTCCTTACCACGTTTACGGCGCGCAGCAGGATAGCGGAAGCGTCTTTATTCTCAGCCGCAGCAATGACGGCGCAATTACCTTCCGCGACTGGCACCCTGCCGGCGCTGGTGAAAGCGGCTACATCGCTCCTGATCCGGCTGATTCCAACATCATTTATGGCGGCGGTACGTATGGAGAGCTTTTCCGCTACGACCGTCGCACTGGTCAAGCACAGATCATCGCGCCTGATGCCATCCGCAATTTCGGTGAAGCGCATCCCGAGCATCGTTATACATGGACATCGCCGATAGTATTTTCTCCGCAGGATCCGCACACAATTTACTTTGGATCGCAATACGTTTTGCGCAGCACTGACCGCGGCAATAGCTGGCAGAAGATCAGCCCAGACCTGACCGGAACCGATCCAAAAGCCTCGCAGGACGGACCGTTGACAGTTGAGAACGCCAAGGCCCGGGGCCGCGGGGTGGTTTACACCATTGCGCCTTCGCCGCTGAGCGCGGGACAAATCTGGGCTGGCACTGACACCGGATTGATTCAGCTCACCCGCGACGGCGACAAGACTTGGAACAATGTTACGCCTTCAGGACTCTCTGATTGGAGCAAGATCAGCATTATTGAAGCCTCGCATTTTGTTGCAGGCACGGCTTACGCTGCGGTCGATCGCCATCGGCTTAACGACATCGGCCCATACATCTACCGCACGCGCGATTTTGGAAAGAGCTGGACCAGAATCAATAACGGTATTCCCGACGGCGCTTATGTGCGTTCTGTTCGCGAAGATCGCGTCAAAAAAGGGCTGCTCTTTGCCGGCACGGAACTCGGCGTTTACTTCACTATCAACGACGGCGACTCATGGCAGCCGCTGCAAAACAACTTGCCCGCTTCTCCAGTGCATGATCTGGTGATCAAAGACAATGACCTGGTTGCTGCCACGCATGGCCGCGCGTTTTGGATTCTGGATGATATTTCTCCATTGCGGCAGCTTACTGAAGAAATCAAATCCGAGCCCGCCCATCTTTTCCAGCCTTCCACCGCGATGCGCATTCGCGCCACCACGCACGGCGATACACCTTTGCCGCCGGAAGAACCTGCCGGTGAGAATCCGCCGCCTGGTGCAATCTTCTACTATTACTTGAAGGCGCCCGCACAGGGTGAAGTAAAGCTTGAAGTGCTGGACGCCAAGGGTCAGGCTATTCGCGCCTATTCAAGCAAAGATATGCCTTTTGAGCCGCCAACCCCACCCGCCTTTCCTGCTTATTGGTTTAAGCCGGAAAATCTGCTTTCGCCCGAAGCCGGAATGCATCGCTTCCTATGGGATGTCCGCTACTCTGCTCCTCCGGTCGCGCAACCCGGATACAGCATGTTTACTGTTGCAGGCCGCGATGTGCCGCGTGAGCCTGAAGGTCCGCAGGCGCTTCCCGGCGCCTATCAAGTGCGGCTGACTGTTGATGGCAAGGCTTATACGCAGCCTTTTAAGCTCACCATGGATCCCCGCGTTAAAACCACGCCTCAGGATTTGGAAAAGCAATTTTCTCTGGAAATGAAGCTTGTGCAAGCCTTGCAGCAGGCAAACCAGGCAGTTGAGAACATCCACGCAGCAGCGCAAGCTGGCAAAATCAGCGCAGACGATGAAAAGAAACTTGCTGGCGCGCGTCGGCGGCGTGGCGAGTCCGAGACGCAAGGTGCGGCGAACCAGCAGCCCGCCTTCGCTCAGGTAATTGGCAATCTGGCGCAGCTCATCACCAACATAGACAGCGCGGATACCGCGCCCACAACCCAGGCATCTCAGGCTGCCGAAAAGACTCTGGCTCAGGCGCAGTCGCTCCTACAGCAATGGGAGGCATTAAAGCGCAAGTAGCATGCAGACGGCAGAGGTAGTCATTATCGGCGGCGGCATTGTTGGTTCCAGCATCGCCTGGCATCTCACGCACGGCGGCTGCAAGAGCGTGCTGGTGATCGAACGTGAGAGTTCGCAGGGAAAAGGATCTACCGGCAAGAGCATGGGCGGAGTGCGCGCGCAGTTCTCTACGCCCGTTAACATTCAGATGTCGCTGTACTCGATCCCTTTTTATGCCAGGTTTGAAGAAGTCGTCGGCCATCCAGCCGATTACCGTCCGCAGGGCTATCTTTTTCTCGCGACCAAAGACTCGCACGTCGCTTACCTGCGCGACAACTTTGCGCGCCAGAAAGAGCTTGGGCTCACGACGGCGCGCCTGCTCTCCGCCGACGAAATTCGCTTGATGCTGCCGCAACTCCGTTCCGATGACATTCTTGGCGGCAGCTTCTGCTCTACCGATGGTTTTGTGGATCCTTACAGCGTAATGAACGGCTTCATGGCGTCGGCCATGGAACACGGCGCAACGCTGTGGAAAAAAACCGTGGTCACCGGCATCGCCAGAGATCAGCAGGGCGCGTTCCGGGCTGAAACCACGCGCGGGCCAGTATCAACTCGCACCGTTGTCAACGCGGCTGGCGCGTGGGCAGCGCAGATTGCAAAGTTTGTCGGTGTCGATCTTCCCGTAGAACCGCTCCGCCGCATGCTTGTACCTTCTGAGCCCTTTTCTGACTTTCCGCATACCTCGCCCATGGTTATCGATATGAGCACAGGCTTTCATTTCCGGCCAGAAGGCCGTGGATTCCTGCTGGCATGGAACGATCCTGAGGAAACGCCGGGATACAAGACAGACTTTGAGCCATCATTCATCGAGAAGATTCTGATCCATGCCGCCGACCGCGTGCCAGCCTTTGAGAACCTTCCTATCAATCCCAAGCGCGCGTGGGCGGGACTGTATGAGATGACGCCCGATCACCATTGCATCCTTGGTCCTGTTGCTGCCGTTCCCGGCTTTTTCCTGGCCAACGGTTTTAGCGGCCACGGCGTAATGCACTCACCGGCCACTGGCAAGATTCTTTCCGATCTGATTTTGCAGGGAAAAACGAACGTGGTGGACGATGTTTCTGTTTTGGCATTTGAGCGCTTTGCCCGCGGCGAGCTGCTGCATGAGACGGCAGTGCTTTAATGCCTTTGCCGCAGACTGCGCTGATCAAAAAACAGATAAGCCGCGAATTTCGCGAATAACAGGAATTTTATATAGATCCTAAAATATGATTCGCGTGTTTCAAGACTAAAGCAGTTTATAGATAGTGTGAGCTTTAAAAAGCGCAAGGTCCCTCCGTCCTACTCGCGCGCTGGTAAATGCGCGCGCTCGCTTAACGGCCGTCGGGATGACGAGTCAGAAAGTTTAATTGCCCCTAAAACTGTTCGAACCGCGAATCAATGAGAAACATGCGAATCAGATTTTTAGTTTTTGATTCGTGTGCATTCGCGAAATTCGCGGCTGCTTTTTTCTGATCTGCGTAATCTGCGGCAATATTTTTCGCTTAAAAGCGACTACTGGTGAGCCGGATTCACCACCTGGAATGAATTGATGATGCGGTTCACGTCTGCGGGGCGTTTGCCCTTGTACCCTGAGCTTATGATGTAAAAGATTTTGTCGCCACAGTGGAAGCGGTGAAGGTTACGCTCGTCGGATAAGCCTGTTTCGTACTCCAGGCCACGCAGCCCGGCAAGGTCAACTTGTTTGAGTGTTCCGCGAATCACCGGTTCCTTCGGATCTTTATTGCTGTCCGCTTTGTCCCATAGGTCAGCCAGTGTAGTCTCGCAATCCATTAGCTTATGAACGGCGCGCAAATTAAAGATGGTTCCGTTTTCCAGCCTCACCGTATAAACATGGATGTGCCGATCGCCACCATCATTGCGGGGCGTGACCTGGGCAGGAAGCGTCAGGGCGAAGCCATCATCCGGGAAGACATAGGGCCGCCACTGCGCTGTTTGTTGTTTATTTTGCGTGCGCTTTTGTGCCACGCTCTTTTGCGCCAGCGGCGCTCCAACCAGTATTAGACCAAGGATTGTGAGGACAATCGTTTTCATAGGCTGAGAAACATCTTATCAGCCTGAATCGATCGCCGCGGAATCCGTTAGGCCTGCGCCGCCAATGCACTATCGAGTTTGCGTGTCGCAGCTTTCAGCGCATCCAGTCCGGCAAACTGCTTTGCCTCGACTTCCAACTCGGCTGCCAGCTGATTGCTCATCCGCGTAATGCAGTGGATGCGTTCCTCGGTGATCATGGTGGAAAGCTCACGGCTGTCGCCGTCGAGCCATTTCTCCACCTGCCAGCCGGTCTTGCGGGCGCTGTCAACGGCATAGCGGAATTCACTCAAAACGCGGCGATCCACCATACCGGCGCTCAATAACTGCTCAAGTCGATTGAGCTCACCTGTGATGCGGGCGACCTGATTCGTCACCTGTTTGGTAAAAGCGTGATTAGCTTCCTGTAGTGCTGATTCTTTGATTACTGCGTCCGTCATTTCTACTCCGGAAGGTCATGTACCTTGTTTTTGTAGAGTAGTACAACTTCCGGGCAACGCGTTAGTAACCAAGGTAACCAATGCAGTCCAAGTTTCAGGGTGGTATGAGCGCTCTATCTGACCGGGATTCAAAGGAGTAAAGTGGGTTCCATGAAAGCAGCCGCAATCGGCGTCAGCGTCCATTCCGGGTGGGGAGCTGTGGTAATCGTGGCGGGCAGTTGTGGCGCGGAAGAAGTCCTGGATCGTCGCAGGGTGGTTATAATCGATCCCAAAGTTGCGGGTGCGACACAGCCCTATCATTACGTTCAAGCCAGGGAAATCCATGCCGCCGAAGCGCATTTGAACCAATGCGCTGCCGAGTCGCGTCGGCTGGCCGTTGAAGCGCTTATCCGCGTGGCCACTGAGCTTGGCGATCGGGGCTTCGTGCTGGTCGCATCAGCCCTCCTGCTGAGTTCAGCGCGACCGCTGCCTGATCTGGAAAAGGTACTGGCTTCTCACCCATTGATTCACACGGCTGAAGGTGAATTCTTCCGCCAGGCGTTCAGCAATGCTTTTGAACACCTGAAAATTCCCGTTACCAGAATCCCCGCACGGGACCTCGATGAACATGCGCTGAAAGCCTTCGGAACGGCCGCGACCGAGATCCAGAAAAGAATCGATGGAATGGGTCGGGCTCTTGGCGCGCCGTGGACTAAAGACGAAAAGACAGCCGCGCTTGCCGCCGCCATCGTACTGGCTGGCGCAGAGTCGAAACGTCACACTTCCGGCGAATAGACCACAGCCCCCACGAACGCCCAGCCGCAGAGAGATTTCTTCAAATCCCTTTGAACTTTGGATAGACTCATTCATTCCAAAATCTGACCAAGGCGGTGAACCAGCATGAGCAGACCGGCGCGTCACTTGATTCGATTACTACTCGTTGTGGTTGTCCTACCGTTCTGGCAGGCGGCAAATGCCCAGCCAGCAGCGCAGGAAGAGCAGCCGGTTCTTCATGGCTACCAGAAAGCTCCGCAGCCGATCTCTGACATTCTGAATGCGCGGCCAACGCCTCTGGTCCAGCTAAGTCCCGACGGGAAATGGCTGCTCGCAGCCGACCGCCTGCCTTACCCGCCAGTTTCAGATCTCGCGCAACCCATGCTTCGGCTCGCGGGATTGCGGATCAATCCGGCGACCAATGGCAGGCACCATCCACCGCGGTTTACCGCGCTGCATCTTTACTACACCGCCGGCAGGGAACAAGCCGAGGTGACGGTTCCGCGCAACGCCTATCTGAGCCCGCCGGAATGGTCACAGGACAACCAGCACTTCGCTTTCACCAACACCACAGCCAACGGGATTGAATTGTGGATCGGCCAGATTGGAACCTATACGGCGACTGCAGTTCCCAAAATCAGGCTCAGCGCGGTCATGGGCGAAGCACTGCAATGGATGCCCGACGGCAAAACACTGCTGGTTCAGACCGTTCCAGCAACGCGCGGAAATCCTCCAGCGACGCCTAAATCGCCGGATGGTCCCATCATTCAAGAGAGTGACGGCAAGCGCGGCCCAGTACGCACGTTTGAAGACCTGCTGCAAAATTCACATGATGAGGCACTCTTCGACTATTACGCTACGACGCAGCTTGCGCTGGTAAAGAATGGCGTAGCAACACCGGTCGGCAAGCCCGGAATCTTTGCTCGCGTGGAGCCTTCCCCCGACGGCAAGCATTTGCTGATCAGCCGGATTCAACATCCTTACTCTTACATCCTGCCGGAAAGTGAATTCCCGCGTGAAGTGGAGATATGGAGCCTTACCGGCAAAGTGGAATACAAAGTTGCCAGTCTTCCGCTGGAAGAACATGTTCCCATTGAAGGCGTTCCGCTTGGCCCGCGCGATTACCAATGGGTCCCTATGCAGCCGGCCACGCTGGTCTGGGCGGACGCGCTGGACGGTGGCGATCCTAAAACCAAAGCTCCGTTCCGAGATGAAGTAATGATGATCAGCGCCCCGTTTACTGATGATCCGCGCGAACTCGTCAAGCTGGAGCAGCGCTTTGTTCCCGCTGGCGGTGGTGGCGGATTCCGCGCTGGCTCAGCCATTGACTGGACTGAAAATGGTCTTGGCCTGGTGCGCGACTACAATCGCGACCGCCGCTGGCTGCGTACTTTTTTAATCGACATTGCCAAGCCGGACGCGCAGCCTCGGCTGATCTGGGAACGATCCATTCGCGATCGTTACCGTGATCCGGGGTCGCCGCTAATGCGTACTCTGACAAACGGCAAGCGCGTGATGCGCCAGTCAGGCAGCGCTATTTTCCTGGCGGGCAACGGCGCCTCACAAAAAGGCGAGTTCCCTTTCCTGGATCGCTTTGACCTGGATACCCTGAAGTCTAAACGCATCTTCCAGTGCGGCGATGGCCAATATGAATCGGTCGTCGCGCTTCTCTCCGACGATGGCACAAAGTTCCTGACGCGCCATGAGAGTCCTACGGAGCCGCCCAATTATTTCGTGCGCGCGGCAAATGGCGCGGACAAAAGAGCGATCACTGATTTCCCTGATCCCGCGCCGCAGCTTCACGGCATTACCAAACAGCTGGTGACTTATAAACGGGCGGACGGCGTCCAGCTCTCTTTCACTCTTTACCTGCCTGCCAACCACAAAGAAGGTGAGCGTTTGCCGACCATTGTGTGGGCATATCCACTGGAGTTTAATGACGCGGACACTGCCGGTCAGGTCTCGGGATCGCCGTACCACTTCACCACCATCACCGGCATCTCGCAGCTGTTCTTGGTAACGCAGGGTTACGCCATCCTCGATAACGCCACCATGCCGGTCGTCGGCGACCCGGAAACAATGAACAACACTTACGTGGAGCAGATTGTGGCCAGCGCCAAGGCCGCAATCGATAAAGCCGTTCAGATGGGCGTGACCGATCCAGAACGCGTTGGCGTGGGCGGACACAGCTACGGCGCTTTCATGACCGCCAATCTGCTGGCGCATTCTGATCTGTTCCGTGCCGGAGTCGCCCGCAGCGGAGCTTATAACCGCACACTGACGCCGTTCGGATTCCAGAGCGAGCGCCGGACGATTTGGGAAGCGCCGGAGATGTACATCAAGGTCTCGCCCTTTATGCAAGCGGACAAGATCAAGCACCCGATCCTGCTGATCCACGGCATGGCCGACGATAACTCGGGAACTTTCCCTATCCAGAGCGAGCGCATGTACCAGGCCATCAAAGGCAATGGCGGGATCGTCCGCTATGTGCAACTTCCGTACGAAGCTCACGGCTATCTCGCGCGGGAATCGACTGAACACACGCTTTGGGAGATGGTTACGTGGTTTGATAAATGGGTGAAGAACGCGCCGCCGGCGGGGGAGCAGACGAAGACCGCAAATGGCGGATCGGGGCATTAATCGGGCAAACATGGAGGCCCAACAAAATGAAGAATGAGAATGAATTGCTGATTCCGCCGGGTGCTGAAGAGGATCCCAAAGCCATGGAGGTGATTCGGGTCTGGGTAGCAAAAGGCGGCCAACATGTGAGCCTCAATCCTCTGGTTTGGAAGGACCCACAAGCGTGGGGTATCGTCCTGGCCGATTTAGCAGGACACGTCGCAAATGCCTATGAGCAGGCTTTAGGGCTCAATCGCGACGATACCATGCGCAAAATTACAGACCTACTGGTGGCGGAACTGACCAACCCGACCGACAGTGCGCGCGGCCAGATGCAGAATACCAGACCTCGCCATCGCCGAAGATGAAGAAATCAAAGCACTTAGGGTGATCCTTCACTATTTTGGTAAAAAAATAAAAAAATATCGCTCACCGATGAAACGCTTTGACCCTTTTCTGCACTATGCAGACAGGATGAACGGAAAAAGCACAAACTAGGATTTCGGCGGTGGTTGCCAAGGGGGTGTCACCGCCGGAGCCTGGGATTGTAGCTCCTTATTTGCCTCTTCAGTAACAAGGGCGCGGCTTTACCTGGCCGCGCTTTTGTTTTTTTGTGGGGAGTCCCGCACCCGAGCTTTCAACTGTCCGAGATCGCACATTCATTACAAAAGCGAACACTGTTCCAGGTGCAATAGCCTCTTTAAGGCCAGCTAAATCAATGTCAGCAATGGATCCACGTTTTTTTTGGTGTGGCTCATTACTTGCAGAGGAATAGATTGGCCGGAATGTAATCGGCGATATCTCAGCATTGCTTCAGATAAAAGAGGAATTTATGCGGAAAACACTTGCTTTGTTGATCCTGCTTGCATTGAGCGTGGCCGCCCTGGCCTGGGGCAGCGCTCGCGCTTCAAATGAAAAGTCTGCCATTGCGGCGGTGGCACAGAATTATATGGATGCCTACTACACCGCCGACTCCGCTCGAATGCAGAAGACGTTGCATCCTGATTTCCATAAGCGCACCCTAAAGACGGTGAATGGCCATACCGAAATCAGCGAAGACACCGTCCAGTCGATGGTGGAAGGCGTCCGGATGGGAAGCGGGCAAGAGATTCCTGTTTCCGACCGGGTGAAAAAGATTGAAGTGCTGGACGTTTACCGCGACGCAGCCAGCGTCAAGGTCGTGACCGGCCGCTGGATCGACTACATGCACCTTTCCAAGTTGAACGGCGAATGGCGCGTTCTAGATGTGGTGCTGCAATACACGCGGAAATAGCGGTTATGCGGGAAGCCTTATTTCTGCTAAACGCTTGTTTCTGCAAAAGAGCAAATCTCACGACCGATTACACGGATTCATAAATTCATAGCGGAGCCTCTTTGACTTTTCTGATCCGTGCAAATCAGTGTTATCAGCGTCATCAGCGGTAAGGTTTTCGGATTTTCCCGATTTTCCTCAGCTTCTTTCGCCAGTATCTCTCAAAAAGCGTTTCCGCACTCCCCAGACGGGCTCAATTTAGCGTAGGCTTATCTGTTGGAGGTTGCTTAAGAGAATGGCTCTTCCCGTAACCTTGCCAGAAGTTGCCGATCAGACAAAAGACATAAAGAACGCAGGCAATATCGACCAGCTCTGCATCAACACTATCCGCACTCTCGCCATGGACGCGGTGCAGAAGGCAAACTCCGGCCATCCGGGAACGCCTATGGCCCTGGCTCCCGTGGCTTACGTCCTTTGGCAGCGCTTTCTCCGTTACGATCCTGAAGATCCCATCTGGCCCAACCGCGACCGCTTTGTCCTTTCCAATGGACACGCCTCCATGCTCCTTTACAGTCTGCTGCATCTTGCCGGCGTAAAGGCCGTCAATCCTAAGTATGAGACGCTCGGTGACCCAGCCGTTTCCCTGGATGACATCAAGCACTTCCGCCAACTGGACAGCAAATGCCCCGGACATCCCGAATATCGGCTGACCTCTGGCGTTGAGACCACCACCGGGCCGCTTGGTCAGGGCGTGGCCAACAGCGTGGGCATGGCGATTGCCGCCAAATGGCAAGCCACACATTTCAACCAGCCGGATATTGAACTATTCAATTACAACGTCTATGCCATTTGCGGCGATGGAGACATGATGGAAGGCGTTTCCAGTGAGGCGGCATCGTTGGCGGGCCATCTCAAACTCAGCAATCTTTGCTGGCTCTATGACAATAACCACATCACGATTGAAGGCAAAACCAAGCTGGCTTTCAGCGAGGACATTGCATCCCGATTCATGGGATATGGCTGGAACGTAACGCGTGTGGGCGATGCCAATGACCTTGAGCTGCTGACCCGCGCTCTCAATGTCTTCCGCCAAACGAACGATCGCCCGACATTTATCATTGTTGACAGCCACATTGCTTACGGCGCACCTAAAAAGCAGGACACCAAAGAAGCCCACGGCGAACCCTTGGGTGAAGACGAAATTCGCGGTGCAAAGCGCGCCTATGGCTGGCCGGAGGATGCGAAATTCCTGGTTCCGGACGGCGTCCGTGAACACTTCTCTGCCGTGATGGGCAAGCGTGGACACGATCTGCGCACCGCATGGGAAGCCACTTTCGCGCAATATGAGAAAGCGCATCCCGATCTTGCTGACCAGGTCACGCGCATGCAGCATCGCCAGCTTCCTGATGGCTGGGATAAAAATCTCCCGGTCTTCCCTGCCGATCCTAAAGGCATCGCCAGCCGTGACTCATCCGCCAAGGTCCTGAATGTGCTTGCGCAAAACGTGCCCTGGCTTATTGGCGGATCAGCCGACCTTGCTCCCTCAACCAAAACGCACCTCACCTTTGAGGGCGCTGGCGAATTTGAAGCCGAAACCTATGGCGGACGCAACTTCCACTTCGGCATTCGCGAACATGCCATGTGCTCCATCCTGAACGGACTCTCGCTCAGCAAGATCCGTCCTTACGGCTCGGGGTTCCTGATCTTTAGCGATTATTCTCGTCCGCCCATGCGCTTGGCGGCGATCATGGAAATTCCTGTCATTTATGTCTTCACCCATGACTCCATCGGTGTGGGTGAGGATGGTCCTACGCATCAACCGATCGAGCAACTCGCGTCGCTTCGCGCTCTGCCGGGATTTATTACCTTGCGTCCTGCTGACGCCAATGAAGTGACCGAGGCATGGCGCGTGATCATGCAGCTTCGGCATGAGCCGGCTGCGCTAATTCTCTCGCGGCAGGCACTGCCCACCATCGATCGCGGCAAGTACGCTTCTGCTGCCGGTGTGGCAAAAGGCGCGTATGTACTGGCCGATTCGCCGGATGGAAAACCCGATCTGATCCTCATGGCCACCGGAAGCGAAGTTTCTCTCTGCCTGTCCGCATATGAAACGCTGAGCGCTGAAGGACGCAAAGTGCGCGTCGTCAGTATGCCTTCATGGGAAATCTTTGAAAAACAATCGGAAGAGTATCGTGAGAGCGTGCTGCCGCAAGGTGTATCGGCGCGTATCTCGGTGGAACAGGCTGCAACTTTCGGATGGTCGCAATACGTTGGCCATGCGGGAAAAAGTCTCGGCATGAGAAGTTTTGGCGCTTCTGCTCCGCTCAAAGAATTGCAGAAGAGGTTCGGCTTCACAGCGGATGCCGTGGTAGCCGCAGCCCGCGAAATGTTGGGGAAAAGCAGCCGCTAGTTCTTGGCTCTTAGCCTTTAGCCGTTGCAATCGGTCGGCGGCGGCTTTTGGCTAAAGGCTAAGGGCTAATGGCTAAGAGCTATTTCATGAAAATCACCATCGGTTCTGATCATGCCGGCTTTGCATTGAAGAAGGTGCTTATTGAGCATCTTCAAAAAAACGGCCATCAACTGCTCGATGTCGGCACTGACAGCACCGCGCCAGTGGATTATCCTGATTACGCAGAGGCAGTCGGCCTGAGCGTGCTTCAGGGCAAATCAGAACGCGGCATCCTGATTTGCGGCAGCGGCGTGGGTGCGTCGGTCGCCGCAAATAAGATTCCCGGTGTTCGCGCCGGGCTTTGCCATGATGGATATTCCGCGCATCAGGGCGTCGAGCATGACGACATGAACGTCCTGGTCTTAGGATCGCGTGTCATTGGTCCTGAACTGGCCAAGGATTTATGCATCACATTTATTAACGCCCGTTTTACTGGTGAGGAGCGGCATCGCCGCCGTTTGGAAAAGATTCACTCGATTGAGCAGTGCTACTCGCTCCGCTCGGTCGCCAAGGAGAAGATTTCATGAACCCCGTTACTACCCCCGAGAAAACCCAGACCACCGGCACGCAAAACGCGCTGCTCGGCCTGCAGAAATATGGTCAATCCGTCTGGCTGGACTACATCCGCCGCAACATTATTCTCAACGGCGACTTGCAGAAGTTGATCGATCAGGACGGCCTGCGCGGCATCACCTCCAATCCTTCAATCTTTGAAAAAGCCATCGGCGGCAGCAATGACTACACTGATCTTCTTACCCAGCTTGGCAAGCAGGGACTGCCCACGGGTGAGATTTACGAACGCATCGTCGTGCGTGACATTCAAGACTCTGCCGACAAGCTCCTGCCCGTTTACAAGTCCACCAACCGCCGTGACGGCTATGTGAGCCTTGAGGTTTCGCCCACGCTGGCCCGGGACACGCAAGGCACCATTGAAGAGGCGCGCCGCCTATGGAAGGCCGTCAATCGCTCCAATATCATGATTAAAGTCCCCGGCACGCTTGAAGGCGTAGAGCCGGTGCGCCAGCTTACCAGTGAAGGCCTGAATATCAATATCACTCTGCTCTTTGCCCTGGAAGCTTATATCGCCGTGGCTGAGGCCTACCTCGACGGTCTGGAAGCCGCGCTCAAAGCGGGCAAGGACATCAGCGGCATCGCCAGCGTAGCCAGCTTCTTTGTCAGCCGCATCGATACTCTGGTGGACTCCACCATTGACGACCATCTGAAAACCGCTACGGGAGACGATGCACAGCTCCTCGACTCGTTGCGCGGCAAAGTTGCTATCGCCAATGCCAAGCAGGCTTACCGCTATTACCAAAAGATGATCGAGAGCCAGCGCTGGAAAGCTCTGGCTGCTAAAGGCGCACAAAGCCAACGCCTGCTCTGGGCCAGCACCAGCACCAAAAATCCAAAATATCGCGATGTGCTCTACATTGAAGAGCTGATCGGTCCAGACACGGTGAACACCATCCCGCCGGCCACCATGGACGCCTTCCGCGATCACGGCGTCTTACGGCGTACGCTGGATAACGACCTCGCCGCTGCGGACAAGACTATGTCCGACCTGGAAAAGGCAGGGATCTCCATGAAGCAAGTCACCCGCAAGCTTCTTGAAGACGCCATCAAGCTCTTTGATGACGCCTTTACTCAACTCCACCAGGTTGTGGATCAAAAGAGAGCCCGGCCGTGAGCACAAAAACAAGTGTCCAGTTACCCCGCTGGGAATTCTCTGCGCCGCATACGCAGGCAGTGCAGTCCACGCTGAAAGACTGGCAGACAAACAACAAGATGGCGCGGCTTTGGCGCGGCGATCCTTCGCTCTGGACGGGCGACGATGAAGATAAATGGATCGGCTGGCTGCCGATTGTCGAAGATCAGCTTGCGCATTTGCAGCAGTTGAATGACGCGGCAACAGACGCAGCTAAAGCAGGCTTCTCCCACGCTTTGCTGCTGGGCATGGGCGGCTCAAGTCTGTGTCCTGAAGTATTGAAGATCACCTACGGCAAGCAGCCGGGACATCCGGAGTTGCATGTTCTGGATTCAACCGATCCGGCGCAGATCAAGTCTATTGAGAGCCAGGTGGATCTGGCAAAGACTCTATGCATTGTCGCCAGCAAGTCCGGCAGCACTCTGGAACCAAATATCTTCAAGCAATATTTCTTTGACCGCATGCAGCAAACTGTCGGCAAGGATAAGGCCGGCGAACACTTCATCGCCGTCACAGATCCCGGCTCCAAAATGCAACAGGTGGCGGAGCGCGACCGTTTCCGCAAAATCTTTTTCGGCGTGTCCAGCATTGGCGGACGCTACTCTGCCCTCTCCAACTTTGGCATGGTTCCGGCCGCCATCATGGGGCTCGATCTCAGCAAATTTCTCCAGCGCACCAATGAAATGGTCCAGGCCTGCAAACCGGAAGTTCCAGCGGACCAGAATCCCGGCGCGGTTCTCGGCGCAATTCTGGGAACGCTGGGAAATCTTGGCAGAAATAAAGTCACCATCATTACGTCGCCGGGCATTCACGATCTGGGCGCCTGGCTGGAACAACTGATCGCTGAGAGTACCGGCAAGATCGGCAAAGGGCTTATCCCTGTGGATCGTGAGGCGCTGGGAGGGCCGGAGGTTTACGGCAGTGATCGTGTCTTTGTTCATTTGCGGCTTGCCGATGAGCCCGACATTGCGCAAAAGCAGAAACTTGACACTCTGAAGAGCGTGGGGCATCCAGTTGTCGAAATTGAATTGGCTGATACATACGACCTGGGGCAGGAATTCTTCCGCTGGGAAATTGCCACGGCGGTCGCGGGCTCCATCCTGAAAATAAATCCCTTCAACCAGCCTGACGTTGAAGCCAGCAAGATTGTCACGCGGCAATTGACAGAAGCTTATGAGAAAAGCGGCAAGCTGCCGGAAGAAGCGCCGCTGTTCGATGACGGCAACATCAAGCTGTTCACTGACGAGCGCAACGCCGCCAACCTGAACAGGCTTGCCGGAAGCGATCGCTCTCTCACTGGCTTTCTGCGGGCGCATCTCAGCCAGTTCAATCCCGGCGATTACATGGCCCTATTGGGATACATCGAAATGAATGGCGCGCACGAAGAATCATTGCAGGCCATGCGCCATGCCGTACGCGACCGTAAGCATGTAGCAACGTGCCTGGGCTTTGGCCCACGGTTCCTGCATTCCACCGGACAAGCCTACAAGGGCGGGCCGAATACCGGCGTGTTCTTGCAGATTACCTGCGACGATGCGAACGATCTTCCGGTGCCTGGGCAGAAATACACATTCGGAATCGTAAAAGCGGCGCAGGCACGAGGAGACTTTCAGGTGCTAGCCGATCGCAAAAGGCGTGCACTGCGTGTGCATCTGCCGAAGGATGTGGGGTCAGGGTTGGAGAGTTTAGGTCGAGCTATAGAAAGCGCTTTGAAACCCTAAAATCCCGAACCGAAGGTGAGGGATCGCTATTGTATTGATGCAACTTGAAAAGCCAGCAACGCCTTGTTTT
>Ga0207700_10000600_pt1 | contig 21061 bp, 7 predicted proteins | sample LARL82metaG_FD_184348 | JGI IMG/M metagenome (GOLD analysis project Ga0207700, IMG submission 184348) | Corn, switchgrass and miscanthus rhizosphere microbial communities from Kellogg Biological Station, Michigan, USA - LAR L8-2 metaG... | ecosystem: Host-associated > Plants > Roots >...
ATAAGCGAGGTGGTTCTCCACCTGCTCGTACACTTCCTTGCGTGCCCGCTCAAACTGAGGTTGGTCGAAGTAGCGATAGCGCACTTCCCGGGCCAGGTCCGTGAGCGCGGGGAAGAGCCCGTTGGTCATAGAGACCATCCGGTCGAGGAGCATCCGAAACGACTCCTCGGTCTGCGGTGATAGCTTCTGGACACGCCGTAGACGTCCTTCGAGAACGTCTAGAACGGGCGCGATTTGCTGCTCCACGCGTTGATGTGATTTGTAGATCCAGAGCAAGCTCTCTTCCAACTCTGGCGAGCGATCCAGCGTCTGCACCCCGTAGTGGGCCAGCGCGCGTCGAAGTGCGCTGACAAAGGCTGGGGGCAGTCCTTCACCGCGCGTCTCGAGCATGCGCAAGTAGGAAAACAGATAGGCTTCGGCGCTGGGCTCTTCACCGCTGGCCCGATGGTTTACCTCCGGCTCACGTTGGAACAGGGAAGATATATCCACAAAAATGCTGAGGATCTCATCTTCCCTCTGCCTTATTTCGTCGCTTTCCACGGGGCAACTCTGACTCCACTCGGGGAGCAGTCGCGCGGTGTTTTTCGTATCCACGTCAAATCCCAACATGAGCTGGCGAAGCTCATCCAGGCTCTGACGGCAGGTGGATTGGATGGCTCGTCCGTTTCCGTTCGAGTTATGCGACGCGCCAAAGACTACTCGCTCCGCCTCCGCAACGGTATCGCCATCGGCGACGGGGTCGATCTGCAGGAGTGGCGCTCCGGTGTCCACCTGCACGTTGGGTATGGTCATCACCTGCCGGACTTTTCCGGCAAATGGGGCTACCACCGGCATCTCCATTTTCATCGCCTCAAGCACAGCTAGACGGTCGCCAACCGCAACCGTGTCGCCCGGCTTGACGACAATGGACACCACTACGGCCGGCGCTGGTGCGTGCACCACGCCCCCGTCATCTCGATCAATCCTGTGCGAAACACCGTCCACCTCGATCCGGTAACTTAGTCCGTTGACGACGGACACGATGCGAAAACGCCGCCCGAAGACGGTGAGCCAACTTTCGAACTGACCCAGGCGGTCGGTCTGGGCGTCGAAGCGTGCTCCATTCACCTCCACGCGGTACCGCTGGGGGCCCAGGCGATACGTCTTAGGCGAGTAGCAATAGCCTCGATAGCGTAGTTCCGCGGTCCGGCCTACTTCACTCCGAACCTGCGGCCGTCCCCGCACCGCCGATGCATAAAACTGCGCCTGCTCCACCGCCAACTGGGCATCGTATGCCTCGATCGCGGCTTGAACCAGAGCCACATCGGCGTAATGCCTGGCGAGATGCTTGCCGGTGGACGCCAAGTGATCCAGCCACCCATTATGAAATTCTCCACATTGCACCTCGGGGCGGTTCAGCAATTCCAGCAGAAACGCTTTATTACTGATTCCACCCTTGATGACGACAACGCTCTCGCGCAGCGCCCGCTGCAGGCGGGAAAGCGCTTCTTTTCGATTCCGGCCGTAGGCGATGATCTTGGCGATCATGGAGTCGAACTCTGCGGAAACGGAATCGCCTTCGGCCACACCAGTGTCGACACGCACCCCAAGCCTTGGCAGAATTCTGAAGCGCTCAATAACGCCCGGCGCCGGAGCAAAACCGTTGTCCGGGTCTTCCGCGTTGAGCCGCACCTCAATGGCATGGCCGGTGGTGCACGGTGGTTCGCCCTCCAGATGACCCCCGCGTGCGACGTGAATCTGAAGCTTAACGAGGTCGAGCCCGGTCGTGCATTCGGTCACCGGATGTTCGACCTGTAGGCGGGTGTTCATCTCCAGGAACGAGAACTTCTGACTTTCTGGTTGGTACAGGAATTCCACGGTGCCCGCGTTGCAGTAGCCTGCGGCCTGGCTCAGGCGCACCGCCGCGTCGCACAGCGCCCGATCTTGCTCCGGAGAAAGCGCCGGTGAGGGTGCTTCTTCGAGGATTTTCTGGTGGCGTCGCTGGATGGTGCAGTCGCGCACGCCCGCGGCCCACGTCGTCCCGTAGTGGTCCGCAATAATTTGGACTTCGACGTGACGCGCGCGTTGCACCTGTTGCTCCATGAAAACGGTTGGATCCCCGAAGGCCTTGAATGCCTCGGCCCGGGCGCTGGCAAACGCTTGCGGGAGTTGGTCTGCCGAACGCACCAGACGAATCCCGTGACCGCCGCCTCCCGCGGTGGCTTTAATAAGCAGCGGATAACCCAGACGCTCGGCATGAGCCCAGGCGTCATTGAGTATTTCCACCGGGCCATGACTCCAGGGCGTCACCGGAACCTGCACCTGCTCGGCCAATCGTTTCGAGGCAATCTTGTCACCCACACGCCGCATCACATCACCATCCGGGCCGATGAACACGATACCCAGCTCCCGGCAAAGGTCGGCGAAGGCGGCGTGCTCGGCCACGAAGCCCCATCCCACCCAGACCGCGTCCGCGCGTGCGGTCGCCAGCGCGCGTTCGAGCCGACCATAGTCGACGTAACTGCTCTTGGCCTGCTGCGTGTTTTGGTCGAGGACCTGAGCGGGGCCGAGACACACTGCCTCGTCCGCCTCACGCACAAACATGCTATGACGGTCAGGCTCGGTAAAAAGGGCGATCGTGCATAACGATGTGCCGTGCTCTTGATTGAAATCGCGGACAGCATGGATGAAACGCATGGCAGCTTCACCGCGATTCACAATGGCTACGCGTTGAAATTCGTGCTTCATAAGTCCCCCGATCAACCGATCGTCAGGACAATCAGTTATGTTCGTCACGCGGCGACGGCGTCCAGTGACATCGCAGCCTGTAGTGCCTTCAACCGCTCGGCATTCACTGCGTTGGGAACCGCTACCGTGCGGTACCCGCTAAGCTGCAGGTAGCAGTTTCCTTTCGTATCCACAACCTCCGCATCGAAGGTGCCGCGGCCAGGGTCGGAAGTGACCACGGCGTACAAACGGGTGCCGGTCGAATCCGGGGGCGCTAGTAACAATGATGAAACGCGATCAATGTGCTGCGGCAGTCCCATACGGCGTTGCGTGCCCATCTCCCAGATTCCGGCAGTTTGGAAGCAAAGCTCAATCAAACGCGGCGCCATAAGTGTCGGTAGCTCAGACGGGAGATGGTTTGCAGGCAAACCTTTCGCTAGCAGCCCGACAATGCGGTGACCGTCCCACCACGCCCGCTCGACAACCTGGTATGCGGGTCCGTGGAAGTAGAGGCGATAGATGTCGGCAGCTTCGATGATGCGCGCATCCGTCAAGCTCAATGCCCGCACCGTTACCGCCTTGGGCGTCTGTTTTGTTAGCCGCACCCGGGCGGTGAAGTGCGTTGTCACTTGCGGTTCGGCCTGGTTAGGAAGTGACCGTTGGCCCATCAAGTGACAGTCTGCCAGCAAGGTGTCGCGCTCCGGATGGATGACTGCCTCGACCGTCACCGTGCGCGATTTCTTCCGATAGAACTTGAACGGCACCAAAAAGTTCACGTCTTCGATTGCTTCGACGTGCCAGTCGGGAAGCGGGCACAGCGCAGCTTCGGCAAACGCCTCGATGCCCATGACTCCAGGCAACACAGGGGTGCCGTTAATTTGATGGTCGTGCAGAAACGGCTGAATCGCCGGGTCCAGTGTGGTCTCGATTTTGAGACCACTCTGCAAGCCCACGCCTACTAGCTTGCCGAGCATTGGTCCTGCTCCGGAACGCGTCAGGATATCTGTTGCTGATGTATCCAGTCCCCCTGTGGCATCCCACTCGTTCAGCAGAACACCAAGACGTTGGCCGACAACAATTTCACCACGCGTCCCTCCCGCAGTGAGTTCGCGGCGAATCAAAGGAATCCCCGCCTCTGGCGGCAGCATATCGATGCCTGCCAGTTCCATCATCTTAGGGATGGAACCGCGTGTGGCCATGCCAATACCGCCCCATGCCGACCAATCGATGACGATCCCGCGCGTGGCTGGCCGAGTGGTGCGGAAGCTGGAAGTGATCTTGCACAACAGGTCGTTGGCCGAACTGTAATCCGTTTGTCCGGCATTGCCAAAGCGCCCTGCAATCGAACTGAAGGCCACCATTGCCCCGAGAGGCATGTCGCCAATGGAATGCAGAAGATTGAACCAGCCGTCGCTCTTGACGTCGAAGACCAGATCGAATTCGCGTGCATCCTTGTCCGGCAGAAAGTGGCTGCGCTCCGTGCCGGCGGCGTGCAGGAGCACATCGATCCGCCTACTGCGCTCGCGCACTTGCTTGATCACCTTGGCCACACCGTCAGCATCGGTGAGATTGACACTGAAATAATGTGCCGTGCCGCCTGCAGCTTGCACGGCTTCGATGGCGTTGCGGGCTGCTTGCGCTCGCTCCAGCGCTGCCAGGTCTTTTTCAACCAGGGCTGGTGTGGCGCGCTCGCCGCGCGCTTGGATGCGTGCGAACAGATCACGCTTGAGGCCGTCCTTGTCGTTCACGAAGCGCTTGAGATCGGGATTCTCCCGATCAGGCTCGGGTACCAGATCGAGCAGGTAGAACGTGCCTCCCGAGGCTGTCGCCAAGTCGGCGGTGATAGCCGATACGATGCTTCCGGCCGCGCCGGTGACGAGAAAGACGGTGTTGCGGTCTAAGGTCAGACCGGGCGTGCCATCGGTCGCGGGCTGCTCTTGTAGACCAAGCGTCCAGCGCTGCCCTACCTTGTAGCCGATTTCGATTGCGCCTGGATCGCGCAGAGTTTCCTCAATCAGGATGTCGGCGACCTCGGACGGCTTTCGTTCCCCTTCAAAGTCGACCGCCTTGACCAGAGCGTCGATCCGCTCGCGTTTATAGGTTTTGGTGAAGCCCACAACCGCGCCGCCTAAAGGAGCTGTCGCACCGGCCAGATCGTAGCCGTGCTGTCCACCCAGCCGCGTCGCAGAGACGAGGAACGTGCCCGGCGCCGCGACTTGCTCGTACAGAATGCGCATGGTGGCATACAGCGACTTGATCCGTAGTCGCTGGGCTTCATGCCAACTGGCGAGGTCCATATCCCTGATGTCGCCCTCGTTGTCGAGCGCGGGCAGCCAGTACACTCCGTGAACCGAACCCGCGGCCAGCCAGCTCTTGAGACGGTCGGCCAGTTGGTCCGCATCCAGCGTGCCGTCGATCTGCAGAACTTCGACACCCGAGGTCTGAAGGCGCTGCGTCAGCGCAGCAGCCACACCGGATTTGTCCGGCATGATGACTACACGATGGCCAAAAGACAGCGTCACACCAGTTGACTTACAAATGGTGAGCGGCGGGCGCAAGGTGGGAACAGGTACGCGACGCGGGATACGATTGACGGCATCGAAGCTGGCGGGGACCGGACGCGCAGCTGCAATCGGCTTTGAACCTGAAGATTTTGTTGGTGCAGATGCGGTTTTCTCTTGCAGGGTGGAAGCTTTTGCAGCTTTAGTCACACCGGGCTGTCTGTCGTGAGCGAACTTGATCACATGGGCCAGGGTCGGGAATTCGCGTAGCTTGAGATTCTCATCGCGCGGAATGTTGTACGCGCTTCGTACCGCCGCGAACATCTCCGCTTGTTTGACGGTGTCGATGCCAAGATCTGCTTCCAGATCGAGATCCAGGTCCAACATGTCTCTGGGATAGCCCGACTTCTCGGCCACGATCTCGAGCACCTTTTCTTTAATGGCATCGTCCGTGGCCGCAGGGGCCGCGACCGGGGGTGGCGTAGGTGTCGCCGTTGGCGTAGCAGATGACGGAGCCACTGAAGCCGCTGGTACCGTGCCAGCCAAGTCGGGGCGCTTCTCAAAGACGAACCGGATGACGTGGGCCAATGTCGGGTAATCGCGCAGCTTGCGGTTCTCGTCACGCGGGATGCTGTAGATCTCGCGGATGGCCGCGAACATTTCTGCCTGTTTGACGGTGTCGACCCCGAGATCTGCTTCGAGATCGAGATCCAAATCCAGCATGTCTTTCGGGTAGCCTGTCTTCTCTACCACTAGTGCGAGAACGCGTTCCCTGACGGAATCGCCAGCGATGGCTTTCGCAGATGTCGTAGGAAGGGACGGTTTCTCAACCACTACCGTGATTATTGGCGTTGTGACTTCTTCCTTCGCTACCGACGGGCTCGCGGTGGCCAGGTCGGGACGTTTGTCATACACGAAGCGGATCACGTGAGCTAACGTGGGATAGTCGCGCAGTTTGCGGTTCTCGTCACGCGGGATGCTGTAGATCTCGCGAATTGCCGCGAACATCTCGGCTTGTTTGACGGTGTCGACGCCGAGGTCCGCTTCGAGGTCAAGATCCAAGTCCAGCATATCCTTGGGATAACCAGTCTTCTCTACCACCAGCGCGAGAACGCGTTCCTTGACGGAATCGCCAGCGATGGCTTGCGCAGATGTTGCAGAGAGTGCCGGTTTCTCAATCACTACAGTGGTTATTGGCGTTGTGAGTTTGACTTCTTCCTTCGCTACCGACGGGCTCGCGGTGGCCAGGTCGGGACGTTTGTCATACACGAAGCGGATCACGTGAGCTAACGTGGGATAGTCGCGCAGTTTGCGGTTCTCGTCCCGCGCAATGTTGTAAGCCTCGCGAATCGTGGCAAAAACCTCTGCTTGCTTGACTGTGTCGACGCCCAGATCCGCTTCGAGATCGAGATCCAAATCGAGCATGTCAACCGGATAGCCGGTTTTCTCGGCTACCAGAGCCAATACTCTCTCTTTCACCGGGTCGCCCTTCCCTGCCGACTTTGGTGCCGCGACAGGAGCAATTGCAGCAACGGGAATTTCTACCTTCTGTTCGGCCACCTTGCTCAGCACCGGCTTTGGCACCGGCTTCGCATCGGAGGCTGGCGCCATTGGCAGCGATGGTTTGACGGTCGCTGTTGGCGCCGGCGCTGGGCGGGACGCTTGAGCACCTTCCACGATCCGCGCTGCCGACGCTTGATCGCGCACCCGCAGCGTACGGTGGACTACTTCCAGATCGGCAACCGGACGGCCCGCGATCCCACGGAGCCATGCACTCCAGACATTCGCATCGGCAATGCGGTAGGCATAGCCCAAAGCATTCGGGCTGCGACGGATTCCATCTTTCGTCTTTACCCAATGCAGCAGCATCATGCTGATCTGCGAACCGAATCCCGCTCCCAGGTGTATGGCATACTCGACGGGATAAGCACCGCCTTTCGACAGGTTCAACTGTCCGAGTTCGGGATCAACTTCCTTAAAGTTGGCGACCGGGGGCACGCAGCCGGTTTCCAACGCCTTGATGGCAACGACATCTTCAATGCCGGTGCCCATTGCGTGACCGGTAAAGCCCTTGGTGTTAGCGATCACGATGCGATCCGCGACGTCGCCGAAAACCCCACGCAGCGCATGGATTTCGGCGGAGGCACTGCCGCCGCGCGCCGGCGTATAGGTTTCATGGGAAACGAAAACTGTGTGTGACGCTATCTGGTGACGCGAAATGCCGCTTGCCGCTTCGGCTTTGGCCACGAGGGACTCCATCACCTTGCCGATGTGCTGGACATCGAGACGAGTACCGTGGAAAGCGCTATTGCCGGTGACGGTAGACAACACCTCGCAGATAGGCTGTATGCCTCGTTCCCGCGCGGCCTTAGCGCTCTCGACTACCAGAGCCGCGGCGCCCATTCCAATAATCATGCCGTGCCGCCGGCGGTCGAAGGGGATGGCGGCATCTGCGACCACCTCGTCGGTGGCTGCCGCTCCCGTGGCCAGGAAGCCAGGGCCCATCCACTCGATCAGATGATCGGAGGTGACGTCGTCGGCCGAGATGACAATCACGCGACTGCAGCGCCCGGCGTGGATCCAGTCCTCCGCCAGCGCCACGCCCTGTGTGGTGCTCGCGCAGGCTGAGTTGATTTGGGTGTTGGGACCGCGGGCGCCGATGAATTCGGCGAATTGCGAATGTCCCATGGACAAGACTCGGAGCAGGAAGCGCCGGTTGAAGACGTACGGTTCTTTATTGATGGCGGCACGAATCTCGTCGATGCGCCGGTTGAGTTCCTGCACCAGAGTGGACTGACCATTCGACTCAACCGCACGGGTCAGCAGGCTTTCAAGCGTCGCCAACCGCTCACGGCGTTCGTGGTCCGCATAATAGCGAGCCATCTCATCCGCAAACGCGTCTAACCCAGGGAATGCGGAGGCAAAAATCACGCCGGTCTCGTCACGCAAGGCCTCGGGCAATCCCCAGCGCTCCGGCAATAGCGTGCCTTTGCTTGTGGTCTTGTAACGCATGACCAGCGGGATGCCGGCGTCGCGCAATGCGTCGATGCCCGCGGCAATCGCCAGTTGGGTAACACGGTCGAGGGCTCCCACGCGTTCGGAGGACATTCCGAATTCCTCTTCCAGATTAAAAGCACCTGAGCGACCCGCCAGCTTTATGACGTCCGCGACGTCGCTGATGGTCTCAAACCTCGGCTCTCCGTTCTCGCTCTTCACCAGGCGCGTGATGTGTTTGTCGAGCATGGCGCGCCGGAAACGTGCCGGGATCAAATCGATAAACTGATCGCCCCGCAGAATGCGGCCGATATTGCTATCGTCGAAAATGTGTTCGGTTCCGGGCAGGCCTAGCGCCGCTCCTGTAATGACCACAGGGACGCGGGTGGAGACGCCCTTTTGGCCAGAATAGATCTCGTAGCCGCGATCGAGAATATCGGCAAAAAAACGGCCGAGTTCGTTGTAGCGATCGCCATTCGGCGCGGCGACTGGCGTGGAGGAGCCTGTCGCGGTAGACCCGTTTGTCGCGTGTGCCGTCCCAGCGATTGCCTCAGATGTTTCCGCCGGCGCGACAGCTGTAGCGGCCCTTACCGAGGGCTCGCGTAAGACTTCCGCGATTCCGCGGCCCAGTCCCGCGGCATAAAGACCGCACAGCGCCTGGTTGAATGCGACGATATCGCCGACCTTCGGGTGATTGGTAAACAACGAAACCACATCGCCGTGACCGCCGAGCACATCCTCGGCAAATCCCTGCAACGCCTTTTTCGGTCCAACTTCGACAAACATGCGAGCGCCGCCATCGTACAGTGTGCGCAGGCCTTTAATAAACTGCACAGGAGACGCTACCTGCTGCGTCAGGATGTCGAGCATCTTGGGCACAACGTCAGGCCCCGTGGGATAAAACTCGCCGTTGGTGTTCGCGACAATTGGCAAACGTGGCGATTGGAGATGCAGCCGCTCCAGAACTTGCCGCAACGGTTTGCTGGCTCCGGCCACGATCGTTGTGTGGAAGGCGTGGCTGACAGGTAACGCAGCCACGTCATAGCCAGCTTTTTGGAAGGCTTCCATGGCCTGCTCGACTGGCTTGCTCGCGCCGCCCACAACCGCCTGATGGCTGCTGTTGAAGTTGGCGATCACGACGTAGCCATTAATCGTCTTCAGGATGCGCTCGACCTCTTCGAGCGGAGCAAACACTGCGGCCATGCGGCCGTTGTCGTCCATTGCCACTTGGGTCATTCCGCGGCCGCGAGCGCTGACCGCTTCTAGAGAGTCGGTAAAGGGCAGGCCACCTGCCGCAACCAACGCTCCGTATTCGCCCAAGCTGTGTCCCATCGTGAAGTCAGGTTCGATGCCGTAAGCGGCCAGAAGCCGGGTCAACGCGAGGTCGATCGCGAGCACGGCTGGCTGAGTGATCTCGGTTTGGCGCAGGTCCTCTTCGGCCTTGGCGACCGCGTCGGCGTCGGCCTGGTCAACGAAGATGAATTTGCTGAGCGGCTTGCCGAGCAAGGGCGTCATTATGCGATCGGCTTCGGCAAAGGTTTCGTCCACAATCGGCTCCGTCGCTCGGAGCAACTTGAGCATGTTCGCGTACTGCGAGCCTTGACCGGTATATAAGAATGCCACCTTAGGAGCGGGACCGTGACCGCGAAAGATGCCTTGGGCACGCAGGGCTTTCCAGATCGCCGGCTGATTGGCTGATAGCGCTTTGAGTGCATTGCCCGCTTTGTCCGCTAGTTCGCTGGCATTGGCGTAGTCGATGGCCACGCGCTCGGGCGCGCGCAGGTCGGATTCAGCCGGGGCTGATCGCGGCGGTGCCTTACCCGCTTTGGCATCTTTCTCCACCGCGCGCAAACGCTCGACGAGCGCAGCTTCAGTAACGGCGCCGACTACCAGTGCTCCACGCAACGGAGCTTTATAAGGTGCAGCATTAGAAGTGTGGGAAACATCTTGGGTATTCATAATCGACTCTTTCACTGTCGTCGGTGGCTCATTGACCGCCACTGACCGCTTGCCGTTTCCGTTCAGCCTGCCGGGAATGTATTCTTCGAGTACGGCGTGGAAATTGGTGCCGCCAAAACCAAAAGCGCTCAGACCAGCCCGCCGCACACCATCTGCTGGCGTCGTCCATGGTTGCAGTTCGGTATTGACGTAGAGCGGAGAGTGGGCAAAATCGATGTCAGGATTGCGATGCTCGCAGTGCACGCTGGGAGGCAGAACCTTGTCCCGAAGTGCCAGGGCGGCTTTCAGCAAGCCGGCAGCGCCGGCCGCTCCTTTGAGGTGCCCAAAGTTCGATTTGACCGAACCCAGCGCGACTGATCCGGAAGAGAGATGAAAACTGTTGAGCACCTCGATCATGCTTTGCACTTCCACGACGTCGCCCACGCTAGTGGACGTGCCGTGGCCTTCAATCAAGGTCGCCGTAGCGGGAGAGAACCCGGCATTCTGCCAGGCGCGCTCGATGGCCAATTTTTGGCCGGCTGGGTTGGGCGCGGTGATGCCCTTTCCCCTGCCGTCGCTCGCTCCGGCTATGCCGCGCAGCACGGCGTAGATCTTGTCTCCATCCCGCTCGGCATCGGCCAGACGCTTGAGTAGAAAGATCGCCGCGCCTTCGCCCATGACGAAGCCGTCGGCCCCTTCGGCGTAGGGACGAGTGCCAGTCGCCGAGAGCGCACCGATCTTGCAGAACTTGACGTAGGTCGAGACGCCCATGTTGCGGTCGATGCCGCCCGTGACCGCAATGTCAAAATCGTTCGCCACCAACCCTCCGGCTGCCGCACTAATGGCCGCCATCGCCGATGCGCACGCAGCATCCACAACGTAATTGGGACCGTGGAAGTTGAAAATGTTCGCAATGCGGCCGGCAATGCAGTTGGCCAATTCGCCGGGCATGGTGTCTTCCGTAACGTCCTGAACACGCTTGGCCATCCGGTCGTGCAATTCCCGAGTAACGTCGCGGCGCAGCGCTTCCGGCAGACCGGCGAAGCTGACACTCTCGGCTAATTCATGGGCATATTCGGGAAAGTACAGGCGCAAGGCGGTGAAATAATGTTTTTCCCCCGCCATGGCATTGCCGAGGATCACCGCCGTGCGGTCGGTATTCAGCGGCCGCTTGGGGAAGCCGTAGTCTTCTAATGCTTCGCGGGTGCAGGCGATCGCCCATTTTTGCGACTCATCCATGGCAGCGATTACGCGCGGCGGGACACCTAGGCGCCACTTGATCGGGTCCCACACGTAGTTGCGGACCCAGCCGCCGATTGTCGAGTAAGTCTTATCCGGTGCAGTATGGTCGGGATCGTAGTAGAGCGCTGGATCCCAGCGGTCACGGTCAACCTCAGTGATGCTGTAGCGACCATTTTTCACATTGTCCCAGAAGGCTGGTACGTTGGCGGCATCGGGCAGAATTGCTCCTGCCCCCACAATGGCGATGGCGCGAGAGGATGTGTCTTCCATGGCGATACTCCTATAACGGTCGATCGTAAAAACCTACGCCACCGCTTGCATGCGCTTGGTCTCGCGGCCGTACAGTACGTCTGCGATGTAATCCAGATCCGCAATGAGGCTCGCCTGCACGCGGTGAATGGCGGGCAATCCCAAACTCGTTTCAAACCCGCCGATCTCGGCAGCACTGATACCTCCGGCTCCGACGACCCATCGCAAACCTTCCTCGGCCACCTTTAGCGCGGCATCGCGGGCAAAGACTCGGCTGATCGCCGCCAGCGCCGTCGAGTCGAAACGCCGGTTAGCTTTTTCGTTTAGCTTGCCGTCAGCCAAAAGCGCGGCGCGACGGGACAAACTCCCCGCACACTCGGCATAAGCAATCAACTCGCCCAAGCGCAGGAGGATATGTTGAAAGCGCGTCAGACGTGCCACCCGCGCTTTTTCCATGACCTCGGCCAGTGCGTGCAAAGCCAGCGCTGCAGTATCAGCGCCCACGTTTGGATGACGGGCGTGCAACGCTTCGAATTCTCGCGCTCGCTCGTGATAGTGCTGCCCGCGCGTCTTGAGGTGAGACTGCCAGCGGTCGCGGCTGATGGTCATCTCCATGATCTCCGATGTGCCTTCGTAGATCGTGGTGATGCGAACATCGCGACTGATCTTCTCCACCATATATTCGTGCGTGTAACCATAGCCACCTAGTGCCTGGATGCTGGCCTCGGCGGCTGCATTCCCGGCCTCGGTCGCCATGTACTTCGCGATTGCGCCTTCGGTGTTTAGGCTTCCTTCGACCCCGGCATCGATGCGCTCCGCAGTTTCTTCGATGTAGGATCGGGCTGCTTCCAGTCGCGCCACATTGGGTACGATCAGCTTGTGCGTGTATCCCTGCTTTTCTGAGAGTGGCGCTCCAGCTTGAATGCGCTTCGTGGAATAAGGAATGGCGCGGTCGAGTGCGGCCCAGCCACCCCCAAGGCCAAACGCTGCGACCATGAGGCGCGTATAGCCGAACACTGCCTGCGCCTGATTTAATCCCTGGCCTTCGATGCCTCCGAGCAGTCGGTCGGCATCGACATAAACGTTGTCTAACGCTAGAGCTGCAGTGTTGCTGAGGCGGATACCATGCTTGTCTTCCGGCTCGTCGTGGGTGAAACCCTTTGCGCCTTTTTCCACAACGAACCAGCTCGGACCGTTGGGCGTGCTAGCCAGGATCGTATAGGCATCAGCGATTCCGCCGTTGCTGATCCACTGCTTGTTGCCGGTAATTTTGTAGCCGACGACGCGGCCATTTTCGATGACCGGGTCCGCCATGGTGCGAAGAGACCCCAAGTCGCTGCCGGCTTCCGGCTCTGTGGCGCCGTAGGCGAACAACAATCCCTCTTCCGCGATGCGCGTCAGCCAAAGCTTCTTCTGCTCCGGAGTGGCGCCGACCGTGATGGGATCACTGCCCAGGAACGTGGCCAGCACGGCCGTGGCCACGCCCAAATCGATGCGTGCCATCTCTTCACAGACGCAATACACATCGAACGTACCGCCGCCCATACCCCCGAACTCTTCGGGGATGAACAGGAGTTGAATACCCAGCTTGTCCGGGCTGCACATATGACGGACGATCTCCAGTGGACATTCGTCGCGCTCATCGAGTTCCCGGAGTACTTCGTCGGGCAGACGTTTCTTGGCGAAGTCTTTAAGTGACTTCAAACTTAGTTTTAGTGTTTTGCTTGTGATCATGAGTGATTCCTCACTTTGCTGCGACGCTTCGCATTTCATGAACTTTATTGGTTAATTCCGGCAAGAACTCCAGAATGTCATCGACAATGCCAACATTTGCCACCTGAAATATCGGAGCCTTGGGGTTCTTGTTAATGGCGATCAGGAACGGATTACCTTTAATGCCAGCCAGATGCTGGAAAGCGCCACTGATACCGCATGCCAGATAGACCTTGGGCTTAACGGTTTTTCCCGAAGAGCCCACCTGACGTGATTTCTCCATCCACTTGGCGTCGACAACCGGTCTCGAGCAGCTCACCGCTGCGCCTAGGGCGTCAGCCAGTTCCTGCGCGATGGCAACATTCTCTTTTTCCTGGATACCCCGGCCGATGGAAACCAGAATGTTGTGCTTAGTGATATCGACATCACCCGCTTCGGCGACGACCGTCTCCAGATAGCGCCGTCCCGCTGTGAGTGCGCCGACATCACGGGACTTGTCGACCACTGTTCCGCTAATGGGAGCGCCTTCTTGCGGTTTGAATGCACCCGGACGTATCGTGACCACGGCACCCGATGAAATGTCACACCGAACGTGAGCGCTCACCTGGCCCCCGAATTCCTGGCGGACTACTTTGAGGCCGGACCCTTCAATTCCGGCGATGTCCAACACGTCGGAGACGAAAGGTGAATTCAGCTTGATGGAAAGACCCGGCGCCAGATCGATTCCGAAGTGCTCATGGGCGACTAACACGATGCTGTTGCTCGGCAGCACCTTGACCAGCACTTTCCGGATCAGTTCAGCGTTGGGGTAGGCAAGAGCTTCGTTAGCGATTTTCCACGTCTCAGCGTAGGAACCGTGAAGGGCTTTGCAGGCGGTATCAAGGTCCGCTCCCCAACCGGTGAGAATGGCAGTCAGCGACGCAGCGGAATCTATCTTTCGCGCAGCAGCCGCCAGTTCGAACGCGGAATCGTCGACCGCGCCACCTTTGTGCAAGATGTAAGCGAAGATGCAAGCCATTATTTCAGCCCTCCTTTGGCTGCCACTAACTCCAGAACTTTGTCGATGTTCTCTGCCCTGCTACCGTGCAGAATTTCGGCTCCCTTGCCCAGTGCGGGGATGAAGTAGTCCACCCTTTTCACCTTCGCTGCAGCTTCCCCTACAGCACTTGGGTCAACCCCAAGGTCCGATGCGCCAAAGGTTGGGATGGGCAATGACGCCACTTGCCGGATACCCTTCATGCCGACGTAGCGTGGCTCATTGATGCCGGTCTGAATCGAGAGCACACAGGGCAGATCGATCTCGCTGATCTCTTTGTTGCCACCCTCAATTTCACGACTGACCTTCAGCTTCTTTCCGTCCTGGATTTCAATGGAATTGACGAGGGAAGCAAATGGGTAGTCGAGCAGCGCAGCCAGCATTCCACCGACCTGCGCGCCCCCGTCCTCGGCCTGGACCCCGGTCAGAATCAGGTCGTAGCTCCCCTTCTGGACGAAGGCTTTCAGGATGGAGGCGATGCCCCGGCCGTCCGATCCGCTGAAAGCTTCGTCTGTGATCAGCACGCCATGGTTTGCGCCCATGGCCATCTCCCGGCGTAAGATCTCCTCGTCATCTTCGCCACCAACCGTGGCGACCGTGACGTTTCCACCCACGCGAGCGACGATCTGAAGGGCCTCTTCGACCGCATAGTTGTCCGGTTCATTGATCGAGTAAACCAACTCGTCACGTTCGATGTTGTTTCCGGAACTGTTGAGCTCAATCTCATTTTCCGAAGTGTCAGGTGCTCTTCGGACGCAGACCAGAATCTCCATATTGACCTCCAGAATCTTTCACGTCACTTTCTGAATTTCGCGCACAATTTGTTGATCCACCAGTTCTGCCAGATCGATGGCAGTCATTTTTCCTTCCATGCCTGCGACCTTGATTGCATCTTCAATATTCACCATGCAAAACGGACAAGACGTTACAATGACATTGGCCCCAGCTTCGGCGGCCATCTGGACTCGCTTTACGCCCATACGCTGATCTTCTTTCGGCTCGTAGAACAGCATCAGGCCACCACCACCGCAACAGAACGAGCGGTCTCGAGACCGACTCATTTCGACTCTCTGTAAACCGGGGATCGCATCGAGCACATCTCGGGGGTCATCGTAAATCTGATTGTGCCGCCCCAGATAGCAGGGATCGTGGTAGGTGTAAACGTTGTTTCCGTTCTCCACTGGATTGAACTTGATTTTGCCAGACTTCACTTCAGTGGCGATCACCTGGCTGATGTGTTCCACCGGTGGCACACCCTTGTAGTCGTGTTTCAGCGCGTTATAGGCGTGCGGATCAGCGGTAACGATCCGCTGGACTCCAGACGCTTTGATTGCATCCACGTTGTGGTCTCGCAAGGCCATGAAAAGCGTCTCCTCGCCGAACCGCCGGACTTCGTGACCGCTATCTCTTTCGGCCGCTCCCAGAATTCCGAAGTTCTCTCCGACATGGTTGAGGATCTTCGCCGTTGCCCGACCAATCGATTGCATCCGGTCATCGTAGGAAGTGATGCTGTCAACAAAATACAGAGTGTCCGCGCCATTGTTCCCGTCCACGACTTTGACGTCGCAAATTTGCTGGAACTCCTTGGCCTTCGTCCAGTCAGCCTTCTTCTTCTCCATCTTGCCGTAGGGATTGCCGCGGCTCTCCAGCGCCTTCAGCGGCTTTTGCAGCGACTGGGGTACGTTCCCGTCATCAATCATGCCGCGACGGAGATCAACAATCTTGTCGATATATTCCACCAGCAACGGGCACTCTTCTTCGCAAGCGCCGCAGGTGGTGCAGGACCAGATTTCATCCGCGGAATAAATGCTGCCGATCAATGCCGTACCGTTGTTCGCGTGTCCCATAACCGGATAGTGCTGGAAGGTGTAATCTCTCGCTTTGGTAGTGATGAATCGTGGCGACAACGGCCTTCCCACAGCGTTGGCGGGGCAATTGTCCGAGCACCGCCCGCAGTCGGCGCAGGAATAGAAATCGAGCATCTGCTTCCAGGTGAAGTCTTCGAACGTCTTTACCCCAAAGGATTTCACCTGAGCCAGATGCTCATCGCTGACGCCCCACCTCACCGGCTTCAGAATCTCCCGGTCCAGCTTTGCGAAGTAGATGTTGAAGAGCGAGGTTTCCACGTGGAACTGGATTCCAAAGGGCCGATAGCAGAGCAGAAAGTAAAAGGTCACTTCATGGAGCAGATAAGCGCCGAAGTAGACCCTCCCGAGAGTGGGCAAGGAAGTTGAGGCGAGCGCAGCCTGCAAAATCCACGGCAGTGAAAATGCGGCCAACACTTCAAGAGGCTGGCCTGATTGCGACTGGGCGGCCTTAGCGGCGGCAAAGAGGCTGTCGGCGACCATCAGGATTGCGATCAGCGAGAGAAGGAAGATGGCGTCGGCGGTGTGAGCTTTGCCAAACTTTGCCGGCACCTCGTACCGCGCCGGTTTGAAGACCAGGCGGCGAATGATGGCCACCACCATGCAGAGGAAAACAACGCTGGCAGCGTAGTCGGTGATTATTTCGTAGATATGACCAGTTCTTCCGGATAAACCTGGCATCACAAAGTTCGCGGAGACACCGACAATCAGTACCGTAAAGGCGCGCATGGCAAGGAGAATAAAGCCGGCAAAAATAAGAATGTGCAGGCTCCCGGCGGTCTGGTAGCGCGGATGCTTCCACTGTCCGAGCCAGAATTTCAGAACCCGTCCCAGTCGTACCAATGGCTGGTCAAAACGCAAATCACGTTGGCCCCGAACGAGAGGTACCAGGCGCTTGGCCACAATATAGGCAAAACAGGCGATGCCCAAAACGTGAATGATCAGGAATAGGCTTCGCCCGGGAATCAACCAAGAGGTAACTTGCGTCGCTGATTGGATGCCTTCGAACATAATCCTCGACTCCTAGAAAGTTAACAGCGCTCCCTCCTACTACCCGTGCCCTGCCTACGGGACCAGGCGCGACGAGATCTTCCCCTCCTCTGTTCTCGGTCGTAGAGTTTGCGCGGATTCCACCGAAGGAGGACGGACCGTAAGCGGGCTGGATACACAAACGGGCGCCCTCGGCGCAGGCGCGGGTTTCGACATCACCTGGGTTTCCGTGCGAGCCTTCTTCAGGCGCGACGACTCTTTGCTCAGCAGTGTTACACCAGCCGCTTGTCGCAACTCCGTGAAACTCAATTTCAGAAATGTTTCCAAGCGCCGCAGATCGGGCGCGGCATGCACGTCTCCGCTGAATCCGAAATACATCGTGCCGTCGTAACTCAGGATGGCGCAGTTGACCGCCATCTCTCCGCCCACTGGCACATACGGATACCAGCGCAGCATCTTGTGGCCCAGTAGGTAGAGTGGGTACTGCGGCCCGGGCACATTGGTACACACCAGGTTGAAGGGCGTGAATGGCAGCTGGCTTACCATGGGCCCAGCGAGCGCCTGCATCACACTCGGGAACATGCCGATCAATCCACCCGTCAAGCTGACTAACTCCGCAGCATGTGAGCGCTTGAGAAACTCGGTTCTCTTATGCACTGCGGCCAGCAGTCTGCGCGGATTGAGGATGTCGAGAGGAACGGTGACGGGGACAATAGTGATACGGTTCCCCAAATCGCCCGGACTGTCACTACGACGCAAGTTGACTGGAACCATCATGCGGAGCATCCGGCCCTTGACGCGATCGCCATGCAGCTCCAAATATCGCCGGATGGTCGCCGTCACCAGCGCCAGGATCACGTCATTCACGCTGGCTCCGCAGATTTGCCGTATGGTTTTGACCTCCGCCAGCGGAACGTCGGCCCATGCGAACTTCTGTGGCCCGCGGTAGAGAACGTTGAACCGCAGCCGCTCAGTGAATGCGGTAATCTCCGGGAGGAGGCGGGAGAACTCGTCCGTGGCCAGGGTTCCGCCGTTCGCCACCATGTGCTCTGTCATGTCCAACAGGCCCGTCCAGCCGGAGAGAACTCGTTCGACGAAATCGGAAGAGGAATTCACCACGCCGTCCATCAACGACTTGATTGCGTCGGCTGGCGGAGGGACGCGGAGGCGAAGCTTCTTCTTAGGCAAAAGCGGTGCATCCGGTCTCGCATCCAGCAGCACACCCATGATGCCCACTCCGGCAATGCCATCTGCTAGGCAGTGGTGCAGGCGGAAAATGAGCCCGGTACGCTTGCCTTTCAACCCATGGACAAAGGTGATGTCCCACAGCGGATGCTGCCGGTCCATCACGTTGCTGAAAAGTTTTCCTGCCAGCGCCTTCAGCTCGGTGTCGGTGCCATGCTTGAGCGTCACATCCCGCACATGGTTACGGATATCAAAGTTGGGGTCGTATTCCCAGCTGGGAAGGCCAATATTGAGCGGCGGGGCTACCACCCGTTTCAGGTAGCGGGGCAGCAGCGGCAGCTTCGACTCGACAAACTGCAGGCCAGCTGCGAACGGGATCTCACCCTCCAGCACGCTGACGCTGGCCACGTTGAGCGGCATGCCTTCCCGCTCGAGGTGCAGGAAAACCGTGTCGCCCCAGGAAAGACGGTCACTTTGTTGATGGTTCTGCACGACAGCTCTCCTATTCAACCTCTGCCCATTGCGCATCTCAGTTCACGAAGGAAAACCGCGACACCAGCTTTACCAGCGTGAGCACTTTGTAAACGTCAACGTTGACGCCGTGCAACACGACCTTCACGCACTTGTTGTCAGCTTTGCCCGCGAACTCTTCCATCGCCCGGAGCACGCTCGAATCGATCCGGCGTATGGAAGAAAAATCCAAAACCACTTCATGCTCGGCGCTGTCCAACTTTTCCCCAGCCTGTTGCAACGCTTGGACGACGCGATCCCCATCAATCTTCAGCCACACGGCGATCATTGCCATACGCACTCCCATCCGCTACGCGGTTTGTTGCTGAGATGCCTTCGACACCTTTGCCGAGCCTCGCCCCGCATAAGCCTTCCAGAACAGCTCGGCCAATTCGGTCATCAGCGGCATACGAGGGTTCGACCGCCCGGACGGATCGTCAAAGGCAAGCTTGGTCAGTTCGGGCATCGCCCGCTCGAATTCTTCCTTCGAAATCCCCAGGTCGGCGATCGAACGAGGGAATCCCAATTGATCGAGTAACTGCTCTACAGCTGTTATCAGGTTCTTCACCTTTTCCTCGACCGTATGGCCGCCCAGACCCAGCAGGTCGGCGATGGTTGCGTACTTCTTGTGAGCAACATGCCCCTGCTGGAAAGGCGACGGCACAAACTTGGTGGGCACGGCCGCGTTATACGCAATGACATGCGGCAACATGAGCGCGTTGGCCCGGCCGTGCGCCACGCCGAAGCGGGCCCCGAAAGCGTGCGCCAGCGCGTGATTCACGCCCACCGCCGCATTGGAAAATGCCAACGCCGCAATGCAGGCGGCGTTGTGCATCATGCAGCGCGCCTCTTCATCGCGAGGGTTTTGATAAGCGATGGGCAGGTACTTGAACACCATTCGAATCGCCTGCATGGCGTTGGAGTCGGTATAGGCCGAGGCGTAAGTGGAAACTCCGGCTTCCAGCGCGTGGGTCAGGCAGTCGATGCCGGTATCGGCAGTAAGGCCTTTCGGCATGGACATGACGAACTGCGGATCGACGATAGCCACATCCGGGGTCAGCGAGTAGTCGGCGAGGGTCACCTTGCGGCCGCGCTCTTTGTCGGTCAGGACGGCGAACGGAGTGACTTCGCTCCCGGTTCCACTGGTCGTGGGTATGGCGATCAATCTTGCCCGGTTGATTTTCTCGGTCGGGTACCGGACTACGCGCTTGCGCAGATCCAGGAAAGGCGCGGCCAGTTCTGCCAAGTCAGCTTCCGGCGATTCGTACTTGAGTTTCATGATTTTGGCCGCGTCGATCACCGACCCGCCGCCCAACGCGATGATCTGGTCCGCTTTATAGAAATTGAGTGCCTCCACTCCTTGCATGACTACCTTAAGCTCGGGCTCCGCATCCGGAATAACCGAGACGTGAACGTGAGTTTCCGCCGGAATGTAGCGCCGGACAATGTCCACGTGGCCAAACTTCTCCAAAGCCGGGTTGGTAACAATGATGGTGCAGCGCGACGGGAAATCGCGCAGATTCTCCACCGCGTTCAGGTTGAAGTAAATCTGATTGGGAACCCGGAACCACATATGAGCTTGTGTCCTCCGAGCCACACGCTTGATGTTGAGGTAGTGATAGATATTGGTGTTGTCGGTGGTGCTGTTGCCGCCGCCGGTCCCGCATCCGAAGGAGAAGGTGGGCACTAGATCGTTGTAAACGGCGCCCAGCGCTCCGACGGACCCTGGCGAGTTCACAATGATCCGCCCCGCATTCATCACCTCACCGAACTTATGGATGACGTCATCGTTGCGCGAGAAAATGACCGCCGTATGCCCAAGGCCGCCGGCATGGTTCACATCCACGCAGACCTTGAGTGCCTCATCCGCGGATTTCGCTCGATAAACCGCGAGCACGGGGAACAGCTTCTCGACCGACAAGGGATGTTCACGCCCTACGCCTTGAATCGGCGCGATCAGGAGTTTGGTGTCCGGCTTGACAGAAAGACCGATAAGGAGGGCAATGTCGGTGGCCTTCTGGCCGATAGCCATCGGCTGCATGAATCCAGTCACCGGATCGATCACCGTGCGCGACAGCAACTCCGTCTCTTTTTCATTGCAGATGTGCGCGCCCAGCTCCGCAAATTTCTTC
>Ga0207700_10000605_pt1 | contig 21017 bp, 17 predicted proteins | sample LARL82metaG_FD_184348 | JGI IMG/M metagenome (GOLD analysis project Ga0207700, IMG submission 184348) | Corn, switchgrass and miscanthus rhizosphere microbial communities from Kellogg Biological Station, Michigan, USA - LAR L8-2 metaG... | ecosystem: Host-associated > Plants > Roots >...
GAAGTTCGAGTAGTCGGCGGCGAACAGGTGTGGCGGCAGATTCAGCCGCAACCAGCGCGGGTCGTCGCGGTCGAATCCGCACTTGAAATCGCAGGCGACGGGGGTGAGGCGACCCTTCCGGTCCGGGCGCATCCGAATCGGGTTCAGCTCCAGCGTCGTCATGCCGAAGTTGTGGAAGAGCTCCCACAGCTTGGGCAACTGCTGCACGAGTGGCGAGATGATTTCCTTCGGCGCGCCGATCTCGGTCAGCGCATTGGCGACCACGAAGGCCTTGAGGCCGGTCAGCGGGTCGAATGGCACCTGCGCCAACTGGCTCCGGTCGAGTTCCTCGATGTCCATCCCGCCGCGATGGGTCAGCGTCATCGTCGGGGCGCGGAAGTGCGTCGAATCGCTGATCGAAAAATAGACTTCGTGCTCTGCCGGGACGCCGGCCTCGAAAGTCACCCCGTTGGCCTTCGCCCTCACGTGTCCGACCCGGTGTTCGGCAAAGTACAGGCGCTCCTTTTCCGCCAGCGCGGTCTTCAGGTCCTTGGCCCGGCCGAGGAGACCGGCCTTGCCCTTCTTGCCGATGCCGCCTTTGAACACCGGCTTGATGAAGATCAGGCCGTACTTGTCGATCATGGCCTTGATCTGTTCTTCACTCGCGTCGGGGCCGAGCACCTCGGTGGCGGGAAAGCCCGCAAATTCCAACAGGCGTGCGCCATGCAACATTCCGGTGATTTCCATGACGAGTGTCGTTCCTATAGGAGACTAGAACACCCAGAGGTCCGAGCGCGGCAGCTCGATCCAGTGCTTGCCATGCGCCAGCGGCGTGGGTCTACGCGTACGGAGGATGGTCTTCCAGGTGAATATGGTACATCTCCTGCGGCGTACCCTGCCGCTCGGTTAGCTCGCTCGTTATCCACGCTACGGTGTCAAGGTGACGGCAATCAATGTACTGCGGCGACTAAGACGCCTCGCTGGTACCATAAACCCACAGGTCGTCCGGCTGAAGCTGCAGAAAGCATTCGCCGTTGCCGCGTGGCGGATTGCCGTAGCAGCGCAAGCGCAACGCACCAAGCTTGAACAGATTCTCGCGGCGGTCACCGAGAAACATGTCGGTGATGAGCTCGGTCCGTACGCGATTCTCGCCGGCCCCGTCGGCGATGTGGGTGCGTTCCAGGCGGATCACGCCGGTTGCCGCATCGCCAGGCTTGAGTTCGTCACGTGCGGCGCCCCACAACCGCCAGCCCTCGCCTTCGATCAGCGCCTTGCCGTCGGCAACCTGCGCAACTTTCCCGGGCAGATGGTTGTTGCTGCCCATGAACTCGGCAGTAAATAGCGTCTCTGGACGGTTGTACATTTCCTCAGGCGTCCCCTGCTGCTCGATCTTGCCGAAGTTGAGTAGCAGAATCCGGTCCGACATCGCCATCGCTTCGGTCTGATCGTGGGTGACCACCAGCGCGGAGATGTGCAGCCGCACGATCAACTCGCGCAGCCATGCGCGCGCTTCCTCGCGCAGCTTAGCGTCGAGATTGGACAGCGGCTCATCCATGAGCACGACTGGCGGGTTGTACACCAGAGCTCGCGCAATCGCCACCCGCTGCTGCTGCCCGCCCGACAGTTGGTGTGGCAGCCGCTTCGCCAGCGCGCCCAGACCGAGGTTCGACAGCGCGTCGCCGACGCGACGATCAATATCGCCCCCGGCGTTGCCGCGCAAGCGCAGACCGTAGGCGACGTTTTCAAAAACGGTGCGGTGCGGCCAAAGCGCATACGACTGGAAGACAAGGCCGAGATTGCGCTTTTCGACCGGCAGATCGAATTTCGCCGCGCTGTCGTAGAGGACCGAATCGCCGATAGTAATGCGCCCCTCGTTCGGTTGTTCGAGGCCAGCCACCGAGCGCAGCAGCGTCGTCTTACCGCTGCCTGAGGCACCGAGCAACGCAACCACTTCACCCGGGTTGAGTGCGAGCGACACGCCCTTCAGGATCGGATTATCACCATACTTGAGATGTAGGTTCTCGACGACGAGCTTGCTCACCGGATTATTCATGAAGGCGGACTCCGAAGCGCAGCGCCACGGCCAGACCGACCGCGACCAGCGCGATGTTGATCAACGAAAGCGCGGCGACCTGGTCGATCGCGCCAGCGCTCCACAGCGACACCAGCATCGAGCCGATCACTTCGGTTCCCTGCGTGAGCAGATAGACGCCGGTCGAATATTCGCGCTCGAAGATCATGAACACCAGCAGCCAGCTCGCCAGCAGCCCGAAGCGGATCAGCGGGATCGTGACATCCTTGAGCACGCGGGCACCGCTTGCGCCGACCGTGCGCGCCGACTCTTCCAGCTCGGGGCCGATCTGCAGCAGCGCGCTCGATATCAGCCGCATTCCGTAGGCGAGCCACACCACGGTATAGGCGAGCCATACCGAGAAAATCGAGTTGCGCAATTCCTTGAGCCCGGGGACGAACAGGAAGATCCACAGGAACGCGAGACCCGCGAGCAGGCCGGGGATCGCGCGCGGGATCATGACGATGTAGTCGAGAATCTTGACCACGCCGCCGCTCTGGCGATGACTGGCGAGCCCGATGGCGGTGTAGCACGCGACGGCCAGTCCTCCGCCGACGGTGCCGATGAGCAGCGTGTTGATGATCGCGCGCACCTGGTCCTTGGCGTCGAGCACGCCGCGAAAATTGTCCAGCGTGAGCACGTCGGCCAGGTTGATGCCTTCGCCCCACTGGTCGACGAAGGCGCGCAGCGCGATGCCGGATATCGGAACCACGATGGTGAACATCAGCCACGCGGCGACGATCGCGAGCGCGACCCATTTCCAGCCGCCCAACGGCAACACCTTCTGGCGCGTCGCCTTGCCCTTCACCGAGACGTACTTGCCGGCCGTCTTGAGGAGCCAGCGCTGCAGCAGCACCAGCGGAAAAGTGACCGCGACGATGCACACCGCGACCGCCGCCATCAGGTGGTACGACGGGGTGCCGAGCTTGTTGGTGAGCTTGTAGAGATAGGTCGACAGCACCAGGTGGCCCTCGGGATCGCCCAGCACCAGCGGCAGACCGAACAGCTCGAAGCCCAGGAAGAACACCAACACCGCCGCGTAGAACAACGCCGGCATGGTCATCGGAAGGCTCACGTTGAGCGCCACCCGCAGCGGATTGGCGCCGACCACGCGCGCGGCCTCCTCGACGTCCGATCCGAGGCTCTTCAGCGCGGCCGACGAATAGAGGTAGACGTGCGGAACGTGGGTGAGTCCGGCGATCACCGCGATGCTGAACAGCGAATAGACGTTCCAGGGTACGTCGCCGACCAACTGCTTCACCCACAGCGAATAGAACCCGACCGGTCCCATAGCGACCACATAGCCGAACGCGAGCACCATCGGCGAGACGAATACCGGGATCAGCACCAGGACTTCGATCGTGCGTTGCCACGGAAGGTCAGTGCGTGTCAGCAGGAAGGCGAGCGCAGCCCCGAGCGGCAGCGCGATTACCACCATCGCGCCGGCGATGAGCACCGAATTCAGGAACGCGGTCCAGAAATCGGAATCCGCGAAGATGAACGCGTAGGCGTCGAAGCCGAAGCGGTGCGCCGGGTTGAAAAAGGGCGCGTTGAGGAAGCTCTGCCAGAAAATCAGCCCGAGCGGCATGAAGATCACCAGTGCGGTGATCGCCACCACGGTCGTGCGCGGAATGCTGATGCCGCGGGTCGTCATGCTGGGATCGAACATTCCCGCGCGGGCGGGAACCCCCTCCTTGGGACTACGTACGGCGGACGAGTCGCGCGGGAGTGCGCAGCGCGCCGCCCCGCGTCAGCATCATTTTCTTCCGAGCGCGGTCTGCCACTGCTTGAGGAATTCGAGCCGCTTGGTCTGGTCGAGCCCGGTGAGCAGATCGTTGTTCACCGCAATGGGCTTCACCGCGCTGCCAAGCTCCTTGGCGAAGGCCGTGCCGGAATCCTTGCCGGTCATGTCGGTGCGCACCGAGAACAGCTCCGCCTGCTCCGAGGTGATCGTCTGGCCGCGCTTGGAAAGCAGGTAGTCGAGCCACAGTCTGCCGGCGTTCGGATTCTTCGCGTTCTTGGCGACGAAGACCAGTCGCGAAAGCACGAGGTTGTAATCGGTGGTGAACGCGATTCCGATCGACGGGTCTTTCTTGGCGCGCGTCAGCGCGTACGAGCCCAGGATGTTGTAGCCGATGAGGTTTTCACCCGAGGAGACGCGCTCCATCATCGTGCCCGTCGAGCTCTGCATATTGGTGCCGCGCGCGCCCAATGCCTTGACCAGCTCCCAGTAGTCCTTGTCGTACTTGGCATCCTGGTTGGCGAGCATGAAGCCGACGCCCGATTTCTCGACGTCGTAGGTGGTGACCTTCTTCTGGTACTTGTCCGCCTTCGCGGTGAGCAGCTTGGTGACGTCGGCGTGCGTTTTCGGCACGTCTTCCGCCGGAACGAGCCGCTTGTTGTAGACGATCGCGATCGGCTCGAACGTGGTCGCGTACACCGTGTCCTTGAAGCGCGCCCACTCGGGAAGGGCGGCGGCTTCGGGGGACTTGTAGGGCGCGGCCAGACCGTCGGCGGCGAGCTTCATCTGCAGGTCCATCGACGAGCTCCACAGCGCGTCGGCCGACGTCGCATTGGCCGCGCTCTCGCTCACGAATCGGTTGTACACCTCGGTGGAATTCATGTCGGTGTACTCCACCTTCACGCCGGGAAACGCCGCCTCGAAGTCCTTGATCAGGCCCGTGACGAGCTTGGCATCGGTCGTCGAATAAACGACGACCTTGCCTTCCTTCTTGGCGCCATCGACGATCTTGGCGTAATCGGCGGGATAGCCGGCCGGCACCTGCGCGTACGACGCCGAAACGAGGGCGATCGCGCAGGCGAGCGATGACAACAGCTTGGCGAATGGCATTGCGAACTCCTCGAGAATGGTGCGGCAGCGCCGGCGCGTCCAGCGGGCGGTCCCGTCGCTGCTCAGGGGATCGAGTTTACACGCTTCGCCCAGCTCGATCACCGCCGAAGGAAGGGCCTGCGGCGCCTGGGTCAGCGGTCCGAAAGCGCACCGAGCTCCTCGCGCAGACGAGCAAGGCTCGCGCTCAGCCGCTCGATCTCAGCGCGCATCTCGACGATGCTCGCTTTCACCGCGGCGAGCTCGCTCAGCGCGAGCGTTTCCGTTGCTGCGCCACCGGCGGCCGGCACGGCAGCCAGCGCCGCCAAGGTGGCATCCCGCCCCGACAGCAGATGGACCCACCGGTTCTCGCGCTCGCCCGCCGCTTTCGGAAGCTCCTCGACCAGCCCGCCCTCGGACCGTGCGGCAAGCTCGTGCAGAAACCCTTCCACCGCCGAAACGTCGGCGAAGCGATGAAGGCGCTCGCTGCTGGTGCGAAGCTCGCCCAGGGTCTGCGCACCGCGCAGCATGAGCGTCGCAAGTAACGCGACCGACTGCGACGGCAGCGCCAGCACGCGCTCGACGTTGTGCGCGTAGCGCATGACGCGACCGCCGCTCGATTCGACGATGAGCGAAAGCGATCGCAGCTGGTCGATCGCCAGCTGCACTTCGGCGTCGGTCGCGTTGAGCACCGGGTCGCGACTGGTCTTCTGGTTGCAGCCCGCCACCAGCGCATTGAGCGTGAGCGGATAGGTGTCGGCGACCGTATGCTGCTTCTCGACGAGCACGCCAAGCACGCGAGTTTCAAGCAGCGAGAGCGGTGGCAGTTTCACGGCGCGCTAAAACGAAGTGATGGGAGCATGGGCGACTCCGTGGACGCATCAATGAGTGGTTTCCACCCCGACGGGTTGCTGCTATCGTACCGGGTTCCAGCCGTCCCATCGATTCCTGTCCGAGCCCGTGCCAGCGGGCGTCGCCATGCCCAACCCTTCCGAAGTCACCAACATGGCGCTGTTCTGCGATTTCGAGAACGTAGCGCTCGGCGTCCAGGACGCGAAGTACGACAAGTTCGACATCGGCAAGGTCATGGAGCGGCTGCTGCTCAAGGGCAGCATCGTGGTCAAGAAAGCGTACTGCGATTGGGATCGCTACAAGGCGTTCAAGGCGCCCATGCACGAGGCTTCGTTCGAGCTGATCGAGATCCCGCACGTGCGCCAGTCCGGAAAGAACTCCGCCGATATCCGCATGGTCGTCGATGCGCTGGACCTCTGTTATACGAAGTCGCACGTCGACACCTTCGTCATCATCAGTGGCGATTCCGATTTTTCGCCGCTGGTGTCCAAGCTTCGCGAAAACGCCAAGCGCGTGATCGGCGTTGGGGTGAAGAACTCGACCTCGGACCTGTTGATCGCCAATTGCGACGAGTTCATTTTCTACGATGATCTGGTGAGGCAGCAAAAGGGCCGCGCCGCGCGCAAGGCGCCGGCCAGGGCTGCGAGCGCGCCGGCGTCGGACGAGGCGAGCGCCTCGAAGAAGGGCGACGACACCCGCCGCCAGGAAGCCCTCGAGCTGATCGCCGAAACGGTGGACGCTCTGATTACCGAGCGCGGCGAGGATGAGAAGATCTGGGGATCGATGGTCAAGCAGGCACTCAAGCGCCGCAAGCCTGGCTTCTCGGAGTCGTATTACGGATTCCGGTCGTTCAACGGCCTGCTCGAGGAAGCGCAAAAGCGCGGTGCGCTGATGCTCGAGCGCGACGAAAAATCCGGCGGCTACATCGTGCGCCAAGCACCGAACGAATGAACGGCATGGCCACATTGCGCGTGGGCGCGCTGGCGATGGCGTTCGCCTGCGTCGCCCGAGCCAACGAGCCGACGCTCACCGTGACCATCCGAGGCAACAGCGCGAGCTACGCGCCCGCGGCGCTGCTTGCACTGCCCGCGGCCACCGGCATCAACGTTCCCGCTGACGTGACCTACGGGCACGAGATGACCTACCACGCGGTGCCGATGTCGACGCTGCTGGCCGGCGTGCGCCCTGACGAGAGCGTGCGCCTGGTTGCCCAGGACGGCTTCGTGGCGACGCTGCCGGCGGCGGTGCTGTTCGGCGGCGCCGACGCCGCAACGGCGTATCTCGCGGTCGAACCGACCGATGCGCCCTGGCCGCCGATCAAGCCCGGCGAGGCGGCGACTGCGGGACCATTTTACGTCGTGTGGCTGCGTCCGGAAAAAGGCGCGATCGTGCGCGAGCAGTGGCCCTATCAGATCGTGCGCATCGAAACCGTTGCGCCGCTCGCCAAGCGCTTCCCGATGCTGGCGCCGGCGGCGACGGTCTCAACGCACGACCCGGTGCGTCACGGATTCGATGTCTACGTGAAAAACTGCTCGGTGTGCCACACGATCAACGGCGGCGGCGATTCGACGGTGGGACCGGACCTCAACGTCCCTTACAACCCCACCGAGTACATTCGTCCCGACGCACTGCGTCGTTTGATCCGCGACCCGCAATCGCTGCGCAAATGGGCGCAGACCCGCATGCCGGCGTTCGGCACCAAGGTGATCTCCGACCGCGAGCTCACCGATCTTCTCGCATACCTCCGCTACATGGCCGACCGCAAGGTGGGCGTCGCCGCCCGGTAGTTCATAGAGCGATCGCCATCATTTCGAGGGTGGCTCGACACCGAGCATGGTCATGAGCGTCTGCGCATTGCGCGGCGCGTGCTGTTTATCGGTGTTGTCGAAGTAGCAGAACACGTCGCGCGCCGCCGCGCGTTCCGGATGCCTGCCGGTGATGCGCGACGCGTCGTCCGGTTCGGCTCCGCGGGACCAGGCGCGGATCCGAGCCGCCCACTGCTCGATCATCGGCTGAGTGTATTCGCTCACGTAGAGCTGCTCCGCGCCGTGAAGCCTGACGTACACGAAATCGGCGGTCACATCCTGGTATTCGGGCCACCTCGCGCCGGTGTCGGCGATCACCAGCGCGATCCCGAGCTCGCGCAGCAACGCGATCAGGTCGCGGTGGACGAAGCTGGCGTTGCGGATTTCCAGCGCATGCCGGATGCGCCGGCTGGGCACGAAATCGAACGCCGTGCGCCCGGCGACTTTGTCGTTGTGACGCCGCGCGAGCGACGCCGCCTCGTCGGTATCGTGCGGGAGTTGCGCGAGGAAGTGCAGGAGAACGCTTTCGCGATAGAGCATACGCGGCGGCAGCTGCCAGAGGATGGGCCCCAGCTTATGGCGCAGTCTGGCGATGCCCGAGGCGAAGAAGTTCGCCATCGCGTGCTCCACGTTGCGCAGCTGGAGCATGTGCGTGATGTAGCGGGCACCCTTGACCGCGAACACGAAATCGTCCGGCGTCGCGTCGTGCCACGCCGCGTAGCTCTCGGGTCGCTGCAGCGAGTAGAACGACCCGTTGAGCTCGATCGATCGAAATATTCGCGCAGCGTAGCTGAGCTCGAGCCGCTGCGGCAGCTTCGCCGGATAGAACACGCCGCGCCACGGTGGATAGCGCCAGCCCGAGACGCCGATGCGGATGTCGCCGGAAGGTGTGGATCGCATGCGCGATGCGCTTCTGCCGTGGCCGTCCTCCCGGCGGACCCTGCCTGACATTGAAAACGCGTTTATGGTGGAGGCGCCCGCTTCGAAAACGCAATCCGGCGGGCGGGCGGAGCGCTGAATCGCCGCGCTCGAGCCTCACGCCTTCGAATAGATCTCCGCGCCCTTCTTCACGAATTCCACCGCCTTCGCTTCCATGCCCTTGGCCAGCGCGGCGTTCTCGTCGACGCCCAGTTTGGCCGCGTAATCGCGCACGTCCTGCGTTATTTTCATCGAGCAGAAATGCGGGCCGCACATCGAGCAGAAATGCGCCAGCTTGGCGCCGTGCTGCGGCAGCGTCTCGTCGTGGAATTCGCGTGCCTTGTCGGGATCGAGACCAAGGTTGAACTGGTCGTCCCAGCGAAATTCGAAGCGTGCCTTCGACAGCGCGTTGTCGCGCATCTGCGCTCCCGGATGACCCTTGGCGAGATCGGCCGCGTGCGCGGCGATCTTGTACGCCATGATCCCGTCCTTGACGTCGGTCTTGTTGGGCAGCCCGAGATGCTCCTTCGGCGTGACGTAGCAAAGCATCGCGGTGCCGTACCAGCCGATCATCGCGGCGCCGATCGCGGAGGTGATGTGATCGTAGCCCGGCGCGATGTCGGTCGTGAGCGGCCCCAGTGTGTAGAACGGGGCTTCCCCGCAGAGCCGAAGCTGCTCGTCCATGTTGTGCTTGATCAGGTGCATCGGCACGTGACCGGGACCCTCGATCATGGTCTGCACGTCATGCTTCCACGCGATCTGCGTCAGTTCGCCCAGCGTGGCCAGCTCGGCCATCTGCGCCTCGTCGTTGGCGTCGTAGCCCGATCCCGGGCGCAACCCGTCGCCGAGGCTGAAGCTCACGTCGTACGCCTTCATGATCGCGCAGATGTCCTCGAAGTGCGTGTACAGGAACGACTCCTTGTGATGCGCGAGGCACCATTTCGCCATGATCGATCCGCCGCGGCTGACGATCCCGGTCATGCGCCGCGCGGTCATCGGGATGTAGCGCAGCAGCACGCCGGCGTGGATGGTGAAGTAGTCGACGCCCTGCTCGGCCTGCTCGATGAGCGTGTCGCGGTACATCTCCCAGGTGAGATCCTCCGCCTTGCCGTCGACCTTCTCCAGCGCCTGATAGATCGGAACCGTTCCGATCGGCACCGGCGAATTGCGGATGATCCACTCGCGCGTCTCGTGGATGTTCTTCCCCGTCGACAGGTCCATCACCGTGTCGCCGCCCCAGCGGATCGCCCAGGTCATCTTGTCGACCTCCTCGGCGATCGACGACGACACCGCCGAGTTGCCGATGTTGGCGTTGATCTTCACCAGGAAATTGCGGCCGATGATCATTGGCTCGCTTTCCGGATGATTGATGTTCGCCGGGATGATCGCGCGGCCGCGCGCGACCTCGCTGCGCACGAACTCGGGCGTGATGAATTCCGGGATCGACGCGCCGAAGCTCTGCCCCGCATGCTGACGGTTGACCATCGCGGGCATCGTCTTCAGCATTTCCTCGCGCTTGAGATTTTCGCGGATGGCGATGAACTCCATCTCCGGCGTCACGATGCCGCGACGGGCGTAATGCATCTGGGTGACGTTGCCACTGAGGTTGCCACTGAGGTTGCCGCTGAGACTGCCTCCGGAGCGGGCACAACGCGGCAGGCGATGCAGGTCGAAACGCATGCCCGCGAGCTCGGGCTCAGCGAGACGCTGGCGACCGTACGCCGACGAGAGTTCAGCGAGCGTTTCGGTATCCGCGCGCTCCTCGATCCACGGCGCGCGCAGTGCGGGAAGACCTTTGCGAATGTCGATGCTCACGGCAGGGTCGGTGTAGGGACCGGATGTGTCGTACACCACGAGCGCGGGATTCTTTTCGGCGCCGAAGCTTGCTGGAGTGTCTGCCTGCGCGATCTCGCGCATCGGGACGCGAATATCGGGCCGCGAGCCGAGGACGTGGATCTTGCGTGAATTGGGCAGGGGTGCGACCGCGGCGTCATCGACGTGCGCGTCGCGGGCGAAGAATTGGTCTTTGGCGTTCATGGCGCTCCTTAGGACCTCAGCAGAACAGGGCCGGGCGAGGAACGAAGGGCGGGGAGCGAGAGACGCGATGCGGCACGCTTCCCCGCGCCGGCATTATCCGCACGGGTACCAAGGGTGTGATCTCACCCTCCCGCGATGCGGGAAGGACCCCTAGCGTTGACCCTAACTTACGCCAATGCGCCGACGGCGGCAAGCGCGGGCAAGTGCCGGCGAAGCATTGGCGCGCTGCGGCGTGTCAAGGTTATGATGGCCGCCCCGTCAACATGCCTTCAAGGAGGAAAAAGCATGTGGTCAGCATGGAGGTCCACCATCGCCGTAACTGCCGGCGCGTGCCTTGCCGCCGCTGCAATGCAAGTCGCCGCGCAGGCACTGCCCTATGGTGCGCCGATATCCACCGACAATGCCAAGAAAGCTGCCGCGGCGGCCTTCGCCGAAGCCCGCAAGAACAACTGGACCCAGGCCATCGCCATCACCGACCCGGCGGGCACTCGTGTATTACGAGCGGATGGACGGCACACAGAATGCGGCACCGGCTGTGGCTCAGGGCAAGGCTCGCTCGGCAGCGCAGTTCAAGCGCAACACCAAGGCGTTCCAGGACGATATCACTGCCGGCGGCGTGGGGTTGCGCTACCTGTCGCTTCCGGGCGTGGTTGCAGCGGCCGGCGGCAACCTGCTGGTAATCGATGGCAAGATCGTCGGTGCGATCGGGGTTTCGGGCGGGACCTACGCGCAGGATGACCAGGTCGCCGCGGCAGGCGCCGCCGCGCTGCAGTAACGCTGTGACGAAAGCACGCGCCGCAAGCGATCAATCGGCAGCGGCGTGCGCGGGTACTGCTGTTGCCGGTTCGCCCCCTTTGCGCGCTCGCCAATTCTGCAAACGCTCGAAGTAAACATAGATCACCGGCGTGATATAGAGCGTCAGCAGCTGCGATACCACCAGACCGCCGACCACGGCGAGTCCGAGCGGGCGCCGCGCTTCGCCGCCCGCGCCCAGGCCGAGCGCGATGGGGAGGCTTCCCATCAACGCCGCCATGGTCGTCATCATGATCGGGCGGAAGCGCGTGATGCACGCCTGGTAAATCGCATCATGGGGCGCCAGCTTGTCGCGCCGCTGCGCCTCGATGGCGAAGTCGATCATCATGATCGCGTTCTTCTTGACGATGCCGACCAGCATAATGATGCCGACGAACGCATACATGTTGAGATCGATCCCGAACAGCCACAGCGTGATCAGCGCGCCGAAGCCCGCCGTCGGCAGGCCCGACAGGATCGTCAACGGGTGGATGAAGCTTTCGTACAGAATGCCCAGCACCAGGTAGATCACGAAGATCGCCAGTACGAGCAAAATGCCCATGCCGCGCAACGATGATTGGAACGCCTGCGCCGTGCCCTGGTAGATGCCCGTGATCGTGGCAGGAAGCCGCATGTCCGCGGTTGCCTTGTTGATTTCCCTGATGGCGTCACCAATCGCGACACCGGGCTGCAGGTCGAACGATATTGTCACCGACGGCAATTGACCCAGATGATTGATCGCCAGCGGGCCGACTGTCGGCTTGAGCGTCGCGACGCTGTTGAGCGGTACCAACGCGCCGCTGGCGGAACGGACATAGAGCAGCGACAACACCGACGGATCGGTCTGGTAACGCGACTGGAGCTCCATCACGACCCAGTACTGGTTGGTCGGCGCATAGATCGTCGAGACTTGCCGTTGTCCGTAGGCGTCGTACAGCGTGTTCTCGATTGCCTGCGCTGAAACCCCCAGCGCCGCGGCCTTGTTGCGGTCGATCTCGACCGTGATCTGCGGCTTGGAGATTTGCAGATCGCTGGTCACATCGACCAAGCCCGGCAGCGAGCGAAGCTTGGTCTCGATTTGCGGTGCCCATTGATACAACTCGGTGGTGTCGGTTCCCTGCAGCGTGTACTGATACGAGCTCTTGGTGACCTGTCCTCCGATGCGGATCGCCGGAATGTTCTGCACGTAGGCCTTGATGCCCTTCACGCGCGACAGGGGGCCGCGCAGCTGCTGCACGATCACGTCCGCGCTCGGCCGTTCTTCGCGCGGCGTGAGCGCGACGAAAATCCTGCCGACGTTCAGAGATGCGCTGGGGCCGCCGGCACCCACCGAGGACATCGCGCCCTGGACGTGCGGGTTCTCCTTGACGATCTCCGCTACTTGCTGCTGCATGGAGGCCATGGCCTGGAACGACACGTCTTGCGCCGCCTCCGTGAACACCAGGATTTGACCGTTGTCATCGGAGGGAAGAAAGCCCTTTGACATAATACTGAAGAGAAAGCCGGTACCGATCGCAATCGCGAAAAACGCCATCAACGTGAGGCGCTGGTGAAGGAGCACCGTCGCGAGCGTTGTGCGGTAACCGTCGCGCAATGTATCGAACATGCGCTCGCTCCACGCGTAGAACCGGCCGTGCCGCTTCTTGTGCTCGTCGACCAGCATCCGGCTGCACAACATCGGCGTGAGCGTCAGCGAGACGAAACCCGAGATCAGCACGGCGACGATGATCACCACCGCGAATTCACGCAGCAGGCGGCCGAGAATGCCGCCCATGAACAGCACCGGAATGAATACCGCGACCAGCGACAACGTCATCGACACGATAGTGAAGCCGACTTCCTTCGAGCCGTCGAATGTTGCCTGCAGCCGCGACTTACCCATCTCCATGTGACGGGTTATGTTTTCCAGCATCACGATCGCGTCGTCGACGACGAAGCCGACGCACAGCGTCAGCGCCATCAGCGACAGGTTGTCGAGGCTGTAGCCGAACGCGTACATGAACGCGAACGTCCCGACGATCGACATCGGCAATGCAAGGCTGGGAATGATCGTCGCAGATACACTGCGCAGGAACACGAAAATAACCGCCACGACGAGCGCCAGCGCGAGCAGCAGAGACTGCTGGACATCTCGCACGGACGCTCGGATCGAAACCGAGCGGTCGAAAAACACAGAAAGGTTGATCGACGGCGGGAGTTGCGCTTCGAAGGTCGGCAGAATCTTCCGCACCGCATCGACGATCTCGATGGTGTTCGTTCCGGGCTGACGCTGCACGGCCAGCATGATGGCGCGCGTGCCGTTGTGCCACGCCGCGATCTTGTCGTTCTGCACGCTGTCGAACACGCGGCCGATTTCGTTGAGGCGCACCGGGGCGCCGTTGCGGTAGGCGACGATCAAAGGCGCATAGGCTTGCGCATTCATCAATTGCCCCGTCGCTTGCACCGACGTTGCCTTGTCGGCGCCGTAGAGCGTGCCGGTCGGCAGATTGACGTTGCCGTTGCCGACGGCCTGCTCGACTTCGGTGAGGGCGATACCACGCGTCGCCAGGGCATTGGGGTCGAGCTGGATGCGCACCGCGTACTGCTGCGAGCCATACACCTGCACCTGCGCGACACCGCTGACGGTGGAGATTTGCTGCGCCAGCATGTTCTCTGCGTACTCGTCGACCGTCGACAGGGGCATCGTCGACGACGACAGGACGATGTTCAGGATGGGCGCATCGGCGGGATTGACCTTGCGCTGCGTAGGCGGATTGGGCATCGATGACGGCAGCGATTTGGCGGCGGCGGCGATTGCGGACTGGACGTCCTGCGCCGCCGCGTCGATGTTGCGATCCAGAGAAAACTGCAGGGTGATCGTCGACAGCCCGTCAGTCGACGTCGACGTCATCGAATCGATCCCGGCGATCGTGGAAAACTGCTTCTCCAGCGGCGTCGCGACCGCCGAGGCCATCGTGTCCGGGCTCGCGCCGGGGAGCTGCGCCTGCACCTGGATGGTCGGGAAATCGACGTTTGGCAACGCGTTCACCGGCAGCAAGCGGTAGCCGATGATGCCGAAGATCAAGATGCCCATCATGACCAGGACGGTCATGACCGGGCGACGAACAAAGAGCTCTGCGATGTTCACGACGCCTCGGCGCCCTTGCCAATATTGACCCGCGTTCCCGGTGCGAGCCGCAGCTGTCCGATGGTCACGACCTGCTCGCCGGCCTTGAGGCCGCTGGCGACCACGGTGTCGTCGCCCTCGGCGCGTGCGACCTTGATAACGCGCATCTCGACGGTACTATCGGGCTTCACCACGTACACATATTGGCCTGCCGGGCCGCTTTGCACCGCCGCCGACGGTGCGACGACGGCATCCTTCTGCTCGTAGAGGGTGAGCACGACATTCACGAACTGCCCCGGCCATAGCGCCTTGTCGGTATTGGCGAATTCGGCCTTGAGCTTGATGGTGCCGGTGGTGATGTCGGCGGTGTTGTCGATGAATGAAAGCTTGCCATCGATCGGCGCGTGAGCGCCCGCGGGGAACGTCGCGCGCACCTTGAGCTGGCCGTCGGCCTGGTACTTGCGGATGTCGGCGATACTCTGCTCGGGAACCGAGAAGGTGGCGAAGATCGGCACCACCTGGTTGATGGTGACCAGGGGACTGGCGTCATTGGCGCGCACCAGATTGCCCTGCTGGATCTGGATGCGCCCCGCGTAGCCGGTTACCGGCGCGCGGATGCTGCAATACTCGAGCGAGAGCTTGGCGCTCTCGATGGTCGCTTCATCGGCGGCGACGGTGGCGGCAGCGGTCTCCGCGTTGGTGCGAACCTGCTCGTACGCGTCGGGCGAAATGAAGTTCTTCGCGAGCAGATCCTTGTAGCGCCGCTCCTGCTCATTGGCGCGATCGAGCAGCGCCTTGTCCCTGCCCAGGTTCGCCTGCGCCTGCTTGAGCGTGGCGGCGAAGGGGCGCGCGTCGATCTCGAACAGCAGCGCGCCCTGACGGACTTCGTCGCCTTCCTTGAAATGCACCGAGTTGATCTGTCCGTCGACGCGCGCTTTCACCGCCACCGTCGTGTACGGCTCCACATTGCCGATCGCTGTGAGCCGCACTTCCATGGTCTTGAGCTGCACGGCGACCGCGGTGACCGGGATGACCGGCGCGGATTTCTGGACGTCGGCGCGCGACCCACGATTAGCCTGAAAAATGACGAACGCGCCGACCAGAAGCGCGGCCAGCACGAACATGCCCGAAAAAACCTTTTTCCCGGTCGACATCGATTGCGGGTGGCCCAATCGCGACCACCGTCCTCCAGATTGGCTGCACGGCGTGACGCTATGCAGCGTAGACCTCCGGCAACCACCGGAGATTCCCGCCTGGACGCTGCATGGCGTCCTGGTCAGTCCCTGACAATCGTTAATTATGGCGCAAACGCGGGCGGGTGGGCGCGGATCACATTTTGTGACAATTATCGACGTGGCCAGGGAGGGCTGCGAAGGGCGCTGTACGGCACAAGGGAGTGCCGGGATAATGGAGGCCGCCGCGGGTGTAGCTCAATGGCAGAGCAGAAGCTTCCCAAGCTTACGACGAGGGTTCGATTCCCTTCACCCGCTCCAGCTGGCTTCGGCGATTCGCGAGAGGTCAGGCATGAACGCAGTCGCGCTTCGATTCTACGTGCATCAGCCGCGCACGCACGGCAAGGAGCGGTTGTACGACTGGCTGCTCGCGCGCGCCAGGGAAATAGGCATACACGGCGGCTCTGCGTTCTTCGCAACGGCAGGCTACGGGCGTCACGGGGTGATCCACGAGCAGCGCTATTTCGAGCTTCCCGAGGTCCTGCCGGTAATGGTCGAGTTCATCGTCTCGCCCGACGAAGCAGACAAGCTGCTCGATCTCGTGCGACGCGAGCAGATTCACACCTTCTGCACGCGCACGCCGACCGAGGTCATTCTGATCGACACCTGATCGGAGCCGCAGGCGCCATGATGTCGCTGCGCATTCCAGGGTTCGCGGACCTGGATCTCGAGCACCTGGTCCTCGACTTCAATGGAACGATCGCCGCCGATGGCACGCTCCTGCCGGGCGTTCCGCCGCTGATTGGCGCGCTTTCGCAAACGCTGTCGATCCATGTGGTTACCGCGGATACGTTCGCGCGCGCCGCGCAGGAACTCGGCGGAATGCCGTTGCGGTTGACCATCCTGCCGGCGGCCGACCAGGCTGAGGCCAAGCTCAGATACGTTCGTGACCTCGACGCCGACCGCGTGGTAGCCGTCGGGAACGGGCGCAACGATCGGAAAATGCTGGAGGCCGCGGCCCTGGGCATCGCCGTCATACAGCGCGAAGGCGCCTCTTTTGAAACCATCGATGCTGCCGACGTCGTCGTGACCAGCGTGCATGATGCGCTCGAGCTGCTCCGCCACCATCAGCGCCTGGTAGCGACCCTGCGCTCCTGATGCGCGGACCGCGCGTGAAAGCGCCGCTGACGGCGACGAGAACTAGGGACGGATGTACGCCCAACCCTGCTGCTGGCGCGTCATGATCTCAACCACGCCGGCGCTGACGTAGCCGATGTTGGCATGCATGTCGGCGGTGGTGAGCTTCTGCCCTTTCATGGTGTTCTCGCAGGCGAGGATTTTCACCCCGGCGAGGCTCGCCTCGTCGATGCGGCTGCCGACGGGCGATTCGGCTTTGAGCATGCCGAGGCCTGGACCGTAGGCCACGATCTCGATGTCGACGTTGGCGGCGCCCAGGTCCGTCTGCAGATTCTTGGCGTTGTTGAGCGCGAGACTCCATTTGCCGGGATCGTTGTCACTGACCTGGATCACCACCCTGTTGCGCTGCGCGCTCGGCGCGGCACTCGGTGCCTGCGCGGCAGCGGTTCCGGCGGCGGTGATTGTCGCCAGTGTCAACGCCATCAGCGCGTGCAAGACGATTCGGGACGCAGTCATTCGAACTCCTCGACGCTTCGCGTAGCACGCGAATATCCTCGAAGTTTACTCCACGCGGGCGCGGAGGCGGTCGGAAGCGGTGGGGCGCTCTGGTAGAATCGAGCACTGTCTTCGCGCGGTGCTCCAGTTTCGCTTCGAACGTCTTGATCGCCGCTGCTCCCCGCTCGTATTCCATCGACAAGCGCGCGTGAAATCCGGCGCGCACATGCCGCTGTCGGCGGCGCTGCTCGTCGTCGTCGCGAGCGCGTGCTTCACTTCGGTCGACGTCACCGTCAAGTACCTGTCGCAGCGCTATCCAGTGCCGCTGCTGGTCTGGGCGCGCTGGGGCGCGCAGATGCTGATCATGCTCGCGGTGCTCGGGCCGACGCTTCGCTGGAAGCTTATCCGAACCACTCGACCGGTGGTTCACGTCGTGCGCGGATGCGTGCTGGTGTGCTCCGGCTTGTGCTTCTTCTCGGCGCTGAAATACCTGCCCATCGCCGAGGCGACTGCGCTCAATTTCACGGCACCGATCCTGGTGACGCTGATGGCAGGATGGTTGCTCGGCGAGCATTTGACCAAGCCGCGCTGGGCATTCGTCATCGCCGGGTTCGCCGGCATGCTGCTGATCGTGCGCCCGGGGACCGAGGTGCTCACTCCCGCCGCCGTCTTTGCGCTTGCCGCCGCCGGCTTGTACGCAACGTTCCAGATCATGACCCGCAAGCTTGCCGGCGAGGATCTGATGGTGCTGCTGTTTATCCCGAGCGTCGTTGGAACGATGATCTTCTCGATCGCGGTGCCGTTCTTTCACTACAACGCGTGGTACCCGATATCCGACGTGCTGATGTTCGTCGGAATCGGCGTGATGGGATCGATCGGCCACCTGCTGTTCATCCGCGCGTTCAAGGTCGCATCGGCTTCGGCGATCGCACCGTTTACTTACACCCAGCTGGTGTGGTCGACACTGGCGGGGTGGCTCGTGTTCGGGTCGTTCCCCGATGCGTGGACGATGGCGGGCATCGTGGTCATTGCCGGCAGCGGCATCGCGCTCACATGGTACGAGCGTTGGCGTTCGAGCCTTCCCGCCGCCGAACCGGTCGCGGTCGACTGACAGTCCACTGAGGCGCGCCCACGCGCGCGGTACAATGCGGCGTGGCTTTGCGCATGTGCGCGCAAGCCTTCTCCGGAGTTTAGGAATGACAAGTCAAAAGCCACGCATCGGCTTCGTCGGTCTCGGCCTGATGGGCCACGGCATCGCGAAGAACCTGGTCGCCAAGGGTTTTCCGCTGACCGTGCGCATCCACCGCAACCGCAAGGCCGCCGAGGACATCCTCGCCGCGGGCGCCAAGGAAGCGAAGACTTACGCCGATCTCGCGCGCGCCTCCGACGTAATCATCCTGTGCGTGACCGGCTCGCCGCAGATCGAGGAGATCGTCTACGCCGAGAACGGGATCATGAGCGCGGCACGCGACGGACTGATCGTGGTCGACACCTCGACCGCGGAGCCCGCATCGACGGCGAAGATCCGCGACGATTTCTCGAAAAAAGGCGTGCTCTACGTGGACGCGCCGCTCGCGCGCACGCCCAAGGAAGCCGAGGAGGGACGCCTCAACACCATGGTCGGCGCAGACGATGCGACGTTCGCCAAGCTCAAGCCTGTGTTGTCGGCGTACTGCGAGAACGTGATCCACATCGGCCCTCCCGGCCATGGCCACATGCTCAAGCTCGTCAACAATTTCATCGCGCAGGCGATCGCCACCGCCACCGCGGAGGCGTGCGCCGCGTGCGCCAAGTCGGGTGTGTCGATCAAGAAGCTGCACGAGGTCATCTCGGCGGGAGCGGTCAACTCGGGCATATTCCAGATGATGGTCGGCAAGATGCTGGAGGGCGGCGACCTGACCGGGCTCAAGTTCACGCTGGTCAACGCGATGAAGGACCTTCGCTACTACACGCATTTCGCGGAGAGCCTGCCGGTCCCGGCGATCGTCGGCGAAGCCGTGCACCAGAGCCTGGTGACCGCCAACCTGCTCGGCTTCGGCGACAAGTACGTCGCGTCGCTGATCGAGGCGCAGGAAAAACTTGCCGGCGTGAAGATCGTCTGAAAGGCATCGCCATGGCAAGTGCCGCAGCGCCGTCGCTCTGGGACAATCCGCTCGGAACCGACGGATTCGAGTTCGTCGAGTACGCCGCGCCCGATCCCGCGGCGCTCGGCCGACTGTTCGAGCAGCTAGGCTTCACCGCGGTGGCGAGGCACCGCTCGAAAAACGTGCTGCTCTATAGGCAGGGCGGCGTCAATTTCATCGTCAACGCCGAGCCCGACAGTTTTGCGCAGGGCTTCGCTCGCGTGCACGGGCCGTCGATCTGTGCGATGGCGTTTCGCGTCAGGGACGCCGCGTTCGCGTATCGCGAGGCGGTGAGGCTGGGTGCGTGGGGCGTGGAGGCGCACCCGGGACCGATGGAGCTCAACATCCCGGCGATCAAGGGGATCGGTGACTCGCTTATCTATCTGGTCGACCGCTATCCCGGTGCCGGGGCAAGCGGCGGCGTCTCCATCTACGACATCGACTTCGTCCCATTTCCCGGCGTCGACCCGCATCCGCACGGCGCGGGATTGACCATGATCGACCATCTGACGCATAACGTTCACCGCGGGCGCATGGAGGAATGGGCGGGCTTCTATGAGCGCCTGTTCAACTTCCGGGAAGTTCGCTATTTCGACATCGAGGGCAAGCTCACGGGGTTGAAGAGCAAGGCGATGACCAGCCCGTGCGGGAAGATCCGCATTCCCATCAACGAGAGCTCCGACGACAAGAGCCAGATCCAGGAATACCTGGTGGCGTATCACGGCGAAGGCATCCAGCACGTCGCGCTCGGCACCGACGAGATCTACGCGACGGTGGAGAATCTGCGCCTGCGCGACGTCGCCTTCCAGTCGACGCCGGACACCTACTACGATCTGCTTCCGACGCGCCTGCCCGGGCACAAGGAAGACGTCGCGCGCCTCAAGCACAATCACATCCTGATCGACGGCGCTCCCGCCAAGGACGAGATGCTGCTGCAGATATTCACGCAGACCGTCATCGGCCCGATCTTTTTCGAGATCATCCAACGCAAGGGCAACCAGGGCTTCGGTGAAGGCAATTTTCGCGCGCTGTTCGAATCGATCGAGCTCGACCAGATTCGGCGCGGCGTATTGAAAGCGTAGCCCGGGCCCAGCGCGCGATGATCCGATGACCCTCTCGCCGGCGGCCTTCGCACTGCTGCGCCGGCTTTCCGACGGCGAGCTGCACTCGGGCGAGTCGCTTGCCGCCGCCATCGGCATGACCCGGGCACGCGTGTCGCAGGTGCTGCGGCAAGCCGAGCTTGGCGGACTCGCGCTCGAGCGCGTGCGCGGGCGCGGCTATCGCCTGATCGGCGCGACGCCGTTTCTGGATCGCGAGCTAATCGTCGCGGCGCTGCGGGCACGCGCGCCCGGCATGACGATCGAAGTTGTCGACAGCATCGATTCGACCAACAGCGAATTGCTGCGCCGTAGCCCACAGCGCGACCTGCATCGGCATTTGCTCGCGGCCGAGTGGCAGCACGCTGGTCGTGGACGGCGCGGCCGGGCGTGGAGCGCGGTGGCGGGCGGCAGCCTGACGTTCACTCTCGGCTGGAAATTCGAGCAGCCGGTGGGATTCTTGTCGGCGTTGCCGCTCGCGGTCGGCGTCGCCATCGCGCGCGCGCTCGAGTCGTCGGGCGTTCACGGGGTCGGCCTCAAATGGCCCAACGATCTGGTTCACGATGCGGCCAAGCTCGGCGGCATGCTCATTGAGCTTGCCGGCGA
>Ga0207700_10000607_pt1 | contig 21009 bp, 16 predicted proteins | sample LARL82metaG_FD_184348 | JGI IMG/M metagenome (GOLD analysis project Ga0207700, IMG submission 184348) | Corn, switchgrass and miscanthus rhizosphere microbial communities from Kellogg Biological Station, Michigan, USA - LAR L8-2 metaG... | ecosystem: Host-associated > Plants > Roots >...
TGATCCGTTTTCGCTAATCTTTCTCGATCCGCCGTACGGCAAAGGCCTCGCGGAAAAGTCGCTGATTTCCGCACGCGACGGCGGGTGGCTGATGCCGGAAGCCTTGTTGGTTGTAGAGGAAGCGGCCGATGCCGGGTTCAAGACGCCCGAGGGATTTATTGAACTGGAACGGCGCCGTTACGACGACACCGAGTTCACTTTCATCCGGCTGATCTAGATCATCGCCGCCCGAACAGCCGCTCGATATCGGTGAGCTTCAATTCGACGTAAGTGGGCCGGCCGTGATTGCATTGGCCGGAATTGGGGACCTCTTCCATCTCACGCAGCAGCGCGTTCATTTCCTCCGGCTTCAGCCGGCGTCCCGCCCGCACGGAGCCATAACACGCCATCGTCGCCGAAACATGCATGAGGCGTCGCTCCAGCGGCAATGCGTCGTCCCATTCCGCCGCGTGCTCCGCAAGATCATTGATCAGTCCGCGGACATCGACATCGCCAAGCATTGACGGCGTCTCGCGCACGGCGACGGCGCCAGGCCCGAACGCCTCGATTACCAGCCCAAATCGCGCGAGCTCTTCGGCGCGGGCGGCAAGGCGCGCAGCATCGGCCTCGTCCAACTCGACGATCTCAGGGATGAGAAGGATCTGACGTGCAACCCCTGTTTTTTCGATGGCCGCCTTCATGCGCTCGTAAACGATACGCTCATGGGCCGCGTGCTGATCGACGATCACAAGCCCATCGCGCGTCTGCGCCACGATATATGTCTCGTGCACCTGTGCACGGGCAGCGCCGAGCGGGCGATCGATTTGATCCGCGACGGGTTCGAAGCGCGCAACGGCTGCGTCCGCAGCCGGCTCTCCGACATCGAACGCCGCCTGTGCGGCCTCAGCAAAGCCGGCCGCGGCCCCGCTCCTTGTCGGCGCAAAGCCTGCCGGCCGCGCCGGCGACCGTCGCCAGTCATAGGCGCCCCGACGCGGTGCAGCGGCCGGACGAAAAGTCGCGATCGTCGCGCTACCGCCGGTCGTCGCGGCACGTTGGCCTTCACGCACCAGCGCCTCCTTCAGCGCGCGCACGATCAGCGATCGCACGCGACCGGCATCGCGGAAACGAACCTCGGTTTTCGCCGGATGGACATTGACGTCGACCTCGCGCGCATCGAGCGACACGAACAGCGCAAGCACCGGGTGTCGGTCGCGCGGCAGATAGTCGGCATAAGCGGCGCGCACCGCGCCAAACAGCAATTTATCGCGTACCGGTCGTCCATTGACGAAGAGATACTGCCCGAGCGAATTCGCGCGAGAGAGCGTCGGCAGCCCGGCAAAGCCGGTGACGCGTATGCCCTCCTGCCCACCGTCGATGGCAACCGCATTGGCGCGGAAATCGGGCCCGAGCACATCGCCAAGCCGGACAAGGTGGTCGCCGTCGGCTGCGGGTCCCCACGTCAATGGCGCCCGCTCTTCGCCGGCCAGCGTGAAGCTGACGTCGGGGCGACTCATAGCCAGCCGCCGAACGACATCGCGCACAGCCTCGGCTTCGCTGCGATCGGCCTTGAGAAATTTCAGGCGCGCCGGCGTTGCGTGGAACAGATCGCGCACTTCGACCGTGGTTCCGTGCCCGAGGGAAGCTGGCTTTGCCGCCGACTTCTCGCCAGCGTCAACCGTGATGCTCCACGCGTGTGGCTCGTCGGCGTGGCGCGTGGTCATCGTCAGTGTAGCCGCAGCGCCAATCGAGGGTAACGCCTCGCCACGAAATCCAAGCGTGTGGATCGCCAGCAAATCGTCACTATCGAGCTTGGATGTCGCGTGCCGCTCAACTGCGAGTTCAAGATCGGCGCGGGTCATACCCTCGCCGTCATCGGTGACGCGGATCAGCCTGCGGCCTCCACCATCCGTGAGCACATCGATCCGGCGCGCGCCGGCATCGAGCGCATTTTCCACCAGTTCCTTGACGACGCTTGCCGGCCTTTCAACCACCTCGCCTGCGGCGATGCGGTTGATGACAGCCTCGGATAACTGACGAACGGGCATTGCTTGGACCTGATCCGAATCGCAGCGACTTTACCGGCGCATCGCGACGGCTGCGAGACAGGGTCGCCAACTGCCCCCGCTATCCCGGGTCTAATCCAAATCTAATCCAAGCCTAATCCAAGCCTAATCCCATCCCGGCTTGCCCCGGCGCATGCTTTTGATGCCGGCACGGTGCTTTTTGGACTCCAGCCTTTCGCGGCGTTGGGCCTTGGGCACTTTCGTCGGGCGCCGCGGGGTCGGCCTGACCGCGGCCTGCCGGATCATGGCGAACAGACGGTCGCGGGCATCCGCGCGGTTGCGTTCCTGCGTCCGGTGCTGCTGAGCGACGATGACAATCACGCCCTCTTTGGTCAGCCGCTTGCCTGCGATGCGCATCAATCGCAGGGCGACATCGTTCGGCAACGCCGGCGAATGCCGGGCGTCGAAACGGAGCTGCACCGCCGATGAAACTTTATTGACGTTCTGCCCGCCCGGTCCGGAGGCGCGCACGAATGATTCCGAAAGTTCGGATTCATCAATGGAGATCGTGTCGGTGATACGGATCATCCGGCGTCACGACATCAAATATTTTTTCGCAAGGACCTTGCCTTCTTCCACCGCCGGCTGGTCAAAGGGATCGACGCCCAGAAGATGCGCGGCAATGATCGTCTCCAGCATGAAATGCATCATCAATTCACCGAGGGCCGCCTCGTCGAGCCGACTGATGTGAATCGTGCGCACCGGACAACCATTCTTCGCCAAAGTTTCGGCAGTCGCGCGGCCTTCAGCGGCAACCAGATCGCCGATGCTCTTGCCGGCGAAGCCAGGCTCGCCCGCAAGCTTTGCAAGATCGCCGTCCATGGACGGACCGCTCCCAGCGCCATCGGTCGTGATGACGGTGAAGAGCTTGTCGCGCGGACCGCTGATGAAGAGCTGCAATTGGCTGTGCTGATCGACCGGCCCTAGTGCGGCAACAGGCGTCGTACCTTTGCTGTGTTTGCCAAGGCTTTCGGCCCACAGCTGCACGTACCAATGCGTGAAACGTTGCAAACGGTCGCAATAGGCCATCAACACCGTGATGGCTTTCCATTTGCTCTCGCAGAGACCGATTGAAAGCGCGGCGCCGACTGCTGCCGGAACCTGCGTCGCCGGCTTCTTCGCGAGAATTGGCGCCAGCGCGATAGCCGCGCCGTCACGCACCGCTGCTATGTCGAGGCCCAGCATCGCTGCCGGCAGCAACCCAACATTCGTCAGCGCTGAATAGCGCCCGCCGACGCCGGTGTCGTGATCGAGCATGGGAACGCGGAATTTGCCGAGCAGATCACGCAGTCCGTTCGTCTTGCCGGACCTGGACGGCTCGCTGATTCCCAAAAAGATATCGGGGATGCGTGTCTGCAGCCCGGCCTCCCTCAATGCCGACAAAGCGGCGATGGTCTGCATCAAGGTTTCAGCGGTGCCGCCTGATTTGGATATCGCGACGAAACGCGTGGTCGCATGCGGCAACCTCGCAAGCAGTGTTTCAAAGCTGTCCGGATCCAGATTGTCGATGAAGTGCAGTTGAGGCGGTGGACGAAACGCACCAACACCCGGGACGCCGAACCCGGCAAGTTGCGCCAAGGTCTGACCGCCGAGGCTGGACCCGCCGGTGCCCAGAATGACGATGTCTGTCGCCCGGTCCGCCAACTGGCGTGCGGTATCGCGGATCGCCTCGAGGTCGGCGTGGGTTTCCGGCAAGCGCAGCAGAGGCAACATGCGATCGGCGTGGCGGGCCCGAATCCATTCAAGGGCACTCTCGGCGCGCGTCAAAGCGGTTTTCAGGACGTTGGCACCAATGCCGTGCGACCCAACCTTTTCTTCACGCGCGTTCTCGATCGATTGGACGATGTTCATGCCGGTATTAGCCTAGAGTCGCGCGAAACGCGCAACGGCCGAAACCAACCCGAACGTTATTCCGTGGTTCCGCTCGACGTAAGGCCTTTTGGCTTGCCGGCAACCGTCACCAATAGTCCCCCGCCATACAGGCGCTTGGCGACCCGCTTGGCGTCCTCGATCGTCACTGCATCGATCAGCGCGCTACGCCGTTGAACGTAGTCGATGCCGAGATCGTCAATCTGGATCTGGGTCAACTGGGCCGCGATCTTGCCTGAGGTGTCGAGTGACAGGGCGTAGGAGCCCTTGAGAAACGATTTGGCGGCGGCGAGTTCTTCCGGCGTCGGGCCTTCCTCGGCCATCCGTTTGACTTCCTGTTCGATCACCGCCAACGCATCTGCGGTGCGGTCAGCCCGCGTTGCCGTGCCACCAAGCATGACCGCGGCCCGTCGGAACCAGACCAGACTGTCGGAAACGCCATAGGCAAGTCCGCGCTTTTCGCGCACCTCCCTGTAGAGGCGTGACGAAAAGCTGCCGCCACCCAGAATATGATTGACGATGTAAGCCGCCATGAATTCCGGGTCTTGGCGGGCAATGCCCTGCCCGCCGAAAGTGACGACAGCTTGCGGAACATCGACATTGATCACGATGCGTTTGCCGAGACCGGTCGGCGTGGCATTCGCTATCGGCTTGAGATCGTTCTTGGCGGGCAATGCACCGAAAGCGCGGTCGATCAGCATGCCAGCTGTTTTGGCATCGACATCGCCGACGATAGACACCTTCAATTCGTTGCGCGCGAACACGCGGCGCACGTATTCGCGCAAATCGGCCGCAGTGATACGCGGTACCGATTCAAGAGTGCCTTTGCTTTCGCGGCCGTAGGGATGATCGGGGAAAGCGGTCTGCCACCAGCGGCGACTGGCGAGGTCATTGGGATTGGTCGTATCACGCTGAAGCGTGGCCATGGTCTGCCCGCGGATCCGGTCGATCGCATCCGCATCGAAGCGCGGGTTCGACAGCGCAAGGCGTAACAGGTCGAACGCTTCGTCCCTGTTGTCGTTCAGCGTCCGCAGGGAGCCGTAGATGTAGTCGCGCCCAACCTGGAAACTCATTTCAATGGCACGATTTTCCAGGCGTTCATGAAAGGTCTTGCCGTCGAGTTCACCGGCGCCTTCGTCGAGCAGATCCGCAGTGAGATTGGCGGTGCCCGCCTTGTCGGCATCGTCCTGTGAGGCGCCGCCGTGGAACGCGTAATTGAGCGTGACCAGCGGGAGAGATTTTTCGCGTACCAGCCAGGCCTCGATACCGCCGGGGCTGACAATCTTTTCGATCGTCATCGCCGAAGCGGCATTTGTACTCGCAATCGCGGCAGCGGCAGCAAAGAAAATGGACGCAACTAGCCGGATCATGAGCGCTTCTCCGCTTGCGGGCTTACATCTTTGACCAAATAGCCTGTAACGGAGCGCCGTTTGTCCAACCATTGACGCGCGGCATCCTGCACCTGCTCCGCCGTGACAGCCCGAATGCGGTCCGGCCAATTCTTGACGTCGTTGACAGATCCACCCGTGGTCAGCGCGGTTCCATACCAACGGGCCATGCTGGCCTGATTGTCCTGCGCATAGACCGCGTCCGCGATCAGTCTGGTCTTGGCGCGCTCCAGCTCTTCCGCCGTCACGCCTTTCTCGATCACCTGTGCGATGATCGCATCGGTTTCCGCTTCAAGTTGCGGCAGCGTAACGCCTGGACGAGGCGAGCCACCGACGGTGAATTTCGACAGGTCCAGCGTGCTCGCGTCGTACCAGGCATTGGCCGCGACAGCGACTTGCTTGTCGACGACGAGGCCGAGATAGAGGCGGCTGTTTGAACCGCTGCCCAGAATATGGGCGAGCACTTCGAGCGCCGTCGATTCCCCGCGCTTTCCGGTCACGAAAGACGGCACGAGATATTCGCGCTGCAAGGTCGGTATTTCCGCACGGGGATCCGCAAGGGTCAGTGTCCGCGCGGCCACCGGAGGCGGCTCCTGCGCACGCACGCGCGGCGCAATGTTTCCGTGACGAGGAATCTTTCCGTAGGTTTCTTCGGCAAGCGCCCGTGCCTTTGCCGGATCGACATCGCCGGCAATCACGACGACGGCGTTGTTTGGCGCATAAAATCGGCGATAGAATCCGATAGCATCATCGCGAGAGAGCTCTTCCATCTCGTGACGCCAGCCGATCACCGGCTTCCCATACGGGTTGTTTAGATAAAGCGCGGCATCGATCTGCTCGCCGAGACGAGCGCGGGGATTATTTCCGATGCGCTGGTTCTGCTCCTCGAGAATGACATTGCGCTCGGGCAAAACGACGTCGTCCGTAAGCTGAAGCCCGGTCATCCGGTCGGCCTCGAATTCCATGACCGTCTTGAGTTGATCGCTCGGAACGCGCTGGTAGTAGCCCGTGTAGTCCTGCGAGGTGAAGGCGTTCTCCTGCCCGCCGATACGCGCGACAACTTGCGAGAATTTTCCCGTGGGATTCTTCGCCGTACCCTTGAACATCAGGTGTTCAAGAAAATGTGCCAATCCTGACTTGCCCGGCGTCTCGTCGGCTGCGCCGACTTTGTACCAGATCATGTGCGTCACCACGGGCGCGCGGTGGTCCGGAATGACCACGAGCTCAAGTCCGTTGGCGAGAGTGGAGCTGGCCACCTCGGGTCCGGCGGCGAGCGAGGGCGTTGCGATCGCGGTGACGAGCGCAATCAGCGTCAAGTTTGTTTTAAAGAGCACGTTTTTGGGCCTGAATATGTTGCGATCGTGCGTCAGCACGAAATCGGATGGCGTCGCCCACCACAAAGCAAAACTTCATCTACAGCTGGCAACACTACTTCACCGGCTCGGAATGCGTCGTGTAGTAGTCTGTTGCCTTCGGCGTCGCATTCTTGCCAATGCCATACGGCTGATCTGGCGAAGGCGTCTGGTACCCGGGCGGCGGATCGGTCAGCGAATTGCGTGGCGGTTCGCCAGTGAACTTCGCTGCCTCGTCTTTCTTGCCGTTGAACATGCTGCCCCACATGCTGTTCTTGAAGCCGAGCTCCGACGGCATGATTTGGCTGCCGAAGCCGGTGGCCGGCGGCTCGTAACCGTTGTCGGTACTCGCCTGTTTTTTCTTCGGCTTTCCACCGGGCGTCAGCTGATCAGGACGCAGCGGATTCTGTTCGCGCTCTCGTTCGTCGCTGATGTTGCGGCCCTTCTCCGCGGCGGCTTGCGCCTTGCGTCGCTCGACGTCGGGGTCTTTCGGCCAGGCTGGATTGTTGGCAATGGCTGCACCGCGCTGCTCAGGCGGCGGCAGCGCACGGCCGGACGGAAGGACGAGCGGCGCACGCTCCTGGTAATTGATGTTTTCCTCGCCGTCGCGGCGAAAGCCGAGCCCTTCCATGATGTTGCGCAAGAACTTCTGATCGGCCGGGAGGGAATCATCAGCCGATTGCGCGAGGGCGGGGGCGGGACAAATGAGCGCAGTTGCGCCGAGGACCAGGCCAAAAGCGGCGCTGGCGCCAAAGACGCGCGTCATGCTCATCGTGCTCATCCGAATCCGGACCATGGAACCCCTCGAATTGTCGCGACTCTTGCGGCGGATCAGGGCGCTTTTGCGGCGCGGTCCATTACAAGAGAGTCATACAACAGGCCGATAACCCCGGCAACGATGGCCACATCGGCGAGGTTAAAAACGTACCAGTCGAAGCGCCAATTCGCCGTGGAAATGTGGAAAAAGACGAAATCGGCAACCCACCCATAGGCCAGACGGTCGATGGCATTGCCGATAGCCCCGCCGATGATCAGGCCAAGGGAAAGCGCAGTTAGCCTGTCTTGCGCGCGCGCAAGCCAGACCACGAGCAACAGGACGGCAACTGTTTTGAAGCCCAGCAGTATCCACTGGCCGAGCGCTCCCTGGGTCTGGAAAAGTCCGTAGCTGATGCCCGTATTGCGTGCGAGCACGAGGTCGAAAAAAGAGCCCAGTCTGACTGGTCCGTTGGCGGCAAGATCGAAAACAAACAGCAGGTAAATCTTGGCAGCCTGGTCGAGCGCGCAGACGATGGCGGCGACGGTCAATCCGAAACGCGTCAGTGGGCCGGTAAAATAGGAACGGGAGATCAATATCTACTCCGCCGCTCTGCGCGCTGCTTCCCATTCGCGCAGCGCCTTGGCGTCACGCGGCGACACATCAGGATAATCGGGATCGGCGCCGATCGTAGTGAGGATTTTCCACGAGCGCGCGCATTTTTTCCCTTCCGCAAGATTCGGTACGACTGCCACGCCTGCGACATCCGGCAGACGGAACGCGTTACCGGGCCCTTCATCCTGGACGAGAGTCGCTGCCGAGGTGATGCACACCTCCGCAAGATCGCAATCGACCACGGCCTCATACAGCTCGGGATTCGAAACATGCACGATCGGGTGCGCCTCGAGTGACGACCCGATCCGCTTTTGCGCGCGTTCGATTTCCAATGCACCGGTCACGACGCGGCGCACCGTGCGGATTTTCCGCCATTTGTCCGCGAGCTTGTCGTCGCGCCATGACGCCGGAATCTCGGGAAAGTTTTCAAGATGCACGGATTTCGCCGTATCGCCGTAGCGTGAAAGCCACGCCTCTTCCGCGGTAAAGCAGAGCATCGGCGCGAGCCACGTGACCGTGCAGCGGAACAAATGGTCGAGGACCGTGAGACAGGCCTTGCGCTTCACCGATGAATCCGGGTCGCAATAGAGCGTGTCTTTACGAATGTCGAAATAAAACGCCGACAGATCCGACGTCATGAAGCTCGATAGCGCAGCAAAGATTCGTTTGTAGTCGAAATCGGCGTAGGCCTTGCGGACCAGAGCATCGAGCTCGAAGAGCCGGTGCAGCATCAGACGTTCGAGCTCCGGCATCTTGTCAGCCTTCACGCGATCTTCTTCATGGAAGTGCGCCAGACTGCCGAGCATCCAGCGTACGGTATTGCGCAGCTTGCGGTATGTTTCGACCGTGGTCTTGAGAATTTCCGGACCGATGCGCAGGTCGTCGGCATAATCCGACGCACACACCCACATGCGCAGGATATCGGCGCCGGACTGACGAATCACGTCCTGTGGCGCGGTCACGTTGCCGAGCGACTTCGACATCTTGCGACCCTGCTCGTCGAGCACGAAACCGTGCGTCAACACCACATCGAATGGAGCGCGGCCGCGCGTGCCGCAGGATTCGAGGAGCGACGAGTGGAACCAGCCGCGATGCTGATCACTGCCTTCGAGATACATCACCGTATCCTTGCCGCCATCGATCTTGCGTTTGATGCCGGCAAGCGTCGGGAAATGCTTGGGGTCCTCCAGCACGAAGGCATGCGTGGAGCCTGAGTCGAACCAGACGTCGAGAATATCGTCGATCTTCTTCCAGGAATCGTTGGCGAGCTTGCCGAGGAAGCGCTCGCGCGCGCCTGCCTTGTACCAGGCATCGGCGCCCTCTTTCTCGAAAGCCTCGACTATGCGCAACTCGACCTCGGGGTCCTGCAGGATTTCGACCGAGCCATCCGGCCTCTCCTTGACGAACACGGCAATCGGCACACCCCACGCACGCTGGCGCGAGATGACCCAGTCCGGTCGCGACTCGATCATGCCGGTGATGCGATTTTCGCCCTGCTCCGGCACCCATCGCGTCACTTTGATCGCCGACAATGCACGATGACGCAACGTGTCGCCCTTCCCCGCGATGTCCTTGTCCATCGCGATGAACCACTGCGGCGTGTTGCGGAAGATGATCGGCTTCTTTGAGCGCCAGCTGTGCGGATACTGATGCTTGAGCCGGCCACGCGCGATCAGCATGCCCGCATCGATCAACGCCTTGATGACCGCTTCGTTGCCATCCCCCTTTTCACCTTTGTCATTGATGACGCGTTTGCCGGTGAAGCCCGGCGCCGCTTCGGTAAAGGCGCCGTTCTCGTCGACCGTGTAGGGAATGGCCGGATTGATCCCCCGATTTTGCAATTCGGTCCTGTTTGCAGTCCAGATTTCGAAGTCGTCGCGGCCGTGCCCGGGCGCGGTATGCACGAAGCCGGTTCCGTCCTCGTCGGTCACATGATCTCCGGCAAGCAACGGCACGGGGAAGTCATAGCCCTTGCCCTTCAACGGATGATCGCACGACATGCCGGCGAGCACGCGGGCATCGACGGCTCTTACTTTTTCAAACGTGTTGACGCGCGCCTGCTTGAAAACGGCCTCTGCCAGCTTGTCGGCAAGAATGAGAAGATCGCCGGCCTTCACCCAGTTATCAGCCGGTGCGTCAACGACTTTGTAAAGACCGTAGGAAATCTTCGGCGAGAAACTGATCGCGCGGTTGCCGGGCAGTGTCCACGGCGTCGTGGTCCAGATCGCGACGGATGCGTTGCCGACAAGTTCGAAGGCCACCGCGACATCGCTTTTATTGTCGCCTTCCAGCGAGACATCCGCGACCGGAAACTTCACCCAAACCTGATCGCTGGTGTAGTCCTCGTACTCAACCTCGGCCTCGGCCAGCGCGGTCTTCTCGACCACGCTCCACATCACCGGCTTCGAACCACGGTACAGTGTGCCGTTGGCGGCGAACTTCATCAGCTCGCGCGCGATCTGCGCCTCGGCGAAGAAATCCATCGTTGTGTAAGGATGCGCCCAGTCACCCTCGACGCCGAGCCGCTTGAATTCCTCGCGCTGCACGTTGAGCCAGTGTTCGGCGTAGGCCCGGCATTCCTGCCGGAAAGCAACCATCGCCGCCGGATCGGAAAGATTGGGCTTGCTCTTGTTCTTCGACCGGTAATTCTCCTCTTCGATCTTCCATTCGATCGGGAGGCCGTGGCAATCCCACCCCGGGACATAGTTCGAATCGTAGCCGAGCATCTGCTGGCTGCGTGTGACCACATCCTTCAGGATCTTATTGAGGGCGTGCCCGATATGGATATTGCCATTGGCGTAAGGCGGGCCGTCATGCAGGACGAATTTGTCACGGCCCTTCGCGGCCACGCGCAGTTGCCCGTAGAGATCGCCCTTTTCCCAGCGCGCCAGAATTTCCGGCTCGCGCTGCGGCAGGCCTGCACGCATGGGAAATTCGGTCTGCGGCAGGAACAGCGTTTCGGAATAGTCGCGCTCGGGCTTCGGCATGGCGGGCTATGTACAGGGCGGCCGGCTAAATGTCACCCAGAAGCGGGAACGCATTTCCGGCACGCTGGAGCGCATCGCGCGCCTGCGCCGCGTCGCTGGTCATATGGCGCTTGAGGGCTTCGATCGAGTCGAACTTCTGCTCGTGGCGAATCCACCCGATGAAAGCGACGTCGATCGTCTGACCGTAGAGATCGCCGTCAAAGTCGAACAGAAATACCTCGAGCAAAGGTGCTCCGTCATCGAACATCGGCCGGCGGCCGAAGCTCGCAACCCCGTCATGACGTTCCCCCGCGACCTCAACGCGCACCGCGTAGATGCCATGCTTGAGACCGCAGGAGGGGCTGAGCTTCAGATTGGCTGTCGGAAAACCCAGCTCGCGACCGCGCTTGTCGCCATGGATGACCTCGCCGGAAACGAACCAGGGCGCGCCCAGCAACTCGGCCGCCTCGACGACCCTTCCCGCCGCAAGCGCCGAACGCACCGAACCGGATGATACCGGCCGACCTTCGTCTTCCAGCGGCGGCACGACATCGACAGCAAAGCCCAGTCGCGCGCCCTGCTCCGCCAGAAAGCTTGGCGAGCCCATGCGGTTCTTGCCGAAATGAAAATCGAAGCCGATCGCCGCACCGCCGATCCCGAGCGCGCCCGCGAGGATCTTGACGACAAAATCCTCGGCGGATGTAGCGGCCAACGCCGCGTCGAACCGCATCACGACAGCACCATCGAGCCCGGTCGCCTTCAGCAGGCGCAACTTGTTGTGCTCATCACTGAGTTCAAACAGCGTGTCCTGGGGCCGCAGGAAAAGCCGCGGATGCGGCGTAAAGGTCAGTGCGGCCGCCTTCCGGCCAAGCGCGCGCGCACGCGTAAGAGCCGCGCCAATGACGGCGCGGTGGCCGCGATGAACGCCATCGAAATTGCCGATGGCTACCACCGCACCGGCCAGTGGGCCGCTGTCGACGCCTTGCGCGCCGCCGCGCGCGACGTGGAACTGTTTCGTGGAAAGGGGCCCGCTCATCGCTCGTCCGAGTGACTATCTCGTAATCAGAAATGCGTACTTGCCGTCATTTGGCGCTTTTCAAAGCGTCGCTACGGTTAGCGCGCCGTTAACAAACCTTCAAATTAACCCCTTATTCAAGGCCCATTGCTATCAATCGCCACCTTTACGGGGGAGAGCCCTGTCGGGCGGATGCGCAAATGGCTGTCGATCTGACCAAGCCAGTTCTCGTTGTAGACGACTACAACACTATGATTCGCATCATGCACAACCTGCTCAAGCAGCTTGGCTTCGAACAGGTCGACGATGCCAGCGATGGCTCCGCCGCGCTCGCCAAACTGCGCAGGCGCGACTACGGCCTGGTCATTTCCGACTGGAACATGGAGCCGATGACGGGCTTCGCACTGCTGAAGGAAATGCGCTCCGATCCTTCGCTCGCTGAAATTCCCTTCATCATGGTCACGGCGGAATCGAAAACCGAGAACGTGGTCGCCGCCAAGCGAGCCGGCGTGTCGAATTACATCGTCAAACCATTCAACGCGCAGACGCTGAAGACGAAGATTGACGCGGTGTTCGGCGAAGAACAGATCCCCGTACCCGCGGCCTGAGCACTACCACGTCAATTCGCGGATAACAGCCTTCGGCATGCCGCCAGCAGCCGCGAACGTCGCCGTCAGCGCGGCGTGATCGGGTTCCTCGCGGCTGCCGAGTTCCTCGGCGTGGATTCCCGAGGTAACAAACAGGAAGTCGAGGCCCATCGCACCCGCGCCCTTGAGGTCCGTGCGCACGGAGTCGCCGACGGCGAGCACACGGCCGGACGCGATCTTGTGGCGCGCGGCGGTTTCTGCCTTTGCCAGCGCCATTTCATAGATCGGCGGATAAGGCTTTCCGGCGTAGAGCACCTCTCCCCCCATGCTCGCATAGAGGTCTGCGATCGCGCCGGCGCAATAGACAAGGGTCGAGCCGCGCTCGACGACGACGTCCGGATTGCCGCAAACCATGAACAGTTTGCGAGCAAGCAAGGATTCAAGCAGCGGGCGGTAATCGTCCGGTGTTTCGCTCTCATCGTCTCTCAGACCCGAGCAGACGACATAGTCGGCGGTTTCCGGCGGAGCGAAATGTACATCGAGCCCGGAGAATATCGAGCGGTCTCGTTCGGGGCCGAGATGAAAAAGTGACTGACCGTCGCGCTTCTTGATCACGCTGCGGGTGACATCGCCTGATGAAACGATGGCATCATAAGTCTCGCGCGGGACATCCAGGCGATCGAGCTGACGCGCCACACTTTCGCTTGGCCGCGGCGCGTTGGTGATCAGCACAACGACACGCCCACCCGCGCGGAAGCGCATCAGGGCATCGCAGGCGTGCGGATAAGATGTGATACCGTTGTGTATCACGCCCCACACGTCCGAGAGCACGACGTCATACCCGGACGCGATCGTTGAAAATTCGGTGATCAAGGGGGGCAAAGAACTCATAAAACTCTTCAACAAGAAAACGTCAGCTCGCCGCCAGCAAGGCGCCCGGGCTTTCGCCGGCGCCCGGTTTCAGAGCGTCACCGTTACCCTGAAGTGCCTCCGCACGCACCGGACGCGGCGGCGAGAACAGGAATCCTTGTCCAAAACGGACATCGTAGTCGAGCAAATCAACAACCGTCGTCTCAGTTTCTACCCGCTCGGCGATCAGGTCGATGCCCGAACGCGCCAGCAGATCCGAGAGGTCCTCGGGATCAATGTCGCTCTGATTGGAGCCAGCCTTGTTGAGCAGCAGCTTGGCAGGAACCTTCAGGTAACGAAACGAGCGGTTGGCAAGCTCGTTGGGCTCCATATGCAGATCGGTGACGTGATCCATGGAAAAGCGGAAGCCCCGCTCGGCGAGCGCGGCGAGACTCTCGTGCTCGATGGGACCAAAGTTGCGATAGGCCTCCTGCGTGAACTCGAACATCAGTGACGAAGCAAGCGCGCGATTTGCGTCCATGAAATCGAGGAACTGGCGAAACATCAGCGCGTCCGTGAGCGACGCAGAACTGACGTTGCAGAAAAGTCCCACGTCACGACTCTTGAGAAGCAGACGGCGAGTGACCTGCACGCAACGGAAAATTGCCAGATTGTCGATCTTAGGCATCAGCCCGACACTTTCGGCGATATCGATGAAATCGCCGGCGGGAATGATGTCTCCATCTTCGGTACGCAGCCGCGACACCGCTTCGTAGTAGCGAACTTTACGCTGCGGCAAAGTGACGATCGGTTGCAGATAAAGGTCGATCCGGTTTGCATCGACGGCCTTCGAAATCACGTCTGCAATGCTGTCGCGCGAGAGTCCGCGAAACCGTTCGCCACCGGGAAGCGCATTGTTTTCACTAACGGTGAGGGAGCTTTCGGCGGGGCGCGCGGGCTCGGGCTTCGCTTGCGTCACTATGGGTCGGACCGCCAAGGTTCCCTGCTTCTGCAACGTCGCAGCATGCGAGGCAACGGTCTGGGCAATCTGCTTGACCAGTGCGCCGAGCTCGCCGATTTCCGTCGCCAAAGGATCGTTGGCAGCCCTCGCCCGCTGAGTGGGCGATGCGATCTTGGCTTCGGCAACATTGAGACGGCGGGAAATTTCCGCCACCTGACGGGCGAGATCGGCCGTACCGCGCGACAGATCCGCGATCTGGTCGCCAAGATCGGAGCGGTCGCGCAAACGATTGCTGACAGAATTGAACAACGCCATTGCAGTCAGTGCCGCCAACGCCACTATGGCGGACGTACTGGCATCGACGCCGAAGCCGAGATAAAGCACCGCCCCCGCCGAGGCGGCAATAAGCACCACACAGGCTGCGATGAAGATGGCGCTGATACGTCGCATGCGGGGCTTATCCTGGGCCGACTGGCTGGGCCAATGCAATGCCACCAAGGGCGAGTGATTCGCTTAGCCGAATTCCAATGTCCATGAGCGCGCGGCTTCGTGCAACTCGAAGTCTGTTATGGTAGCGCGAAACCGCCGCCTTATTCGCAGAAAGTTGAAGCCATTGTGGACCGCTAAGCCGACGCCGGCGTCCCTTCATCATTCCGTGCTGGCCCGGATCCTTGAAGCCCCGGAGCGGGCGTTGGCGGCCATCCTGTGCCTCCACGCCGTAGTGTGGACGGCCCTGCCGACCCTGCTCTATGCGAATCTGCCTCTCGATCTCATCGAGGCCCTGACGTACGGGCGGGAATGGCAACTCGGCTACGACAAACTGCCGCCGTTGCCATGGTGGCTGGTGGAAATCATCCACCGCGTGATCGGCCACGACTTTGCTTATTACCTGCTGGCGCAAATAGCGATCGTAGCCGCGCTTTGGCTGATCTGGCTGACGGCACGGCCTCTGGTCGGCCCGGTCGGAGCGCTGGTGTCGGTGCTGATCGTCGATGGTCTGCACTATCTCAACTTCACGTCGGCCAAATTCAATCATGATGTTGTTCAGTTGCCGTTCTGGGCGCTGGCCGGATTTGCCTTTCATCGCGCCCTGCGCGGCGGCTGGATCGGCCACTGGCTGTTGCTCGGTCTCGCAATCGGAATGTCACTGTGGTCGAAATACTTCGTGGTGGTGCTCGCCGCACCCCTCGCACTGTTCATCCTTTACGATCGCGCGGCACGCAAAGTCCTGGCGACTCCAGGTCTCTACATCGCGGTCGCGGTCGCACTCGTAACGATGGCGCCGCATATTGTCTGGCTGGTGCAGAACGACTTTCTGCCGTTCACCTACGCCGAACATCGCGCGCTGCCCTCCCGTGGACTCATCGACCACATCTGGCATCCCCTGCAGTTCGGGATTGGTCAGGCGTTCTTCCTGATTCCCTCCGCGCTGATTGCGCTGCCGCTGTTCTTTCCGCGCCGGCGCCCCAGCGAGCTCGCGCTCGGCGCCGACGCTTTCGACCGGCGCATTGTCGACTGGCTCGCATTCGGACCATTCGTAACGGTTGTGGCCCTGTCAGCGATCAGCGGCCGCGGCACGGTTGCGATGTGGGGCTATCCGCTCTGGCTCTTCCTTGGACTTTGGATCGTGATGTATGCGCGCCGCGCACTTGATGAGTCCCGCCTTGCGCGCGTGCTTCTGATCTGGGCTTTCGTGTTTGGCGGATTGGCGTTCGCATTTGTCCTCAACTACGGAATCCTGCCGAATTATGATCATCGTTATCGGGCCGTATTTTTTCCCGGCAGCGACCTGGGGCGCGAACTATCGCAACGCTACCGTGCGGCGACAGGACGGCCGATCAGTTATGTGATCGGCAGCATGTGGGATGGCGGCAATGTCGCGCACTACGCACCTGAGCAGCCGCGGGTGCTGATCGACGGCAAGCCGGACCGTGCGCCATGGATCGACCTTGCCGATCTCAGGAACAAGGGCGCGGTTGTGGTGTGGACTGCGGGTGACTTGAACGCAATGCCACCGGGCCTGCGGTCAATCGCGGCGGATGCCGCGGTGCAGCCGCCATTCTTGCTGCCCTATTTGCGCGGAGATTCGAACCTCAATGTCGGCTGGGCGATCCTCTACCCGAAGCCGTCATATGCTCTTGGTGCGCTCGGCGCGCCTACGCCACCGCCTTGATGATACGCGCGAGCTTGTCGAACATTTCGTCAATCTGGATTTCGCTCACGATCAGCGGCGGACTGAGCGCCAGCGTATCGCCGACAGCTCGGAACATGAAATCATGTTCAAAGAAGCCCGCTTCAAGCGCTTCCAAGCCGCGCTTGCCGACGGCATCGGGCTTGCTGGCGAGGTCAATGCCGACGGTCAGGCCCACCGTCCGGATGTCGAGGACGTTCGGCAAACCTTTGAGTCGCATGGCCGCCTCCGCCCACGCGCCTTCCAGTTTGCGTGAGCGCTCGAATAGGCGCTCTTCCCGATAAACATCGAGCGCCGCAAGGCCGGAGGCGCAAGCCAACGGATGCGCGGAATAAGTATAGCCATGAAACAATTCGACGACGTGCTCCGGCCCCTTCATGAAGGCGTCGTAGATGCCTTTGCGCACGATCACGCCGCCCATCGGCACCGCGCCCGATGTGACCCCTTTGGCGAACGTGATCATGTCAGGAACAACACCATAGCGTTCGGCCGCGAATGGGTAGCCAAGCCGACCAAAGCCGGTGATGACTTCGTCGAAGATCAGCAGAATTCCGTGCTTGTCGCAGATCGCGCGCAGCCGTTCGAGGTATCCCTTCGGCGGCGGCAACACGCCTGTCGATGCGGCAACCGGCTCGACAATCACGGCGGCGATGGTTGATGCGTCATGCAATCCGACGAGACGATCGAGGTCGTCGGCAAGATGCGCCCCCCATTCCGGCTCGCCGATGCTGAAGGCCTGCTTCTCGCGATCGTAAGTCGTTATCAGGTGGTCGACGCCGGCGAACAGCGCACCGAATTGTTTGCGATTGTTGACGATGCCGCCAACGGCAATTCCACCAAAACCGACACCGTGATAGCCGCGCACACGACCGATCAGACGCACGCGCGAGGCATTGCCGCGCACGTTGTGATAGGCGAGCGCGATCTTGAGCGCTGTGTCGACAGCCTCCGATCCGGAGTTGCAGAAAAATACGTGATCGAGGTCAGCCGGGGCGAGCGCGGCAACCCGGCTCGCGAGCTCGAATGCCTTGGGGTGGCTGAACTGGAATGCCGGCGCGTAGTCCAGCGTAGCCGCCTCACGCTGAATCGCTTCAACGATCGGCGCGCGATTGTGGCCCGCGTTCGTGCACCACAGGCCGGCTGCGCCGTCCATCAGCCTGCGTCCGTCGCTGGAGATGTAATGCATGTCCTTGGCGCCAACGATCATCTTTGGCCGCTTCTTGAAGGCGCGGTTGGCGGTGAACGGCATCCAATAGGGTTCAAGATCGTTGGGAATGGCGATTTTTGCTTGTGCCTGGGCTGTTGCCATGACTGCTACCCTTTGGGCTGTCGCGCCGGCTCTTGGCTGCTTTCGCAACATAAAGAGGTGGATGGCAGGGACAAGCCCGCCGGCGACTGTTTCCAACGTTGCTGTAATACCGCCGTCTGATATGTAGACCGCAAATGGCCGATAAGCCCAGCAAGCCCCAAAAGCTCAAAGCGCGCCTGCCGCGCGGCCTAGCCGATCGCGGGCCGGCGGAGATCGCCGCTACCCGTCATATGGTTGAGGCAATCCGCGTTGTGTTCGAGCGGTACGGCTTTGAACCGGTGGAGACGCCGGCCATTGAATACACCGACGCGCTCGGCAAGTTCCTTCCCGACCAGGACCGGCCCAACGAAGGCGTGTTCTCGTTCCAGGACGACGACGAACAGTGGCTCTCGTTGCGTTACGACCTCACGGCGCCGCTTGCGCGCTACGTCGCCGAGAATTTTCAGAATCTGGCATTGCCATACCGCTCGTACCGTTTCGGCTGGGTGTTCCGCAACGAAAAGCCAGGCCCGGGACGTTTCCGGCAGTTCATGCAGTTCGATGCGGATACTGTTGGCGCTGCGTCCATGGCAGCCGACGCCGAGATGTGCATGCTCGCCGCGGACACGATGGAAGCGCTTGGCATTCCGCGCGGCAGCTACATCGTGAAAGTGAATAACCGCAAGGTTCTCGATGGTGCGATGGACCGCGTTCACATTCCCGCGGAAAAGAGACTCACGACGATGCGCGCCATCGACAAGCTCGATCGGCTGGGAATCGACGGCGTCAAAATGCTGCTCGGCAAGGGACGCAAGGACGAAAGCGGCGATTTTACAAAAGGCGCGGAGCTTTTGGATTCGCAGATCGCAGGCATCGTCGCGGCGATCACCGGAACTTCGGGGCATGCTGGCGACGCAGGAACTCCCGGCGAGGAAGAGCTTTCGGAAATCGCCAAGCTTGTGCGAGCGGCCGGGTACGACGATCGGGTTCGAATCGACAAGACGGTTGTCCGCGGCCTCGAGTACTACACCGGCCCCGTCTACGAGGTGGAACTGACCTTCGAGATCAAGGACGAGAAAGGCCGGCCGGTGCGTTTCGGCTCCGTTGGCGGAGGCGGACGTTACGATGGGCTTGTGTCACGTTTCCGGGGCGAGCCGGTGCCCGCAACCGGATTTTCCATCGGCGTTTCGCGCCTTCAGGCCGCACTCACCCACCTCGGCAAGATCAGCGAAAAACCGGCCCCTGGCCCGGTGGTTGTCACGATATTCGACAGGGATCGCGTTGCCGACTACCAGCGCATGGTCTCGGCGCTGCGCACCGCGAAAATTCGCGCCGAGCTTTATCTCGGCAATCCAAAAAACAATCTCGGCACCCAACTGAAATACGCCGACAAGCGTGGGGCGCCTTGCGCCATTATCCAGGGTGGCGACGAGAAGGCGCGCGGCGAAGTTCAGATCAAGGATCTCATTCTGGGCGCGACCTTGACCGATACGAAGGATCGCGAGGATTATTTGAAGAAGCAGGCCGAGGCACAATTTGCGGTCAAGGAAGCCGCTTTGGTCGAGGCCGTCCGCACGCTGCTGGCGCGGCACAAATTGATTTGAGGCGCACGATATTGGCGCGTCCCTTGCATCCAGATGGATGGCTTTGAGGACGATAAACAATGCGAATTCTGACCGTACGCCACGCGACGACCTACCGTTACGCGCGGCCAGTGAAATTCGGGCAACATCGGCTGATGTTGCGTCCACGCGATTCCCATGACCTGCGGTTGGTGGCTGCGGAACTCACCCTGTCGCCGCCCGGCAATCTGCGCTGGATGCACGACGTATTTGGCAACTCCGTTGCGCTCGTTGATTTCAACGACAGTGCCGCGATGCTCAGCATCACGAGCACGCTCAGGATCGAACGATACGGTGCCGAGGGCCTGCAGTTCCCCATCGCGCCCGAGGCCGAATTCTATCCCTTCATATATTCGAGCAGCGATCGCGTCGATTTGAGTCGACTACTGGAGCAGCATTATCCCGATCCGAACGGCATTCTCGCACGCTGGGCCGATAGCTTCGTCACATCCCGACCGATGCGAACGCTTGAGCTCCTCACCAACATGAATGCGGCATTGAAACCGGACATCATTTACGCCGAACGCCACGAAGCAGGAACACAGTCGCCCGCGCAGACATTGGAGACCAAGACGGGTGCGTGTCGCGATTTCGCGATGGTGTTCATCGAGGCCGCTCGCTATCTCGGATTCGGCGCACGCTTCGTCAGCGGTTATCTCTACGATCCGGCGCTCGATCGCGGTGATGCGACGCAAGCCGTTGCAGCGACCCATGCGTGGGCCGAGGTCTATCTGCCGGGCGCCGGCTGGATCGAGTACGACCCAACCGACGTGCTCATCGCTGGAGAGAATCTGATCCGTGTCGCGGTGACGCGCGATCCGTCTCAGGCGATTCCGATTTCGGGAAGCTACGTCGGCACCACTGCGGATTTTCTCGGCATGACAGTCGAGGTGGCAGTGACCGCGCAGAACTAGTCGCGACTACACCGTGACGACGTTACCCTCGACCCGATAGCCGTCATACGCATCAAGATTGTAGCCCAGCAATTGTTCGACGGCATCGAAGCTATCGATGATCGACACGTAGTCGACGACCTTCTCGTCGCGGAACTGGATGAAGTGAGCGATGCGATAACTGATCGCCTGACCGCTTGCACGCTTTGTTCCTGTGAGCCTGCCGAGCACTGAGGCGCGGTCGCCATCCACAAGCATGGTCGTTGCGACGAAGCGACGGCGGGACCACAAGCTCGGGCTGTCGCGTCCCAACAACTTCATGACCAGATACTTGCCGACGCGCTTGCCGCAGAACGGCAGAATGTCGACGGGTCCACTGATCGTCCACACCACGTCGTCGTCGAGAAAGTTGGCGAGGGCCGCCATGTCGCGGACTGACAGGGCATGGTAAAACGCCTCGACAACCGCGCGCGGGACTGGGCTCATTCGTACCCCCATTCCGACCAGTGAATCGCGGTTGTATTGAAATTCCCTTACCCGTTTACGGTGAGGGCGCCGCGGGATCGCCCGAACAGCGGGTTCCACCGGCCCCGGATAATTTGTTAACGACGACAACC
>Ga0207700_10000610_pt1 | contig 20923 bp, 18 predicted proteins | sample LARL82metaG_FD_184348 | JGI IMG/M metagenome (GOLD analysis project Ga0207700, IMG submission 184348) | Corn, switchgrass and miscanthus rhizosphere microbial communities from Kellogg Biological Station, Michigan, USA - LAR L8-2 metaG... | ecosystem: Host-associated > Plants > Roots >...
GGGCAGGCCAGTTCCTGACCGGTGCGCGCTCCCCACGGGCGACCGGCTGCCTCCCATCCCCGCCCCGCCGATGCCCAACGCCACGCTCCGTCCCCGGGCATGACCGAATTCCGGAAGGCCAGGCCGCAGGGGCCTGGCCGAGATACGGCTCTACACCAATGAGGCGATGACCGAGAACTTGCCGTACTACCGGCGACACGGTTATGAGGAAACGGGCCGCGGCGAGCAGGACGGCTACCGCCAGGTGTTCTTTCGCAAGCGGCAGCCAGTCGGCATCGACGCTCTGGTCCGGGCGGTTCTACGCGGATCTGTGGAACCGCTGGGACGACGACGCTGTCGAGGACATGCTGGCCGAGGACTTCGCGTTCCGCGGCTCGATGGGCACCCGCGCTCAGGGCCGGGACGGCTGGCGCGGCTACCGGGACGCCATCCGGCGGGGCGCACCCGACTTCCGCAACGAGATCACCGGGCTGGTCGCCGACGGACAGCGTGCGGCGGCCCGGCTGTCTTACACCGGGCACCACGCGGGCCCGCTGGCCGGCTTGACCGCGACCGGGCGCCAGTTCGAGTACGCCGGGGCGGCGTTCTTTACCACCCGGGACGGCCAACTGGCCTCGGCCTGGGTGCTCGGCGACCTGGATGGTCTGCGCCGGCAACTCCGCCCCGACCCCGACCTGCCCTGAGCCAGCATCCACCCGACGGCGGCGTCCGCACGCCGACCGCCTCCCGCCCAGCTAGCCGGCCGGTGCGGGACGAACGGGCCTGGTCCCGATGATCACGGTCGCGTTCAGGTCAGCCGAGCTGACGACGCGCGCCGCCAGGCCGCGGCGGGTGAACGCCTCGGCCGCCCGCGGCCCTTGGCGCTCGCTCGTCTCGATCAGCAGGTGACCGCCGGGTGCCAGCCAGCGCGGCGCCGCGGCCGCCACCCGCCGCAGCACGTCAAGCCCGTCCGGGCCGCCGTCGAGCGCGAGGCGCGCCTCGTGCAGGCGCGCCTCGGGAGGCAGCGTCTGCACCGCTTCGGTGGGCACGTAGGGCACGTTGGCGAGCAGGATGCCGACGCGACCCCGGAGCGTCGATGGCAGGGGCTGGTAGAGGTCGCCTTCGTACACCCGGCCGCCGCAGGCGGCCAGGTTGCGACGCGCGCACCGGACCGCGGCCGGGTCGACATCCGCCGCGTGCAGCTCGGCCCGGTCCAGCGCCGCCGTCACCGCGGCGCCCAGCGCTCCCGAGCCACAGCACAGGTCGACGATGACCGCGGGCGGACCTGCCTGGCCCGAGTGGCCGGCCGCCGGCCGGCCAGCGAGGCCGACGGCCTGCCGGACGAGGAACTCGGAGCGGCGGCGCGGCACGAAGACACCGGGATCGACGGCTATCCGCAGGCCGCAGAACTTCGCCCAGCCCACCACGTGCTCGAGCGGCTGGCCCGCCGCCCGCCGGTCCACCATCGCGGCGAGGTCTGCGGGCGTGACGGCCGCGGAGATCAGCAACCGCGCTTCGTCCTCGGCGAAGACGCAGCCGGCGGCGCGAAGCCTGGTCACGATGGCGGACGGCGGAGGTGATGATGCGGAAGCTGCCATGGGAGCGCCTTTCGGTTGCCGACGGGCGCCCTGCCGGTCACCTAGGCGATCCGGGCCACGCGGCCGTAGGGGAGAGCATCCGGCCTGACCTGGCGGTAACGGGTCTCACCTCCCCGGTGCGTGCACTGCTGGAACGGCCACACTACCCGAGCCGGGCGGCGCGGGCCGGCCTAGATCCGAGCCGGTCAGGCTGCGACGATAGGGAGCCCGCGCAGTCGTCACGCTGACCACGAATCGAGGGCGGTCGCCCATGTCAGTGCAGATCAAGCGGTTGCACCTGGCCAGCCTGCGCGGTTCCGACGGCCTGGAATGGCCGGTGCACGGCTTCGTGGTCACGCACCCGGAAGGTGCGGTGCTGGTCGATACCGGCGTCGGCGGGCCGCCGCAGGTGCTCAGCGACTGGCGGGTGGTGAACCGCTCGGTGGCTGACGCGCTGGCCGGCCTGGACATGACGCCCAGCGACATCTCGCTGGTGATCAACACGCACCTGCACTTCGACCACTGCGGCCAGAATGCCGTGTTCGGGCACGCCGCGCATTACGTCCAGCGGGCCGAGCTGGCGCGGGCCAAGCGTGAGTCGCCCGACCTTTATGACTGGTTCGGCTTCATGAACGCGCGCTTCGAACTGCTCGACGGGGACGCCGACGTGCTACCCGGCCTATCTGTGATCGCGACGCCCGGGCATACCGTCGGCCATCAGTGCGTCGTGGTCCGGTCCGCCGACGGCAGTCCCGACCTGATGATCGGGGACGCGGCCTATACACCCCGCCAGTACCTCAGCCCGGCCACCGCGAAGCTGCCGCCCGGCCAGGCGAGCGACCTGGCGAGCTGGCAGGACTCGGTGCGCCGCATCCACGCCCTGGGCCCCGGGCGGGTGCACTTCTGTCACCATACGGACGTCATCCACGGCTGACGCCAGCCACCGTCCCCGTCAGCCACGGCCTGTCAGCGAAGGATCGATATCAGCCACGGGCGGCACTGCCGGCGGCCGGGAACGTCGCCGACAGCCCGAACGCCGGGAACAGGCTCGCATCGTTGAACGAGGAAATGCGCGCGATGCCCGACCCGGCGATCGTGAGGACCGCGATCGCGTGCGCGCGATACACCCCGTCATGGTCACGCAGGTAGGCGGCGAGCCCCGGCTGGCCGTTGGCCGCCGCGGGGATCAGGCGGAACCGGCCGGCCTCATCGATCACCTGCGAGGCCAGGAAGCGGCCGATCGCCGCGCGGCCCGCGAACCAGGTCGGAAGCGGCGGCATCTCGAGCACCGCGTCTTCGCGCAGCAACCGCATGAGCCCGGCGATGTCCGCGTTCTCGAACGCTGTGGCGTACCGGTCGACCAGCGCGCGATCCTCCGGGTCGGCGGGCTCGCGCAGCTCGTCCTCGGCGGGGGCTACCCGGTCGAGCTGCGCCCGGGCGCGCTGCAGCACGCTGTTCACCGCGGCCGTGCTGGTGCCTAGTAGCCCGGCGACCTCGGCCGCGTGCCAGCCCAGCACGTCGCGCAGGATCAGCACCGCGCGCTGCCGGGCAGGCAGGTACTGCAGGGCCGCGATCAGCGCCAGCCGCAAGCTGGCCCGTGACACCACGACCGAGGCCGGATCGGCCGGCTCGGCGCGAACGAGCGTGTCCGGGACGGGCTGCAGCCAGGGGACCTCCGGGCGGGCCGCGGCCAGCCGGCCCGCCGGGTCCTCGGCGGGGGCGCCGAGCCCGGAGGGCAGCGGCCGCCGGTCCCGGTTCTCCAGGGCCCGCAGGCAGGTATTGGTGGCGATCCGGTACAGCCACGTGCGCAGCGACGCGCGCCCCTCGAATCCGCCGTAGGAGCGCCAGGCGCGGATCAGCGTCTCTTGCAGCTGGTCCTCGGCGTCGTGAATCGAGCCGAGCATGCGGTAGCAGTAGGCCAGGAGCTCGGCCCGGAACGGATCGGTCAGCCGCACGAAGTCATCGCTGTCTGGCATGGCCGTTTCTCCCTGCCCGCCGGTGCGGCCCGGCAGCAGGGTATCCGGCTGCGCCGCGGCTGTTGCTGGCATCGCTGCTCCCGTGATCGATCGCGCGGGCACCGTCCGGCCCGCAAGCCCTACCGGTATGGGTACGGCGCGCGAGCGAAACTCATCGCGCGGCCGTTCGGCAAAATCAGCCGCGCTGGCGGGCACCCCGGGCACCACGCCCGCCTGGCAGGGCACCTGGCGCTGGCCGCCGGGGCGCTGCGGCCCCGCGCGGGCGCTACGCCGGCCCAGCGCGTCGCCGGGGAGGGCCGGTGAGTTTTCCCGGCCGCCCGTACCTGTATCGGACGAGCGCGGGAAATACGCCGCGAACAAGACCGACATCCGTACGGCCCGCGCCGGGCCGGCCCACATCGCACCGGATAGCGAAGGAGAAACGCACATGTCAGATCACGATCTCACCGGCACCACGGCGATCGTCACCGGAGCCAGCCGGGGCTTCGGCCGTGGCATCGCGACCGCGCTGTCCCAGGCCGGAATGCGCGTTGTCGGCGTGGCCAGGGACGGCGCCAAGCTCGAGGAACTGCGCGCGCAGCTCGGCGACGCCTTCATCCCGGTGGCCGCGGACGCGGCCGACCCGGTGGTCGCCGGGCAGCTCATCGACGCCTACCGCCCGGGCACGCTGGTGCTCAACGCGGGAGCACGGCCGCTGTCGCGGCCGCTGCACCGGCATACGTGGCAGACGTTCAGCCGCAACTGGGACGTGGACGTGCAGCACGCCTTCGGATGGACGCGTGAGGCCCTGCTGGCTCCGCTCGATCCGGGCAGCACGGTCATCGCCTTCTCCAGCGGGGCGGCGATCAACGGCTCTCCGCTGTCCGGCGGGTACGCCGGGGCCAAGGCCGCGATCCGCTTCCTCACCGCTTACGCCGCGGCCGAGTCCGAGCGGAACGCGCTGGACATCAGGTTCACCGCGGTGCTGCCGCAGCTGACCCCCGCCACCGAGCTGGGCGCGGCCGCCGTGGCCGCCTACGCCGCCCGGCAGGGCGCCGACCTGCCCGCGTTCCTGCAGGGCATGGGGCCGGCGCTTACCCCGGAGCAGGTGGGTAAGACCATCGTCGATATCGTCACCGACCCCGGCCTGGCCCAGGTCGCATATCAGCTCAGCGCGGCCGGGCTCAGCCCGCTCGGGTAGCCTGGCCCAGCGCCGGGCCCTGCCCCGCACCGCGTTCTGGTCCCAGCCCGGGCCCCTGGCCCGAACCCGGACCCTGGCCCGAACCCGGACCCTGGCCCGAACCCGGGCCCCGGTCCAAGCCCGGACCCCGGTCCAGATCCGGCCCGGCTCGTGGCCGTGATCATGCTCTGAGCAGGGAGAATCGTTTGGCCGTAGTGATTTCCTCACCCGGCAGGCCCAGCCGCCCCAGTGTGAAGTAAGGTTTGCCTAACCTAATTTCGCGCCGATGTGCGGGCCGCCCCGCGGCTGGGAGGAGGTAGGGATGCTCGCCACGCTCGTCATCTTCCTGCGCGAGGGTGTCGAGGCCAGCATGATCATCGCGATCCTGCTCGCGTACCTCAACCGCATCGGGCGACGGGACCACTTCCGGGACGTGTTCATCGGCGTGGGGGCGGCGCTGATCCTCGCGACGGCGGGCGGGGCGATAGCGTACACGACGATCCGCAGCTACGACGGCTCTCGCGTGCAGACGATCTTCGAGACCGTCACGTACCTGGTCGCCGCCACCGTGCTGACCTACATGACGTTCTGGATGCGCCATCACGCCCGGTCGCTGTCCAAGGAACTGCGCGCCCGGGCCGAGGCCGCGCTGGACGGCCGGGCCCGGTGGGGGCTGGGGTTGCTGGCCTTCCAGGCGGTCGGCCGGGAGGGGCTGGAGACCGTGGTCTTCACCCTGGCGATCATCTTCTCCACCTCGGCGGCGAGTGCGCTCAGCGGGGCCGTGATCGGGCTGGCCGGCTCGCTGGTCATCGCGTTCGTGATCTACCGGCTGGGACACCGGCTCAACCTGTCCAGGTTCTTCACCGTCATCGGCGTGCTGCTGATGGTCTTCGCCGCGGGCCTGCTCGCGGATTCGGTGCAGAACATGCAGGAGCTCGGCTGGCTGCCGCTGCTCGACACGCCGATGTGGCACTCGGCCAGCCTGTTGTCGCAGGACAGCGCGTTCGGCGACGTGCTGCACAGCTTCTTCGGCTACAGCGACGCCCCCACCCCGCTGCAGCTGCTGGTGTACGTCGGCTACCTGGCCATAGTGATCATCGCCTACCTCGGCCTGCGGGGGCCCAGGACGCGGTCCGAGCCGGCCCGCCCGGCCGCGCACTGACCCGCCGGATCAGCGGGCGGGCGTGAACCGGATGTCCCGCGCCGCACCGGCCGGGGCCGCGAAGGCGAGCATGCGTCCGGCCTCGTCGGTGATCGCGTCGCGGTCCCGCGCGCCGATTTTCCCGAACGGTTCCACGGTCAGCGTCACCGCGCTGGCCGATCTGGCCACCCGCCACAGGCCCGCGACGAAGCCGTCCACCAGCACCGTGCCGGGGAAGACGCCGTTCCGGCCGTACAGCCTCGGCCGGTCGCTCTCGCTGACCACCCGGGTGCGGTCGGCGTGCGAGAGGATCAGGTTGTCGTACTCGGCGACCATCCGCACCGGGGCCGGCGTGCCGGGGTCGGGCCGCGGTGCGTCCGGCAGGTCGAGCAGCTCGGTGCCGTTCTCGTCCCGGAACGTCCGCAGCCCGGGCCGCAGCCGGTCGGCGACCTCGCGCAGCCGGGTCAGCCCCGACCAGGCCTGCGCGTCGCGCACGCTCGCCGGGCCGAAAGCGGCCAGGTAGCGCAGGACGATCGTGTCCAGCGACGTGCCGCGACCCAGCGGCCGGCCGAGCCAGGCTTCGGCCGGGGTGTGCCTGGCCAGCCCGGCCGCGCCCCAGACCGCGCGGGGCGGCACCTGAACCAGCGGCACCAGGCTGCGCACGCCCTGGGCGAGCGCAGCCGGGGAATGACCGGGCCACTGCTCGGCCAGCAGCGCGCCGAGCTCGCTGAACGTCCGGGGCTCGGCCTCGGTGAGCGTCCGGCCGGCCGCGGCCAGCGCCCGGGTGTCCACCCCGGCCAGCTGCCTGCCGTACGTCGCGGCCAGCGCCCTGTCGAGAACCGGCTGGATCAGCGGGCGCAGCGCCAGGCAGTCGCGGGCGGATACCAGGTGAATGGTCCCGCGCATGAGCGCGATCCGGACCACCTGGCGGCCGGTGATCAGCGCGGCCAGCTCGTCCGGCCGGAAACCCGCCAGCCGCGACCACAGTCCGTAGTAGGGCGGGAACGGCGCCTGGGCCTGCAGGCCGAGCAGGTGCTCCACGGCCCCGATCACGCGCCCGGCCCGGTCGGCGGCCGCGGCGGGCGCCGGGCTCCGCCACAGCAGCATCTGCCGTTCCAGCAGCGCCCGGTTGAGCGCCTGCCGGCTGAGCACCTCATCGGGCATCAGCGGCTCCTTCCGCCCGGCCGCCAGCGTAATCGGCTGGCCGTACGGGCGCCGAGCCCTTAATCTCACCCGGGTGACCATCGCTCATGACGTAGCCGGGGACGGACCGCCCTTGGTGCTGGTGCATTCCACGGTGTGCGACCGGCGGATGTGGGATCCGCAGTGGCCGGTCCTGGCCGAGGCCGGATACCGGGTGATCCGCGGCGACTTCCGCGGCTTCGGCGATACGCCGGCCGCCGACCGGCCCTACACCGATGCGGGCGACGTGACGGACCTGATGGACGCGCTGGACATCGGGCGGGCGGCCCTGATCGGCTCCTCGTACGGCGGCCGGGTCGTCGTGGAGATCGCCGCGCGCTGGCCGGACCGGGTGACGGCCATGGCGCTGATCTGCGCCGGCCTGCCCGGTCACGAGCCCAGTCCCGAGCTGCGGGCGTTCTGGGAGCGTGAGACCGAACTGCTCGAGGCCGGGGACGTGTCCGCGGCGGTGGACCTCAACGTGGCCACGTGGCTGGGTCCGCAAGCCAGCCCGCACACCCGCGAGCAGGTGCGCGCGATGCAGCAGCGTGCTTTTGACCTGCAGCTCGCGGCCTCCGATGAGGTCGAGATGCCGTCGGCCGAGGTCGACCTGTCCGCTGTCCGCGCCCCGTGCCTGGCCCTGTCCGGCGGCCATGACCTGCCCGACTTCCGTGAGATCGCGGCCAGCCTGCCGAGCCTGTTCCCGGACGCCCGGCACGTCGAGCTGCCCTGGGCGGGGCACCTGCCCAGCCTGGAGCGCCCGGCCGAGGTGACCCCCCTGCTGGTCGGCTTCCTGGCCGAGCGCTATCCGCCGCGTCGCTGACCGGTGCTCACTGGTCCCCGCTGCGGGCATAGGCAATCTGGCCGCGCGTAGAGCATGATTCAGGAAAGACCGGCGGCGCGATGGCTAGGGGAGGATGTCATGGCGAATCTCGGCTCCATGCTCGAGCGGACAGCGACTGCCCATCCGGACCGGGAGGCCATCCGGATGGATGACCTCGTGCTGAGCTACGGGCAGCTCCGCGACGAGGCCGGGCGGGCGGCAGCCCTGCTGACCTCGCTCGGGGTCCGGCCCGGGGACCGGGTCGGGCTGATGCTGCCCAACGTGCCCGCGTTCCCCATCGCGTTCTACGGCGCGGTGGCCGCCGGGGCCGTGGTGGTACCGATGAACCCGCTGCTCAAGAGCCGGGAAGTGGCCTACTATCTCGGCGACTCGGGCGCCAGCGTGATTTTCGCCTGGCACGCGGCGGCCGGCGAGGCGGCCAAGGGCGCGGCCGACGCCGGCGCGCAGGTCGTCACCGTCGATGACCCCGGCCTGGGCGCCTCCCTGGCCGGGCTGTCCCCGGTCAGCACCTGGGTCGATGCGGCCGACGACGATGACGCCGTCATCCTCTACACATCGGGTACCACGGGCCGGCCGAAGGGCGCCCAGCTCACCCACGCCGGGCTGGCCCGCAACGCCACGCTTACCGCGCAGACCCTGCTGCACAGCTCGGCGGACGATGTGGTGATGGGCTGCCTGCCGCTGTTCCACGTCTTCGGGCTGACCTGCGGGCTGAACGCCTCGGTGGTGGGCGGGGGCACCCTGACCCTGCTGCCCAGGTTCGACGCTGGCAAGGCGCTGCAGATCATCGAGCGCGACAAGGTGACGATCTTCGAAGGCGTGCCCACCATGTACAGCGCCATGCTGCACCACCAGGCCGACCCCAGGCCGGACACGTCGTCGCTGCGCCTCTGCATCTCCGGCGGTGCCGCCATGCCGGTGGAGGTGCTGCGCAACTTCGAGCAGCAGTTCGGCTGCATCATTCTCGAGGGCTACGGGCTGTCCGAGACCTCGCCGGTCGCGTCGTTCAACCACCCGGACAAGGTCCGCAAGCCCGGCTCCGTCGGCACACCGGTCGAGGGCGTCGAGATGCGACTGGTCGGCGCCGACGGCGCCGACGTGCCGGACGGCGAGGTCGGCGAGATCGCTATCCGCGGCCACAACGTGATGAAGGGCTACTGGGGCAAGCCGGAGGCCACCGCGGAGGCGATCCCGGACGGCTGGTTCCGCACCGGTGACATCGGGCGGTGCGACGAGGACGGCTACTACTACATCGTGGACCGCAAGAAGGAGATGATCATTCGCGGCGGGTTCAACGTGTATCCGCGCGAGATCGAGGAGGTGCTGCACGAGCACCCGGCCGTCGCTGAGGTGGCGGTGGTCGGGATCCCCCACCCCGAGTTCGGCGAGGACGTCGGCGCCGCGGTGGCTCTCAAGCCCGGGGCCAGCGCCACGCCGGAGGAACTGCGCGCGTTCGCCAAGGAGCGGGTGGCGGCCTACAAGTATCCCCGTCACGTCTGGCTGGTCGATGAGCTGCCGAAGGGCCCGACGGGCAAGATACTGCGCCGCGAGGTGCGCCCGCCCGAGGTCCCGGCGTGACGGCAGCCCCGGCCGGCGCGGCGGCCGATCCGGCCGCGGCCGGGGCGGCCGAGGCCGCCGAGGCGGCCGGTCCGCTCGACCTGCTGCTGTCCGACGCGGCGCTCGGCGCGCTGCGGCTGTTCCGGCCGGACACGTCCATGCTGCGGCTGGCCGCGAAGCTGGCCCGCAAGCCGCGGTTGACCGGCGGCACGGCGGCGCTGCTGACCCTGGAGCTGGGCCGGATCGCGGCCGGCCGGGCCGCGATCACCCCGGACCGCAGAGACCGGCGCTTCACCGATCCCGCCTGGACCTCGAATCCGCTGCTCAAGCGGATCATGCAGGCCTACCTGGCGGCCGGCTGGACCGCGGAGCGGCTGCTCGCTGCGGCCGAGCTGGACTGGCGGGACAACGAGCGGATGAAGTTCCTGCTGTCGAACCTGGTCGCCGCGGCCGCGCCGTCGAACAATCCGCTCATGAATCCAGCGGGGTGGAAGGCGGCCATCGACACCGGCGGCCTGTCCGCCGTGCGCGGCGCGCGTGCCCTGGCTTCCGACCTGGCCGCGCCGCCGCGCGTCCCCTCGATGGTAGAGCCCGGGGCATTCGAGGTCGGCAAGGACCTGGCCGCGACGCCGGGCGCCGTGGTGCACCGGACCGGGGTCTTCGAGCTGATCCAGTACCAGCCGGTCACCGACAGCGTGCAGAGCTACCCGCTGGTCATCGTGCCACCCATGATCAACAAGTTCTACGTCACCGATCTGGCGCCCGGCCGCAGCATGATCGAGTACCTGGTCGGCCAGGGTCATCAGGTGTTCGTTATATCGTGGCGCAACCCGGACCGTCGCCACCGAGACTGGAACCTGGACACCTACGGCGCCGCCGTGGTGGCCGCCCTGGAGGCCGCGTGCGCGATCGCCGAGGCGCCCAGGGCCAGCATCTGCGCGCTGTGCTCGGGCGGCATCGTCTCGGCCATGGTGGCCGCGTACCTGAACCAGACCGGCCGGGCCGACCGGCTGGCCAGCCTCTGCCTCGGCGTGACCGTTCTGGACCAGTCACGGGCCGGCACCGCCGCCGCCCTGGTCAGCGAGGCCACGGCCACCGCGGCGAAGGCGGCGTCCCGCCGCCGCGGGTACCTCGACGGCCGGGCGCTGGCCGAGATATTCGCCTGGCTCCGCCCGGACGACCTGATCTGGAACTACTGGGTCAACAACTACCTGCAGGGCAACAAGCCGCCGCCGTTCGACATCCTCTACTGGAACGCCGACACCACCAGGCTGCCGGCCGCCCTGCACGCCGATTTCATCGAGATCGGCCTGTCCAACGCGCTGACCCAGCCGGGGAAGGCCACGATGCTCGGCTCTCCGGTCGACCTGTCCAAGGTCGACGTGAGCGGGTACGTCGTGGCCGGCGTGGCCGATCATCTGTGCCCGTGGCAGGCCTGCTACCGCAGCGCCAGGCTGCTGGGCGGCCCGGTCCGCTTCATCCTGTCCACCAGCGGGCACATCGCCTCGATGGTGAACCCGCCGGGGAACCCCAAGGCGACATTTCAGACCGCGCCGGGCACCCCGCCCGACCCGCGCGATTGGCAGACCGCCGCCAGTACCGTCAAGGGCAGCTGGTGGCCCGACTACTCGGCGTGGCTGGCCGAGCGCAGCGGCGGGCTGAAGAACCGGCCGCAGGCGCTCGGGAACAGCGCGTTCCTCGCGCTCGGACCCGCTCCGGGGATCTATGTTCTCGACCGTTGAGGTGCGTAGCATCGCCGTTGGCGGCCAGCAGTTGCGAGTCGCCGTGCGGCGTGGCCGCCGCGGCGGGGTGCCGCTGCTGCTGATCAACGGCATCGGGGCCAGCCTGGACCTGCTGGAGCCGTTCGTCGATGAGCTCGACCCGTCGGTAGAGGTCATCCGGTTCGACGTACCCGGGGTCGGCGGGTCTGCGCTGCCCGTGGTTCCTTACCGGTTCACCGGGCTGTGCCGGATGATCTCGGGGATGCTGTCCGAGCTCGGCTATGCCTCGGTCGACGTGCTCGGCATCTCCTGGGGCGGCGGCGTGGCGCAGCACCTGGCCCTCGTCCACCCGTCCCGCTGCCGCCGGCTCGTGCTGGTCAGCACGGCGACCGGCGCGCTGATGGTGCCGGCCCGCCCGGCCGTCCTGGCCCGGATGATTACGCCCCGGCGCTACCTGGACCGGCGCTATCTGGAGCGGGTCGCGCCGATCCTGTACGGCGGGAGCGCCCGGGCCGATCCGCGGCGCGTGGCCACGGCGATGCACGACGGCAGCCGGGTGGGCTCCGGCCGCGGGTACCTCTACCAGCTCGCCGCGGGCCTGGGCTGGACCAGCCTGCCGTTCCTGCCGCTGCTGCGACAGCAGACCCTGGTCATGTCCGGCGACGACGACCCGATCATCCCGCTCGCCAATGCCCGGCTGATGCACCTGCTCATTCCGAATTCGCAGCTGTACGTCTATCACGGCGGACACCTCGGCCTCGTCACCGAAGCCGCGGAGCTGGCTCCCGTGATACACACCTTCCTGTCCGCACCGTGACCCCTGTCCGCACCGTGAGGGCGCGGGCTTGGCTGCGCATGTGCGCCGGGAGGCAGCCGCGCTACGCTCTACCTGCATCCTGCTAGGGGGAGGTGCCGGTGATCACAGGACCGCAAGGCCCGGCAGCGGCGGGCGGTGACCGGCTGCGGGCAGGCCACGCCGACCGCGAGCAGGTAATCGAGGCGCTGAAGAACGCGTTCGTGCACGGACGGCTGACCAAGGACGAACTCGATGCACGGGCGGGCCAGGCGCTGGCCGCGCGGACCTACGCGGACCTGGCCGCCCTCACCGCTGACATCCCGCCAGCCCCAGCCCCAGCCGCCCCGGCCCGCCCGACCGTCACAGCCCGGCGTCGGCCGCTGGCCAGGGCGGCTGCCGGGTCGGGCGGCTGCCTGGTCATCGCCTTCGCCGCCATGCAGGTCCACCGCCTCGCCGATCCGGGCAACACCCCCGGCACCCTCCCCGGGTCCTTGGCGCTCCCGAGCTTCCTGGTGGCCCTTACCGCCGTATTCGCGGCACTGTTCATCGTGATCTACGGGGTGGGAACCGCAGTGGAGCAACGACACTCCCGCAGGCAACTGCCGCCCCGGCCAGGGGCGGGTGGGCACGCCCTTGAAGGGGAACGGCGCGGTGACACCGGCGATGGCCCAGTTCCCCCCGGTCCCCGCACCGGCCAGAACCGCGCTGACCTGCGCGCTCACAGGTCACGGCAGGACCGGCAGCGCGTTCCTGTCCGGGTCGGCCGGGCACGGGGTGGCGCCAGCCCGGCGCCGGGCGTGATCTGAGCTGGGGCAAAATCGGCACCGGGACCGGTGCCTCTGAACTCGCAGGAGCAGGCGCCTCACGGTGGCGTGAAAATGCGGCGCTGCCGGGCGGGCCAGGGCCAATGGTCGGTGAGAGGCTGCCTAGAGCCGGCCCGGCAGCGCCAGCTCACTGCCTGAGCTTCAGGCAGAAAACATGGCCGGCATGATGGCGGGCCGCCGTGGAATTCACCATCACGCCTCCTGCGGTCGCCGCGCTCGGCGGCCGTGATATCTGTCGGCGGCACCGACCGGTACGCGCCGTCCCCTATTGCACGGCCCTGGCCGGCGCTTGGTTCAACCAAGAAGCAAGGCTTTTCCGGCCAGAATCCACGGCTGCTACCCCAGGCCGGCCGGCTCACACGCCTCGTCGTGATCACGGCAGGCGCGTTCGGTGCCCATGGCACAGTCCTGATTGTGCCGTTGGACGATCTGCCGGACTGGCTGCCAGCCTGGTGTCTGGACTATCTGGGTAGCGAACCCGCCGCCGTGCTGTTCCAACTGCAACAGATCTCGATGGTGTTCGGTCTGCTGCTGGCCGGTGGTACGGACGTCGTGGTCAAGGCGCGCGCCGATGACGGCCGGGCCGTGTCGTGTGTCGCGGCACAGGCCCGGCTGGCCGGGCGCGGATTTCCGTGTGCCCGGCCGCTCACGCCGGTGGCCGGCGTCGGTCCGCTGGCTGTGCACGCCGAGGAGTTCCGGCCCGGCGGCGAGGTGCTGGGCGGTGGCTCGCCGGACGCGCCCGCGCGCTACGCGGAAGTGTTCGCCCGGCTGATGGCCGAACTGGCCGACGTGACCGTCGCGCCGCCGCTGCCGAATCCGCCCTGGGTGCGCTGGGACCACACCGATTCCGGCGTGTGGCCGGCGATCGACTGCCTCGATAACCGGGACCAGAGCGCCGTGCCCGGCTACATCGTTGACACCGCCGAGCGGGCTCGGCGGCGGCTACTGGCCGCCGGCCTGCCGTGCGTGCTGGGCCACGCCGACTTCGAGGCGCAGAACCTCCGGTGGCACGGTCAGCAGGTGTGGGCGGTGCACGACTGGGACAGCCTGGCATGGCAACCGGAGGCAGCGCTGGCGGGAGCGGCGAGTGGGGCGTTCGCCAGTGCCGGTCCGCCCACGCTGGCGCCGATCGAAAGCTCCGAGGGGTTCCTGGTGGTTTACCAGGACGGTCGCGGGCGCTTGTTCACGGCCGTGGAGCAGGAGATCGCGTGGGCGGCCAGCTTGTGGACGGCAGCGTACAACGCCCGGGAGGAAGCACTGCACGGCCACACCCCGGTGTGCCGCGATGCGCTCCGGGCACAAGCAGCCGAACGCCTCCGCCGGGCTAACGCCTAGCACCAGCATGGCGAGTCCAGCGAACGCCTACCCCTCGTTGCCGACAGGCATGATCGCCCTGCTTGGCGTCTCCCGGACAGGCTCTCAGATCGAGAGCCAGTCGGTCACGATGGGCGGCCGCGGGTCACCGGCGGCGGGACGCACCCGCAGGCTCATGGGCCCGGTCTGCAGGGACGCAGACCGGAAGCTGCCCTGCTCGTCGGCGTCGGCGCTGACGACACCGGCGCGGTGACGGATCTCCACCGTGGCGCGCTGCGGAGGGGTGATCTGGCCCATGACATCGCGCCCGGATGCCGTGGTCGTCACCTCGACATCGATGGTCAGCTCCGGGGTCTGGAACGAGACCAGCCGCCGGCCCGGCGAGCTGCGGACCAGCGTGGCCTCGTCGGTGTTCAGCAGCGAGTCGAACACCAGCTCGGCCAGCTCGGCGTCGATGTTGCGCCAGGAGAGCGCCTCCGCGGCGGCCTGGACGAGCTCGGGCGGCACCGGATCCTGGCGAGCCGCCAGCTGCCGGAGTTCGTACTCCAGCTCATCGTCTTCGGGCTCGTCGCTCATGTCCGGTCGTCTCCTCCAGGCCGTTCGGTATCTATGAGGGCCCGGGGACAGCCTAGATACACTCCCCCAGTTCCCGTCGCAGCCGCTGCAGACAGCGCGCCCTGGTGGGCCCGATGCTACCCACCGGCAGGTCCAGCGCGGCCGCGACCTCGGCGTAGTGGGGCGGCGGCTCGGCCATCAGGATCCTGATCAGCTGCCGGCAGCGAGTCGGCAGCCGCCCGACGGCCTGCCAGAGCAGGCGGGCCCGGTCCGCCTCCTCGCGCTCGCTTTCCGCGCGCAGGACCTCGGCCTCGGTGGGGTCGTCGTCGCGGTCGGCGTCGAACCAGGTCATGTCCTCGACGGGCACGGTCCTGGCCTTGGCCCTGATGTTCTGCAGGCACTCGCGCCTGGTCGCGGTGGCAAGCCAGGCACCGACCCGATCGGCATTCTCGATCTTGTCAATGTGCTCGGCCAGCCGCAGCCAGGTCGTCTGCGACACGTCCGCCGCATCGGCGCGGCTCAGCCGGTAGGAGCGGGTGATCGCCCAAATGAGCCCGCTGAATCGTTCGACGAGCGCGTGCCACGCCGCCTGGTCGCCGCCGGCTGCTGCCGTCACCAGCCAGCCGGGATCCTCGTCCGCCACGTCCGCCCCTGCTACCGGTCGCGGGCCTGGCAGCCGCAGCAGCCGCAGTGCGCAGGAGCCCGGTCACAGTCGCCGCGGTCACACGGCAGCAGCACGGGCCCGAGGCCGGGCACCTGCTGCGCGCGCGCCGTGGCGAGGAGCGCGTCGGCGGCCCGCCGGGCGTTCTCCCCGGTCCGGGTCATCCGGGCGGCGACGAGGCCGGCCACCAGCGGCGTGGCGAACGACGTGCCGCTCCACCGTGCCATGCCATGAAATTCCCGCTCCTGGCCGATGCGAGGCGGCTCGCGGTACCTATATGTACCGACCGCATAGGCGTTAATCAGGCCCTCGCCTGGGGCGTACACATCGACCCATGGGCCGAAATCACTGAAATAGGCTCGCCCGCGCCCGTTCGCCGCCAGTGCCCCTACCCCGACCACTTGCGGGAACGCGGCCGGCCAGAACGGCCTGCGAGTGGAATTGTTCCCGGCCGCCGCAACCAGCAGCACGCCCTTGTACGAGCGATATCGGTTCCAGAATCCCTCAAAGCTGAGCGGCGGAAGGTTGTGCCTAGTGGTACCGCCTGCGGACAGGCTAATGATGTTCACGCCGAGTCCGAGGGCCAGGTTGAGGCGCAGCACGATCTCAAACTCGGAAAGGACGCCCGCCGTGGTGAAGTCGTCGGTGACGAAAACCGTCGAAGCCGGCGCCATGCACCGGGCTACGCCCGCAACGAAGGTGCCATGGCCCGTGTACTCCGGGATCATCACCACCCCGTTGCTGTCGGGTGGCGGCAACTCGTCCGGCAGTCCGGCCACCCCGGCCAGCCACGGGTGCGAGGCCGCACCCTCGAGCAGGCCAGTATCGGGAACATAAATGAACACGCCGGTCCCGCTTCCGTCGCAAACACCGGGGTCCGGCGGCATGTCCGGTGGGACCTGCGTGGGCTCGGTCGCCGGGCAGGGGTAGACGGGGGTGATTGAAAATACGTGATTGGGCGCCGCTATGCCTGGTCCCAGTTCCCTGTCGATCGCCCGCAGAGCTTCGAGGGTGTCGCTGATACGTGCGCCTGCCAGTGAGTAGCGGGTTATTCCCTCGATGGAATGGTCATGCCCGCTCCTATCGCCGCCCTCCTCGGCTTCTGCCTGGCCCTCCTCGTCCCTCCCTTCGCCTGCGCCAACGATTTCGTCCACCCGATCCAGGTAGCCGCTCCGGACCAGAATCACTCCGCGCTGATACAGGAAGTCCAGGCTGCCATCGGGAAGGCGGGCTACCCCCACATCAATTCCCTTTGCCTGGCAGGCGCTCACGATGAGTTCGGTTTGAACGTCAAGCTTGGACGGTTCGCGGCCGGCCCGCCCACTATCAGAATCCATCGCTACCTTCGTAGGCTCACTGCCGGGCAGTCGTTACTGCTCACCGGCGACCATTATGAGGGATAAGTACGACTTTGGCCTCTTAGTATGGCAGTGGACCATCCACCTGGCCAGGCTTAACATGCATGCCATGGGGGCCGGAACCGATCAGGGCGGCACCCCTTCCGGCCAGGTGCTGGACCCGCTCCTTCTGATTCCAGTCAACCCAGGAGGGGCGCAGGCCAGGGCTCGCGAGATCTTGGCCGGCAATCCGGCGCCGTACCAAGCCTCGCAAGCGCACCAGGCGCTCGGCATCCTGCTCCGTGAATGGGGCGACCTGGACGCGGGCACCCGTGAACTTCGGAGCGCGCTGCGCCTGGCGCGGGCTTCGCGCTCGACCGACCGTCAGGCTGACGTGCTCGCGGCGCTTGGCGTAGCCCTGATCTACCAAGGCCGCAGCCGCCGGGGAATCGCCGCACTCGACTCTTCCCTCATGCTGGCCGCCGGGCCGGGGAATGGGCACGTCCTGGTCCGGCGCGGCATCGCGCTGTGGGTGCTCGGGCGGCACCATGAGGCACTTGATGATCTGCGTCGCGCCGTCCGGGTCCTGCGCGCGGCCGACGATACCGTCTGGCGGGCCCGGGCGCTGACCGCGAGGGCGCTGGTACATCTCTCGTGCGGCGCCACGAGCAGGGCAGACCTCGACCTCAGCCGGGCCGAGCGGCTGTTCGCCACCACCAGCCAGGAAATCGAGGTGGCTTACATCTGGCACAACCGGGGCCTGGTCGCGTTCCGCTCCGGAGATCTGCCGAGGGCGCTGTCCTGCCTGGATGAAGCTGAGCGCCGGTATTCGATTCTCGGCGTGGCGGTGCCCGACGTCAGCATCGACCGGTGCGCCGTGCTGCTGTCGGCCGGCCTGCCGGATGACGCGCTCCGTCAGGCCGATGCCGCGGTGCGCGGCTTCCCCGGCAACGGCGGGCAGGCCACGAAGAAGGCCGAGCTGCTGCTCAGCGCAGCCCAGGCCGCCCTGGCGGCCGCGCAGCCGCAAGTGGCCGCGGCGCGAGCCGAGGCGGCACGGCGGATGTTCGGCGCTCAGGGTCGGCCGTGGTGGCGGTCGCACGCCTGGCTGCTGCAGTTGCAGGCGCGCTACGCGGCCGGGCCGCCGTCAGCCCGGCTGCTCGGCCAGGCCGAGCAGGTCGCGGCCAGCCTGGACGACCTCGGATCCGACCACGCCCAGCAGGCCCGGCTGCTAGCCGGCCGCATGGCCCTCGCGCTCGGCAGGCGGCAGGACGCGGATCGGCACTTCGCCGCCGCGGCACTGTCCCGGCACCGGCACGCCGCCGCGCTGGTCCGCGCTCAGGGCTGGCTGGCCGAGGCGCTGCGGGCCGATGCGTCGGGTAACCAGCGGAGGTTGCTGGGCGCGTGCCACCGCGGACTGGCCGTCCTCGACGACCACCTGCTCACGCTCGGCGCCTCCGAACTGCGGGTCCAGGCCACCGCGCACGGTGCCGAGCTGGCCGCCCTGGCCCAGCGGGCCGCGCTCAGGTCGGGCCGGCCCCGGCAGCTGCTCGGCTGGAGCGAGCGATGGCGGGCGGCTGCGCTGGCCGTCCCGCCGGCCCGGCCGGCCGGCGATGCGGAGCTTGCGGCCGAGCTGACCGCGCTGCGCGATGTGACCAGCCGCCTCGACCGGGCCATGGCCCGCGGAGATCCCGCCGCGATGCTGCAGCGTGAGCAGCTACGGCTGGAAGCGGCCGTGCGGGCGAGGGCGCTGCGATCTCGCGGCGCCGGCGGCGGCGCGGGCACCGGGTACCGATTCGACGTCGGGGAGCTTCTCAGCCGGCTCGACGACGCCAGGCTGGTGCAGATCGTGGACATCGACGGTGACCTGCACCTGCTGATCTGCGGTGCGGGCCGGGTCCGGCACTTCGCGGGCGGCCGGGCCGACGACGCGGCCCGGGAGATCGACTACGCGCGGTTCAGCCTGCGCCGCCTCGCGTACAGGCGCGAGGCCGGGCCGGGTACCGGCCTGGCCCTGCTGGAGGCCAGCGGGTCCCGGCTGGAGACCCTGCTGCTCGGCCCGGCGCGCCATTACCTCGGCGACGGGCCGGTGATCGTGGTGCCGCCCGGCCGGCTGCAGGCCGTGCCCTGGGCCCTGCTGCCCTCGCTGCGGGACCGGGCGGTCAGCGTCGCCCCGTCGGCGCGCGCGTGGCTGCAGGCCCGCGAGGCGGCGCCCCCGCAGCTCGCCGATCCTGTGCTGATCCGCGGGCCCGGCCTCGGCATCGGCGGCGGTGAGCTGCGCGCGCTGTCCGGTCAGTATCCCGGAGCCGTGGTGCTGGCCGACGGGACGGCCACCGCGCGCCGCGTGCTCGAGGCCCTGGATGGCGCACCGCTCGCGCACATCGCCGCGCACGGGACGTTCCGCGCCGACAGTCCGCTGTTCTCGTCGTTGCTCATGGACGACGGCCCGCTCACCGTGCACGATCTGGAGGGGCTGCGGTCCGCGCCGTACCGCCTGATCCTGTCCAGCTGTGACTCCGGCATGCTCGCCACCGCGGGAGCCAATGAGCTTCTCGGCCTCACCAGCTCGCTGGTGCCGCTCGGCACGGCCGGAATAGCGGCCAGCGTGGTGCCGGTCAACGACCAGGCCACGGTCGGCCTGATGATCGAGCTGCACCGGGGGCTGCAGCGCGGCGCCACCTTGGGCCAGGCCCTCTGCCAGGCCAGGGCGGCCGTTCACGGCGACCCGGTGCAGGCCGCCACGGCCTGGTCGTTCGTCGCCCTCGGTGCCTGCTGACCGGCCGATCGCATTTCGCCGGCCGCCGGGATGTATCAAGCCGGGCTCGCGGTGCTCTGCATCAATGTGACCCCGGAAACGTCCGCGGCGGGGGTCCATCCGCCGCGGCCGGGGACATCCGCCAGGCCGGGCGAGGGGGCAGGCCGGGGGAAGCCCTCCCCCGGCCTGCCCGGCCAGGCGCCCGCCAGCCTGCCCGGCCAGGCAGCCAAGGTTCCGCGTCGCTCCATCCGCAGCGCGGCCGATGGGGCTGGCGGTTCACCCGGCGCGGTCGATACCGGATGCGCTGTTCTCTTACGCTCAGCCGTTCGCCGGCGGCCCCGACGCCCCGGCCCGGTCGGCGACGGCCCGGACCTCGTCGGCCACCTGCGGCCACACCTGCGCGGGCAGGTCGTGGCCGACTCCCGGCAGGATGACGAGCCGGGCGCCGTCGATCGCGGCCGCGGTACGGCGCGCGGCCGCCGGGGACAGCAGCGGGTCGTCCCCGCCGTGCAGCACCAGGGCGGGGACCCGCAGCTCGCTCAGCCGGCCGCCATGCCACTTCGCGCCGACCTGGCGACTCTGCGCCCGGGTGTCGCGCACCCCGCTGATCCGGTCACGCTCGATCCGCTCCCGGGCTGCGGCCTCGTCGAAGGGATATCCCGGTGAGGCCACGGCGCGCGCGAGCGCGAGGCCAAGCTCGATGTCGCCCTCGCGTCCCTCGGGGAACTTCATTCGCGCGAACCGGGCCACCAGTCCCAGATGCACATAACGCGCCGCCGCGACGGCGCCAATGTCGCCGGGCAGCGAGGCGGCCGAGGTGATGCTGCGGACCCGCCCCGGGTGGCGCAGGGCGATGCGCTGGACCAGCTGACCGCCCATCGAGGCCCCGAACAGGTGCGCCGAATCCCAGCCCAGGGCGTCCAGGACGGCCACCGCATCGTCGGTCATGTCCTCGGCGGTGTAGGCGGCCGGGCGCCGGCGGAGCAGGGCCGCGATCGGGCTGCTCGATCCGGTGTCGGGCAGGCGGGTGGACTCCCCGGCGTCGCGCTGGTCGAAGGCCACCACGTGAAAGCCGTGGCGGATCAGCTCGTCGACCAGCCCCCGCGGCCACCAGAACCTGGAAACTCCCAGGCCCATCACCAGCAGCAGCGGGTCGCCACCGGCGCCGCCGAGATCCTCGAAGACGATATCGACGTCGCCGTTGCGCGCGTAGCGGGTCCGGGCGGGTCCGGTCGTGGCCATGGCGTCCTCCAGGTCTATTCGCAAACGCCGTTCGCGAACTATGATATCGAGCTGAGTACAGTGTTCGCAAACGAGGCCGGGGGAGGCCGGGATGGCACAGGGGCGGTCGGGCGATCTCATCTGGCTGCGCCCCGAGCACGCCGCGGTGGGGCGTCCCGCGCAGCGCAGCCGCGCGGAGGTCACCGCGGCCAGCGTCGCGATCGCCGACCGGGACGGCCTGGAAGCAGTGTCGATGCGGCGGGTCGCCACCGAACTCGGCACGGGCGCGGCCTCGCTCTACCGGTACGTCGAGACCCGGGATGAACT
>Ga0207700_10000613_pt1 | contig 20844 bp, 15 predicted proteins | sample LARL82metaG_FD_184348 | JGI IMG/M metagenome (GOLD analysis project Ga0207700, IMG submission 184348) | Corn, switchgrass and miscanthus rhizosphere microbial communities from Kellogg Biological Station, Michigan, USA - LAR L8-2 metaG... | ecosystem: Host-associated > Plants > Roots >...
CCAGCCAGTCGAAGAGACTTCCCCAGAGCGCCGCAAATGCATCGGCGGAAGCTCCGCCGCGAAATCGCCAATTCCAGAGCCCGGACGCATTGACGATCACCACGCGGCGGGGCGTGTCGCTTCCGGCGATTATCACCCGACGATCGTCTTCGCGGCCCCGTCGAACCTCGAGCGCGCGCCACTGCCCGGTCGGCGCCGACGCACCAACGGTCACGGGCGGCAAGCTGTCCCATGGCAGACCGCTCAACGCAGGTGCAAGCGGCGAAGGAGGAGCCGCAGCCGCATACCATTCGCCGTCGGCATCCTTCGCTGGAACGACCAGCGCGAGCGGACCCGCGGTGGCGGAGCGCGGTGGCCCGAAGACCGAGGTGTCGCCGTGGAGAATGGCGACCGGCGCGTCGCGGAAGGCCGTGCGGACGTCGGCCTCCGATATTGGCGCGAGTGTACCGTCTACACGCCAGTTGCCGGAGGCGACGCGGAAGTAGCCGCGCGTCGGAACGGCCAGCGCGCCTCGCAGCACGCTCAGTGCATAACGAGCATCCTCGTCGGGCGATGTCGATACGAACACGGCGCTCGCGGCGCGGGAAAGATCGACCGCGACGGCCAGGGTGTCGTTATGCGGCTCGACGTCACCGCGACTATGGACGATGGCGCGGACGACGGTCGGCCCCTCCCGCCCGTCGATGCGCGCATGCACCTGGAGGTTGCGCTCGGCGAATGCCGTCAGCGAGTCTACGGCGACGGTGGTGATCGGGACGTCGGCCGCAGTGATGGTGAGCGTTCCGGGCAGAGCGCCGCGTCCGCCCGCGACGAGACGGACATTCATCTCCACGGTATCGCCGCTGACCACGGCACGCGGCAAGTCGAGCGAGGACACGGCGAGATCTGGCCCCTGAGCGTGCGGGACCACCACCACGCGCGACCCTGAAGGGAGGTCATTGAGCGCCTCGGGATCGGCGAGCTCGCCATCGGTGATGACGACGAGCGGATGACCGCGGCCGAGGGCGCGCTCGACAGCCGGTCTGACGAACGTGGCCAGATCGGTGGGCGTCGTTAGGCTGTCGCGGGCTGGAAAGGCGCGCAAAGAATCGCCAAAGAGGAACAGCGACTCCGGGCGGGCCGCCCGCTCGTCTTGCCATGCCTGGTGCCACGCGCCGTGTTCACCCCCACGACGCCAGCTGGCGGAAGCATCGAGCGCGACCCATGTAGCCAGCGGTTTTCTGAGTCCGGCTGGGGCATCCAACAGCAGCGCCGCAAGCAGCGTCACGGCAGCAAATCGAAGCACGGCGGGAATGATCGCGCGCATACCGAGCCGCAGATCGCGCCCTGCATACTGCAGGAGCGCGAACACAAAGCCGGCGAGTACGGCTACCACCCACGGTGACATGGGAGAATTTTAAGCGGTCGGCGCGGCGCCGACGAAGATGGACCGTGGTCCGTCCTCAGGCGGCAGCTTCAGCTGTCAGTTACCGACTGCCGTCCACCATCACCGGGAAGCCAATCCGCTAGCGGACGCTGGTGCGTGGCTCTCGAGGGTCGCGAGCATCTGCGACCGCGTTCGCTCGAACTCGGCGCGCTCGCTGCCGGGGATTGGGTCGCCACCTCGGTCGCGCAGGGCGGTGCGCGGATCGTGCTGAACCCCGCCGACTAGAACCTCGAAGTGAAGATGCGGCCCCGTCGCCAGCCCGGTCGACCCGACATAGGCTACCGTCTGGCCGATGCCGACGCGGGAACCAGCGTGAATGCCGGATGCAAAGCCGCGCAGGTGGCCATAGCGGGTCACGAAGCCATTGCGGTGACGAATCTCGAGCAGGTTGCCGTAACCGTTGCCCCAGCCGGCGCGCAGGACTACGCCGTCGCCAATGGCCCGCACCGGCGTACCTGGGGCGGCGGCGTAATCCGTGCCCTTGTGCTGTTTCCAGACGCCAAGAATCGGATGGAAGCGTCCGCCGAAGGTGCTGGAGATACGCCGGAATTCGAGCGGAGCGCGGAGGAAGGCGGCGCGCAGCGACTTGCCACTGGCATCGAAGAAGTCACCGCTTACCGCGTGACTGGAATACCGGATGGCCTGCATCTCGGTGCCCGAAAGCGTGAACGTCGCGGCGAGAATCTTCCCGATACGCACGGCGCCACCCGACGACGAATTGCGCTCCGCCATGACGCGGAACGAGTCGCCAGCCTGCAAGTCGCGACTCATGTCGATCTTATAATCGAAGACGTCGGCGAGGGACCAGGTGAGCTGCTGCCGCGCGCTCCCCGGGAGCAGCGACTTCGCGCTCGAGTCCATCGCCTCATACAGCGTCGACGAGATGACTCCGCTCACGACGATCGTATCGGTCGTCCAGGGGAGGCGCTCCTCGGACTCCGTCCAGGAGGCGCCATCGCGGCGCAGATGCAGCAGGCGGTCGATGGCGAGCTGCATCACGATCTCGTTGGGTGCCGAGTCGGCAGCGGATCGGAAGGTGATGGGCATGCCCGCTCGAACGCGGCGGGGATCGACGAGTGTCAGCGCCTTCAACGCCTCGTTGATGAGCGCTTCGCTGACGCCGCCGCGCGCGAAGATGCCGCGCAACGATTCACCGTTCGCGAGCGTGTCGATGCGCTCGCGGAGCATCGTGGCTGGAGCAGCGACGATGCCCTGCTGTGCACCTAACAGTTCTTCAGCTGGCCTTCGTTGCGGGAGGGGCGGCGTCGCGTAGAGCGCCGCGGCAACGAGAATCGCGACGACAGCGTACGTCGCGACGCGTGCAATTACTGCCTTCAATCCATCTGTCTCCGAATGAACGTCGGGATCTCCATGTCGCTGAGATCCTGTGTAGCCTTGTCGACGGGCGGCGTCGAACGCGGTGGGCGCGAGACCTCATTCGAGGACGTACGTCCGTTGACCGCGCCGCTCACTCGAGCAGGACGATTGGCCGGGAACGGAATCACGGGAGCACCCTTGGCCGTGGGATTGATGGCCAGCGACTGCACCGGGGTGACGAGCGTCGGTTGCATCGCCTTGTCGAAACCAGTCGCGATGACCGTCACGCGAATCTCACCCTGCATCGCCGGCTCGTGCACGGCGCCGAAGATGATCTCGGCGTCATCCCCGACCGCGTCGTGGATGATCTCGTTGATCTGATGGACTTCGCCTAACGTGAGGTCGGCCCCGCCAGTGATGTTGACGAGGACGCCGGTGGCGCCGGAGATGCTGACGTTGTCGAGCAACGGAGAGCTGATCGCCTGCTGCGCTGCCTCGATCGCGCGATTCTCGCCGCGGCCGATGCCCGTGCCCATGAGCGCCGAGCCACCGGCCTGCATCACCGTGCGGACGTCCGCGAAATCGACGTTGACAAGCCCAGTGACGCTGATGAGCGACGAGATGCCCTGCGTCGCGTGCAGGAGCACTTCATCGGCCTTCTTCAGCGCGTCCTGGAATGGAATCCCCTTCCCGACGACGGCAAGCAACCGTTCGTTGGGCACGACGATCATCGTGTCCACATTCTTGCGCATGTCGGCGATACCCTGCTCCGCCTGACGCATGCGCTTGCGCCCCTCGAAGAGGAAGGGCTTGGTGACGATGCCGACGGTCAGCGCGCCGGCCTCCTTCGCTAGCTCGGCGACAACTGGCGCCGCACCCGTACCGGTGCCGCCGCCCATGCCGCAGGTGATGAAGACGAGATCGGAGTTGGTGAGTGTTCGTGAAACTTCGTCGCGGTTTTCCTCGATCGCCTGTCGGCCGATCTCCGGTCGCGCGCCGGCGCCGAGTCCGCGTGTGAGCTTCTTGCCGATCTGGATCTTCACGTCCGATTTGGACGCGAGCAGCGCCTGCGCGTCGGTATTGACCGAGATGAACTCGACGCCTTCCAGACGCTCGTCGATCATGCGATTGACGGCATTACCGCCACCGCCGCCGACGCCCACGACCTTCATGCGAGCGTTCTGCGTCGCGCTCTCTTCGAACTCGAAGATCATTGAGAGTGAAGCTCCCGTACTGCGATTGGGGGGGGGGGACGGTATAGCGGGGAGTGAACTACACGAGCGTGTTTCGAAGCGGCCTACAGGGAGGGAAAACTGCGCACCGCGTGTGGAAAACGCTGGGGCAATATAATGCTTTCTGTGCGCTCGCCTAGCCCTCTTCTGCTGCTCTGACGAGGCATCGCGCGAAGAATCACAGTGAAATCACGACGAAGTTTTCCACAGCCCACGAGCGTGTAACAGCTTTGTGTGAGCTACAGAGCGAAAGGTGACGTACACATTCGCCCTGCATTGCTCACCGGATATTTCGCGTTCGTCGCTGTCGCGTGGCTCGCGCCACTGATATTGGACCTTGGTCGAATGCGTTCCATGCATAGCGCCGAGTGCGCGAATCTCTTCCCGCTCTGGTGAGAGGAGCGGGAGCGCACGCGCCAGCGTGCGCGACTCCAAATCGGCTTTTGCGAGCGCAAGCGAGCAATCTTTCTGATCGTCTGCGCGCGACGCGCGCAGGCGATCAGAAAAAATCTTGCAGCCAGAACTTTACCTTCTCGGCAAATTTCCCCACGCCGCCGCCGCTCGCTGTGAGCCGGCGCACACCGGCACCTCCAGCTCCCAGCGCGACGCGATGCGCCGCATACTGAGCCAACCCGACCGCGGTCGCGAAGCGAGGCGCCTCGACCGAGTCACTCAGACCGCCGATGTTCTCCGCCGGAAGCCCAACGCGCACGCCAGTGCCGAACACGTCACTCGCCAGTTCCGCAACCCCTTGCATCGCCGCCGCCCCACCCGTCAGAACCACGCCCGCACTGAGCTTCCCAGCGTAACCCGCCGAGGAAATGTCCCGCTGGACCAGATCGAAGATCTCATCCATTCGCTGGTGAATGATGTGGGCGAGCAGCTCACGCGGAATCTGGCGATCGCCCTGGGCGACCGTACTCGGGAGCTGAATCACGTCCGAGGGATCGACGAGCGGCTCGTACGCGCACCCAAATCGCTCTTTCAATCGCTCGGCGTCAGCCTGCGTGACCCCCAGACCGTGCACGATATCGCTCGTGACGTTGTTCCCCCCGAAGGCGACCGTGCCCAGGTGGCGGATCTTTCCCTCATGGAAGAGAGCGAGGTCTGTCGTGCCCGCGCCCATCTCGACCAACGCGACGCCGAGCTCCTTCTCGTCTTCGGTGAGGACAGCAAGCGCACTGGCGAGCGGCTCGAGGACCAGCTCACGCACGCGATAGCCCGCCCGCTCGACGGACTTCCGGAGGTTGAGCGCGGGGGAGCTCCCGATAGTCACGAGATACATCTCCGTTTCGAGACGTGTCCCGATCATGCCGATCGGATCACGGATGCCGCTGTTGCGATCGACCGTGTACTCCTGCGGGATGGCGTGCAGCAGCTCGCGGTCAGGTGGAATCGCTTGTGCGCGTGCGACCTCGTTTGCGCGATCCACGTCGTGCTTGTCGATCTCCTCTCCGCTCACCGCGACAATACCTTTACTCGTCATCGCCTGCACGTGTTCGCCCGCGATGCCGGCGTAGAGATCCTGCACCTGCGTCCCTGACATCCGCTCGGCATCCTGCAATGCCTGACGAATAGAGCGCGTCGTCTCTTCGATGTCAGACACGACGCCGCGACGCATCCCGGTCGTCCGCGCCTGCCCGACACCGAGGAGCTTGATCGACGGGTGCTTCGGCAGATCACCGGTCGTCTCGGCGATGATGGCGGTTGTCTTCGCGGAGCCTATGTCGAGTCCCGCAACGATGCGTTCCGGATTCATGGCAGTCTGGCGATGACCTGGTCTTTGTAACGTAGGTCGATCTCCGCCGCGTGGAGACCGCGGCGGGTCAAGTCGTCTTCAACAGGGTCGATCTCGGCGAGTCGGTCCGCCGAAACGTCTCGCATCGCTCGCACCGGAGTGCCATCGAAGTCGATCAGCAACTCGTCAGCGGAAACAACGCGAACTTCACTCACGCGATCGTAGAGTGAAGGGGCCTGACTGCGCAAGAGACCCAGCAGCTTCAGCACGCCGACGTCGCGTCGGGGGAGCACCGGGGCGTCGAGCGGCGTCTTTGTGAGGTCGATGGGAAGGGCCACGCCGCGAGCGTCGTACGCACGCATGCCGTCGGTGGTCGCCACGAGCGCTACCGGAGGATTCTCCTCGACGTCGACGACCAGTGTCCCAGGCAGCTTGCGGCGCACGGCCACGTGCCGGAGCTGTGGGTGCGACGCCAGCCTCCTTTCGAGCGGTCCTGTCGGATCCCAGACCGAGGTATTGGTGTCGACGTGAAGACGGTCGAGAATGTCGCCGGCGGTCACATAACGAGCGCCAACGATCTCGACTTTCCGCACACGAAAGAATGAGAGGTGCCTCAGCAGCAGGGGTGCCCAGAAGGGTGCACCGACAAAGAGCACGAGCACGACCGCGGCGATGCCCAGCCTAACGCGGCTCCTGGACCAACCACGAGCCTCCGCCGCGTCCTCGTCCGTCATTTCGATTCCTGGAGCAGCGAGAGCAGCTCCGGACCGCTTTCGGTGATATCGCCCGCTCCCATGAAGACGACGACGTCGCCCGACCGGACGTCGGCAGCGAGCGCGCGAGCGAGATCGCGCCGGTCGCCGCGCCAGGCGAGATTGGCGTCGGCGTCGCCGAGATGTTCGACGATCAGCGACGACGTTATGCCCGGTATCGGACTTTCGCGCGAGGGGTAGATCTCGGTGAGGTACAGTGCGTCCGCGGTCGCGAGCGACGCCGCGAACTCCCGTGCAAAGTCGCGGGTGCGCGAAAAGAGATGCGGCTGAAAGGCGACGAGCAGGCGATGGCGCGGAAACGCGCCGCGGGCGGCCGCGAGCGTTGCCAGAATCTCCGTCGGGTGGTGCGCATAATCGTCGAGGATCGTCACGCCGCGCGCATCGCCGAGACGCTCGAAGCGTCGCTCGACGCCGCGAAAGCCGCCCAGGCCGCGCATAAGCTCTGGCGCCGGCGCGCCCAGCGCCAGTCCGGAACCGAGCGCGCCGAGCGAGTTGAGTATGTTATGACGCCCGGGGACGTTCAGGCCGACCGTGCCTAACGGCTCACCATCGTACTCGGCCTCGTACACCATGCCGCTGCCCTCCTGGCGCACATCGCGGGCGACGAGCCGCGCGTCCCGCTCACCGGGCCCGCCGCCGATTGCATAGCGAATCACCTCACTGCCGCTCGGCAGGCGCATGACGGCGATACCCGGATCCTCTCCACAGAGCACGACTGTGCGCGCCGGCGAAAGGAACTGCGCAAAGGCCGCGCGTATCTCGGCAATGTCACCGTAGATATCGAGGTGATCGGCTTCGATGTTCGTGACCACGGCCACCGTCGGTGTGAGCGCGAGGAAGGATCGATCATACTCGTCCGCTTCGACGACGTACAACCGATCGCCACCCAACCGCAAGTTGCCGGACCACGATGCGACGCGGCCACCGACCAAAGCCGTGGGATTGCGACCGGCGGCGCCGAGCGCTTCCGTCGTCATTACGGTCGTCGTCGTCTTCCCGTGCGTACCCGCGATGGCGATGAGCTCGTGCCCACGCGTCACCTCGCCTAGTGCTTCAGCGCGTCGGATTACCGGGACGCCACACTCGCGAGCGCGCTGAAGCTCGGGATGGTCCTTCGGCATCGCCGATGTGACCACGAGAGCCCGAGCGCCGCTGACGTGCGTGGGGCTGTGGGGTGTCACGGTGATGCCGAGCCGACGAAGATCGTCAGCGCCCGTGGGATTGGCGTCGCACCCGGTAACCGCAATTCCGCGTCGGACGAACAATTCGGCGAGTGCGCTCATGCCCGCGCCGGCAATGCCGACGAAATGCACGGGCCGCGAATCGGCACTATCCAGTAGTGGCATGGGCGCGCGGAATATAAGTGGTAGACGGTGAACGGTGATCGGCGATCTGTCAGTTCACAGATCACCGTTCACCGACAACGGTCCCCCGACTAGAGCATGGCCGCTATGCGGCCTGCGATGTCGCGCGCTGCATTCGGCCGTGCACGCGCGGTGGCTCCCCGGGCGAGACGATCTAGCTCACCAGGATCAGTCAGCAGCTCGCGAAGGGTCGCGTCGAGACGCGAGCCGGTGAAGTCGCGCTGCGGGATGTAGATCGCCGCGCCGGCCGCGGCGAGTGTGCGCGCGTTGACGCTCTGATGATCGGCGGCCGCGGTCGGCAATGGTACCAGAAGCGCCGAAACTCCCCACGCGCATAATTCCGCCGTGCTCATCGCTCCGGCCCGCGCGACGGCGAGGTCCGCCGCGGCGTATGCGTCCCGCATTGGCGCGATGTAGGGTCGCACGACGACGCCATCCGTCGCCAGCGATGCGAATTCGTCGTAGGTGCCTCTGCCGGTCGCCCAGATCACGTACAGGTCGCGAGGGCGCGTGCCCGAGCGTAGCCAGTCCGCGACAGCCGCGTTGATCGCACGCGCCCCCTGGCTACCGCCAAATACGAGCAGCACTCGTCCGCCGGCAGCAGGAAGCCCCCAGGAGCGACGAGCCGCATCGCGCGACGGACGAGGTGACGGTGGGGGCTCGATTGGATTGCCGGTGTCGATGAGCGATGTGGGCTTCGCCTTCTTCAGGTAACGCGCTGCCTCCGGATACCCGAGATACACCTCGCGCGCCCACCGAGAGAAGAAACGCATCGTGAGGCCCGGATAGCTGTTCTGCTCCTGCAGCGCGTAGGGAATGCGATGCGCGACCGCGTAAGCAAGCGCGAGTCCCGAAGCGTAGCCCCCGGTACCAATCACCGCGGCGGGCTCACGCTCCTTCGCGATCTGGCCGAGTTGCCGCCAAGCCCCAACTGCGCCTCGCGCCGTCTTCCAGTTGTTCCAGAACTGTGAACGATAGAGGGGATGCAAGTCGAGTAGAACGTGCGGGAATTCTGTCGTCGGCAGAATCTCGCGCTCGATCCCGCGGCGCGCTCCGATGAAGAAAGGCTCGACATCGGGACGCAACTGCTTCAGGGCGCGCGCAATCGCGAGTCCAGGATAGAGATGCCCGCCGGTGCCGCCGCCGGCGAAGAACACACGAGGCGCCCGCGGTGTTGTCACTCCGCTTGACGTCATCGCCCCGCTGGCGTCGCGAGTGGATCCGTCGCCGCCGTGCCAAGGACGCGCTCCCTGGTGCTCCCGATATTCACGAGAATACCCGTGAAGAGCATCGTCAGCACGAGATTCGAGCGCCCATACGAGACGAATGGAAGCGTCAGGCCAGTCGTCGGCAGAAGGCCGATGACGACGCCAATGTGCAGATACGCCGTCAGCACCGTTACGAAGGTGAGACCGACCGCGAGCAGCTGCAGGAATGGGGAGCGTGCCTTACGAGCAATCCGAAAGCCGAGCAGTCCATACGCCGCGAAAGCGAGGGTAATCGCGGCAAGCCCCACGAATCCCCACTCCTCACCGATGTTGCTCGCGATAAAATCGCTGTACGGATATGGCAGGAATCCAGCTTGCTGCCGCCCTTCCCCAAAGCCAACGCCGAACACACCACCGGATCCAACAGCGAGCAGCGACTGCTTGAGCTGATAATTCACCGCCGCGGGCGCGCCGCCCGGATCGAGGAAGGTTGTCAGACGCAGCACCGCATACTGCACTCGCTCGATCTTGTGCCAGAGCATCGGGATCGCCAGCGCGCCGAGCAGAACGAAGTGGGCCATGCGCGCGCCGCCGACGAACAGCAGAAGTCCCATCAGCAACGTGTACAGCATCGACACGGAGAGATCGGGCTCGAGCGCCGCGAGCACGTCGAGCAATCCGATCACGAGCAGGAAGGGCACGAGGCCTTTCGTTAGGCGACGAAGCGTGTCGCCCTTCCGGACGACGAGCATCGAGACCCACGCGATCACGCCCAGCTTGCCGAGCTCCGACGGTTGAAAGGAGCTGCCGAACAGAAAGCGCTTCGAGCCGTTGATGCGCGGAGCGATCGAATCCGGCAGCACGAGCGTGAGCGTCATCGTCACGATCGTCAGCAGGATCAACGGCCACGCCCACTCACGCCATTTATCGGCGTCGACCTTGGCGGCGATCGCGAAGGCCACCGCGCCGACGGCGGCCCCGATCACCTGGCGGATCAGGTAGTACGCGCTGTCATGATTCTCGTTCATCGCCACGAGAGCGCTCGCGCTATAGAGCACGGCCAACCCGAACGCGAGAATCACCGCGGTCACGAGAATGAGCCACTGGGCTTCCGCGGCGATGCGCCATCGCGTCCGTTCATCCCGACGTGACTCGGTGCGAGCCGGTGCCGCGAGCAGGTTGTCGTGTACCGCGCTTCCAGCTGTCACAGCGTCCGTCCTCCACTCACTGCTTTGCTTCACGCTTCATCGCGGACCGCTTGCCAGCGGTCCGCGGCGTCACCAATCGCTTGAACTCGCGACCGCGTTGTTCATAATTCTCGAACATGTCGTAGCTCGAGCACGCCGGCGACAGCAGCACCACATCGCCCGGCGCTGTCACGCGCCGCGCGGCGGTGATGACGTCGGCAAAGTTCGGTCCCGCGCGCTCGACCGGGACGAGGCTGCCGAGATCGCCCTGAATGATTGGGGCGGACTCGCCATACGCGAGCACCACCTTCACCGTCCGTTTGATCTCGTTGGCGAGCGCCGTATACGGCTCGCCTTTGTGCCGGCCGCCGAGGAGGAGCACCGTCGGGCGCGTCATGCCACGCAGCGCAACCTCGGTCGACGCGACGTTCGTCGACTTCGAATCGTTGATCCACACCACGCCATTGACCTCGGCCACCGTCTCGATGCGATGTTCGAGTCCTTGAAACGTCCGCAGCCCGCGCGCAACGGCGCCGAGCGCCTGTGGTGTGCGGTGTGACTCGCTTGCCAGCACCACGGCGAGCGACGCGGCCAGCGCATTCGCGACGTTATGGTCGCCGATGAGGCGTAGATCACTCCGCGCGAGTAGTGGCTCGCCAAGGACTTCGAGCATCCCGCGCGACGTATCGACCCACGCATCGCTGCGTCCGCGCACCGAGAATCGGCAGTGAATTCCCGCTGCGGCTTCGGCCAGCGCCTCGACGACGACGTCGTCACCATTCGTCACCCATAACGAGGCGGCGGTCGCATTGCGAAAAAGGAGCGCCTTGTCGCCATAATACTCTTCGATGCTCGCGTAACGATCGAGGTGGTTCGCCGAAAGATTCGTCAGGACGCCGACGCGTGGATCGATGCTCGGCGTGTCGTGGAGTTGAAAGGACGAGATTTCCAGGGCGACCCACTCCGGCGGGGTCGGCCGCAGCGCGATCTCGGCGAGCGGAAGACCAATGTTCCCGGCGGCAACGCCGCGGTGACCGAGCGCACCAAGCAGGTGCGCGGTCATCGCCGTCGTCGTCGTCTTGCCATTCGTGCCGGTGATCGCGATGTAGCGGAGGTTTGGCAGCAGGCGGAGAGCGATCTCGACCTCGCTCACGACTTCGATGCCCCGGGCGCGCGCCGCGGCGAGTGGCGGAGCGTTCGGTGGCACTCCCGGACTCGCAACGACGAGCGATGCCCGCGCAATCCGTTCGAGATCATGCGCGCCGATCTGGACCTCGATCTCTTCCTTGCGCAGCGCGGTCGCTGTCGCCTCGAGCGATTTGCCAGTGCCGGCATCGGATGCGTAGACGTCGGCGCCAGTGCGCGCGAGTAACGTCGCCACCGCTTTGCCGCTTCGGGCGAGACCAATCACCGCGATCTCGCCATTCAACCAGCCCGCGGGCATGGCGGGTTCCGAGACACGCCTCTGGTGCGTTGCGCTCACGAGATCTCCGCTAGCGCAGCTTGATGGTCGTCAGCGCGAAGAACGCGCAGAGAATCCCGATGATCCAGAAACGCACCACGACTTTCGATTCGTGCCAGCCGAGCATCTCGAAATGATGATGCAGTGGCGCTTTTCGAAAGACCTTGTGCTTCTGCGCGTACTCGAGGTTGTACCGTTTGCGCCGGTACTTGAAGACGTAGCGTTGCAGAATCACGGACATCGTCTCGGCGGCGAAGACGGCGCCAACGAAGGCGAGCAGGAACTCTGATTTGAGGAGAATCGCGACGGCGCCTAACGCCCCGCCGAGCGCGAGAGAGCCCGTGTCGCCCATGAAGACTTCAGCGGGGTGCGTGTTGAACCAGAGGAATCCAATGAGCGCACCGACGATGGCGAGACAGAACACGGTGAGCTCGCCCGAGTCGGCGAGATAGAACATCTGCAGATACTGGCTCGCGTCCGTGCGACCCATGACGTAGGCGAAGATGGCGAAGGTGGCGAAGGCGATGGCACCGAGGCCCGCGGCGAGACCGTCCAGCCCATCGGTGATGTTCACGGCGTTGCTCGTGCCGGTGAGAATGAACGTCGTGAAGACGACATACAGCCACGCGAAGCCGGCGGCGGGAACAACGACGACGTACTTGAAGAACGGTACGGACGTCGACGCGCCCGGCAGGTACGGCACGAGCGGATGCTGCCACAGATACCAGCCGAGGACCACCCCGACGATCACCTGGCCGGCGAGCTTGTATCGCTCGACCAGACCACTGTTCTTCTTCCCTTCCCTCTTCTGTTTGAGCTTCAGATAGTCGTCGAGCACCCCGATCGCGCCCATCCAGAGCATGACGAAGAGCGCGACGAGCACATACGGACGACGGAGGCTGAACTTCGACCAGAGCAGAATCGGGATCATCGAGCACGCGATGATGATCAGACCGCCCATCGTGGGCGTCGAACCCTTCGAGGCGTGCGTATCCGGCGTCCCCTCGCGGACCACCTGATTCACCGCCTGCCGCCGAAGGGCGCGAAGAATGATCGGGCCGAGGATGAAGGACAGGATCAACCCAGTCACCGCCGCCAGCACCGCACGGAAGGAGATGTACTGCAGAACGTTGAAGATCCGGTACTTCGGCGTGAGCGGGTAAAGGAGGTAGTAAAGCAACGGTAGTCGGTGATCGGTGGTCGGTGAACGGTGGTGATCAGTAGTCGGTGATCGGTGGTCGGTGAACGGTGGATGGTGAGCTACCGATCACCGACCACCGTTCACCGCCCAGCCCACTCCTTGATCTTCGGCACGAGTTGCTCGAGGCGAACGCCGCGCGACGCCTTGAGCAGGATAACCGCGTCCGGCGCGAGGCGCGACGAGAGCCGATTCCAGAGACTCTCGACTTCGTTCGCCGTCACAATCCGGTCGGTTCCCTCACGACCGGCGGTGCGCTCGAGTGCGCCGGCGAATTCACCCAGGCCGGCGACGACTTCGATCGGCGAGGCCAGAGCCTCCCGCGCCAACGCTTCGTGGAGCGCGGGTCCGCTTGGCCCCAGCTCGAGCATCGTCCCGAGGACTGCGACACGCTGCCGGCCGCGGCCGGCGTGCTGCAGAAGCTCGAGCGCGGCGCGCGCCGACCCTGGGTTGGAGTTGTAGGCATCGTTCACCAGCGTCAGTCGGCCGATCTGCTCGACGTTCGATCGCATCGGCGGCAGAGGCATGTTCTGGATACCGCGCGCCGCCAGATCGAACGACACCCCGAGCTCGCGGCTCACCGCCAAGGCGAGCATCGCGTTTCGCAAATTGTGAACACCGCGAAGCGGCACTTCGATCTGCACACCGTCGATGTCGATGGTCCCTCGACCGTCCGCTTCCAGTTGCCACCGGTCCGGCTTCAGGTCACCGGTATCGAGTCCGGCCGTCACGACGCGCGGACTGAGCTTGCGGGCGGCCTCGACCACGTCGGCTTGCGCCGCGGGCACGATCGCCGTCGGGACACCATCGCACGCAGCAAGCTCCTCGCGCATGACGCCCGCCAGATCGCCCAGCCCCTCGAGGTGCTCCTCGGCAATCGAGGTCACGACGGTGATGTTGGGTTCGACAATCGCCCGCAGGCGACCGACCTCGCCCGGCTGATTGGTACCCATCTCGACGACGGCGACGTCGGCATGATCCGGCAGCGCCAACAAAGTGAGCGGCACACCGACGAGGTTGTTGAGATTCCCTTGCGTCGCATGAGTCTCGAGACCGCTGCCTAACGCCGCCTTGAGGAGCTCCTTCGTGCTCGTCTTCCCGTTCGTGCCGACGACAGCGACGACCGGCTTGCCCCAGGCACAGCGCCGATAGCGTCCGAGCGCGCCTAACGCGACGAGGGTATCCCTGACCTCGAAGACGGGAACTCCCAGACCGCGCGCCGCCTCGGCACGCGACACGACGACGGCCGCCGCACCATTCGCGACGGCCGGTTGCAGGAACTCGTGCGCGTCGAACCGTTCACCGGCGAGCGCGACAAAGAGATCACCCTGTCCGATCGTTCGCGTGTCCGTCCAGACGCGGGTGAGCAGACCCGCGCCACGCGGGAGATTGCCCTTTCCGAGATGTTGCAGCGCGTCAGCGACGCGGTCGAGAGTCCAGAATGTCATGCGCCTTTCGATTGGGCCGGTGCCATCAGTGATTGCACGATCTCCTTCTCGTCGAATGGGTATCTCGTTGTGCCGCGCACCTGATACGTCTCATGGCCCTTCCCCGCCAGCAGCACGACGTCATCCGGCCGCGCCGTCGAGAGAGCGTGTTGGATGGCGTCGCGACGATCCGTGATGCGCTCGTGATTCTGCCCATGCATTCCCGCTTCGATGTCGTCGAGAATGGATTCGGGGTTCTCAGTGCGGGGATTATCGCTCGTCACGATAGCGCGATCGGCGAGCCGCTCGGCGATCTCGCCCATGACCGGCCGCTTGCCGCGATCGCGGTCGCCGCCACATCCGAACACGACGATGAGGTGACCGCGCGTGAATGGCCGCACGGCCTCGAGGGCGCGCTCGAGGGCGTCGGGCGTATGGGCGTAGTCGCGAAGGACAGCCGGCGACTCGTTCACCAGCTCCAGACGGCCGGGAACCTGCGGGAGCGTCGATAGCCGCTCGGCAATCTGGGGGCTGTGCGTGCCTAACGCGTACGCGGCCGCGGCGGCGCCGAGCGCATTCATGATGTTGAAGTCCCCGATCAGTGGCAGCGTCACGGGCAGACGTTCCGTCCCGAGGGCGAGCGTCCATTCGCTGCCGCGTGGCCCGAAGTGCACGTTCTCCGAATGGACCTCCGCTGTCGCGACCCGTTCGCTGAAGCCAACGCGGCGGCGATCGGTGCGCAACCTGGACCAGGCCTGTTCGTCGAGGTTGTACACGACCGTCCCGTGCGGCAGCAAGTAGTCGAGGAGCCGTGCCTTGGCGTTGAAGTACTCGTCCATCGTGCCGTGGTAATCGAGATGGTCGCGGGTGAAGTTCGTGTAGACGACGACGTCGAACTGCACTCCGTCGACGCGGCGCTGGTGCAGCGAATGCGACGAGACTTCCATCGCGACGCGCGCGACGCCGCCGTCCGCCAGGGCACGCAGGAGCCGCTGCAACTCGACGGGTCCCGGAGTCGTTAGGCCGCCGCCACCCTCCATCGGCTCACCAGTACTGCCGACGAGCACGCCGAGCGTGCCGATGGACGCGCTGCGCGCCTCCTTCGTGTCGAGCACGTGGCGCAGCATGTTGACCGTCGTCGTCTTCCCGTTCGTCCCCGTGACGCCGATGAGTCGGAGCGAGCGCGCGGGCCAGCCGTACGCCGCAGCGGCGGCGAGGGGAGCGGCGCGCCGGCCGTCGCGCACGACGAGCGCCGGCATACCGTCCGGAATGCGACTCGCTTCCTCGACGATCGCGCCCACGGCACCGGCGCTCCTCGCCATCTCGAGGTAATCATGGCCGTCGCGCTCGGAGCCACGGACGGCGATGAACAGCGTTCCTGGCTGCACACGCCGGCTGTCGTCCGTGATGTCGCCCGCGGTCGCGGGAAGGCTGCCTCGCCGATCCCGAAGCAGCTGTGCTGATTCCAGGGCAGCCGTTACGTCCGTAAGCGAGAACTCCGGCACTGTTTAGAAGTCGTGAAAGAGACGGATCACCGCGCCCGCGGCAATGACGCTGCCAGCGGTCGGGTCGGTCGTGCCATCCGTGCCACGCACGAGTCGCACGTGAAAGCCGGCTCCATTGAGCGACCGCACCGCGTCCCTTAGCGACAGGCCGTGCACGTCGGGCACGGCGCGCGGCGCCAGAGTGCGCGCGCTATCGCGCCGCTGACCGAGGGAGACGACGAGCGGCACACTACCAGCGCTCACGACCTCTCGGGCCGCGCGCCGCTCGCTGTCCAATCTGGCCCTGGCGAGCGACCGCACGCGCGCCGCCGAGTCGAGGCTCGCCAGCTGGGCGCGCGGCACCGTATCGCCCGCAGGCACCACTGCGGAATCGGGGCGCAGGGCCGACGCCGCGCTTGCGCTCGATGCGAGCTTGTGCCGGTCCAGCGCCGCATCCCGTGCGGCGAGTGCCGCCTGGAGCACGGTCTTCGTAAGCGGAGCAGCCGTTGCGGCGCTATAAAAGCTTCCCTTCTCGTCCCGTGGATTCGTGAGCTTGACGACGATCACGTACTGCGGCGCATCTCCTGGAAACAGCCCGACGAAGTTGGGATTGTACTGCTGCGCGGCGTAGCGTCCGTTCACGGTGCGTCGCGGCGTGCCCGTCTTGCCGGCCAGCAGAAAGCTGCTGAGGTCCGCCTGCAACGCCGTACCGTTCTCGACGACGTTGAGCAACATCTTACGCATCCGGCTCGCGACGTCGGGCGTCAGCACGCGCCGGACGACACGCCGCTGGTGATGATAGATCACGGTGCCGTCGGGAGCGCGAATCTCCTTCACCAGTGCCGGCTCGAGCAATTCTCCGCCATTGGCGAACGTCGCGTACGCGATGGCAAGCTGCAGCGGCGTCACCGAGATCTCATAGCCCATCGCCAATGATGCCGGCGATTGCGCCGACCACTTGTTTGGCGCGCGCAGGACGCCATTGGCTTCGGACGGATACGGAACACCCGTCGCCGTGCCAAATCCGAAATCGCGCAACACCTCGAACTCTTCGCGCCGCGTGAATCGCTGCGCGAACTTTACGATACCGACGTTGCTCGACCACTGCAGCACGGTCGCCAGCGACGCCCGTCCGACGAGGTGATCGTCATGAATGACGCGTCCATCGAGCTCCAGCGTACCGTTGCCCGTATTGATCATGTCGGTCTCGCGCGCGAGACCCCGTGCAATGAGTCCGGCCGCGATGAATGGCTTGAGCGTCGAGCCCGGCTCGAATGGCTCCGTGAGCGCCGTCGCCGCCGTGGACCGAGTGTCCTGTCGCCGACTCGCGAGTGCGAGGACGTCGCCCTCCTGCGGGTCGAGCACCACGATGTCGCCGCCGTCGGCCCCCATTCTCGACACGGCTTCGGCGAGCGCGCGCTCGGCGATCTCCTGCAGCTCGTGATTCAACGTCAGGACGACGGTGTTGCCCGGTCGTGGCGCCACACGTGGCGTGTTTGGCGATTCGAAGCTTCGTCCGCGCACGTCGCGCACGAGCGTCGCGGTACCGGCGGTGCCACGCAGGATGCTGTCGAGCGCGAGCTCGATGCCGTCCACAGGATTGTTTTGCGCGTCGACACGGCCGACGAGGCGTCGCGTTCCCTCTGACATTGCGTACGCTCGCACGCTCGCGGGCGTTGCATATACGCCGCGCAGGCGCGTCGCCGCCGCGACGTCTGTCGTTAGGTAGCGGCCCGGCAGCGTGACCCACGCGTGCTGTGGATCGAAGGCGCGCCGGATCCACTCTGGCCTGAGCTTCACGCGAAGAAACACGCGCCGCAGCGTTGCGCGATCCTGAGCACGGATCTCTCTAGGCGCGACCTCGAGCTGTACCATCTCGCGGCTCTGCGCCAGAACGAGGCCGGCAGCGTCCAGAATGTCGCCGCGTGGCGCTGGCATCTCGTGCGGCGCAAGCTGCTGCCGTGCCGCACGCGCACGCCAGGTGTGCCCCTGCAACAGTTGCACATGAGCCGCCTGGCCGATCACCGCGAAGGCAAACAGGGCGAGGGTCGCGTGTACGATTCCGATGCGCCGCGAGCGAATCATGGACGAGCGGTGGAATCGGGTCGCGCGCCACGAGACGGCAGCCGCGGCGGCGCCAGCATGATGACTTGATCGGGCGAGGGCACGTGCATGTTCAGTCGCTGCTCGGCGATGGGTGCCAACCGCGCCCGGCTGGATGCGTCACGAATCTCCCCGTCGAGCTTCACGCGCTCCGCCTCGAGCGCCTGTCGTCGCCGGTCGAGCTCACGCAACCCACGCGCTTGATCGATGCCGTAAGTCCTGCGTGCAATGACGCCTGTCGCCACGAGAACGAAACCAAGAAGCACGAGCGCGATGGTGGATCGGCGCGAGATTCGCCCACGGCTCACGTCGCGTCCGCTCGGCGAAAGGCACGCAGATGGGCGCTTCGAGCGCGCGTATTCCGCGCGAGCTCGTCCGGCGAGGGCGTCGTCGCCTTCCGGCTCACGAGCGTGCCGAGCGCGTGTCCCCGGCAAGTGCACACCGGTTGCTTCGGCGGGCAGATGCAATCGCTGCTCCAATCGCGGAAGGCGTGCTTGACCAGTCGGTCCTCACCCGAGTGGTAAGTGATGATCGCCAGCGTTCCGCCCGGCTCCAGTCGGTCGCGCAGCACTGGCATCGCCTGCTCGAGTAAACTGAGCTCATCGTTCACCACGATGCGGAGCGACTGAAAGAGCCGGGCGAAATCCGCTGGCCCGGTCCGCGGACCCAGTGCTCCCCGAATTGCCCCGACGAAGTCGTCGCTCACAGCGAATGGACGGTTGCCGCGGCGGCGAACCACCTCGCGTGCGAGGCGGTGGGCGCGGCGCTCGCCGCCATACTCGCGAAAGATGGATGCGAGCGCATGCTCGTCGAAGGTCTCGAGCAATTCGGCCGCCGTGATGCCGCCACTCGCGCCGCCATCCATCCGCATGTCGAGCGGCGCATCTTCGCGAAAGGTGAAGCCGCGTTTTGGATCATCGATCTGGTGCGAGGAGATCCCGAGATCCAGGAGGATTCCGGCGAACCGTAATCCAGTGAGCTCGTGGATTTCATCGATGTCGGCGAAGTTGCCCAGATACGCTCTGAAACGACCATTCGACCCGTAGGAGGCGAGACGTGCGCGCGCGGCATCGAGAGCGTCGGGGTCGCGATCGATGCCAGTGACCTGTTTCACACCCGCCTCGAGGAGCGCGAGTGAGTGTCCGCCGCCGCCGAGTGTCCCGTCGAGCACATTTTCGGAGCCTCCGAGGAGGTCGATAACCTCTCTGGCGAGCACAGGCGCGTGATATGCGCTATGCCAACTGGAATCGTCGACGCCGGGTGTTGGGGCGGACATACTAACCGCCACTTCCCCGTCGTGCCAACCCCTGCGTGTTTTGCATCGTACGATCGGGAAGTCCAAGTCCGTTCACCGAGCTCGAGGCTCGATGATCCGCAGCCGCCGAAAGCACCTCGCGATGATCATTCATGGCGCCCGTGCGGAACGGGAAGACGTGCGCCATCTCATCGACTGGGTCCGGGGCAAGGGCCACGTCGTTGAAACGCACGTGACACTCGAGGCTGGCGACGCGACCGCAATGGCCGCCGCGGCGGCCCGCGCTGGGGCGGATGTCGTGATCGCCCTGGGTGGCGACGGAACGCTGAACGAGGTCGTGAATGGCCTGGACGGCTTCGATACGCCACTCGGCATCATTCCACTCGGTACCGCGAACGATTTCGCCACGCAAACTGGGATTCCGGCCGACGCCGATCATGCGATGGATGTTATCCTGCATCGCAAGCCAATGTGTATCGACACGGCATCATTGAATGGCCGCCGCTTTCTGAACGTATCGACGGGCGGCGTCGGTGCCGAGGCGACCGCCGAGACGCCGACCGAGGCCAAGGAAACACTGGGGCCGGTGGCGTACGCGATCACGGGAGTACGGAAGTTCGCCGAGTTCGAGCCGTACCGGGCGAGCTTTCGGGGCCCCGATTTCTCGTACGAGGGTGAGTTCCTGATGTTTGCGGTCGGACTCACCCGCGCTTCCGGCGGCGGGACGCTCGTCACGCCTAACGCTTCCCTCACTGACGGTCTCCTGGACGTCTGCGTCATCGAAGGAATGGGGCGAGCCGAATTCGCGCGTCTACTATTGAAGATCAAGCGGGGCGAACACCTCGGAGAGGCCGGCGTGCACTATGCGCAACTGGCCTGGCTGACGATCGAATCCGATGTGGAGCTGAGCGTGAACGTCGATGGTGAGTCCTCGGGAGCACGGAGGCTGGATTACCGGTCGAGGCCCAGCGATTTGATGGTGTACGTCGCTCAGCTGCCGGGCTCCGAAGAGGGTGAGTGATCACTGCGCCGACTCGAGCTCTTTTCGGGTTGGAGCCGGAGGGCCGCTCCCGAGAATTTTGCGAAGAAAAAAAAGCGCCCGCCTAACGGCGGGCGCTTTGTTGTATTTGGGCTTGCTCTTTAGTGCTTGGTGCCGGAGCGAGTGGTGGCCTTGCACAACTGCTTCTTGGCCGGCGCGATGTTCGGGTAGTATTGCTGAATCGCGCCCATCAGCTGACCCGCCGTGTTCTTGTCGTACGCGGCTGCCTGCGGCAGGGCGATCTGCGACGCCGACCACATGTCGTCCGCGAGCTGGGCGTCAGCGCAGCTGTGGGACTTGTTGATGTTCTGGAGGGCGTTCAGTCCAACGTAGAAGGACGACAGACCGACGAACAGCTTGAGCTGCGGTGACGGCGCGATGCTATCGACGGTGCTCGACAGCTGGTAGGCGTTCATCCACGCCTGGCGTGTCTGCGCCGCGTCCTTGCCCGTCGTGTCCTGGGCGGCCTTGACCGCGACACCGACCACTGGCAAGAGACCCTCGCCAACCGCGTTCTTGTCCGCGCCATTGGCGACAGCGCGCCGCGCCCAGGCGAAGGCGCTGTCGGGCTGCTTGAGATCACTATACGTGACGAGGACGAACCGAATGCCCTGGTCGACCTTTGGATTGA
>Ga0207700_10000614_pt1 | contig 20815 bp, 23 predicted proteins | sample LARL82metaG_FD_184348 | JGI IMG/M metagenome (GOLD analysis project Ga0207700, IMG submission 184348) | Corn, switchgrass and miscanthus rhizosphere microbial communities from Kellogg Biological Station, Michigan, USA - LAR L8-2 metaG... | ecosystem: Host-associated > Plants > Roots >...
TGTGCGTCGACGGTCGACCAGGTGCGCGCGGCGAGGCGGCGGGTGTAGCCGCGGGCGATCCCGGGCAACACGAGTGGGAAGCGGCCGGAGCGCGGGTAGACGACGCGGCGCCGCCCGCGTTCGAGTGCGCGCACGATGCGCGCGGCGAGCACGTCGGGATCGCCGAGCGGCTGGCGGTCGAGCATGCGCTCGATGCCGGGCAGCAGTCGCGTCTCACCCTGCACCGCGGTGTCGACGGGTCCGGGCACGACCTCGATGACCTGAACGCCCGAGCCATGTAATTCGGCGTCGAGCGTGTGCGTCGACAGTGCGAGAGCAGCCTTCGTCGCCGCGTACGCGCCGAAGCCGGGCCACGCGCTCACCTGCGCCAGCGATGTCACGTTGACCACCGCGCCCTGACGGCGTTCGCGCATCGCCGGAACCAGCTCGTGGATCAACGCCAGCGGGCTCCAGTAGTTGACCTCGAAGGCTTCGCGCCCCGCGTCGCCGTCACCGACAGCCCACTGCGACCCGCCCACACCGCCGCCCGCGTTGTTGACGAGTATGTCCACAACGCCGAACCCCTCCCGAGCGGCATCGGCCACCGCATGCGCCGCGCCGCGCTGGGAGAGATCGGCGACGAGCACCAGAGGCCGCGCCAGGCCGCGCGTCGCCGCCTCGTCCGCCAGCGATTCGAGCAGCTCCCGCCGCCGCGCCACCACCGCCAGCCGCGCTCCGCGCGAGGCCAGGCGCAGCGCCGTCGCCCGCCCGATCCCGCTCGACGCGCCGGTGAGCAGCACGCGCGCGCCGTCCAGGTTGATGCCTGCCATGGCCGCAACCTCCTTCCTCGTCCTGCTAGCATCTTGAGCCAGTCCCAAGACTCTACCGCGTCTTGTTGGGAGGGTGTCAAGATGCCGCGTCGCCGGCAGGAGCGCAGCCGGGAGGAGAAGGTCGAGGAGATCCTCGCCGCGGCCGAGCGGCGGCTGCGCGAGCAGGGCTTCGAAGGCCTCTCCATTGCCGCCATCGCGCGCGAGCTGGGCGTGGCCCAGAACGCCATCTACTGGTACTTCCCCAGCCGCGACCACCTCTTCGTGGCCACCCTGCGCCGCATGCTGCAGGGCATCGTGGCCGCCAAGCCCCCGGCCGCCACCGGGCTGCACAACCAGGTGCTCTGGTTCGTCGACGAGCTGCAGTCCCTGCACGAGCTGCGCGCCGCCCTGGCCGAGCGGGCACGCACCTCGCCGCTGGCCGCCGACTTCGTCGCCGAGCTCAACGGCGGCCTGCGCGGCATGCTCGCCAACGCGCTGGGCGGCCGGGTGCCCGAGGCGGAGCTGGAGATCGCCGTCGACACCTTCGTGGCCACCGTCGAGGGCTGCGTGCTGCAGCACCTCGACGTCGAGGAGCGCCACCGCGTCCTGCTCTACGCCCTCGACCGCCTGCTCGGCGCGCCGGCACCGGCCTGAGCGCGGGCGGCTCCGCGGCGCCCTGCGGCACACTCTTCAGCGGACATGGCCACCCCCGAGGACCGCACCGCCTTCGCCGAGCGCATCCGCCTGCAGCTGGCGGCGCGCTACCGCGACATGACGGTCACGGTCGAGCCCGCCCGCTTCGCCGTGCGCATGGCCGCGCCGGGCATCGACACCCTGCTGCCGCTCAGCCCGCTGCACAACGCGGTGCAGCGCCAGCCGGGGCGCACCTCGGCGCTGATCGCCGACTTCGTCCGCGCGGCCGAGGGCCAGCTCCAGCCCAGCGCGGGCGTCGGCTTCTCCACCACGCGGGTGCTCTGGTGCGTGCGCAGCCGCGCCTACCTCGACGACCTCAGCCGCGCCGGCGAGCTGCTCACCCGCGAGGTCGGTGGCGACCTGGTCGCCTTCGTCGCCGAGACGCTGCCCGGCTCGATCATGCGCGGCATCCCGCGCGGCGACTGGCAGCAGCGCGGTCTCGACGACGCCGCCGTCGTCGCGGCCGCCGACCGCAACACCGCCGAGCGCTTCGCCGGCGTCGCCCCGCGGATCCTGGCCGCCGAGCGGGTGGCCCGCGACGGCTGGCAGTACCACGGCGACCCGCTCTTCGCCGGCAGCATCGTGCTCGTCCCCGCCGTGCTGCGCGCCTGGGCCGACCGGGCCGGGGGCGAGGTGCTCATCGGCGTGCCCGACCGGGCGCTGGTGCTGGCCATCCCCGCCGGCTCCCCCGGCGCCGAGCGCTTCCAGCGCCGGGTGCTGCAGGCCTATCGCGATGCCATGACCCCCTGCTCGCGCGACATGCTGGTCACCGACGGCAGCGGGCTGCGGGTGCAGCCCCGCGAGGAGCGCCGGCGCCGCGGCCCGGCGATCATGGCCTGGCTTCAGGAATGAGCCGAGCCCTCGCCCGACCCGGGCGCCGGCAGCAGCCTGACCGGCGCCGGCCGCTCACCGAGCCGCGCCACCAGCGTGGTCGCCGCCGCCACCGCCGCCGCGCTGGCCACACCCGCGCCGACCCGCACCGCGCCCCGCGAGAAGCGGCCGCCCGGGGCCGGCAGGGCCGGGCCCTCGCCGAACCACATGGTCACCGCGAGCTGCTCCGCCTCACCGCGCCGCCCTCGCGAGCGCGTCCGCTCGATGCGCACCGCCGCCGGCGCCATGGGATGCCGCACCGGAGCGCCGCCCAGCAGCCCCGCCGCCCCGCCGCGCTCCTCGAAGCGCGCCAGCGCGCCGGCCACCGCCCGGCGCCGCTGTGGGTCGAGCAGGGTGGTGACCACCGCGCGGGTCAGCCCCGGGGCTCCCCGGCGCAGCGCCTGGGCCAGGAGACGGCTCGCGGGAGGGGACGCGGACACGGCACGAAAGGATAGCGTTGCTCCCCGTGCCCGACGTGCCCGATGACTTCTCCGCGCGCATCCTCGCCGCGCTGGGCGGGGCCTGGCTGGGCGAGCGCCTGGCCGGCACGCCGACGGGCGTCGACCAGCTCCTCGAAGCGGCGCGCTCCGTCGCCGCCCGGCGCGGCTACGACGAGGCCGACCACGAGGCGCGCGGCCTGGCGCTGATGCCCGGCGCCGGACCGCCCGCCCTGGTGCTCCGCGGCGTCGCCTACGGGCTGCTCTCACCGCTCGACCGTCCCCTGCTGCGCCGCAGCGCGCACCGCAGCGCCCTGCTCGCCGGCGCCGACGCGGGCACCGCCAAGACCGCCGTGGCCGCCGCCGTGCTCAGCGCCGACCTGCTCCGCTTCGACCTCGACTGGAGCCTGGCGCGGCTGCACCAGACGCTGCTCGAAGAGGCGCCGGCGGCGCTGCTGCAGCGCCTGCGCCCGCTGCCCGACGACGCCCCGCTGCGCGGCGACGACGACCCCGGCGCGGCGCTGCAGGTCGCCATCACCGCGCTGCACCGCACCGCCACCGTGCCCGGCGTGCTCGACGAGCTGCAGAGCTACGGCGAGGAGCTCCGCGTCGCCCTGAGCCTGGCCGGCGCCCTGGCCGGCGCCCGCGACGGCCTGCGCGGCGAGGGCGGCGAGGCCTGGACCGGCGAGCTGCCGCAGGACAGCGTGCAGGGCGTCGCCTGGGCGCTCAGCGCCGCCGCCCGGACCCTGCTGCCACGGCCGCAAACGCCCGCGACGATAGAATCCCCGCACGATGACCGCGACTGACCCGCCGGCCGGCACCGGCAGGAAGATCCGCATCCTCACCGCCAAGGTCGGCCTCGACGGGCACGACCGCGGCATCAAGGTGATCTCGCGGGCGCTCCGCGACGCCGGCATCGAGGTGATCTACACCGGGCTGCACCAGACGCCCGAGATGGTCGTCGAGACGGCCATCCAGGAGGACGTCGACGGCATCGGCATCAGCATCTTGAGCGGCGCCCACATGACGCTCTTCCCGGAGATCATCCGCCTGCTCAAGGAGAAGGGGGCCGCGGACATCGTCGTCTTCGGCGGCGGCATCATCCCCGACGACGACGTCGAGGCCCTGGAGAAGCTGGGCGTCGAGAAGGTCTTCACCCCGGGCACCTCGCTCGACGAGGCCGTCGCCTTCGTCCGCGAGCGCTTCGGGGGCCAGACGGCCACCGCCTTCGCCGGGTAGCCTCGCCCGCTCCGAGGTTGGTTCGCACCAATCCCGTAGCATGGCGCCACCATGGACACGATCTCCCTGGCCGCGCGCCCGCGCGGCGAAACCGGCCGCCACGTCCACGCGCTGCGGCGCGAGGGCGCTGTCCCGGCCATCCTCTACGGGCACAAGATCGCCCCGGTCAACCTGGCCATCGACGCCAAGGAGCTGGAGCGGGTCTGGCACCGCGCCGGGCGCACCCACCTCATCGACGTCAAGGTGCAGGGGCAGAAGGCGCACAAGGCGCTGATCAAGGACCTGCAGTTCCACCCGCGCGGCGGGCACGCGCTGCACGTCGACTTCTTCGCGGTCAACCTGCGCGAGAAGATCACCGCCGAGGTGCCGGTCATCGTCGTCGGCGAGTCGGTGGCGGTGCAGCAGAAGCTCGGGCAGGTGCAGCAGGTGGTCTCCTCGCTGCGGCTGGAGTCCCTGCCCGCCGACATCCCGGCGCAGATCACCGTCGACATCACCGGCCTCGACGAGGTCGACATGTCCATCCAGCTCGGCCAGCTGGAGCTGCCCAAGGGCGCGGTCCTGGTGCACGCCGACCTCGAGGAGGTGGTGGTGAAGATCGCCCCGCTGCGCGTGCGCGCCGAGGAGGAGGAGGCACCTGCCGCCGAGGAGGAGGCGCCCGCCGCCGCCGAGGCTGCCGAGCCGGAGGCCGCCGCGGAGAGCACCGAAGGCTGACCTGGGCCTCCCTGCCCGCGCCCCCATGCCGGGAGCGGAGAGGGAGGGCGGACCTGGCGGAGTCCGGCCCTCCCATGGGCTGCCGGTCGGAGCGGGGTTGCGCCCCGACCTCGTCGGGATGGTGTGATCGCGCCGGCGTGCCCGGTGGGGCGCCGCGCGGGTCTGGACCCCCACGCCGCCCCACGAACTCTCGACGCCGGTGCCGGGCCTTTCGTTCCCCGCGTCGATGCAGGAATGACGGACGAGCCGCCACGGAGTCATCAACTCCGCGCTGCGCCGGGGCTGACCGAACGGGGGTGAGCCTGGTTAGCATGTCGGCGGTGACTGCTCCGCTGGCCGCCGCCACCTGCAACGACAACCCCATCGGCGCCATCTGCAGCGCCATCCAGGCGCGCAGCTTCCCCGGCGCGAACACCCTCGGCGTCGTCGTCCAGGACTTCCTGCAGGGCCTGATCGTCTTCCTGGTCGTCCTGGCCAGCGGCCGCCTGCTGCGCCGCTTCACGGTGGGCGCCCTCCACCGGACGACCGCCGACGCCCAACTGCGCACCCTGATCAACAACGTCTTCCTGATGACCACGCTGGTGGTGGCCGTGCTCTCGGCGGTCACCGCGGCCGGTCTCAACATCAACGTCCTGCTCACCTTCACCGGCCTGGCCTCCCTGGCCCTGGGCCTGGCCTTCCAGGACCTGCTCAAGAACATCCTGGCGGGCATCTTCCTGCTCATCGAGCGGCCCTTCCGCATCGGCGACTGGATCACCGCCGGCGACCTGAGCGGCTCGGTGCAGACCATCCAGCTGCGCACCACCGCGCTGCGCACCAAGGACGGGCGGCTGGCCATCCTGCCCAACTCCACCGCCTTCAACAACCCGGTGGTCAACTCCACCGCCTTCGACATGCGGCAGTACGGCGTCGCGGTGCGCCTGGCGCCGGGCGCCGACCTGGCCGGGGCCATGGCCCGAGTGCGCGAGGCCGCCGAGGCCTGCGCGGAGGTCGTCGAGGAGCCGAAGCCCTTCGTGCAGCCGCGGCTCGACGCCGACGGCGGCGTCACCCTGGTCTGCCGCTACTGGGTGCAGTACCGCGACCACGACCCCGACGCCGTCACCGCCGACATGGTCAGGCGCGTCTACGAGGCGCTGGGGCCCTGGGAGGCGGCGGTCGCCCAGGCCGCGGCCCAGGCGCAGCCGGGCGTGGGTGCCGCGGACGCCCCCGGCGCCGCCGAGCCGGCCGCCGAGAAGCAGGGCTGAGCCCGCGCGCCGGCGGCGCAAGAAACCGCCGCCGGGAGGCGTCTCACCTGCTGGACACACTCGCCGCGTCCGCCTCGTGCGTCGATCGCGGTTCGGCCGGACCTCCGGCGGAGCAAAGGACAGGCGCCCCAGGCGCCAGGGAATGAGTGAGACAGGTGGGCCCCCGGGTGCGGACAGCCCGGGGGCCGCGCCGGGCGGGCAGCGAGAAAACGTCTCCCGCCGCGCGCCCGCCTCCTAGCGCTGGGCCGCGAGCAGCTTGCCCCGCTGCTCCATGGGCACGTAGCCGCGCCGGCCCGGGCCGGTGTAGATCTGCCGCGGCCGGGCGATCTTCTGCTCGGGGTCGAGCAGCATCTCCTCCCACTGGGCCAGCCAGCCGGCGGTGCGGGGGATGGCGAACATCACCGGGAACATGTCGGTGGGAATCTTCAGCGCCTGGTAGATCAGCCCGCTGTAGAAGTCGACGTTGGGATAGAGCTTGCGCGAGACGAAGTAATCGTCCTCGAGCGCGATCTTCTCCAGCTCCAGGGCGATGTCGAGCAGGGGGTTGGTGCCGGTCACCGAGAACACCTGGTCGGCCATCCGCTTGATGACCTTGGCCCGCGGGTCGTAGTTCTTGTAGACGCGGTGGCCGAAGCCCATCAGCCGTTCCTTGCCCGCCTTCACCCCCTCGATGAACGAGGGAATCCTGTCCCTGGAGCCGATGCGCTCCAGCATGCGCAGCACCGCCTCGTTGGCGCCGCCGTGCAGCGGACCGTAGAGCGCCGCGATCGCCGCCGCCGTCGTCGAGTAGGGATCGGGCTGCGAGGAGCCGACCGAGCGCATGGCGTTGGCCGAGCAGTTCTGCTCGTGGTCGGCGTGGAGGATGAAGAGCACGTCGAGGGCGTGCTCGATCTCCGGCGGCGGCGCGTAGCGCGGCTCGACCATCCTGAACATCATCGAGAGGAAGTTGCCGACGTAGCTGAGCTCGTTGTCGGGCAGCACGTAGGGGAAGCCCATCGAGTGCCGGTAGCACATTGCTGCCAGAGTTGGCATTTTCGCGATGAGCCGCCACAGCGAGATGCGGCGGATCTCGGCGTCCTTGATGTTGGTGGCCTGCGGGTAGAAGGTGGCCAGGGCGCCGACGGTGGAGAGCAGCATGGCCATGGGGTGCGCGTCGTGGTGGAAGCCGCTCATGAAGCGCTTCACGTTCTCGTGCACCATGGTGTGCAGGCGGATGTCGTTCTCCCACTCGCGCTCCTCCGCGGAGCCGGGCAGCTCGCCGTGGATGAGCAGGTAGGCCACCTCCAGGAAGGTGCTCTTCTCGGCCAGCTCCTCGATGGGGTAGCCGCGGTAGAGCAGGACGCCCTTGTCACCGTCGATGTAGGTGACCGCGCTGCGGCAGGAGGCGGTGTTCTGGAAGGCCGGGTCGTAGGCGAGCAGGCCAAAGTCGTCCTCACCGGTCCTGATCTGGCGCAGGGCCATGGCCCGGATGGCGCCGTCCTCGATGGGGATCTGGTAGGTCGTGCCGGTGCGGTTGTCGGTGACCGTCAGCGTGTTCTGGTCGGGCATGGGGGAAGTCTGCCATGCCGGTCCGGGGCTCGCCGGGGCCGTTGACCCCATCCCCTGTAGCGCTTCGGCCCTTTGTGCCGTGACTCCATTTGACCCCACGGTCAAGGGCCACGCGGGGCACCGCTCGATAATGCGCTGCAACTCCGGGGAGGGAAGCAGACGTATTGGCGGAGGGCGGCGAGCGCCGGCCCGGTCAGCAGACCCGCGGCCGCAACTGCCGACGCGGCCGGGGAGGGGAAACGGCGGTATGAGGAACCCGGATCCCGGCATGGTGCCCGGCGGTGGCACCCGGGAGCGCATCCTGCGCGCGGCCAGCGACCTGTTCGCGCGGCAGGGCTTCTCGCACGTGTCGATGCGTGCGGTGGCCACCTCGGCGGGGGTGACCAAGCCCGCGCTCTACTACCACTTCCGCGACAAGGAGGCCCTCTTCGAGGAGTGCCTGGCCGACTTCAACGAGGAGCTGGCCGGCACCATGCAGGCCGCCTCGCGCTGCTCCGGCGGCATGCCCGCCCGGGTCCGCGCCGTCGCCGACGCACTGCTCACCGGCTCGCCCTTCCATCCCATCCGGATCCACGAGGAGCTGGCGGAGCACGTCTCCGGCGAGCTGCGCGAGCGGCTGCGGGCCAGCTTCCGCAGCCTGGTGGTGCTGCCGGTGACCGAGCTCTTCGAGACCCTGCAGGACGCCGGCGAGCTGCGCCCCGGGGTGACGCCGCCGGCGGCGGCGGCGGTGCTGATCGGCGCCTGCATCGCCTTCCTGGGCGCCGCGGACGACGACGCCTGGGTGCCGCTGCCCATCAACGGCCTGCAGGCGGGCCAGCGCACCCCCGGCGACCTGGTCGCCGACCTGGTGCTGCGCGGCCTGGCGGCGGTGGGGGCCGCCCGCTAACGCCCCTCGCCCGGCGGGGTCACCAGAGCCGGCGTCGGCCTCCGCGGAGGCCGCCCAGGCGCCGCCCGCCGCTGAGCAGGCGCAGCACGGCGAGCAGCAGCGCCGCGCCGATGAAGGCGACCACGATGGTGCCCAGGAACTCGTAGTGCGCGTCGGGCGCCACCTGGTGGAGGAGTGCCCCGCCGATGATGGCCCCGGCGATGCCCACCACCAGGTTGCCCAGGCAGCCGAAGCCGCCGCCCTCGACGACGCGCGCCGCCAGCGCCCCGGCGACGAGCCCGATGACGATCCAGGTGATCAGGTGGTGGCTGTCCATCTTCGCGGAGCTCCTGACGCTACCACGCGGTGCCTTCCGCGACGGAAGCGCTGGCGTGATCTCGGCCGCCGAGCCGTCGTGGATTGTGTGGAAAAGAGTGTGGAGAAAGGACAGCCCCCGCTATCACCTGGCGCTTGCCGGCATCCCTGTCATGAGAGCGGCCGGGCCGCGGCCAGGTTGAGCCGCCGGTAGTCGAGCGACCAGGGCGGGTCGTCGCCGGCCGCCGCCTCGCACATCCCGTCGAGCATGCGGTCGCGCAGCGCCTCGGTGGGCAGCGGCGCCAGGAACGGCCGCATGATCACCGTGCCGGCGAACTCCCGATACGCGTTCCTGTCGGCGAAGACGGTCGGCGCCGGTTCGACCGAGGTCTCGACGTCGACGAAGCCCGCCGCCTGCAGGCGGTCGCGCGTGGTCTCGGCGCCGGCGTACTCCCACGGGTTGGACCAGCGCTCGAAGTACGGCGCGAACTCGGGCCGCCGGGCGAGCCGCTCGGCGTGGCCGTGGGCCCGCTGCAGGTTGCCCCTGGCGCCGCACTGGGCGTACAGCCGTCCCCCCGGGCGCAGCACCTCGTGCAGCACGGCGAAGAGGCGCGGGTGGTCGAGCACCCAGTGGAAGGTGGCGGTGCTGAAGACCACGTCCGCCGCGCCGGGCAGGTGCCGGTCGAGGTCGAGCAGGTCGGCCTCGAGGAAGGTGACGCGGTCGCCGTGGCGGGGTCGCAGCTCCTCTGCGGCGACCTGCAGCATGCTGGCCGAGCGGTCGACGGCGATGACCCGGCCGCGGGGCAGCCGCTCCAGCAGCCTGGCGGTGAGGCGGCCGGAGCCGCAGCCCGCGTCGACCACGGTCTCGTCGCCGTCGAGGCGGAGGCGTTCGAGGACGCGCAGGCCCCAGGCGAACTGCGGCTCGCTGACGCGGTGGTAGGTGGCGCCGTCCCAGTCGGCAGTGGTGGTCATGGTCGTTGCGGAGCAGCGTAGCCGGTGGCCGTGCGCTCGGTGGCCGCGCCTCCCCAGTGGCGGCGCAGCCACCAGCCGGCGCCGACGCCGAGGCAGGCCATCATCACGTCGTTGCAGCCGCGGTAGAGCAGCGCCGCGGCGGCGCCCTGCGGCGGGGGCACGCCCTGCAGCGCCATGAAGGCGGTGAGCACACCCTCGTAGACGCCGACGCCGCCGGGCAGGAAGCTGAGCCCGGCCAGGATGTGGCCCAGCGCGTAGATGAAGGCGGCCTCGGCGAATCCGACATTGCTGACACCAACTGCGTGCAGCGCGAGCAGGAAGAGCGCGAAGGCCAGCGTCACCGCCAGCGCGTTGAAGAACACGATGGGGATGCCCGCGCGCGGCCTGAAGAGATGCACGAAGGCGGGGCGGATGTCGCGCAGCTCGCGGTCGAAGCGGCGCAGCAGGCGGAGGCGCTCGACGGTGCGCACCGCGAAGTTGTACCCGCGTTCCCAGAGCAGGATGCCGAGGATGCTGAGCTGGGCCAGGGTGAGCAGCGCCACCAGGCCGCCGACGCCGGGATGCTGGGCGATGGCGGGCAGCACCGCGAAGCCCATGATGGTCATGTAGAGCAGCTCCTGGAAGGCGATGGTGCCGGTCAGCTCGCCGGCGTCGTGGCCCCCGGAGCCGGTGTCCCTGACCATCTTCACCCGGGCCAGGTCGCCGGCGGGCAGGAGGACGAGCGCCTGCCCGGCGATCATCACCACCAGGGTGCGGTGGAGGCTGATCCTCAGCCCCGTCTGCCGCAGCGCCACGTGCCAGCCGAAGCCGCGCACGACGTAGATGGCGATGGTGCAGGGCACCATGAGCAGCAGCGGCCGGAGCTGCACGTGCTCGAGGACGCCGCCCAGCTTGCCGGGGTTGACGGCCAGCACCAGACCGACCAGCGACAGCAGCGAGAGGCTGACCAGCCAGTGGCGGCGCAGGAGGTCGAGCCCGGGCCGCGCCCAGCGCCGGCCTCGCAGCCACCGCCAGGGCCGCGGCGCCGGGCCGCGGCGGGACCGCGAGGACGACCGGGACATGACTGCCTCCTGTTCTACGCCAGGTGCGCCGTCCTGCCGGGGGGGTCGAGCGGGCGGGCGGTCGCCGGATCGGTCACCATGTCGCCCCATGGCTGACGTGGCATTGGTGACCGGGGCCAGCAGCGGCATCGGCGAGGCCTTCGCCCGCGCCTACGTGGCGCGCGGCCGCGACCTGGTGCTGACGGCGCGGCGCGAGGACCGGCTGCAGCGGCTGGCCGCGGAGCTGGCCGGGCGGCACGGGGTGACCGCCGAGGTGGTCGCGCTGGACCTGGCCGCCTGTGACGGGCCCTCACGGCTGGCCGCGGAGGTGGAGGCGCGGGGGCACTCGGTGGTGGCGCTGGTCAACAACGCGGGCTTCGGGGTGGTGGGGCAGCCCTTCGGCTCGGTGCCGGTGGAGCGGTCGGTGGAGATGGCCCGGCTCAACGTCGCGGCCATGGTCGAGCTGACCGGGCGGTACCTGCCGGGGATGCTGGCACGCGGCGCGGGGGACGTCGTCAACGTGGGCAGCATCGCCGGGTTCCAGCCGCTGGGAACGATGGCTTTGTATGCGGCGACGAAGTCGTTTGTGCTGAGCTTCAGCCTCGGTGTGTGGGGTGAGACGCGTGGCAGCGGGGTGCGCGTGCTGGCGCTGTGTCCGGGTGACACCAACACCGAGTGGGAGGCGGTGGCCGGTGTGCCGCAGGGCAGCCGCAACGAGAAGGGGCTGAGCGCCGACACGGTGGTGGCGCGGGCCTTCCGGGCGCTGGAGCGCGACCGCGGCTTCGTGGTGGTGGCCAAGCCGGGACAGCGCGTGCCGGTGGGGCTGAGCGGGCTCCTGCCGCGGCGGCTGCTGGCCCGGGCCACGGCGCGGATGATGCCCCGGTTCTGAGGTCGGCCGGCCGTGGACCGGCTCAGTTGAGGAGGTGCGAGACCTCCTCCATGTCCTCGGCGCCGATGACCAGCCGTCCCCGGCCGTCGAGATAGAGCAGGTCGCAGTTGACGTCCGCCCCGGCCAGGGCGCGCAGTAGGCGTCCCATCTCGCCTGGCTGGTCGGGCAGCTGGGCCACCCAGACCGCGCGCTCGCCGTGCAGGTCGACGCCCGCGTTGCGCAGCGCGTCGCGAGCGGCCTCCACCTCCTGCGGCGCGACCAGCACGTGGAAGATCGCCACCCCGCCGCTGGTGAACAGGCTCAGCCCGTCGATGTTGACTCCGGCGCCGCCGAGCGTCTCGCCCACCAGGGCGGCGGTGCCCGGCCGGTCGTCGAGGATGACGGTGAAGTCGGTCTGCATCGCCACGGCGGAGCGCACCTCCTGCTGCCTGGGTCGGGCGTGCATCCTCTCATTCCGGGGCGGCTCCGCTGCGCGGTGCCGGCGGCTGGCCGGTGAGCAGGGCGTGGTGCAGCGGCGAGACGTCGACGTGCATGGGCAGGCGGCGGGCGCCCGCCAGCAGCAGAAAGTCGCCCCGGCCGGCGGCCTCCAGGAAGTGGCGCTGCTGCGGCGTCAGCGAGAAGGCGTCCTGCATGAGCGAGGTCTCGGCGCCGCGGTGGCCGCCGAGCAGCACGATGGCCGGGTTGGTGGCGACCACGGTGCCCTCGGGCGTGGCCAGCAGGTCGCCCGCGTTCTGGGTGGCCACCACCAGCGAGGCGCGGTACTTGCGGCAGCGACGGGCGAGCTGCACCAGCAGGGTGCGCAGCGGCGCGTGGGCGCAGAGCAGGCCCACCTCGTCGAAGACCAGGTGCCGCTCGCGCCGGTCGCGGCGCACCAGCGACCAGAGCCACTCGGCCACCACCAGCGTCGCCGCCGGGACCAGCTCGCTCTTGAGGTCGCGCAGCGACACGCCCACCACCGGCGCACCCAGCCGCGCCGCCGTGGGCCGGTTGAACAGCTCCCCGAGCGGGCCGCCGCAGAAGCGGCGCAGCACCAGGGCGGCGCGCGGCGCGGCGGCTTCCAGCGTGTCGAGGCAGTCGCCGAGCACCGGCACCCGGTTCTCGGCCGCGGCGCGCTCGATGGCCCGCGTCGCCGCGGCGTCGACCTGGGCGCGCTCCACCTCGTCGAGCGACCCACCGCAGAGCACGCCGACCAGCTCGACCACGGCACCCACCGTCTCGGCGCGCCCGTCCTCGCCGACGTCGAAGATGTTGAGCGCGGTGCCGCAGCCGGGCGCGATGCTGACGTAGTCGCCGTCGAGCGCGCGCACGATGCGCTCGTACTCGCCCTCGGGGTCGACGATGACGCTGCCCACGCCGCGCGCCGCCGCCTCCAGCACCAGGGCGCCGATGGCGTAGCTCTTGCCCTGCCCCGAGGCCGCGATCACGGCCACGTTGGCGTTGCCGTGGTGCGTGGTGTCGAAGGGCGCGACGCGCACCGGGGTGCCCGTCGCGGTGGCGTGGCCGAGCGCGTATCCGCCAGGATCGTCACAAACGCTGGCGGTCCAGGGGATGCAGGTGGCCAGCGCGGTGGTGTCGACCAGCTTGCCGGCGCCGAGCAGGTCGTGGGCCAGCGGCCAGGCCGCGGCGGCGGCTTCGAGGTGCTGCAGGTGGGCGGGCTCGCAGTGCGCCAGGGTGGCGCCCGCGGCGGTGCGCAGCGCTTCGCCGGCCAGGTCGAGCGTGGCCACGTCCTGGGCGCGGGCGACGGCGACCAGCCCGACGCGCGCGGCGCGTCCCTCGTTGCGGGCCAGGCGGCCGCGCAGGTCGAGGGCGCTGTCGACGCCGGCCTCCAGCCCGGCGTCGCCGTAGGACTCGCGGTCGAGCTCGACGAGCTGGTCGGCGCGCAGGCTGCGCAGGCGGCGGCCGATGGCGGACATGGCGTCGGCCACGCCGACGGGCGTGATGTGCAGGCTGACGTCGCACTCGGCGCGCACGTCGAAGAGCGGCGCCATCCAGCCGGGCTCGACGGCGACGCCGGGCAGGCGGCGCAGCACCACGGCGCGCACCAGCAGGTCGCCGATGGCGGCGTGCGTGGGGTGGCGCGTCCACGGCGGTGGTTCGAGCGCGCCGGTGCCGGCGGCGGTGCCGCCCCACGCCTCTCCGATGCGCGCCCGCAGCTCGTCGCCGCGGAGCGTGCGTGCGGTGGTGCCGCCGGCGCGCAGCGCGTCGCTGACCAGCCGTGCGGCGCGGTCGGCGTCGACCTCGCCGGCCGCCGCGGCGACGAAGAGGATGGAGCGGCGGAACGCGGGGCGCGCCGCCAGGACGCGGCGGCGATGCGCAGCGGTGGCGTCGCGCAGTGTGTGCGCGAGCGTCCCGGCGTGCGGTGCATCGTGTGCGCCGTCCGTCGCCCTCGGTTCGCCGTCCTGCCAGCGGCGGATGTGCACGACGATCTGCAGCGGGCAGTCGAGTGTGCGGCAGAGCCGTGCGAAGGCGGCCACCGCGGTGGCGCGATGGGCGGCGTCGAGCGCGGGCACGTCGAGATCGCCGGACTCGACGACCGTGCACACCGTGCCGTCGCGCCGGTGGACGTGGGCGCCGTCGACGCGGACGCCCTCGATGGTCGCGGCGGCGAGGCGCGCCAGCATTAGCCCACGCTGAGGGCGAGGTAGATGGTGTCGGTGGCCGCCGCGGTCGCGTAGCGGGTGACCTCGTCCGCGGGCACGGCGATGACCACGCTGCCGAGCTTGCCCGCGCCGAAGTTGAGGCCGTGCACCGACTGGTCGGCGCTGCTGTCGAGCGGCTGCCCCTGGTCGGAGCGCAGCTGCAGCACGAGCAGGTCGGTACCGAGCACGACCGTGCCGCTGGTGCCGCTCGTACCGCTGCTGTACACGTCCTGGGCCTGCCGCCCCGCCAGCGGCGTGGCGTAGACGTCGACGTGGTCGCCGGGCGAGAGCATGCCGCCGACGGCACCCGCGGGCTGCACCGGCACCGCGACGGCGCGGAAGCCCTCCGGCACGCTGACGTCAGCGGTGAGCAGGATGCCGCTGCGCTCGTGCCGCACCATGCGCGCCAGCACCGGTTCGCCCGCGGTGAGCGGCCAGGCGACGTACTCGCCGACCGCGTCGTCGGGCGTGGCCAGCGCGCCGGCGGGGACGCTGTCCGCGTGCATGCGCTGCAGCGCCACGTCCGCCGCGGCGAGCTGCTCACCGGCCCGCACGTCGCGCGCGGCGACGAGCACGTCGACGGTGCGCTGGGCGCGCAGGGTGAGCAGCCCGGCCAGCGAGGCGAGGCTGAGGAAGAGGACCAGGTAGACGGTGCGTCTCATGTCGGCAGGCTCCGGGTCGGGGCGGTCACGTCGATGCGGCCTCGCGCAGGCCGGCGGAGGCGACGAGGGTCAGGGTCACCACCGGCGGCAGGCCCGCGGCGGCGAAGAGCCCGGTGCGCACGGGGATGCGCACGCGCAGCTCGAGCGTCGGGCGGGTCACCACCGCACCGCTGACGAAGGGGTCGGGCGCGGGCACGTCGGTGATGACGGCCACGTCCGCGTCGCGCGCGACCGCCAGCGCTCCGGTGCCGCTGAGCACGCCCGCCAGCGGCGCCAGGTTGCCGGCGAGCACCTCGCGGGATACTCCCTCGGCGCGGGCCACGTCGATGCGTGCGCTCCCACCCGCGCGCGCGGCCGACGCCGCGGCCACGACTGCCGAGACGTCCACCGCGCTCTGCAGCCGCTGCTTCTGCATCTGCAGCGCGCCCGCCTCGGTGGCCAGCGCCACGCCGAGCAGCAGAACCGGGCTGAGCACGATGACGTAGAGCACCGACGATCCGCGCTGCCCGCGCCGTCGCGCACGCCGTGCGCCGATCACCGGTTCACCTCGCCGCGGGCCACCACCGTGGCGGTCAGCTCGACGTCGCGGTCGAAGAGGAAGGGGATGCCGACGTGCTGCGGGCAGGCCACGGTGACGCTGATGGGCTGGTCGAGCTGCACGCTCTGCGCGCTGGCGTCGACGCGGCAGGTGGCGGCGTCGATGCCGTTGGACTGCAGCTCGGCGGCGACGCGGTTGGCCTCGGCGGGACCGAAGCCCCCGGCCACACCCGCGGCGCGCGCACCCGCGGCGGCCGCGGCCTGGGTGGCGATCGAGGCGTGCACCAGGGTGCCGAAGGTGAGGATGGCCACCAGCATGGGCAGCAGTACCAGGGCCACCACGAGGATCGCCTGCAGCGTCTCCTGGCCGCGCTGCTGCGCGTGAGCGCCGCGACGATGCGGCATAGTGGAGCACCGCGACGACGCAACGGCTCCGACGAGGTGGACGGCATGGACCAACCCGGCGCGACCGGCGACAACCTCCTGGCAGTGCTCGGCGCCTTCCTCGATGCCCAGCGCAGCGGCAACCTCGACACGCTGAAGGCGCTGCTGCACAAGGACATCGTCTGGGAGGGGCCCATTCCCGGTACGCGCTGCGACGGTCGCCGCCAGGCCATGCAGTTCATGCGCCGCCGCTTCGGCGGTGATCGCAGGATGCGCTTCGCCCGCCTGGAGGCCGTCGAGGACGGGGACCGCGTGATCGTCACCGCGCAGGGACCCGACTTCCACCCCGGCGGCGACGCCGGGCCTGAGGGCGAGCTGTACCTCGTCTTCACCCTGCGCGACGCGCGCGTGGTGCGCATGCAGGGCGTGGCGACGCGCGAAGAGGCTTTCGCGGGCAGCGGATCGGAGGCGTAGGGGCGGCGGCCAGGCGAGCATTGCGCGTCAGCGGGTGATCTGCTGCACCAGGTCGCCGATCTTGTGGGCGAGCCCCTGGTTCCAGGCCAGCACCGCGGTGGCCAGGGTGCCGAGGATGATGGCCGCGCCGATCACCCACTCCAGGGTCGACTGCCCGGCCTGACGCAGCTTCATGGCTTGTTCCCTTCCGGTCATGTCTGTCTGAAACTGGGCGCCCTCATCCGAAGGCGCGCAGGAAGATGCCGTAGAAGAGCGGCGCGAGAATGAGCACCAGGAACTCGGGCAGGTAGACGAGCACCAGCACGCCGACCAGCCGCGTGCTCACCCGCGATGCCGCCGCCAGCGCGCGGTTGCGCTGCTGCATGCGCGCGATGGTCTCCTGGTCGCGCAGCACGCGTTCCATGCCGGCGCCCTGGCGCTTGGCCTGCGCCAGCGCCGCCGCGAGCATCTCCAGCTCGGCGAGACCGCTGCGCTGCGCCATGGCCTGCAGTGCGTCGTCGATCGACATGCCCAGCCCGTACTCGCCCAGGGCGCGCCGGATCTCGGTGGCGAGCAGCGACGGCTGGGGGCCGGTGGCCAGCTGCGCGCTGATGAGGTGCAGGGCCTGCTCCAGCGGGATGCCCGCGCCGACGAAGGCCTTGATCAGGCTGACCAGGTCGGGCAGCTCACGCAGCATCCGCGCCTGCCGCGCCGCGCGGCGTCGCGTCACCAGCACGCTCGGGGCCACGAAGCCTCCGAACGCGAAGAGCGGCAGCAGCACCACCGCGCCGGGTGCGAGCACCATCAGCGCCAGCACCGCAGCGGCACCGAGCAGCCCGCCGAGCAGCTTGACGGTGAGCAGCTCGGTGACGCCGAAGCGCTCGACGTCGATGCCCGCGCGGCGCAGGTCGTCGACACCGATGCCCGCCCACGACGGCCGCAACCGCGAGGCCACCACCGCGACGGCCGGCTGCAGCAGGCGTTCCCAGGGCGGCCGCTGCGCGTCGCGATGTCGGGCCAGGTCGCGCGCGTCCATGGTGCTGAGGCGCGCCAGTTCCACCGGCAGCGCGCGGCGTCGCCGCGACGGCAGCGCGGCGGCGAGACAGAGCACCGCGACGAAGGCGATCAGCGAGGCGAGCATCGGCGTCTACGCCTCCACCCGGGCCAGGCGGAAGCTGAGCACGATGCCGAGCACCTCCAGCGCGACGGCGACGGGCAGCAGCACCCAGCGCCCCAGCGCGGTGGCGTCGAGCACGGTGAAGAGGTCGGGGTCGATGACGCGCAGGTAGAGGAAGAGCCCGGGCACGATGAGCGCCAGCAGCCAGATCTGGGCGCGCTGTCCCGAGGTGCGCGCGCGCACCTCCTGCTGCACCTGCACGTTGAATTGCACCGTCGCGGACAGCTCGACGAACAACCCCTTGGCCCGCGAGGCGGGGATGCGGTTGGCGATGCAGATGGCCAGGTTGTCCCAGATCAGCGCCAGGTTGCGTCCCGCCGCCGCGCTGCGCACCTGTGCGATCGAGCGTTCCAGCGGCACGCCGAGGTGGAACTCGGCGATGACGTGGTCGAGGTCGTCGCGCAGCCAGCGGTCGGCGGCGCGCGAGCGCGCCTCCTGCAGGGCTTCGAGGTAGGTGCTGCCCGCGGCCAGGCTGGCCAGGATGACCTGCAGCATGCGGGGCGCCTCCGCCTCGGTGCGGCGGCGCTGCGCGCGCACCAGCGCGTCGAGGTAGAGGCGCGGCACCGCGAAGCCGCCGGCGCCGGCCAGCACCGCCACCACCGGCGAGCCGAGCACCAGCCCGCCCAGCACCAGCGCGGGCGGCGTGGCGATGCAGAGCAGGGTGAAGCGCCGCGCGTCGACGTGCAGCCGCGCGGCGCGGAGCTGGGTGCGCTGCCGTTCCACCATGCGTCCGAACAGCGACGGCGACTCGACGTGCGCCGTGGCCGCGCCGCGCGGCGCGGTGGCCACGCCGAGCAGCAGCACCGCGGCCATGGCCAGCACCGCGATCAGGAGATCCACAGCAGCCCCTCCAGGGCCAGCTTGCGCGAGAGCCGCCGCGCCGGCCGGTACTGCTCCGCCGGGCGGAAGAGCGGTGCCGCGTCACCGCGCTCGTGGTCGACGTCGGTGGTGAACACCGGGCGCAGGTCGTAGTCGTCGCCGTCGACGCCGGCCAGCTCGGCGATCTCCGTGACGCAGCGCCGCCCGCTGGGCAGGCGGGCCACCACGGCGATGACGTCGATGACGCGCGCGATGTAGCCGCGGATCTCGCGCGGGGTGAGCTGGCCGAAGCTGCGGCCGACCAGCAGCTCGAGCCGTGACAGCGCATCCGCGGCGCTGCTGGCGTGGATGGTGGTGGCGCTGCCGTCGTGGCCGGTGTTGAGAGCTTCGAGGGTGTGGTACGCCTCGCGGCTGTTGCGGATCTCACCGATGATCAGCCGGTCGGGCCGCATGCGCAGCGCGTTCTGGACGAGATCGGCCACATCGAGCCGGCGCGCACTGCTGTCCTGGCCGCCCAGCTCGTGGTGGTGGACGCATTCGAGGCGAACCCAGTGCGGGTTGTCGAGCTCCAGCTCGGCGGTGTCCTCGATGGTGATGACCCGCTCGTGCGCGGGAAACGCGTCGACGACGGAGCGCAGCAGCGTGCTCTTGCCCGCGCCCGTGGCGCCGGCGACGAGGATGGTGGCGCGGGCGCGGGCCATGGAGTCGAGGAAGGCGGCCATGGCGCGGCTCATGCCGCCGCGCGAGACCCAGTCGTCGCCCGGTCGTTCGTCTCCGGGCAGCAGCGCGAGGCGCAGGCGGTTGAACTTGCGGATGCAGAGTGTCGGCCCGCCCACCGGCGCGTACACGGCGTTGGCGCGGCTGCCGTCGACCATGCGCGCGTCGACCAGCGGCTTGTCGACGGAGATCTCGCGGCCGACCAGGGCCACGATCTTGGCGATGACCTGCTCCAGGTGGGCCTGGTCGCGGAAGCGCGCGGGCGTCAGCTCGAGGCGGCCGCGGCGCTCGACGTAGACCTCGTCGTGGCGGTTGACCAGGATGTCGGTGATGTCGGCGTCGGCCATCAGCGGCTGCAGCGGGCCGAGGCCGACCAGGTCGTCGTAGAGGTCGTCGACGGTGGCCTCGTCGGAGGGTGAGGCGACGTCGTCGAGGGCGCGGCGGATGGCATCGCGGATGAGGCCGCGGCGTCCCGGCACGGTGGAGAAGGGGTTGGCGACGGCGGGGTCCAGCTCCAGCGTCAGCCGCGCGCGCACGGTGCGGAGCAGGTCGTCGGTGGCGATCGCGGGGTCAGCCAACCCGGCGTCTCCAGGGCAGCCAGCCGAGTCGCGCGCGCCGCGACGAGGGTGCCAGCGACGGGTAGACCTGCGCGGCCAGCTCGTGCAGCGCGGCGGCCGCGGGGCCGGTGGTGTCGAGGCCGGCGATGCGGTGATGGTTCTCCGCGTCCTCGACCGCCGCGTCGTAGGGGATCACCGCGGCGATGCGGCCGCCCAGGTCGCCCATCACCTCGTCGAGGTCGACGCCGCCGCGGGCGCGGTTGACGACGTAGCGCAGCTTGTGGCCGAGACCGAGGCGCCGCAGCGACTCGGTGGTGCGGTAGGCGTCCTGCACGCCGCCGGCGGTGGGGGTGAGGACCACGAAGACGTCGTGCGTGGCGCTGAGCACCCAGGTGGTCACCGCGCCGAGGTCGGCGGCGACGTCGATGACCACGAAGTGGGCGCCGTCGCGTTCCAGGCGGTGCACGATCTCCGCGACGCGGGCGGGTTCCAGCGCCGCGGGTCCCGAGGCGACGGGCTTGGGCGGGCCGAGCAGCACGCGCAACCCGGTGCCGTGGCGCACCATGCAGGCGTCGAGGTGCGTCGGGTCGCCGCCGCGCGCCAGGTAGTCGCTCAGCGTCGGCTGCGCGATGCCAAGCCGCACGGCGACGGTGGCGCTGCGCAGGTCGAGGTCGAGCAGGGCGACGTCGAGCGGGCGCACGGTGCCGTCCGCGGCGCGATGGCGGCCGCGCGCGGCGAGGATGCTGGCGATCTCGGTGGCCAGCGTGGTGCGGCCCGCACCGCCCTTGAGCGAGAAGAAGGTGATGCGCCGTGGCGCGCCGACGAACACGGGCGCGGCCGAGGGATCGACGGCATATGCGGCTGTCGCCGCATCGCGGGCGAGCGGAAGCTCGACCACGGATGCACGCTGCGCACTCGGCAGCGGCAGGTCGATGACGGCGGGTGGTCGCTCGTCGTCGACCGCAGCGCCGTCGTCGACCGCAGCTTCGGCCGCGGTCGGTTCGCCCATGACGACGACGAGCGGTCCCGACCGCGGTGTCTCGACGACATCGAGGGGCGAAGGTTCGGGCACGGCGTCCGGCGGTGCAGCGGTCTCGACGGCCTCAGCCTCGTCGGGTTCGAGCCACTGTGCCCAGGCCGGCAGCGCCGGTGCGGCAGGTGACGCGGCCTCCGGCTCATGCGCAACGACCGCAGCAGGCACGGGCGACTCCGGCATCAGCGGTGCGGGTGCCGGAGCGGCGTCCGCAGCCGCGATCGCC
>Ga0207700_10000616_pt1 | contig 20778 bp, 17 predicted proteins | sample LARL82metaG_FD_184348 | JGI IMG/M metagenome (GOLD analysis project Ga0207700, IMG submission 184348) | Corn, switchgrass and miscanthus rhizosphere microbial communities from Kellogg Biological Station, Michigan, USA - LAR L8-2 metaG... | ecosystem: Host-associated > Plants > Roots >...
TGTATGCCCTAAATGAAGAGATGTCATCTTCATTTCCACCCAGATCTTTTGGTAGTCTCACAAGCTGCCATGCGTTTGTATACGAGGTATCAAATGTGGCATTGCCAACATATGGATATGAAAATCTCGCTGCAGATCCTGCAATCATGTCATTTATCTTCACATATTTTGTTCCGTTATCAGTCAAAACGTGTACTCTTGCTTGGATTTTTTCTTCTTGGTCTTGTTTTTCAATATTGTTTTGAAGTGATAATAATGTAATGGTTGTAACTCCAATTGTGGAGATTACTGCAATAGCAATCAAAGATAGACGCAGAGTTTGAGTTTTCATTTTCTAAATTTTATCCCATAGTACATAATCAATGATGTAATACTAACAAGTAAAACAGGAATTGCAAATGGAAATTCAGGAATTACGTTGGTGCCTATGATCTCAATTTTCTTCTGACCAGGAGTCAGAGTAGAATAAAACACCTTAGCATATCCATCATATTTAGATACACTAAGGCCATATGCATGTCGTGAATCGTCCGGAGCAAGATCTGGCCCATATGTATCAGACCAATTATTAGTACCGTTTACCATAACTATTGCATTATCACCAGTTTCTACAAAGAGGTCACCTGACAACAATTCTGAAGGGATTACCAAAGTAAACTGTCCTTGATTACTAGGACTGTTTGCCCCAATCATGACAAGTTTTTTTGACTCCTTATCAAGTGTAAGTGAGGCTAAAGTTGTACCTTGATCTGCTTGTATCTCAGCAGTAGAATTCTTGCCATCGACATAAAATGTGTAGCGCTTGATATTGGACATGAAAAATTCATGCGGGTCCTGCCAGCTGTATGTTTTATTTTCATATTTACTGAAGAGTTGTATCTCAGAAACACGGTTTGGGCCCATTTGCGGATATGTCTGTAAATTAATGCTAAAGTTTCCAGATTCATCTGATACAGAGCTGTCCCTTATCATAATCGTTGGAAATCCTGTCAGCTGTGCAGTTACGTTTACACCACTTAATGAAATACAGGTATCTGTCTGTGTCTTTCCTGTTATCACAACATTGTCACCTGGAGCAAAACCTAGTGGCGAATTAAAACCACCATTGTGTTCATGGATATCATAAAATAGATGTGTTACAGGCTGAGGACCAGTATTTTCAATCTGTAACGGTATAGTTGTAGTCATATACGGATATCCCGGTAAATCATTTGCAAAAATACTTAGTCGGTACTTACCTGATGGCACATAATCTGGAATTTGCAGACTGCCAACATAGTATGGTGATGCGTACACAAGAGAACCGTCGATATCATTTGGGTTTATGGTTTTTACACAATCAGGTGTCAGTATAATTGCAAGTACTGAAATATTTCCTATTGATTGTCCAAGACCGTTTTTTATCTTTAGTTTGATGTCAAGGGTTGATCCTGCTTTGATATGATTTGGAATCAAGATGTCATCAAACTTTATGTTTGATGCATTCTCTTTTGTGAAAAAGGCGGCCTTGTCCGAGTTGCCATTTTCATCGCTTGCTGTAACAAGATAACTGTACACATCAGACACTGGCGTGAAAGTAACTTGTACGCTATTGTCAAAGACTAGTTTTTGCTCCAACAGTTTTCTTTCTGGATTATTGGCATCAACAACAGTTACAACCAGTTTCTTTCCGTGATATTGGTTACACAGATCAATTACCTTGATTGGGATCTCTTTTTCTGTAACAAAGATGTATTTGTCAAAGACCAGATGATACCCGCATTGGGTTGGTACACTGGCAAGTACAGGCGAAACATGTACGATTAGGAAAATTACAGTAAGAAATAGCGTAGCAATAAAAAATGTCCTAGTCAAGGCTGTCCTGCTCCCACCAATGTCGTTACAATCTTCTCAGATGCATTTGGCACAGACAATTGGACCATAGAATAAGTTGCGTTTTGTTGCCAGTAAGGCCAGCCATTCATGCCATATGTGTCAGATATCTCTTGAAAGCCTCCAAATGCAAGAGGTTTTTTCATCAATACCCAAACCTGGCGGTCAGGATATCCAAGATCTATATCTGAGGTATAGTTCCCAGGAACATTTTGTATGTCAAATGTCAAGGCATGACTTGTTTGGTTATACTTCATGTATGAGGATTGAAATTGAATGCTTGAGACTGTGACGGGATAAGATGTATTGTTATAATATACTGCAAAGTCGTTTTTGCGCATTACATAAAATGCTGCCAAGTATTGATTGGCAAGTTTTTCATATCCTTCTTTTACGGGCTCTATTGTTACCACGTACTTGCCAATCTTAGAGTCATTAGGTATAGGTACATCGATGTAAAATTCATTGTTCTTGTCAGTTGAAATATTATCTTTTTTGAATACAACCAGACCATCAGGTCCTCTGACCATAACATTGGCATAAGTAAAAAGAGGCTTGTACCAATCACTTGTGTCCAGGACATATCCATGCAGTTTGACAACATCACCAGGGAAAAAGAAATTGGAAAAAATTGAGGAAATCAGATGAGATTGAGAGTCTGCAAAATCGACAACCCCGATCATCTTTTTTGTATCTTGATCCCCTAGAACTAGAGTCAGTGTAGATACTGACAAGAGAAGTAATACTATAGTTACAACTAGTGTGTGCAAAACATTCATTGTAATGAAGAGCCAAGTTCATAGTTTAAAAAAGTGGTGTATGATTCTTCTAGGGTCCAGTACAGATTTGTATGATCCACCAAAAGCAATTGCTCACTTGGGTTAGTTATCTTTGAAAAAGTATTCATTTTTTATCCATACTGGTTAAAACTTGGAGCAAGTATGACTTTACCGGTAATCGCATCTACCATAAAAATTGGATATGGTGCAATACAATTAGGACATTCTCTGTAATCAACATGCCATACCAGTGTACCGTTTTCAACTCTTTTATTGTCTAGTCCCAGATAGTATTTTTCAAGCTCAGACCACCATTGCGGATTCTTGTAGTAATTGGCCCAGAGAGGAGACATTACATGCAATGGTAGACCTGTCTTAGGATCCACATCTAGGAGATCATTGTATCCAGATGACAAGAGTTCATAGTTTAACGATGTGACAATTTTGAACCGGCTGTCTGTGGTATTTAGATATGATGTGAGATTATTTTCTTTAACATAATCTTGTACTAATTGAATTGCTTTTTCTTTGTCTATTATTGTATATTGAAATTCTGTCATGATATCAGGACTGATGTATTTAGTATAGATTTGAGGCGACTTGTTAACCCAATTTCTATCCCACAGTTTTACGGCAGTGGAATTTTTCACACAAGCAGGAATGTTATCCATACTAACAATTAAGGAAAGATTTGGTGTACATACAACAGAATACGGATCATGTGTAGAGTCGAATTGTTGTAACGGAGGGAGAAGATATGGAGATTTATCAAGTTTCACACTGCTAAATTGTGTATATACATCAAAATTGTCTTGCATCGTTGGTTCAGTAAACAGAAGAATTTCTCCTGCCATACTAATTGAGCTTGACATGTTGACATGTACAGAATAACTTCCCCTATTTTCAGGCACAAAATCCCAGGATACCGGCACATTGCCGTCACATGCTGAGAGCATGATCTGTTTTGTATCGTTAAAGACTAATTTTGTGTCATTGTTTGTTTTAATTAGAAAATTCAATGTAGTGTATTTTACCATGGGAAGATAATTTGTTGCAACAAAATTAATGTGGATTTTTTCACCCACCATGTAGTAGAGTCTTTTGTTTCCGTCCGAGCCTATAAAATCAAATGGAGATTTCCACGCAGGACTAGAAATGGATGGACCCTCAAATGGAAGTACAGACAGTGGAACCATAGGACGAGCATCACAGTTATTGTCAAGTTTGAATGAAGGAGACTGGATTTGGTAAAAACCATTTTTCTTGATTAAATATAGAAAAACCCTGTCTCCCACGTCAAATGTTGGATCGTGTGCAAAATAGATCCCCTTTGCATATCCGTATACGGTAACCAGTTTGAAGTCTTGTGGATCTTTGTAATATTGCTCAACATGTATGTCATATCTTGTCTGGTTCGGATATTGGCTAGTATCCCCGGTTATTGCATGCACCTGGGAAGATGAGATTATAGTTCCCACTAGAACCCGGTCACTAGTATTGTAAAAGTTCAACAGAGGTTGTTGTGCATAGACCACACCAAATCCAATTATGCTTGAAAACAAAATTGCAATCATGAAATAATGTAGAGGTTTCATTTTTGATTCTCCTGTTCTAAAATGCCAAGTCGTAATGTTATGTCCTTATAGTCCATACCAGAGACTTCAACTTTAGTCAACATGGCTACACTTGACTGACAAGTAGAACCTAGTGGGTTAATGTATGAAAAGTCCGAAGAATTTACCTGGTCTTTTGTATATCCTACTGCCAGCGGGTAACGCTCACAGAGAGGTCGTAGTATTGATTGATCGTAAAAGCCAGTTGCATTTTGCAATGGACTGATGACATAAGTAGCAGTGAAATTTGCACCTAATGGATAATCTGCAAGATCAACAGTGTCAGGTGCTACTATTATTTTAAACGAGTTTGTATAGTCTTTTCCAGGTGTTATGCCAAAAGAGCCGTCGTCATTTTTTTCATAGTGTAGATTACGTATGAAAAGCATTGGTGCAAGTGAGAGTACATGTTGGCAATTTGCTCCATTACAGTCATTATAATTGGAAGATATTGTAAAAGTGAGTCTTGCACATGCAGTAGAGTTTGATTTCATCAGAAGGACTGGAACGGTATTAAGATACGTTTTGTTTTCTGGAACAACATAGAAATTTTTGCAGTAATGGTTTGACAAGGTATCACTTGTCTCCTCTATGGATATAGGTCCTGCACATGTGCCATTTGCCAATCTGCCTTCAGCACACATGGGTTTGTAGGATCCGTAAGAGAAAGTTCCAACCAAGATGACAGTAATTGAGATACCTGTGATTATTGCGAGGTGTAGAGTTTTCATTTCTTTTTCCTTATCCTGAAAATAAAAAATACTGCTACAGATATGCTTCCAATAGCAAGTACGACAAACGGAATCAAGTAGCTATTAATCTGTGGCTCCACAGGAGTCATGTATGAATCCGCAGGTGTTACAAGTTCATCTACTTGTGAAATGTCCATAGTTTTTACGCTATCAAGACCTAGATCTTCAGTTATTGTAATTAATGAACGTCCTTCAGAATTCTTTTCTGTAAATTCTACAACTATATCTTTTAGCTGAGCTGTACACGAGTCTATGCTAGAGTCTATGTTAAATTCATGATATATTCGAGTTAGTGTGTAATTATGCCCGAGAGTTTTTAGTTTGTATTGGGTGTAATTTGTGGCAAGGTCTAATGCACGTATATTATCTATGGGTACATCTTGGGCATGTTCCTGGGCCATTAGTTTGTTTACGCATTCAGGATTAGCTATCGGTTTAGTTTGTGTTGTAGTTTGATTGTATGAAATTTGTTGGGAGGTAAGATTTGCATCAGGAGTGAGTGTTTCATTGTATGCATCCAAAAGATTGAGACTAGTCTCAAATTTTCCTCCAACATTTTGCTGGTGTAGATTATTAGGATCAATAGCTACAGGTTGTATTGAAAAATTATACACATCTTCTGTAAGATATGACGTCCAAATGTCTATCTGGTCACCCTTTGAGTAATACAGACCATTCATTGGGTCATGATCAGGATTTGCGGTCCACAGATACCGGTCTCCAGGAATTAGATTTAGTGTAAAACTCCCAGATTGAGTCCAAAAAGTAGTTTGTAAAAATGTCTGATTTCCTTTTGTTACATACATGGCAAATGTCACATTTTCTATCAGATGGTTTGTGTTTACATCAAAAAATCTCAAATGTATCTGTCTGTCTTGTGGAGGTGTGAGATCCAAAGAAGTTGGCATGGACTGGATTGAGACTCTCATTGATGTGCTCTTATTTTCCATTGGAGCCCAACAATAAGTGCAATCAGCATTTATCATCGAAATGTTTGTTTCCACTAGAACAAATGTAGTTGCAATAATCACAATGAAGAGATGTAATGTTTTCATTTTCCATTCAACTCTATTTTGTGGTAGACGGTGGCGGTAAAATTTTAACCGGAACATAAAATGGAATTAGTTGCAGCGCTCTAGCTGTATAATATTTTTGAGCATCAGGAATCATGTGATAGACTGATGTGTAAAGACCGATTTGTATCACTCCATAATTGCCTGTACCTACACTAGACCACGGAATGTCTGAATCTTCGATATAGGTTCCAGCTATCTGTACTTTTTCTTGAGATGTGGAATTGTCAACAGGGGCATTTGTAGATGGATCTGGATAAGAAGGTCCATTTCCAGTGCTTAGAGAATGTAACGCATTTTTATCAAAAACAAGTTTTATTATTTTCGGGCTGCTTTCAATTTGATTTGCAAAGACACCCCCAAGCAAGAGATAGCTGTTTCCGTCAGTTGCATTTACCACTGCATCATAACTGATATGAGGTGGAAGTGAGTCAAGTGACATTCCAGGAAAGACTTGAAAGTCATCATGTATGTTTTGGATTTTTTGTTTTGCTAATTCTTTTTTCATTTCATCTTTTATCAGAAAACTTCCAAGTTGGTCATAGAAAGCATCTTTGTATTTTTCATAATAGGCACGTAGTTGTTCTGGTGTTTTGCTTTTCCATTCATCTACAGTTTGTGACAGGTAGATAGCATCATCTGTAACCTTTGACTCGGTGTAATTAATTGAGGTAGATATTTGATTGTCAGTACTAACCAATAATTTCATTCTCCCGTCATAAAATGTCAGACCTGCCTGCGGATTTGTATGATTACTAAACATGGTTTGTTTTGGATATATTGGACACGGATTAGAGTCCGCAAACATGTGTACTAGTTCGTGAGTACCATCAGAAAACTTGGCATCAGCCCAATAGTACCTACCACCTCCAGTCACTATTTTACCCACAGTATCGTAGCTTTCGCAATCACCAGTAGGCAGCCCTCCTCTAAACCCTGGAGGAAACAAGGTGAAAACCACATCATGAAATGAAACTTGTACTGGATTAGAATATGCAGTATCAGTATAGTTTGGTGTTAAAAAGTAATAGTTCTGATTTCCAAATGTAACTATTCCTGTATTATCTTCCAATCCCATGATTCTGTTAGGTAGTGGTTTGATGGAACCTATTGGCTGCATTGCCCATCCCCATTTACGTTCAACAAGCTTTTGTGCTGTTTGTGGTCTTGCACAAGCAGGAGAACCATCTTTTGTTTTGATTACAAGCTGAAGACCCAGTCCGCATTTTACATCATCTGCTGCAACACCAGACTTGAATTGCTGTATCGGAGATGCATTTTTGATTTTAGATACAGTAGTGGAATTGGTATCTTTTGAAATGTTTCCCTTGTCATCTACTGACCACCAGGAATCAAATGTTGGAGGATTGCTTTGATCAACTATATTATTAATATCAACAAGAGCCAGGGCTTCGATATGAAAATGATAAGTGCCTGGTGTAAATGCAGACATTTCTATGTGAAGTATATCATTATTTGACATCATTCCTCCCAACGTTGGTTCTACAGTACCATTTATGATCAACTTTCCCGTGTCGCTGCCAGGAGAGAATTTTAGCGTCATGGAACCAGTGTGGGTATAAAATAATTCATGTATCAAAATAGTATCACCTTTTGTGGCATTGACAAAAAAACTGACATTTTTTACAAGTGTCTTATTTTTTTCGTCAAAGAATTCAAGATAAAGATTCTTTGTGGAATTATGAGATACTTGATCAAATTTGTCATACAGGACTAGAGACATGTTTGAGATGTTAGGACTGCGATCTTCAGATCCATTTGAGAAACCAGATTCTGATGATGCATGTGCACAACAAAAGCCGTACCCCCTCACATTTTGTGCGAATACCATATCAAAAGAAGATACAACTGCCACGATTCCTATTGCAGCAATTATGAAATAATGTAGGATTTTCATTGTACATCACCATATGGATATGGAATGAATCTGACACCAATTCCAGCGGTGCCTTCCATATGACTCTCGTATGTTATTATTCCACAATTGAAGACGTGTCCAACCCATGGAAAATCACTTGCAGTTATCGTAGAGTTGGCATCATATCCTACTGCAAGCGGAATTCCACCACAATTCAGAGACGCACCGTAAAATCCTGCCCTAGTTCCAGTTTTTATAAAATAAACTATTGTCTTGGTTACATTTGCCTCAAGTGTGGAATCATACGTCCATGCAGTAACATTTGATGCATTTTGAGTCAGATCGTTTGCATCAAATATTCTCATTCCAATACCGGTTGGAGTATTGCTAAGATTGTGATATTGCACACATATCTTCCCAATTGAATTTACAGGCACGTATAGTACTGCAATTCCTGTATCAGATTGTGGGTATGGAGTGTCACAATTTGTATAGTAATCGTTTGTTGAAATTCCTGTACTAAATGTAGTTGCCCAGCCACGCATTGCAAGATTTTTTCCTGTTTCTATTGTCACACATGCAACAGAGCCATCTTCTGCCTTGATGATCAAATGAAGATTCTGACTACACTGTACATATTCTGGTTTTATTCCTGAATGAAATTGTTTGAGTGGTGGTTCTATCTTTGTAGTAATAGTGCCACCAGAACCATAAGGATTGGTTTTATTTTCATTTTTTATTGCATAGTTGGAAGATATTACTTGAATGTCCAAACTTGTATGACTATAACCACTAGTAGCCAAGATCTTCCATGTTCCATTAACTGCATTATACGGAACTACGTAATTTGTACGAAAATGACCAGTGTTGTCACTTTGCAACAGAGTAGAATTTTTAGTACCATCAAAAGGATTAATCAGATCAATGTGAATCAAGTCATTTGGGCTAAATGCTCCAATGATCTGGATTTTTTCTCCTGGAACGTAGGTAGGTTTTCCAGTAAGAAGTTGAATTGTACTCTCTGTAGTTAGTGTCCCTGAAGCGTTTGATAGAGTGCCAAACGTCACAAGCGAAATTATGATTATTAAAAGACGTAGAGTTTTCATTTTGTATATGTACTGGACTGACATATCATAAAAAATTGGCGTATGATTCTTCTAGTGTCTAGTCATCGCAGCATCTAATATCTTAGAAATTTTTGCTTAAGCTCATCCCATTGTTTATCAATTATAGCCTGTGATACTTGATTGGTATTAGATATTGCAATTGACATACTATGATGAGTAAGATGCGGAGACATCTCCATTCTGTTTTCATTTCCATAACCGGGAGTTGCACTGTCAAACGTGGCAAGAATCGACGTATTAGGTGGAAATGATTCCTCAACTGAATTAACTGAAAGTTTTAGAGTGTTTTCCATTCCGTCAAACTCAAAAGTAGGACTGGAGCGAACAAACCTTTTTGCCTCATCTAGTGCAAATTGATTATACGAGTCAGGCAACAAAAATCCCCGCTGAAGCAGAGACTGAGAGGTTTGCCCGTTCACGCATACAGGAGCATTGTCAGACTTTAACCATAAAACAAGATTCTCCTTGCATTGAGTATCCTCTACTGGTGTTCCTTCCCTGAATTGCTGTAATGGTGAAGGTATTAGATCTGGCTTGGTATAATTTTGTGTCCCAGGCTGGATAAAAAAAGGCACCTCATCATTTAGAGAATAATATGTCCAGACATTACCGGTTGCTTCACTGTAACCGCTCCAGTAATTTATGGTTCCATTTTTTATCGCATCAATCATTTGTGTTTTCATCATTTCCATCCAGATTGCTCCCTTGTACTGATAATATGGAGCCCATTGTTCACGCAGTGTGTTCTTGTCTATTGGATGACCTGGGAGATCATAGCACGGGGCATTTGGCCAATCATTTCCAACAAGACATCCACCAAATGCATGATTGTTCATCAAGGTTGGCACTAGAAGAACCGTTGTGGAGATAATAAAGAGATGTAGAATCTTCATTTCCCAAATTTCATCCTGTAAAATACAATCAATGATGTAATACTAATCAACAAAATAGGCAATACAAGTGGAAATTCTGGTATAGATTTTGTTCCGATTATTTCAAGATTGACGTGTTCATCCTTTGGAAATAGTGTAAAATGATAATAATCTGGTGTTTGCACAAAGTTATTTTCTGTAAGATCCTGTTTGTGTCCATTGACTAGAAGAGTAAAACTGCCATTCATCAAGTCATGTGGAAATATAATATCAGCCCTGGGCCAATATTGTTCCATAGTCAGATCTGCAACCAAAGCATCGCTAGACTCGTTGAAGACCAAGTCATCAGGACTTGAAAACCATGCATCTACAAAAACAGGAAATTCCTTTCCATTAGCAGTTACCGTATAATTCATTTTATTGTGTGCAATACTTGTCAAAAAATCTTGCTCAGATACAACATCTTGAGATTGTGCAGTTACACGAATTTTATAATCATCAGGCTGTAGAGAATGGACTGGCAATTCAATGCCAAACTTACCGTGGTTGTCAGAAGTTGTATTTTGAGTCTCCATTATCTTCTCAGAGCTATTACCATACGTATTCAACTTGACAAGCTGCACAGTAACAGGAACATTTGGTATTACATCCGTACAGTTAAGGGCAGTTGTACCAGAAATGTAGACTTGATCATGGTTCCGCAATTCAACGAGTTGACCCCCTCCCGTTAGTGGAAAATTGATACCTTCATTTGCTGTTGTTGTACCAAGCATGTCTTGATGTTTTTTACCATCGCTATCAACTGCTTGAAACTGGATTGCATAACCGTCATGCGTGTATCCATTCACTTGCGGCACGTTTGCATTGAGAGTCATCCATTGAATTCCAGAATCTAATTGGGTCGGAAGCGTAAAAGATCCTGTAAATCTACCTTCAGATGCATTATCTTGACTGAAAAATACAGGATTATCGACAAACCATTGCTGTGTATCGTGTTCACAAAGCCCGTATTTTAATTCAGACCACACTACTGCGTTCGGTACTGGATTTCCAAGACCATCTGTCACCTTCAACTTGAAACTAAAAGGTTTGCCATACTCTATCTTTGTATTATTTATGTCAAGGTCAGACAGTATAATTCTGCTGGCTTCCTTGTTTGTAAAGAAAGCATCACTTTGAGTTGGAGAATTAATGATGTATACAGGAAGAGAAGATTGTTTTGGTATTGTAAAATTCAGCGAGCCAACATAATTTACAAGATGTACAGTCTGTTGGTAAACTAGTTGAGAATAATTCAAACCATTAACTATGCGTATTGGAACATCAGGACTGCCTTGCATTCCATTGAAAGATTCCTCAATTTTTATGAATACTGTTTCACCAGGATTGTAAATTCTATTATCTAGTTCAGTTTTGTAGGTATAGTATATTGCAGGAGAACCTTGAGCATATGCTTGACCAAAAAACATTACGCCGGATATGATAAAGACAAAGATCATGATTATGGAATAATGCAGAGTTTTCATTTTCAAGATCATTTCACTAAAGGCTCAGAGTAGGCGGTAGCATATTCCTCTGTAAAATGTTGTATCACAACATGGCCCCACTCGTCTCCGCCCACTAGAGTGTATTTACCAACATCAAAGGAGTGATGTTGACCATTGTACATAAAATCAGGTATCACAAGATGTGCTTTCATATATGTCGGGCCAGGGCAGGAAAATAGAGTATCACACTCTTGTGTTGCTTTGCTACTAGAGGGTTCAAACGTATAACTTTTGATTAATGCAGGAGCAGGACATGGAACGGTATCATAGATCACTAATGATTTCGCACTGGACATGTTTTGTTCTGTATAGTAACCCTTCAGAACAGATATTCCAAATGGTAGATTTGAACACAGTCCAGAGCCCAGATCATTGCGCGGCCAGTTGTCAGATTTTGCAAGAGTAAGAGGTACAGAACCAGTGTTGTTCAGCCCGATATCGATACTTATCGGCTCGGCAGGGTTTTCATATTCATAGTCTATCGAGAGAAAGAGTTGGAGCGATGAAGAGTTTTTGATTTCACTTGTTGCTTTAGGTTTTGCTGGATTGGTATCATTTAGTGGAGGAATGACTATGAAATGTCGTATTGCAACATGGCCCCATTCATCTCCTGCAACTATTGTATAGTTTCCAGAGTTGAAATTAAAGAATTGTTTATTTTGTAAAAAACTACTGTACGCTACACTTGCTTTGGTTTGTGTCAATGGTTGACAAGGCGCCCAATCTCCTGATTCGCATGTTGTGGTTACATTACTGCTCATTGGCTGAAATGTAAAACTCTTGACAGACAGAGAGGGAGGGCAAGGGTACAGAAAATGAAGTATCATTGGATGCCCATCAGACATATTTTGCATAGTGTAATAACCATCAAGTATAGCAACACCCATTGGAAGCGATGAACAGTCACCTAGATCAAGTCCTTGCATTGACCAGTTGTTTTGGGTGTTCATAGTCAGCAGACTTGGACTGGTATTATCCACAGACATTGTAATTCCAATTGCTTGTCCTGATTGTATAATAGTTGAGTTTGTAGAAAGAGATAGTTTTAGTGCAGACGAAGAATTTGTAATGATATTTCCAGATCCTTTTGATTCTAGTGAGACAGGACCTCTACCTGGGTTGTAGCCAAAATTCTTTAGACTTGACATTGCCCAGCCTCTTTTTATCAATGTTATAGCGGTATCAGACTTTACACATATTGGAGAATTATCTTTGGTTTTGAGAATTAATTCAAGATTTTCTTTACATGTTACATCTTTAGCTGCAACGCCTGTTTTGAATTGCTTTAATGGCGAATCAATATGTAAAGGACCTGCAGTTATGCAACAAGGTTTTGTACCATCATAGTGAAATTTTGCCTGCACTAGTTGCTGCGAACCAGACACAACAGATATTGAGTAATTTCCGGACTTTATCCACAGAGGGCCTGCAGCAAAAAGTGTTTCAGAAAAATGTCCATCGGTACTAGGTGTCAATTGAGATATTGCAAGTTTTTGGTCAAAAGGATCAGAAACAATAATCACTAGAATAGGTGAAAATATCTTGTAAACAGTTCCTGTTATCATTATTTGCGGTTTATCAGGATTTGATTTGTCAATTTGTACATTAATTGAGGCCATAGAGGAATTTGTATTGTCTGCAAAGATTTGATTTCCAAGTAGGGACACGGTCATTACAATTCCGGTTATCAGAACCATTGAGAGATACAGAGTTCTCATAGGATATCCGTACTGGACAAATATGGCTTAAAAAAGTGGTGTAGAATTCTTCTAGTTTAAAGAGGATATTCTACCGGTTTTCATGCCTAATTCTTTAAGTTCGAATCCAAAAGAGTTCATCGACAAAGAGTAAAAAGGCAAAGCCCCCCTTTTACGAATAAAAACTGAAGCTAACTGGATAATTACTTGCGTTATGATTTGTTGGAAAATAGAAATTTCAAAATAGTTTTAATCTTATAGAAAAATCTTCGCATAGCCAAATATGTAATATGGCACAAGAAATATTGTCATAAAAATATGGATAAAATAAAAACCAAAAACCTGTTTGGCAAATATTTACTAACATTGGCTTTTGTTTCCATGGTATCATTTCTAGTAGGCTCGATAAGCTCGGCAAGTTTTGCAGGTGCTACTAAAGATTCTGGTTCTCCTTTTGATGTAATTTTTAATTCTATTAAAAACTTGGAGGAACAAAATACCATCTTACAGAATCAAGTGAATGTCTTACAAACTCAGGTTGATAAATTAAATTCTGAAGTCAATTCATTACTTCCACCTCCATCACTTACAAGTGCTGTTACTATGACAAAGGGTGCTGGAGGGGATCAAAGTTGTGTAACCGCAAATAACTGCTTTAGTCCAAATGTGGTAAATATTGCAACAGGTGACACAGTTACATGGACAAATGATGATTCTTCGGGGCACACAGTAACAAGTGGAAACCCCTCAGATCTGCAAAGTGGCACAATCTTTGACAGTGGCTTGATAAAATTCGGAGGAACTTTCTCATTCACTTTTAAAAATTCAGGTACTTACAACTACTTCTGCCAGATTCATCCTTGGATGACAGGAACTGTAACTGTAAAATAGATTTTAACGACAGATTATTCCTCTTTTCTCCACATAACGCAGATTATGATTTGTTGGAAAGTGGTTAATTATGAAGAACGTTTGAATGCTATATCTCCAAATTTATTTTGATATATCACATAAATTTTTAGTAGATTAATTAAGATTTCATACAGCTCCTCAAGATCTCTAATGATGAAGCGTAATGTCTGTCTTATTTGTAAACGCGTGTGACGATCTTTAGAATTTAAAATTTTAGAGCAATTATTATCTTCAGGATCAAGTTTCATCCAATGTCGTACATGTTTTTTTAAATCAAAAGTCTCTGAAGGTTCATTACGTATGTATTCTTGAAGTTCTACCACTAAGTCTGATTCTTTGTCGGGCAATATGTGATTAGGAAATCTATTTGCTTGTTTGAATTCATTAACTAGTAGATCATATTCCATGTGTATTTTTCCATACATTGAAAATTCAATTTTGGAAAAATGTTCTATGAGTTTATCTTCGTCTTGTTTAAAAAAATCTCTTAACTGATCCAGATTACCATTTTTATCCCACTGGGGTTCAATTCCATAAAATAATTCATGTCTCTGCGCTTCATCACCCATGTTCAATCGATAAAACATGCCCCCTAAGAAAAATAAGATGTGGTGTCTAACGGCATAACGGTAATGAGCAGATTTCCTAATCTCGATTTCTTCCTCTTCAGTAAATAGTCTTTTAGGTCCATTTTTGAGGATATAATTTCTAACCTCAATGCATTTTGATTTAAAATTCTTTTTTGTAAATTCTACATTTTCAGTTCCATGAAGTAAAAATCCTTTCTCAGAACCCGTCTCAACCATGGGTATTTTTTCAATAGATTTCGCCTGTGCATAACCCATTTCTTGATTAACTGAAGAAGAGTTTGTAGAATTTGCAGTGATAATCGCTACGAGATAATCTGAATGATCTAATTCATTTGTAATTTTCTTATCAATCGGCTTACCAAATAGTTTTTTCTTTTCGAAGATGAATACATCCATTTTCTTTGGCATTTCTAAGATTTTCTTAAGTTCCTTAGCTAGTTTTTCATCTTTTTGGGAATGACTTATGAAAATCTTCATTAACTAGATCCATTAGTTTTAGTAGTTAAATTTGATCTTTTAAAAATAATTTAATGATAAAGGTCTGATTCATTCATCATTTTAGAATCAATACTTTCAATCGCTCACAACCAAAACCGTTTCTTATTTCTATTTTCCATTCATTCTTGCCACCGTCTAGCAAGAGGTATAGATCCTCCTCTCCATTCGAGATCAAGCTCAAGCGCGCACATTGCATAAATTATTGCCATCACAGAATCTTTTGGGTGATTGAATTCTTTTCTTGCGTTTTGTCTTGGGTCAACTGCGGCAAATTCTGTCTTTGCTAAATCTTTTCGGGTTATACTTGTGAAATCTTTAATCAACCAATCCACTTCGTGCTCATTTTGAAACGGTATGATAAATTTAGGCAATTTCTTTTCCTTGTTTGACGGATCAGTAACAGATGAGCCAAGCAAGTCAATAAATTTCTCAATTGCCGATGTCTTGTCTATATCTATTCTGCTTGTCTGCTGCCCGTGTTCGTCGGTTACCTTTTTATGGTATTGTACTGGCATTGCTTGGTTTGAAATGGTCCTGCAACCTAAAAACCTCATAGAGCCGACACCTTTGAAATGTTCACCATTTTGGCGACTATGACCGCCATCCTGAACAATTTTCACTTGGTTTGCGCCATATCCGAGATCTCCAACACCTACATCGCACTTTGCAAGTCGCAACAACTTATTCACATATTCTGCCTGATCCAGTTGATTTTCCGACGGACGTTTGTCCAAAAATGCCAGAAAGTATTGGTATTGTCCAAGCGGTGTAGGAAACTTGATGATGATTGCAATCACCGTACTTGATGGATTGCCAGATCCCCAGTCCACCCCAAGTCCTATCTTAATACTATCTTGTTTACGATCTCTGTAATCAGAAATCTCTTGTGCTGTATTTAATCTAAGATTTTTATGCGGATTCATGCAGGCTAGAACCATTGCAGGAGTAACAGGCCTTTCAGGAGAATTGTAAAACTCGCCAAGGGTGTGGGTTGTGAAAATATTTGCAGTATTGTTCTTTTTCAGGTATTCTATTGAATACATTGGATTAATCTTGTAAAGTAATCTTGCATCTTCTTCTGTTAAAGGAATTGTTGGAAAAATCGTCTGCGGTATGTGATACCCATGGAACAAAGTATTTTCCGGTCTTTGCGAAACCCATCTTCCTTGTAGAATATCTTTCATATAATCTCCATGAACCAAACCATGCTGATCAAACTGTAGTTTTGTTCTCCAATCCGGATCATCGTAAATCCATTCACGCTGATCACTGGTATCCCAAAATGCTTGATAGGCAGAACCATGCATTCCACCAATTCCACATACAGTAAGCTTTCCTTTTGTTGCCATCATTGTCTGGATTACCTTTTGTGCATACTCCATGGTTTGGTGCTGCGCTTCATCCAGAAAGCAATGCGCAATAGATTTTCCTTCAATGTTCTTGTACCCATCAGTATGTATTGTACAATAAATCGTACTTCCATTTTTCAGTGATATTTCCCTGACATTGCCCTTTCCTTTTCTCAAAAATGCTGCAAGAAGTGGATTCTGCATAAATGTTCCAATTCTCAGCTTTTGTCCAGAAAAACTTGAAGCGCTTTCACGCGAAAATGTGACATAACAGATCTGCGCGTTGAGTTTTGTGGTTGCCTCATACGCAATGAGGTCAGTAATGTAAGTTGTCTTGTATATCTGACGGCCACCCATTATCATCTTTGAATCGAAATTGTCGCTGTAAATTTCTGACCAGAATGGAACTGTCAAAAAACTTCTTGTAATGCCTTCAACGGTTGGTCTAGCTTGAGCAACCCATTCCTTAAGATCGGTTGAAAACTTTGGCAAGGAAGCAGAGATGTCTTTTCTGTCTAGTCCTTTTTTGATTTCATTAAGTCCGGCACGAGCAAGACGGTTATGCTCTGATTGCCATTTCTTATACATTAGTAGGCTCTCCCGGATCCGAGTCTCCTTTCAATAAATTGTTTTTGTCAATGTTCAGTTTTGTATCTGCAGTAGGTGAACATTCTAGGTTGCATTTTTCTAGTTCTAGTTTTGCAATTGCAACTTGAATTTTGTCGTATTTTTCATGTGTCGGAATGTATTCTGGAGACACACTCCATTCCACATTGTTCAGTTTTTCTTCCAATTCGTCGCTATGTTTTTCTAATTTGTCAATTCGTATAGCTATTTTTAATAATGTTCGTTCTTTTGCAAGCCTGGATCGTTCAAGAAATTCTTTTTCTTGATTTTTGTATACTACCTCAGCTAGAATGGCAAAATAATCTCTTACTGTTTTTACATTAATTCCTGTCGCTTTAGCTGCCTGTTTGGGCTTGATTTTCTCTTCAAAATATGGGAACAGTCTCATTCTTTTGTCTAGCTGTTCTGCTTTACTCGGCCTGCCTGCGTGACCTGAATTAGACAATATCTGTTTTCATGATGGTTTGACAGATCATTAGCAATTCCCCTCCTTGTAAATATCTCCTGCAAAGATCTTTTTCATAATTTGGCTTCGAAATACAAGTTAAAATGTATTTAATCGAAAATTGCCGAAAAATTTTATTTTAGACCAATTTAGACCAATTAATTTCCAATTGTAATACTAACATTGTACTAGAAGAATATTTCAAAAATTGTAATATTCACAACACATTACACATCGTTGTGTATGATCAAAGAATTGCGATCAAATTCGATCATTTTTGTTGACGTGATTTATCCTCATTTCCTTCTAGTGTAGATCAAAATCTACCAAACAAGAAATTCTTTATCAGATTTACAATGAGACAAAACCTAATGCATATATGAGAAAATCTGCCGAACTCAATTGTGAGTTTCTCCCAGATATCTTCTAGATTACAAGCAGAACTGAAATCAAACAATCCACAGATTAGATTTCTCTTAAAGAAAAGCCCGGGTCTTGCATTTACTACCATAAACGAAATTGCAACAGAGGTTGGAAAAAAATACAGAATCAAGATCACACTCAATTTCCCTGAAAGAGGCAAGATTGAAGATTACGAGTCCTATGGGACAGAAAACATTGGATTTGTATTCCAAAGAGACCCAAAATCATTTCCAGTACCAAGGGATACGATAAAATCAAAAGCTTCGGAATTTTTACAAAATCCCCAGATCCAGGATGCCTACATGTACGAAGGAAAGGAAGGAGTACGAGTCATGGAACAAAACTATAGACTCGATATTCTGCCTGCCTCTTTACACATCTGGGGCAAGATAGACAACAACATTACAAGTTTCTGTAACTGGCTGCTTGAGAACTGCTACGAAATCAAGCCAGGTGTTGACGGGGCCTTTAACGAAACCAATTCATAAGAATATTGCAGATTTCCATCTGGGTCATAGATTTCAGCTTTTACAGGAAGCGGTAGATTGTCAACTATCCAGATTTTATTCATCTTGGCACCAATCCTATATGACAACAGATATGCATCTGCCGAGCCAAACTTGAATGACATTTTTCCAGAATCCGTCACCTTGAGTTTTTCTGCATTTGCACCAATGTACAGGTCACCCCATTCTGCATCTTTTGCAAGATATTTTGCCTCTGTTGCATAGTCTCGCATTGAAAACACAGATTGGTCCAAGATGTCAAAGTATGGTTTTGATTGTACCGATACATCAACAAAATCATAGACCAACCCAATGGGTACAGTCTGGTCTATCTCACTTGCACCACCACCTGGATTTATCTTGACTAACAGTTGTTGTGAACCTTGAGAAACTGGAAGAAATTTCATGTCAGCCAAAAACGTTGTCTGGTTCAAAGTTACTTGGTATGTCATCTCAGGAGTGTATTCAGAGCCTTTGCCCATGTGCCACTGGCTTGCCTGCACGGGTTCCATGATGTAACCAAATTTCATTGTAGAAATAAACGGCCACGCAAGTCCTGCTACTGCTGCAATTACAATGACTGCAAAAATAGCTATTATTCTTATGTTTGGCATTTGTTTATCAATTAATTTTTTTACAGTCTAGTCTGTAATCCAGGACTGATTCTTACAAATAGAATTCCAAGACATGCCACAATTGCCATTATCATTAGGGAACCAAGTGGGAACTCTGGTACTGCAGGAATGGTGCCATTATCACCCGATGTACCATTAGGTTGACTTACTGTACCACCGTCAAAACCTGCAAATGCCTCTTGTGTCTTTACATCAAATGCTACGGTTCCTGACAAGCTAGTATCTGGAAGCTGACCCTCAGCACCAGTTCCAAGCACTGCAATTACTACATGTGACATTGGAGTGGATCCTTTCAAGATAGTCTTAACGTCATCATCTCCAACTGGTGCAAACAAAGATTGTCTACCATTACTCTGAGCAATGGATGACATTTGTTTTCCTTGGTCATCTGTTGTAAAGATGTCATATTGTACATTACTGTATTTTTGAGTTTGATCAAAATTCTTTTCAAATGATAATCGGTATTCTATTGGACAACCGTCATGTGGATTAGATGGACTGTATCGGTATTCAACAATCATTGAACTAGAATCAGTTGTAGTGGTCTGGTGGACAGAGTCCTGTTCCATGTTTGGCTGATCACATTGAGGACTGAAACTAACATGTGTAGTAGAAGAGGCAGTAAAGATATCAGGTTCTGTCTGACTGTTTCCCATCTTTAATAATTCAAGAGTATAGTCTGGCGGTGGTACACCAGTTGTTACATCTACAAAGACAACAGCTTTTACTGGAAATGGTACACTGGAATCTACCCAGATTTTGTTATCTACACCTTTGTGCCATCCCAAAACATATGTATCAAATGTACCTGCACCAACTGTTACTTTTTCATGACTTACAGGTCCAACAGATTGTCCTCCTACTGAACCAGTTCTGCCCCATGCAGGAACATCAAAAGTTTTTGGAGTGTCTCTTGTTGCAAAAGAATCAAGCCATGATACTGTACTTCGGTAGACTCCAGTATAATCAGAAATGTTAGGATCAAATGATGTCGGGTCAGGTGTTATCTTTCCTATTGTCATTATTCCTTTTTGCATGTTAGAGCCATCAACTACTCCAAATACCACATTCCAGCCGTTTCCATCGCTTGTTTCATTTTTAACCCAGAAATTCATTTGGAATGGAGTACAGTTGTGCCAATCTGTCCAACATACATTATAAGTAAAATAGTCACCTTGCTTGAGGCCCTTTCCAGGATACCAAGAGTCAGTAGCTGAAGTGGCGTGTACGGATTGTATAGCAACAGGGGTAATCAGCAAGAATGCAAAAATTGCGAATACGATATACTTTCGCATATATCTGCTAGAAAAAATGATCTAGTTAAAGCTTTCAGAAATTGTCAAGTTCGCAGCATACGAAAAACCCATCAAATACGCAAATATAGTGGATTCATTTTATCCCGAACATGTGTGAATGCGAAAAAGTGCACATGTACGAAGTAGATTTCAAACTTGATGGCATGGTAGTAGTTCCAACACACAAGAACTGCGGAGACGCCCTCAATGAAAAACAGGTAGACAAGTTCCAAAAAGAACTGGTCAAAACATGGGGCATAAAAGACGAAAACGAAAAGTAAGTTATT